>Ga0065178_100309_pt1 | contig 53733 bp, 50 predicted proteins | sample FECB22metaG_FD_59210 | JGI IMG/M metagenome (GOLD analysis project Ga0065178, IMG submission 59210) | Cyanobacterial communities from the Joint Genome Institute, California, USA - FECB-22 (version 2) (version 2) | ecosystem: Environmental > Aquatic > Thermal springs > Hot (42-90C) > Microbial...
TCCGTATTGCTGCTCGCAACGACGATCTTGGGAGTCGTCGTGATGTCCATGCTTCTCTACGGATGGGGCGCTGTCAGCCTGGACTTTCTCATCGGGAACCTCAGACCTCTCATCGTGTACAGTGTCGTTGGCTACGGCAACTATCCGCTTCCCTGGGACCTCAAGCATTGGACATGGATGCAATGTCTTGTGGTGCCAGGCCTTGCTACGCTGTCGCTCGCCTTGCTTTATTACAAGGCTTGGACGAACCGCGCGCTGGGCCGCGCTGACCAGACCCTGGTCTTTTGCAGCGCCTTTGGGCTGCTCCTGTTCGTGAAGTTCCTGTACCGCAGCTTCCTCGCGCTCGGTCACGGGAACGGTGGCCCGCTGATCGTAGTCTTGGGGTTCTGGTTTGTCTTTGCCTTACGAAAAATCATCGAAGTGAACCGGTGGCGCCCCGACTTGGTCAACATGGGCGCATTCGCCTTGTCGCTAGCGACATTTCTCGCCTTCCTTCACACCTTCCGGGAAAACTATCCCGGCGCTGACGTCGGATACCACGCAAGCTGGCCGAAATTTCCGTCGGTGCTCAACCGAATGACGGGCGTGGTGTCCGGATCGCAAGAAGCAGTCCCGCTCTCCAGGCAGGTGACAACAATGTTCAGCGATGCCGATGTCGACTTGATTCAAACACACTCGACGGAATCCGAGCCGGTTTGGATCTACGCCGACGAGGATTGGGCATATCTTCTGCGAGCCCAGCGGAAGCCAGCATCGACGGCGTTGCCGATCGTCCACATCCTGATGGAGCGTGATCTGATTGCCATGAAGACGAAGTTCGATCGCGCGGCCGCGCAATATGTGTTTGTGCAGAAGAAGTATGAAAACCTGTTGGTCAGTAATCATCCGCTGGCGATGTTCCCAAAATTCGGCGAACACTATGCGTTGTTCGCAACCGGAGATAATCTAGATGTCTACAAGAGAAAAACAGACTAACAGGCACCCGCATAGCAACTAAACCAGCCGTTAAGTCGTAAAGCAAAAGCTGCGGCGACGATCGGCGAATGGGAACCGAACCGGCCCACGGTGGGACCCGTGGCTCCTGCACAAAGGATCACGGCGCGGATGTGAGCAGTCGCCGTACGGTGGACAACGTTTTCCGCTGCAGCAGCGCCCTCGGTGATGCACCGTCTGCACAGACTAAGACATCCCGACCGTGTGCGAACAAGAGAGCGTCGGCGCATCGATAGCTCGCTGGAAGTCCCACTCTTCAGGCGGCACGTTGGTATCCGGCGTGGCCGAGGGCTGGCAGGAAAAGGCCAAACGCGTGTCGAACAGGGTGTGTTCCTGCGGGTCTCCCACGAACTGGCCAGCTGCTAGCTGGCGGGCCAGACGACCCGCTGATAGTTGTCGTTGAGCCTCGCCTTGATGGCGCTGACGTCGGCGCCCTCGACGTGATCGACAGGGATCGCGAAGGCCCGGTCGACGGTCTTGCGATAGACGAGCTCGCCCCAGATGTTGGTGATCATCGGCGGCGGTACGACGGCCGGAAGCGGTATGCCCTCCTTCGTAAAGCCATCCGACTGGTCGGCCGACGAGCAGGTGGCGAACAGCGGATCATGGAAAAGCGTCGGCGCCGAGACCGTCGCAACGACCTTCAGGACCTCGTAGCCGTTCTCGCCGACTAGATAGGCATAGAACTTCGGCGTCAGGTTGTTGAAGCCATGGTCCTGCCAGCCGATCAGCGGAAAGTTGTGCCGGATCACCGCCCCGACTCTCGCCATGTCGTGCGCCACGCGGAAGCCGTTGATGGGATTGGCTAGATGCTCGATGGTGCCCTCGTTGTTCACGAAGTCAAACGCCCCCAGCCACTGGGCGGGCACCGCAAAAGTGTTCAGGTCGAAGAACTCCGATCCGCGCGCGCCATCGACATCGATCGACATGTAGTCGATCCCGGTCGCGCCATAGATATCTTTGACGCTGGGCAGGCCGCTGGGAGGCTCGACGCCGTGCTTGCGCAGGAAGATCTCGACGTCCGGCCGTACCTCGGCAGGGTCGGCGAAGAACTCCTGGGCCCCGAAGTCGACAAGACGCTGGCCTGACCGCAGCCAACCCATGTCGAACCAATGCTGGACTGCGTTTGAGAAATAGCCCGCTGAATAACCCATGAGCAGAACCTATACGCCCCGCGGGCGGCTGCAACCATATTTGGTGCCGGCAGAGTATTGGACGCTCCGGTGTCCAAAAATTCCCTCACCGGCGATTTGCAGCGTTGGAAGAAAAACTCTGCCGGGGCCCGCCCGGCTCTAACGTATTTGGTCACAAGGCGCTGGACGATCCAGTGTCCAACGTTCTCCGGCCGGCGATCTGCGGTGCCGGGGAAAAAACGTTATAGCAGCCCCGCCGGCCTCCAGAGTTTTGCTCTCTAGCGGTTTGTTCCCGGGTCGGCTCGGTCACGGTCACACCGGCCGGTTCGATGCAACAAAGCGGAAATCGATCGGCAGCTCGCGCCATCGTCCCATGATCTTCTCGGCCACCGGCACCGACATCGGGATGAACACCAGCGAGCCCGGCGGCACCTCTGCCGGCGGCAGGATCGGCAGGCCTGTCAGCTGATGGCCGACCCGATCGGGATCCTCGTCGACGAAGAAGTCGACCGCGCCGGCAAGTTCCAAGTTCATCCAGCAGGCGGCGATCGACGAGCCCATGATGCCGAACGGCCGCTTTTCAGCGGCGGCGGCGCGCCCCGCCTTGCGTACCTCTTCCAGGAGCCGGAAGTAGAACAGGCACCGTTCCTTCGCGTCCGCGCTGTCGGTGGGCTGGACGGAACGCCCCTCCTGCCCGCGCCGCGGCGCCACGATCGCCACCAGCTCCTTGGGAAGCAGCCGGGACGACAGGAGCTCGGTGCTGAGGCCCGCCTCGTCGATGACGTAGGACAGGCTGTGCTCTTCGAAGTGCGTGCAGTGATCGGCGTTGACGAGGTCGATGGGATTCTGCCTGAGATTGGGCGAGGCGATGAGGATGCGACCGCGGTCGCTCAGTCGGCAGGCGATGCGCTTCAGGAACGCCGCCGGGTCCTGCAGATGCTCCAGCACGTGCGAAAGCGAGATCACGTCGAACGTCCCGTCGTAGGACGGTTCCGCTCCGCTATAGAAGGCCTCGACACCGGGCAACGCCAACACGGTGTCCCGCCAGGTGTCGAACAGCTCCTGTCCCGACAGCCTCCAGGCGGGACGCAGCCCGTGGAAGCTCTTCAGCAGGTTGCCGTTCGAACAGCCGAAGTCGAGCAACCGGCCGGTCTCCGGCAGATCGACCTTGTCGAGAAAGTTGCGCAGCAGGATGAGGGATCGCGGTCCGCTGCCCTTGGCCGTATCGAAGACCATGGGCTCGGCGCCCAGGCTCTGATGGTTGATGTCGTAGTTGGCGTAGATGCGGTTGGCCATCGCCTGCCACTGCGGCGTCACCGCCTTCTGGACAGCCGAGCAATTGCCGCAGAACAGATACTCTGCCGCGCCGTCGACCGGCTGGACGTCGGACGACACCAGGCGGAACGGCGTGCCGTCCTGGGGTAGCTTGTCGACGTTGGAAGAGCCGCAGATATGGCAGCGATTCACGGGGTCACTGGTTGACGAAGGCGAGGACCTCACCGGCAACCGTCTCGACATCGGCCTTGGTCAAGTATTGATTGATCGGCAGCGTGAGGATCCGGTTGGCCTGCCGTTCGGTCATCGGGAAATCGCCCATCTTGTGGCCAAGCGCCTTCGCGGCCGGCTGCAGGTGGATCGGCACAGGATAGTGGATCGCGGTCTTGATGCCGATATTCTTGAGGTGCGCCTGCAGTTCGTCACGCCGGTCGACCTGGATCACGAAGGTATGGAAGGTGTTGAACTCCTCATTGCGGTCCGGCGGCACGTACAGCCGGTCGTGATGCAGGAGCTTCTGGTAGAGCGCGGCGTTGGCCCGCCGCTTGGTGATGATGTCGGGTAGCTTGTCGAGGCGGTAGTTCAGGACGGCCGCCTGCAACGTGTCCATGCGCGAGACCAGGCCCCATTCGTCGATCGTCGCCCGATCGGCCATACCGTGGGCGCGCAGCCGGCGCATGCGCGCGGCGGCCTCCTTGTCGTTGGTCGTCACGAACCCGCCGTCGCCAAGCGCGTTCAGGTTCTTCAGCGGATGGGCTGAGAAGCAGCCGAAGTGGCCGATCGAGCCGGCCAGCCGGCCCTTGTACATCGAGCCGATCGCCTGCGCGGCATCTTCGATCACCACGAGGCCGTGCTTGTTCGCGACCTCCATGATCTCGTCCATCTGGCAGATACGGCCGGTGAGATGGACCGGCATGATCGCCTTGGTGCGCGGCGTGATCGACCGGGCAATCTTCTCAGGATCGACGTTCTGGTCGCTCAGCACGTCGGCAAAGACCGGCTTGGCGCCGAGCTGGATGATGGTGGCGGTCGAGGCGACGAAGGAGTTGGGCGGAGTGATGACCTCGTCGCCCTCGCCGATGCCGGCGACCTTCATCGACAGGAACAGCGCATCGGTGCCGGAATTGAGCGCCACTGCCTCGGTCGTGCCGCAGTATTCGGCCAGCCGCTTCTCGAGCGGCGCGAGATCGTCATGGGTGCCGACGAACGAGCCGCGCAGCACGACCTGCTCGAGGATCTTCTTGAGGTCGTCGAGCTGCTCCCGGCCCTGGGCCGGGAGGTTTACGTAGGGAATGTCATGCTTCGCCATCTCACACCCCATAGAACTCTTTGACGGTCTGGACGGTATACGCGAGCTGCTCTTCGGTCAGATGCTCGTGTGCCGGAAAGGATATCATCGTCGCGGCGTGACGGTCGGTCACCGGGAAATCGCCCTTCCTGTAGCCATACTGCCGCAGACCCTCCTGCTGATACAGCGGCACCGGGTAATGCACCTTGACCTCGACCCCCTGCTTCTTGCAGTGGGCGACCAGCTCGTCGCGGCGCTCGGCGAACACGATGTAGAGATGGAACACGAGCTTCCGGTTGTTGAAGCGCTGCGGCAGCCTGATGCCCGGTATCTTGCTCAGCTCGCGATCGAGGTAGCCCGCGTTCTTGATGCGCGTGTCGGTGATGAAATGGACCTGCGGGATCAGCCAGTTGCCGACCACCGCCTGGATCGAGTCCAGTCGCGAATTGCAGCCCATGCGGACCACACTGTCGCGGCCGGCGAGACCGTGGTTGCGCAACTGGCGCAGCTCCGCGGCGAAGGCGTCGTCGTCGGTGACGATCATGCCGCCGTCCGACCACACGTTGAGGTTCTTCAGCGGGTGCAGTGAAAAGGCGCCGGAGCGGCCGTAGGTGCCGGAGTTCTTGCCGTCGATGTTGCCGAGGATGCACTGGCAGGAGTCCTCGACCACCGGCAGGTCGTGCTTCTTGGCGATCTCCATCAGCGCCGGCATGTTGGTCATCTGCCCGGCGAGATGGACCGGCACGATGGCCTTGGTCTTCTTGCTGATCTTGGCTTCGACCTGGCTGACATCCATGCAGAAATTATCGGTGCAATCGACGAAGACCGGCTTGGCGAAGAGCTCGCCGATGGCGCCGACTGTGGCGATGAAGGTGTTGGCGGTGGTGATGACCTCGTCGCCTGGCCCGACGCCCAGCGCCTTCAGGCCGAGCTTGATGGCGTCAGTGCCGGAATTGACGCCGATGGCATGACGCGTGCCGATCATGGCGGCGAACTTGCCCTCGAACTCGGCGACCGGCTTGCCGAGCGTGAAATCGCCCGTCGGCACGAACTTCCGGAACAGGTCGAGGATCTCCTCGATGTTCTGGGCGCTGAACTGCTTGGGCAGATAGGACCACTGAACCTTGTAGCCATTGGGCTGAGGCGGCAGGTCGATGCGCGACATCCTGTGACGATCCTTATTTCTGGCTGGCGGTGATGGCCCGACGCGCCGCCGCGATGCTCTGCAGCGTATCGCGCGGCGGGAACAGGCTCACATGAACTGTCATGGCCTTGACCGTATCCTCGACGCGCTTGCGGACCTTGAACTCGTTCTCCGAACCGACGCCCAGCAGGCAGAGGAGTTTGTCGCCGGCGGCCCCGGCGACCTCCGCCAGCGGCCGCACGACATGCGACGTGCCCGGCATCAGCCGGTTCTGGATGTCCTGCCGGTCATCGACGACGAAGTCGATCTTGTCGGCGATCTGGCAAACCGCGACCAGCAGACAGGAGCGCGGCGCGGCGCCGTAGAGCAGCACTTGGTAGCCGGCGCTGCGGGCAGAGGAGACGAGTCCGCGGAGCTCGGCCTTCTGCCGCTCGATGCCCTCGGCAAACCGGTGCAACAGGCCGATCGTCTCCGCGGGATCGGGCAGCTTGAGCGCGCAGGCCACGGGTGCCGCCTTCTTTTGCGCGACGAAGGCGACCGAGCCGCCGCCGAACACGTAGTTGCGCCGGTCGCAGACCTGGAAGCCGAACCGACGCAGCATGTGCTCCGCCAGCGCCCGCGTGAAATAGTTCACGTGCTCTTCCCAGAGGATGGCCGGGCTGCCCAGCGCCAAGCTCTCCTCGACATCCGGCAGCTCGATCACCAGCAGGCCGTCATCGCGCAACAGGGTGCGCACGCCGGCGAAGAAGTCTTCGAGATCGGGAACGTGCTCGACGACATGGCGCAGGAACAAGGTATCGAACGCGCCGTGCTTGGCGACGATCCGGCCCGCTTCCTGTTCGGTCAGGTAACCGGTGTAGACCTCATGGCCCTTCTTGCGCGCAATGTCGGCGGCGACGGAATTCGGCTCGAGCCCGACCACCTTGGTGTAGCCGGCGTGGCACAGATGCTCCATCAGCGCGCCGTCGTTGCAGCCGACGTCGATCGCCGTGCCCGGGTCCTGGCGAGCGACCGCCGTCGTGATCAGGTCGTCGAGGTGGCGCGGCCGCTGAAAACTGGTCGTATAGGTGTCGGCCTCGCTATAGATCAGCTCGGCCGGAATGGCGTGGACGATCTGGAGCAGGCCGCAATCCTGGCAGCAGTCGAACCCGACGGTGAAACGCGGGTCAGGGTCTTGCGGGCTTTTTCTCAGGTAGTGCGAGATCGGCAGGTCGTTCAGGCTGAGGAGATGTGAGAGATGACGCCCTCCGCACAGACGACAACGGACTGTATCGCTCATCGGCTACCCTGACCCGAACGGCAGTGCCCGGCCACGCGTACATCCACAGACACTGTCTCCCGCCTTTTCCGTTCGTCGATCGGATTGCCCAACCAATACAACAGGTTCACCCGCCAAGGGTAGTCCCCTGAAGCGGCCCCGACCGGCGGTCGCCCCGGGGATCACGAAGGGGCCCGTTTGCGCCGCCGATTGCCCTCTTCGAGGTGCTCGACTTCGGCGATGACATCTTCGACCAGCGAGGAAGCCGCCGCCTCCACGCGCCGCCATTCTTCTCGCTCGTCGGTTGGCCCATAGCGCACTGGCGCGCGAAACAGCAGGCCGCGCCGATGAGTCCAGTAGCCCCACAGCCACAGCGCGAGCTGCGCCGATGCCGGCCTGCCGGTGTCGCTCAACCACTGCTGCAGGATTGGATCGTCGTCGATGCTCAACACGACAACGCTCGAATCCTGGACCAGATGAATCCTGTCCGTCTCGATCGATGTGCGATCGATGAACCGGCTGTCGACCGGATCGATCGACAGCCCGAGGGAATCGCCCAGCGCTGTCGGGCGCAGGCAGTACGGGTGATAGTGGTTGGCGTGAACGAGCAGTCCATCGGCGCCGACTCGCCAGGCGAGTCTCAGGGGCGGATCCATCAGCCGTTCGGCACTGGCGAGATTGCCGTCGGGCAGATGCTCGACGATCAAGCGCGCGCAGGCCTCGGAAGAAACGCTGAGAACACCTGCAGCGTCGCGGAATTGCCGATCCATGAGAGGCCGAAGATCCTTGCCGTGCATCTGGATGGCATGGATCAGAACCGCGTCGGCCTCGCTCATCCTCGCCGCCATGGTCGTGAGGGCGCCGTCGTTCACCATCACGTCGGCGACCATGCAACTCACGATCGCATCGGCCACACAGCCTGCCGCCAGCCCAACATAGTGGGCGCACGACATCAGGGCAAACTTGCAGTTGCGTTCGTAATAGAACGCAAGCGGATGGTCCGAGTAAGGGACCTGCTCGTGGCCATAGCGGGCGGCCATCGTCGCCTTGTAGGCCATCACATCTTCCGGATAGTGCACGAAGTCGATGGTGGCGTGCTCCTCGAGCCGACGAAACAGTGGCTCTGCCCGCAGCGCCTGTTCGGCCTCCACTGACGTGAAGAAGGCGATATGGACCGAGTGGCGCGTCGCCAGCAGCGGGAGGTTGTTGGGCGACAGGAACGAGGCGCAGAGGTGACGCATGCAAAAGGAAGCAAACCCCTCGCCCCAAACCGGGATTGTGAGCAGAAAAGGCTGGCGGCCGCCTTGCTTGCGCTCCATCGACGCGGCCAACTGGGTGACCCAGCCGTCATAGAGATCGAGCAACGACACCACGAACCGCGCAAAAGTGTCGTCGGAGTCAACTTTCAGAACGGCATCGAAGAACGCTCTGATCGCCGGCGGCATACCATGCCGCAGCAAGGTTCCTCCGGTGTGATACCGTAGCCGGGCGTGCAAAGGGTCTCGTCTCGATGCCTCGCAGAGGATCACCAGGGCGTCATCGTTGCGGTTGGCCCTGTCGTAGAGGGTGGCGAGCTGGATCGCGATCTCGGGACTGGGATGGAGCGCCCAGGCCCGTTCGACCTTGTCGATTGCCTCCTGGACGCGGTGGGGATCGGCCGGCCATAGGGCGCCCCCTTCTCGGGAGAGACGCTCCGCCAGGAAGCGCGACGCTCGCGCGCCCATGAGGGGCAGCAGACGATCCCGCAGCGACGGTTTGCCTGCCACATTCATCGTAATTTGACCGCCCCGTGCAGAAACTTAACGCTATGGCTAGAGTCGCTGAAGCTCATCGATACTATACACGGGAACGAAGTCTTCAGGGCGATCTCCGGCGCGCGCAGCGCTTTCCTGCTACGGCCCTTACTGTTTCGGGTCAAATCCCGTATATCGACAGGGGGTCGACATATCATCTGAGCAGCTCAACGTGAACGCCGCCCGGCCATACGTTTCATTCGTCTCGTACTTTCGCAACGACGGCTATACCAGTGATTTCGACGTGCGCGTGAAGCGCGCGACCGCGTTCCTTACGCGTCAGCTGCAGAAGGCGGCCATTCCGGCCGAACTGATCCTCGTCGAGTGGAACCCTCCGACCGACCGGCCGCTGATCATTGACTCCCTTGACCCGCTGCCTCAGGGCGACTGCGTGCAGGTACGTGGCATTGTCGTCGGCCGCGACCACCACCAGCGATTCATCGGCTCGGATGAATCGGGAATGAACCCGGCCGCGGCGGCCAATGTCGGTTTGCGCCGGGCCCAGGGTCGCTTCATCTCGCCCAAGGCCTCGGACACCTATCTGTCCAACGAGATCATCGCCAAGCTCGCCCGGCAGGATCTGCACGAGAATGCCCTATACCGCTGCGACCGCTGCGACGTGACGTTGTCACCCACGCTGCTGCGCAATCTCGGAGACGATGCGCTGCTGGCCAGGCTGGAGAACCTGGACAGCACGCGCTTCAGCCACATCCCCAATCCGCCGCAGTGGTACATCCGCGACCTGCACACGAACGCTTGCGGTGACTTCCTGCTGATGAGCCGCGCCATGTGGCACACGGTTCGCGGCTTTCCGCTGGACAACACCGTGCTTTCGCTCGACTGCGATTCTCTTATCATGCACGCCGCAGTGGCGCTGGGATCGCACGAGATCCGCCTGCCGGCGAGCTGCCGCATCTTCAAGGGGCGGCACAGTCGGCTGTTCAGCAATCGCATCAGCTACGTCTGGACGCCGCTGCAGTCCAAGGTCGACAAGATCATGACCAGCTTGCGCTGGTGGCGCCTGCAGACCATCGCCCGCAGTGCGTTCGACTATCCCAAGCGCAAGGTTGCCGGCGTGGAGAACGTTCTTGCTCCGTCGATCGAGCGCAACTTCGTCAAGCCCGCCGAACAGTGGGCGCACGGCATCCGCCCCCAGCTCACCCAGCCCGAGAACTGGGGCTTGGCCGATCAGGCGCTTGAGGAGAGGCTGCTCTGCCGCGCTTCCTGGAGCGTCGCGAGTGCATCGGCCGCTGCATGACCATCGACCAGGCGGTCTTCCTCGTCGGCGGCACTGGTAGCCGGCTGAACGAGCTCACGGCTGCCAAGGCGAAACCCGCGCTCGAGGTCGGAGGACGGCCATTCCTCGACTATCTGCTGGATGAGGCGAGCCGACACGGCATTCGCCGTGCCCTGCTGTTGTGCGGCTATCGCGCCCACGACCTCATCCGGGCTTATGACGGCCGCACGCTGCGCGGCATGCGGATCGAGGCCGTGGTCGAGCCCAGTCCGGCCGGCACCGCCGGCGCGCTGGCGCTCGCCGCCGATCGCCTGGATGACCAGTTCTTCCTGGTCAACGGCGATTCGCTGTTCGACTTCAATTGGCTCGCCCTTTGTCCGTCGCCCGACATGCCGTGGACCGGCCTGGTGCGCATGGCGCTCGCCGGGGGCATCGCCGGCACGCGCTATGGGCGCGTCGGCCTGAAAGGACGGCAGGTCCGCAGCTTCGTCGCGTCGGGCGCGTCGGACCAGCCGATCAATGCCGGCGTCTATCTCATGCGCAAGACGATCCTGCCCAGGATCGGCGCCCTGCCCTGCTCGCTCGAGCGTGACGTCCTGCCTGCGCTGGCTGCGGATGGCCTGATCGAGGGCTCGGTCGTCGAGGCGCCCTTCATCGACATCGGCATTCCAGAGGACTTCGTGCGCGCCCAGAGCCTCGTTCCCTCGATCCTGAAGCGTCCCGCGGCATTCCTCGACCGCGACGGCGTGCTCAACGAGGACGCGGGTTACGTCCATCGGATCGACCAGGTGCGCTGGGTCGAGGGGGCGCGCGAGGCTGTGCGCTGGCTGAACGATGCAGGCTACTTCGTGTTCATCTGCACCAACCAGGCGGGCATAGCGCGCGGCTACTATGGCGAGGACCACGTCAACGATCTTCACGATTGGATGAATCTGGAGCTGCGCAAGGTCGGCGCTCATATCGACGACATCGAATTCTGCCCCTACCACCCCGAAGGGGTTGTCGAGCGCTATCGCAAGATCTCCGATCTCCGCAAGCCCGGTCCGGGCATGCTGAAAAAGCTCATGGCACAGTGGCCGGTCGATCTGGCGGGATCGTTCATGATTGGCGATCGCGATTCCGACGTCGAAGCCGCCGCCGCAGCCGGCATCCCGGGTCACCTCTTCCCGGGCGGCAATCTCCTCGAGTTCGTCAGGAAGATTTCGCCGCAGCGACGAAGAACTGCCGATTGCGGTTGATCTCCAGGACGGCGGCAACTGCTTCTTGCGGCAACGGTCCGCGCTGACTGGCGGCGGCGTTCTGAACGGCCTCGTCGGACGTCAGAATTCCGGGAATCGTGGTCGATACCTCGGTAAAGGCCAGGCAGAAGCGCAATGCCGCGTGAACGCCTTCCGCACCTGGCGCGGCAGAGACCGCAGCCAAGAGGTCGCGTGCCCCATCGATCCAGTTCGCGAGTTGGGCGGCCGACCAGGAGAGACGATGGTCGCCCGGCGGGAACCTGGTGTCACGCGTCACCGTCCCCGACAGGAAGCCGAAGCAGAGCGGCGTTCGGGCAATGAAGCCCGCCTGGCGGCGCGACACCTCGGCAAACAGCCCGCTGGTGACGGCGCGCACGTCCATCATGTTGAAGTTGGCCTGGATCACCGGGACGTCGCTCGCCTGCAGCGCCGCCAGGGCATCCGCAGGTCCTTTGGCCGACAACCCCCAGGCGCGCACCTTGCCGCTGGCAACGAGCCCCGCCATCGCCTTGCGCACGTCGTCCGCCACCAGCACCTCGAGCGGCGCGTTGTGCAAGAGCAGCAGATCGACGTAGTCGCTACCGAGGCGGCGCAGGCTGCGCTCGGTCGAGGCGACGATCGCCACGGCGGAGAAGTCCGGCGGCCGATCCCACGAGTCGTACCCCGCCTTCGTGGCAATGACGACATCCTTGCGAACGCGGGCCAGGGCCTCGCCGATCAGCGTCTCGCTATGGCCGTTGCCGTAGGCCGCCGAGGTGTCGAAGAAGGTAATGCCCGAGTCGAAAGCCCGCAGAAGGGCCGAACGCGAGGTCGCATCGTCGGTATCGCCGTAGGACGTCTCGGCGACGGTCCGGCCGCCGATCCCCCAGGCGCCGAAGCCGATCTCCGACACGGAGAGCCCCGTGCGGCCCAGCGTGCGGTAGTTCACGGACGTCAGTAGTGCCCGGCGAGCTCGGGCGTGATGGCGGCGGCGCGCGGCGAATAGAGATATGCGCCCTTCTTGTTGCCCCACCAGACGATCTCGCGGCACCACTTCTGGAAGTCGTCGTAAGGCTTGGCGGTGCGATCGACCTCGATCCCCAGCGCCTTCTCGGTCAGCACGGCCTGTTCGCCGCCGCGCACCTTGTGCCAGTAATCGAGCAGGTCGTAGCGCAGCCTGACCTTGAGATTGTCCTTGGCGAACGGTTGATGCACCAGCGCGTGGTTGAGCCGGATCGCCTCGTCGATGATGTCCATCGGCAGGCCGGCTGCCTTTGCGCTCACGATCTCGGCCAGCAGCTTGCCGGCTTCGGCATAGAAGGCGTCGAACTTACCCTTGGCCGTCAGCTCGACGAAGATGTACTCGTCGGCCGGCCAGTAGATGCCGAGATACTCCTTGGAGAATACGTACTCGGCGCCGCCGTTCTGGATCGATTGGGCCTCCTTGTGGAAGAAAGCGTTTATCTCGGCGATCAGCGGGAAGCGCTTGGCATCGGCGGCCATGAAGGCCTCGATCATGTCGCGATAGGAGATGCCCGAGATGCCGTGCGCCAGGATCAGTGGGATCTGGAACAGCTTGTCGAAGTGCAGCAGCGCGGTCATCCAGCAGAAGACGCGGGTACGCCGCCAGTCGGCTGCCGGCATCGCCGCCGTAGCCACCACGAGGTCCTGGACCTCGGGCACATCGTCGTCGAGCTCGATGCGCTCGCCGTGGATGTTGATGATCTTCGATTCGACCGTGACCATGCCGTACTTGGCCTGGTAGGCGGCGTCGCCCATCTCGGCGTTGGGCAGGATCGACAGATTGTTGAACTGGATGCGGTTGTGCTGGCCGTTCTCGATCAGCTGGTCGACACCCTTGACGAACGATTCGTAGGTCTCGCCCGGCAGGCCCAGGATCAGGTCCGAATAAGTCTCGACCTTGTCGCGCGTGAAGCGGCGCTGCAGCTCCATGTAGGTGTTGAGCGAAATGTTGTCGCGCTTGATCGCCTCCAGCGTCGGTTTGTCGACGCTCTGCATGGAAAGCGCCACGCCCTTGTTCAGTCCGGCGTCGGACAGGATCTTCTGCGTCTCGTAGGCACGCTCGGTGGCGTTCTTGGTGTTCTGCACCGACAGTGCCACGGGATACCCGGTCTGCTTCTTGATGCCGGCGACATAGTTGGCGATGTCGACATCGCGCTTCTGGATGCCGAAGTTGGCGTCGCAGCAAAAGATGTACTCGATCTTCTTCTCGGCGAACCAGTCGACCTCGCGATAGAGCCGCTCCTCGCCGAACTTGGTGACCTTGGCGGCCGTCGCCGAGCCCCAGTCGCAGAAGGTGCAGCGGAAGGGACAGCCGCGGTTGGTCTCCCACAGACCGATCCAGCTCTCGTTCGGATTGGCCGCCATGATCGAATCGAAGGCGCCTTCCAGGAACGGCGAGGGAATCTCGTCGAGGTCGCGCACGCGGTCGATATTGGCATTGCGCACGAAGCTGCCGTCGGCTTTGACCATGCTGACGCCGGGCAGCGTTTGCCATGCGTCGCTGTCGGGGAAGCTCTCGAGGAGCTTCAGGAACGTGCGCTCGCCTTCATTGTGGACGGCGAGGTCGATCTGCGGGTTGGCGCGCAGGAAGGCCTCGGGCTGGTCGGGCACATGGGGGCCGCCGAAGACGATGACGATGCCAGGCCGGATCACCTTCAGCCGCCGGGCGATCTCGAGCGAGATGCGACCGTTCCAGACATAGGTGCTGAAGCCCACGAGGTCGGCATCCTTCAGGGATTCGACGGCGTCGGCGATGCGCACCCGCTTGTAGAGGGCCGGCAGGAATTCGTAGCGGGCCGGGTTGGGCGCCATCTTCTGCACGTAGGTCTGCAGCAGGGCGACCGAGTACGGCAGATAGTTCTGGCCGGAGAAGGAATTGTTGATCTGGACCAGGCCGACGCGCACCGGCCGGCCCGTCGAGGTCAGGCCCTCGGGGACAGCTGGACTCGCCTCGTCTCGCTCAGATGTTGGCATTTCGCGTACAGGTAAGCTGTCGGGCTGCGTGACGCAACACAATAACTTGAGGCAATCCCTTGAGATAGAAGGCCTTATTGTGGTTTGTCGCGGTGAGCGGATCGATCAGGCAATGGATTTCACAGACAAGAAAGTTTTAATCGCCGGCGGCGCGGGCTTCATCGGCACCAACCTTGGCTTGGCGCTGGCCAGCCAGGGCGCCCGTCTGCGCCTCACCACCCACGAAAAACCCCTCCAGACGACGTTTCCAGACGCCGAGACCTTGGCCCTGGACCTGCGTCGACCGGAAGACTGCGCCCGAGCCGTCGAAGGCATGGACTACGTCTTCCTCTGCGCTGCCCACACCTCGGGTGCAGCCGTCATCCGGACCACGCCGCTTGTCCACATCACGCCCAACGTCCTGATCAACACCCTGATGCTCGAGGCCGCGCATCGTGCGGGTGTCCGGAAGTTCTGCTTCATCTCGAGCGGAGCGGCCTACCCGCCCACCGGCAGCCGGCCGGTCGAGGAAGCAGAGATGTTCGACGGCGATCCGCATGACGTCTATTTCGCCGCGGGCTGGATGAAGCGCTATGCCGAGGTGCTGTGCCGCACCTACGCGGAGAAGATTCCCAATCCCATGCCGACGGTCGTGGTGCGGCCGTCGAACGTCTATGGACCGTATGACAAGTACGACTTCGCCGTCAGCCATGTCACCGCGGCGCTGATCCGCCGCGTCGTCGAACGACACAGTCCTCTCGAAGTCTGGGGCAGCGGGGAGGACATCCGCGACCTGGTCTTCGTCGACGACTTCATCGAGGGTCTGCTGGCGGCGTTCGCCAGCCAGCGACCGTATCTGGCCGTCAACATCTGCGCTGGCCTCGGCCACTCGGTGAAGCAGATCCTGCAGGCGATTCTCAAGGTCGACGGCTACGCCAAGGCCGACGTCCGCTACGACCCGTCGCGCCCCAGCACCATCCCGGTGCGACTGATGGACAACAGCCTCGCGCGCCAGGAGCTCGGCTTCGAGGCGAAGACGTCGCTGGAAGAGGGCCTTCGCCGGACGATCGAGTGGTATCGGAAGAACAAGCCCTCACCCTGAGGAGCGCACGAAGTGCGCGTCTCGAAGGGTGGGCGACAACGAGACTGTGGCCCCCTTCGAGACGCCGCGCTTTGCGCGGCTCCTCAGGGTGAGGCGGGGCCTTAGAACGGCCCGCGGAAGCGCTTGTACCCTTCGGTCATCGAGCGCTCGACCGGCAGCGGCACGCCGTGCTTGTCGCCCTTGACCTGGGTCAGGATGGCGTCAGCGGTCTCGTGCTGGCTGGGGTAGTAGATGTCCTCCAGGCTCTTGGCCGTCGGACAGGGCGCGGGCGCCATGCCGAGCATCGACGGTGGTTGCTTCAGCAGTCGCGGATCGCGCATCACCAGCTGGCGGCACACTTCGGCCGCCATGCCGTACTCCAACCATGACGTGTCGGCGATCACCAGGCGCCCTGTCCTGGCGACACTGGCGGCCACCAGGTCCCAGTCGGGATGGCTGATCGAGTTGAGGTCGATGACCTCGGCCGAGATGCCAGCCTTGTCCTCGACGTACTGCGCTGCGCGCAGTGCCTCGAGAACCATGACCGACGTGGCGACGACGGTAACGTCGTTTCCCTTGCGCGCGACGTAGCTGGTCAGTGGCACGCGGTGCTCGGATGGCGAGACCGTGAAATCGAGATTGTAGAGCAGGCGATGCTCGATGCTGATCACCGGGCCGGGATGCCGGTTGATGATCGCGGGGTACATGTCGAGGATCGCCTGGCTGCTCGATGGCATCACGACGGTGAGCCCCGGGTAATGCGCGAAGGTCGCTTGCGGGCTCTGCGAATGCTGCGCCCCCTGCCCCCAGCTGCGGCCGACGACGATGCGGATCAGCATCGGACAACGCATCAGCCCGCCGAACATGTAGCGGTACTTGGCGGCAAGATTGATGATCTGGTTCATCGCCAGGAACGAGAAATCGGCGCGGATGTGGGTCGTGATGGGATAGTCGCCGACCAGCGAGGCGCCGATGGCGACGCCGGTCATGCCCTCTTCCATCAGCGGCACGTCGAAGACACGCGCTGCGCCGTACTTCTCGGCAAGCCCGGTCGTCGAGCCGAAGATCCCCTTAAAGTCGTCGACGCCCTGTCCCATGATGAAGGTGTTGGGATGGTCCGCGAGCGCGGCATCCATGGTCTCAAGGAGCGCGTTGGCGTAAGACAGCACGCGCGCGCCCTGCACCGCGGGTTTGACTGCAGCGATGCTCATCAGATTACGTCCGTCAGCAGTTCGGCGCGGCTCGGAGCCGGGCTCGCCTCGGCAAAGGCGACAGCCGCCTCGATCTCACGCTCGATCTCGGGCTTGAGTGCGGAGATGAGCTTGCTGTCCGTGATCAGCGGATCTCGGCCCTTCCATCTGTCGACGCTGTCGCTGGTGCGATACTCGAAATGGAAATCCTCGCCCACGCCGACATGCTCCTTGTAGCGCGAGGTGGCGATCTCGAGCACGAACGGCTCTCCGGCGCGCACCTTGGCTGCGGCCTCCAGCGTGGCCTTGCGGACCGCCAGCATGTCCCACCCTTCCTCGACGCGGCGCGTCGCGATGCCGAAAGTCTCGGCATGCCGGGTCAGGCTGTACGACTGACGCACCGAGCGATGGCTGTGCACGGCAAGGCCGTTGTCCTCGCAGACGAACAGCGCAGGCACCTTCATGAGAGCCGCGAAGTTCAGGCTCTCGTGATAAACGCCCTCCTCGGTGGCGCCATCGCCGAACACTGCGACGGCGATCTGCGGACTGCCGCGCCGCTTGAAGCTCAACGCCGCGCCAACCGCATGGGGGATCGTGCTGGCGACCACCGCCGACGAGCCCATCAGGCCGACTTCCGGCGCGGCGAGATGCATGGAGCCCGCCTTGCCGCCCGAGATGCCGCCCTTGCGGCCATACAGCTCGGCGAACATGGCATCGAGCGGGCCGCCCTTGGCGATGTAGAAGCCGTGGCTGCGATAGGTGGCGAAAACCAGATCGTCAGGTTTCAGGGCATCGCAGACGCCCACCGCGACGGCCTCCTGGCCGATCGACAGATGGACGGGGCTCTGGATCTTGTCGGACGGATAGAGATCGATGATCCGTTCCTCGACCAGCCTGATCAGCAGCGCCGTGCGGAACAGCCGGCGATAGATCGCTTCATCCTTCACTAATAGACGCTCCCCGGCATTGGGCCCGGCCGCCGACTGCTAACGGAGGCCGCGCCATCTGGCAATTGCTCAAAAGGCGCGGCTTTGGCCGCCGTCCACGGTGATGTTCGCCCCATTTACCAGGCTGGCCTCGCTCGAACACAGGAAGGCCACCACCGCGGCAACTTCTTCGGGAGTGCCAAGGCGGCCCAACGGGTACTCCTGGTCAACCATGCGCTGGAAACCCCGGGGATCGCGGCGCTGTTCGTCCTCGAATCCGGTGCCCGGAATGTAGATGCCGCCCGGCGCCACGGAGTTGAAGGTGATGCCGTCGCGCACCAGGTACGACATCGCCGACAGCGACTTCATCAGGCCGGTCTCGGCCGCCTTGGCCATGGTGAACCACGGCCGGCCGACGCCCTCCTTGCCGCCATAGATCGAGGTGATGGTGACGACGCGCCCCCATTTGCCGCGCCGCATGTGCGGCAGGGCACGTCGCGTGAAGCGCACCGCGGCCATGGCGTTCTTCTCGTACACCTCGCCCCACACCCTGAGGTCGGTGTCCTCGACGATCTCCTTGCCCCAGCGCCCGCCGCCGCCGACGTTGTTCACCAGGATCTGCACGCCGCCCCATTCGCGATCGACTTCATCCATGACCCGATCGGCGGCCGCCGGATCGAGCAGGTCGGCAGCCACGGCCAGGACCTTCACGCCGGTCGGCTTGAGCTCGGCGATCGCCGCGTCCAGCCGCTCCTTCGAGCGCGAGCAGATCGCGACGTGGCAGCCCTCCCGGGCGAGCCGCTTGGCCGAAGCGAGGCCTATCCCGTGACTGCCGCCGGTCACCAGGGCGAACTTCCCGGAGAGCCCGAGATTCATTGGACCGCGGGCCTCCAGGCCCGCATCTCATGAGCGGGCCTGGAGGCCCGCGGTCCAATGAGGTTCATGTCAGAACGGCCCCCGGAAGCGACGCTCGTGGCTGAAGAAGTCCTCGCCGTCGAGGTTGGCCGCTTGCAGCCCGAGCATGTCCTCGACCTCGCGCACGATGGTCCGGGCATTGGGATAGAATTCGTTCTCGAGCTCGCGCACCACCGGTGCCGGCACCTGGGCGAAGCCGATACGCTTCACCGGCGCCTTCAGCGTGCCGAAGCACTTCTCATGGATGCGCGCCGACAGCTCGGCGCTGAAGCCGCTGTCGACCCAATCGCAGTCGGCGACGATGCAGCGGCCGGTACGATTGACCGACTCCACGATCAGACCCTCATCGAGCGGCGAGAGCGTGCGCGGGTCGACGATCTCCAGCGATACGCCGCGCTTGGCCAGGATGTCGGCGGCCAGCCGGGCCTCGACGTTCATCCACGACAGGCCGACGATGGTGACGTCCTTGCCCGGCCGCAGGATGCGCCCGACGCCCAGCGGGATCTCGTAGGGCTCCTCGGGCACGTCTTCTTCGCCCCAGTAGAGCCAGCGATGCTCGAAGCAGATCACCGGATTGTCGTCGCGGATCGCCGCGGTCAGCATGCCCTTCATGTCCGACGGCGTGGTCGGGGCAATCACCTTCAGGCCGGGAATATGGGTGAAATTCGAGAACAAGCTCTTGGAGTGCTGCGCCCCCTGCCCCCAGCCACGGCCGATCACGGCGCGCACGACCAGCGGGACCTTGAGCTTGCCGCCCGTCGAATAGGTGTAGTTCGACACCATGTTGATCAGCTGGTTGGTCGCCAGGATCATGAAGTCGACGCGGATATGGACATGGATCGGCCGCAAGCCGCGGATCGCGGCCCCCAGGCCGAAGCCTGTCATGCAGTCCTCCGAGATCGGCGTGTCGAAGCAGCGCTCCTTGCCGAACTTCTCGCGAATACCCTTGGTCGTGCCGAAGATCGACGACCAGGTCGGCACGCCGATGCCGTAGACAAAGACGCGGCTGTCGCGCTCCATCTCTTGCGTCATCGCCTCGCGGATGGCGCCGGCGTAATCAAGCTTTCTCATGGAACACACCTGCGTGGAGCCGGTCCGGCGCCGGAATCGGCGCCTGCGACGCCCGCTTCACGCTCGCCTGGATGGCCCTGTCGATCTCGTCCTCCATCGCGACGATTGCGCTCTCGCCGATCTGATGCGAGGCAAGGCGCGCGCGCTGCACCTTCAGGGCATCGCGATCGATCCATTCGCGCTCAACCGTCTTCTGATCGCGATAGCCCCAGTTCCAGTCGGTGCCGATACCGACATGCTCGAGATAACGGCAGCACTTGATGTTGAGGAATGCCGGACGGCTGTCGCGATGCGCCTTGCCGGCCGCTTCCTCGGCAAGCGCATAGACGCTTTCGACGTCGCCGCTGTCGTCGTCGTAGGTGTCGGCGCCGAAAGGCTTGACGGCATCCGACAGCGACTTCGACATCTGGCGGGCCTCGCGCGGCGTGTCGACGGCGTAGCCATTGTCCTCGCAGACGAACAGAACCGGGAGCTTGAAGAGCGCCGCGGCGTTGACGCTTTCCCAGAACACGCCGGCATCGCACGCGCCGTCGCCGAAGAACACCACGGCGGTGCGACCGGTCTTGAGCTGCCGGTTGGCAAAGGCGGCGCCGACCGCGACCGGAATTTGTGTCGCCACCACGCCGCTCGACAGGATGTGGCCCTTGTCGGGCGCCGCCAGATGCATGGAGCCGCCCTTGCCCTCACCCGTTCCCGACGTCCGACCGTAGAGCTCGGAGAAGAACCGGTCGGTGTCGTGCGTCTGGGCCAGGAAGGCGGCGTGGCTGCGGTAGGAGGCGAAGACGTCGGCCTTGCCTTCGAGCCCGGCACACACGCCGACGCAAACGAACTCCTGGCCCATCGACATGTGCATGGGCGTCCGCATCAGGTTTTCGGGGTAGTGCTTGACGATGTATTCTTCCGAACGCCGAGCCAGATAGAGGCTCTTGAACAACTGAATCGCCGTCGCTTTTGGCAGGGGCTCGCGGGCAAAATTCATCGTGACTGTCGTTGTTTTCAGGTGGTCCGGACCATAGAGACGTCGAACTCCCAAGGCAACGGCGGGGGGTCCCCAACCGGGGTGGCCTTTTGTCATCGCCTCAATTAAGTAGACCGCCACAAAAGGCAGGGCAGACAGGGGACGATGGCAGCTCGGCGGGCGCTTATTACGGGCATTACGGGAATGGTGGGCTCCCACCTCGCCGAGTTCCTGCTCGACAAGACCGACTGGGATGTCGTGGGCATGTGCCGGTGGCGCAGCCCGCTCGACAACCTGGTCAATGTCGCGCACCGCATCAACTCGGGCGACCGCATCTCGCTGCTCTACGGCGACCTGCGCGACACCATGTCGATCCAGAAGGTGGTGGCCGACGCCCGCCCCGACTACGTCTTCCACCTCGCCGCCCAGAGCTTCCCGCGCACCAGCTTCGATTCGCCGCTCGACACCATGGACACCAACGTCCAGGGCACGGTGCGCGTGCTCGATGCCCTGAAGCAGCATGCGCCCAAGGCGATCATCCATATCTGTGCCTCGTCCGAGGTGTTCGGGCGGGTCCCGAAGGAGAAGCTGCCGATCGACGAGGAGTGCACGTTCCATCCGGCATCTCCCTACGCCATCTCCAAGGTCGGCACCGACCTGGTCGGCCGCTTCTATGCCGAGGCCTACGGCATGACGGTGATGACGACGCGCATGTTCACCCACACCGGCCCACGCCGCGGCGACGTCTTTGCCGAATCGACGTTCGCCAAGCAGATCGCGATGATCGAGCACAATCGCATCCCGCCGATCGTCAAGGTCGGCAACCTGCAATCGCTGCGCACGGTTGCCGACGTCCGCGACGCCGTGCGCGCCTACTACATGCTGGTCACCGTCAATCCGACGGCCGGCGCCTACTACAACATCGGCGGCACCCACTCCTGCACGGTCAAGGACATCCTCGACACGCTCATCTCGTTCTCACCGGCCAAGGAAGCCATCAAGGTCGAGGTCGATCCCGATCGCCTGCGGCCGATCGATGCCGATCTGCAGGTGCCGAATACCGCCAAATTCCATGCCCATACGGGCTGGAAGCCCGAGATTCCCTATGAGAAGACGCTGCGCGACCTGCTGGATTACTGGCGCACCCGCGTGTCGACCGAGGGCGACCGCTTCCTCACGCGCTGAAAGGCTGATGATCCCGAAATGCTGATGGCAATTTCCCGCACGCCGTACAGGGTGTCCTTCTTCGGCGGCGGCACGGACTATCCGGCCTGGTTCCGGCGCCACAGCGGCGCGGTGCTGTCGATGGCCATCAACAAGTATTGCTACATCGGCACCGGGTTCCTCCCGCCGTTCTTCGGCATTCGCCATCGCATCATCTGGTCGCACATCGAGGCGGTGAATGCCGCCGCCCAGATCCAGCATCCCGCGGTGCGCGCCGGCCTCGAGACCCTGGGTTACGATGACAGCGAGGGCATCGAACTGTTCCACCAAGGCGATCTCCCGGCGCGCTCGGGTATCGGCTCGAGCTCGGCCTTCGCGGTCGGGCTGATCAACGCGCTGACCGCCATGCGCGGCAAGACCCTCGATGCGCACGCGCTTGCAGTGAGCGCGATGGACCTCGAGCAGAACAAGCTCAAGGAAGCTGTAGGCTGCCAGGACCAGATCGCCAGCGCCTACGGCGGCATGAATGTCATCAAGTTCGAGCGCGACGGGTCCTTTTCCGTCACTCCGCTCGGCCTCGCCGAGGGGCAGCGCGAGAATTTCGAGAAATGGCTGATGCTGTTCTACACCGGCTCGAGCCGCCTCTCGTCCGACTACGCCAAGAAGCTGATCAACAATCTCGAAGCCAACGCCCAGCACATGAAGCGCATGCGCGAGATGGTCGAGGTCGGCGTCGAGCTAGTGCAGACCGGCAAGATGGAGAAGTTCGGCACGCTGCTGCACGAGGGCTGGGCGCTGAAGCGCGGCCTCGCCAACGGGACCAGCACCACCACCATCGATCGCATCTATGACGATGCCCAGCGCGCCGGCGCCATCGGCGGCAAGCTCCTGGGCGCGGGCGGCACCGGTTTCATGGTGTTCGTCGTGCCGCCGGAGCGGCAACCGGCCGTCGCCAAGGCGCTGTCGCACCTGATCACGGTGCCGGTCTGCACCGACTTCACGGGCTCGACGCTCGTCTATCGCAAGGAAGAGCTTTTGGGCGCCGGCGGCTCGCCGCGCTGATCGACTGAATCGGCTCCAGGGGGCAGGGATGGAAGTATTCACGACCAAGCTCGAATCGGTCCTGCTGATCAAGCCGCCGACGGTGTTCGAGGACTTTCGCGGCCACTACATCGAGACCTACAACCGCAATGCCTACTTCACGGCGGGCATCCCGATCGACTTCATCCAGGACGACATCTCGGTATCGCATCGCCATGTGCTGCGCGGCATCCACGGCGACAGCAAGACCTGGAAGCTGATCTCCTGCCTGCAGGGTAGCTTCTACATGGTGGTGGTGAACAACGACCCGAGCTCGTCGCAATAGCGGGAATGGGAGGCGTTCACCCTCTCCGACACCAACCGTCTGCAGGTTTTGGTGCCGCCCAAGTTCGGCAACGGCCATGTCGTGATGAGCGAACGGGCGATCTTCCACTACAAGCAGAGCACCGAGTACGACCGGGCCGGCCAGTTCACCCTCCTGTGGAACGATCCGGCGCTGAAGATCTGGTGGCCGATTGCCAACCCCATCGTGTCGGCGCGCGATCAGGGCAATAAGAAGACCTAGGCGAGCGCTCCCACCCCCGCTTCGCTGGCGAGGCATGATTGGCTCAGTTCGTCGATCGCGCCCATCAGATGATAAAGCGTGCTGGCCGGCATGAACTTACTCATGCACCGGCCCTCGTGATCGAGCTTGTCGCGCCAGCCACCGGCAGGGTCGGTGGTCAGGAAACGCTGACGCAGCAGCACCGCCAGCTCCGCCGCCCTGCCCTTGCCCTGGCCGCGGCCGTGGCGCGCCTCGATCAGGTTCGACTTGATCGCCTTGGTGACGGGCCAGATGCGCCGCGGGCCGGCCCTCGGTGTGCCGTCGGCGAGCAGTTCGCTGTGGATCATGCCACTGGCATCGAAACCATGGCGATCGGCGTGGCCCCAGAGCGCATCGACGAAAGGCTGCACGTCTCGTCCGCTCGCCGCCTCGAAGCGGCGTAGTAGCCACACCCATTCGTGATGGTGCCCGGGCTCGACGATGGCACCGGTGGCCCCCTCGGCGGGCCGCAGATCGTCAGTGAAATACTCCGCCAGGACGCCGGGCTCTGGCCGGAAGAAACGGCCGGCGAACAGCTCGAACAGCCGCTCGGCCCGCGCGAGATGATTTGCGTCGCCCGAGCACTCCCAGAGCGCCAGCACGGCCTCGAAGAGATGCATATGGGGATTCTGCCGGCGTGGGCTCGACGCCAGGGGCAGTTGCTCGACGAAGCCGCCACCCTGGGCGGCCGCCATGTCGCTGTCGATGAAGGCGAGGGTTTCCTCGGCAAGCGCCAGCGCGTCCCGCCGACCCGTGGCATGCGCATACGAGGCGATCGCCGGCAGAACAAAGGCGTGGGCGTAGAGGTCGCGGCGGGCGTCGACGACCGTGCCGTCGCGGCGGATCGAGAAGACCCAGCCGGCGCGTCCATCCCGGCGGTGGAAGTCCCTCACCATGGCGCGATAGGCATGGTCGATCAGCGGCAAGCCGTCATGCCAGCCGCGCTGCGCTGCCAGCGCATAGGCGTGGATCTGGCGAGCCTGGGACATCAGGCGCAACGGCACGTCCGGCAGCCGTTCCCCGCTCAACGTGAGCCGCTCCTCGAAGCGGCCGCGCTCGTCGTCGAACCCCGCCGCCGCCCACAGTGGCAGGGCCGCGCCAATCGCCCAGTCGACGAGAGCTGAGGCCGCCGGTTCTAGTCGTGCCAACATCGCCGAAACGGCCGTAGACCGCCTAGTCCGAGCTGATGGTTTCGGCGACGCGCTCGCGCGGCACGGCGACGACGTTCGCCGACAGCGGCTCGCCCTCGCGCGCGCCCTCGAGCAGACCGGTGACGGCGGAGAATACGAAGATATCGTAGCTCAGCTCTCCACGCAGGGTGCCGATCAGCGAGTCCGCACAGTTGCCCTGCGCACGCAATGCCTTGTCATTGACCTCGAGCAGCAACACAGGGCGCATCGAGCTCAGCACCGTCGAGGCGCCTGCGATGACCCGCGCTTCGGCTCCTTCGACGTCGATCTTCACGAAATCGACGCGCGCCAGGCCGAGCCGGGCGATTATCGCATCGAGCGGTTCGATGGGCACACGTTCGAGGCTGGCGCGGACCACGTCGTCATGAGCGAAGCTGCCCAGCGTGTTGTGCCCGGCATGGACGCCGTGGGCCAGATGAAGGTCGGCCAGCCCCGAGCTCGCCCCGATCGCAGCAGGCACGACCGTCACGTTGTCGAGGCCGTTGCGGCCGAGATTGCGCTGCAGATGGGCGCGCTCGCGGGAGCTGGGTTCGGCCGCCACCACGCGCCCCGACGTGCCCACGCGACGGGCGGCGAACAGCGTGTAGTAGCCGTCGTTGGCGCCGACATCGACGAACACCATGCCGGGCTTCAGCACCCGGTCGAGGAACGCGAACTCGTTGGGCTCGAACGAGCCACAGACATAGAGGCAAAGGCTGTTGTCGTTGCCCAGGGTCAGGTCGACCGTCGTGCCGCTGTGCCAGCGCACGGTGATCGGCACCGCGAGATCCTTCTCGCGCGCAGCTTCCCAGAGCGCGCCGCGCCGGCAGGCGAGCCAGCGGCGCTGGTCATAATATTCCTCAGCGAACACCCAGCCGGGCCGCGGCCGCAGGCGGGGTACGCCGGGCGCCAGGCACGCCGCGTAGGTCGACCCGATGGTGGGCGCGTTCACGATAAGCCAGCGACCGAGATTGTCGAGGTGGTAGCCAATCCCGGAGGCGATCCGGTCCCAGGCATTGGGGGCATTGATCGATCGTCGAGCGGTCGTCATTCCTCGGATCGTTGCCCCCGTATATCTCAGCCCCTGTGCCGTGTTCGGCTAAACCACCAACTGGCGAGCGTCAAGCGCGCCCGCATCTTGCCATAGTCCACGACTAAGGCATTCGCGGTCCGTTGCAGCAGAACTGTCGCGGAATATAATAGTGGCCCCTCTGTAAAAACTCTCGGTGCAATGTCCGCGCTGTTCTTCCGCACCTTCATCGTCGTCATCGTGTCGTTGCTCCCGGCAATGGCGTCCGCCCAGGGCCTGCGTGTCCTGGCGCGGGTGAACGACGACGCCATCACCGACTTCGACCTCCAGCAGCGCGTCCTGTTCGCGATCCGAACGACCGGCCTGCAGGACAGCCCGGAGCTGCGTCAGCGCATGGCCGCGCAGATGCTGCGCCAGATGATCGACGAGCGCCTGCAGATCCAGGACGCCAAGCGCCTCGGCCTCAAGGCCACCGACAACGAGATGCAGCAGCGACTGGGCGACATCGAGCGGGCCGCCGGCATGTCCCGCGGCCAGTTCAAGCAGTATATCCAGAGCACGGGCGTCTCCTACGACATCGCCGTGCAGCAGATCGAGGCCCAGATCGCCTGGAACAAGATCATTCGCCGCCGCGTGCGTCCGCAGGTCGATGTCTCCGAGGCCGAGATCGATGACGCGCTGAACCGCGTGCGCACCAATGTCGGCAAGACCGAATCGCGTGTCGCCGAAATCTTCGTACCGATCGACCGGGCGGACATGGCCGACGATGCCAGGCGCTCCGCCGACCGCATCGTCGAGCAGCTGAGGCGCGGCGCCGCGTTCGGCGCCGTCGCCCAGCAATTCTCGCAGGGCGCCACGGCCCAGGCGGGCGGCGAGCTGGGCTGGGTCCTGCCCGGCGGTCTCGATCCGGCGCTCGACGCGGCTGTGGACAAGCTGGCCGTCCGCCAGTTTTCGGAGCCCGTACGCAGCCCGGCCGGTTGGCACATTCTCTACGTCATCGACCGCCGCCAGTTCGCGGCGGCGCGGCCTGACGATGTCCGCCTCAATCTGACGCAGATGACGCTGCCGCTGCCGGTGAACGCCTCGCCCGACGAGATCAACAAGGCGACCGCCGACGCCACGAAGGCAATGGCCGGGGTCCGCACCTGCAGCGATCTCCACGGCCTGGCGCGCGAGCTGAAGGGCGCGACCTCCGGCGACCTGACGGGGGTGCGCGTCGGAGACCTCCAGGCGAACCCGCAGATGTTCGAGCAGATACCCAAGCTCAATGTCGGCGGCACGGCAGGTCCGTTCCGCGTTGCCGAGGGCCTGCAGGTGGTGGCGCTGTGCGGCAAGGTCGGCGCCGATGGACTGCCCGGCCGCGATGTCATCTCCCAGCAGATCCTGCTGCAGAAGCTGGAGGCGGCGGGCCGCCGCTACATGCGCGACCTGCGCCGCCAGGCGACGATCGACGTCAAGCAGCCGTCGTGACCGCGACCGCGCCGCTCGCCGTGACCATGGGCGAGCCGGCCGGAATCGGCGGCGAACTCAGCCTCAAGGCATGGTCGATGCGCCGACAGGGGGACCGGCCCTTCTTTGTGCTCGACGACGCCGACCGCTTGGCGGCGTTGGCGGGCAAGCTCGGCCTCGATGTCCCGGTGCGGCAGGTCGATCGCGCCGCGGAAGCTGGCAATGTCTTCGAGACCGCCTTGCCGGTCCTGCCGGTACGCCTGCGGGCGCCGGTGCGCGCGGGCCAGCCCGATGCCGCCAATGCGCCGGCGACCCTGGAGGCGATCGAGCGCGCCGTCGAACTGGCGATGGCGGGCGAGATCGCCGGCATGGTGACCAACCCCATCCAGAAAAAGACCCTGCAGGACGCCGGCTTCCGGCATCCCGGCCACACCGAGTATCTCGCTGAGCTGGCGGGCGGCGTCGACGTCGCCATGATGCTGGCCTGCCCGCAGCTGCGCGTCGTGCCTGTCACGATCCATCTGTCGCTGGCCGAAGCCGTTCGCGTCCTGGATACTGTCAAGATTGTGCGCGCCGGCCGCCTGGCGGCGTCAGGATTGAAGGCTCTGTTCGGCATCGAGCGGCCGCGGCTCGCGGTGGCGGCTCTGAACCCCCATGCCGGGGAGCAAGGGTCGATGGGTGACGAGGAGAGCCGCATCATCGCGCCGGCCATCGCGGCGTTGAAGCGCGACGGCATCGATGCCCGCGGCCCCGCCCCGGCCGACACCCTGTTCCACGCCGCCGCGCGGGCCACCTATGACGTGGTCCTCTGCATGTATCACGACCAGGCGCTGATCCCGATCAAGACGGTCGACTTCGCCGGCGGCGTCAACGTCACACTCGGCCTGCCGTTCGTGCGGACCTCGCCGGACCATGGAACCGCGCTGGATATCGTCGGCACCGGCCGGGCCGATCCGACGAGCCTGATCGCCGGGCTGCGGATGGCCGACGACATGGCCCGCCGGCGTCGCGTCTGACCGCTCCGGCGCCGTGAACGCGCTGGCCGACCTGCCGCCACTGCGCGAGGTCATCGCGGCCCACGGCCTCGACGCCCGCAAGCGGTTCGGACAGCACTTCCTGCTCGACCTCAACCTCACCCGCCGTATCGCCCGCGCCGCCGCCCCGCTCGGTGAAGGCACGGTGATCGAGATCGGACCGGGGCCTGGCGGCCTGACCCGCGCTCTGTTGCTCGAGGGGGCGACCCGTGTCGTCGCCATCGAGATCGATCCCAGGGCGACCGCCGCTTTGCGTGAGTTGGAGGCGGCGGCGAGCGGCCGGCTGCAGCTCGTCGAGGCGGATGCGCTCGAGGTCGACATCGCCGCATTGGGGCCGCCGCCGCGACGGATCGTTGCCAACCTGCCCTACAACGTCTCGACCGCACTGCTGGTGCGCTGGCTTCACCAGGCCGGCGCGATCGCCGACATGGTGCTGATGTTCCAGAAGGAGGTGGTGGACCGGCTGGCCGCCGCGCCGCGAACCAAGGACTATGGCCGGCTGTCGGTGGTCACCCAGCGTGTCTGCACGGTGCAGCGGCTGTTCGACATCGCCCCCTCGGCCTTCGTGCCGCCGCCCAAGGTCGTGTCCTCCGTCGCGCGCCTTACGCCCAAACCCGGCGTTGCCTCGGCCGATGACCTGACGGCGCTGGAACGCATCACGGCCGCCGCCTTCGGCCAGCGCCGCAAGATGCTGCGCAGCTCGCTCAGCGGAGTCTTTGCCGACCCAATACGCGTGCTGGACAGCCTTGGCCTGCGGCCGACCGCCCGGGCGGAGGAGCTTTCCGTGGCCGACTTCGTCCGCTTGTCCGAAGCACTTGACAAGTGAGCGCTCACTCATTTATAGTGCCGACATGATCCGCTCGCTGGCCTTCAACCTCTTCTTCTACGTCTTCACCCTGCTGGTCGCGATGGTCGGCATCGTGTTGGTGCCGATCCCCACGCCCGTGGTGCTGCGCGGCCTGCTGCACTGGTGGGCGCGCGCCGTCGTCTGGGGCATGCGCTGGATCGGCGGCATGAAGATCGAGATCCGCGGTCGCGCGAACATCCCGGCGCGCGGGCCCGCCCTGCTCGCCAACAAGCATCACAGCGAGAGCGATGGCATCATTCTCGCCGCCGAGATCCACGGCATCGCCTACGTCGCCATGCAGGAGCTGTTCCGCTATCCGCTGATCGGCGCCATCCTCTATCGCCTGCAGATGATCCGCGTCGACACCTGCGGCGGCGGGCGCGAACGCGCCAACCTCGCGCAGTTCGCCAAGCGCGCCTACGACAGCGGCCGCCATATCGCGATCTATCCCGAGGGCAACCTGATGGCGCCCGGCGAGCGCGAGCGCTATCGCTCGGGCATCTACTATCTCTATCGCGACCTCGATCTGCCGGTAACGCCGGTCGCCACCTCGCTCGGGCTGCTGTGGAACCGTCGCGACTGGCGCAAGAAGGCCGGCCGCTGCGCCATCGAGTTCCTGCCGTCGATCGAGACCGGGCTCGACAAGCACGCCTTCATGCAGCGGCTGGAAGAGGCGATCGAGACGGCAAGCGACCGGCTGATCGCCGAGTTCTCGGGCCGGCCCTACACGCCCTCGCAGGTGGTGCTGCGCTCGCAGGGCCAGACCGGCATCGGCCAGCCCATCAGCGTCCCTCGCGCAGCGCTTTGACGAACCCCGACATGCCCACCTGACGTTCGCGCTTCAGCCGCTCGGCCGTCAGGATCGCCTTGAGGTTGTTGAGGCTGGTGGCGATGTCGCGGTTGACCACGACATAGTCGTATTCGGCCCAGTGGCTCATCTCGTCGGCGGCCTTGGCCATGCGCTGCGCCACGATTTCCTTGGTGTCCTGGGCGCGGGTCAGCAGCCGCTTCTCGAGGTCGCGCGTCGAGGGCGGCAGGATGAACACGGTGACTAGGTCGGCGCGCCCCTTGTCGCGCAGCTGCTGGGTGCCCTGCCAGTCGATATCGAACAACACGTCGCGGCCCGTGGCGAGCGCCTCGTCGACCGGCGCCCTGGGCGTGCCGTAGTAGTTGCCGAACACCTCGGCGTATTCCAGGAACTGCTTGCGCTCGATCATGCCGCGGAAAGTCGCCGTGTCGACGAACCGGTAGTCGACGCCGTCGCGCTCTCCCGGACGCTTCTGGCGCGTCGTGCACGAGACGCTGAGCTGGATCTGCTTGTCGTTGTCGAGCAGCTGGCGCGACAAGGTCGTCTTGCCGGCGCCCGAGGGTGAGGACAGCACGAGCATCAGGCCGCGGCGCTGGATCGCCGACGCGCCGCTGTCAGCCGGGCCGTTGTCATTCGACATTCTGGACCTGCTCCCGCAGACGCTCGATGGCGCCCTTCAGATCGATGCCAATGCGCGTCAGCTCGATGTCGGCCGACTTCGAGCAGAGCGTGTTGGCCTCGCGATTGAACTCCTGGCAGAGGAAGTCGAACTTGCGTCCGACGGGATTGTCGGGCCGCGCCTCGCCGAGCAGGCTCTTCGCCTGGGCGATGTGGGCGTTGAGCCGGTCGAGCTCCTCACGCACGTCGGCCTTGCCGACCAGCAACGCCACCTCCTGGGCGAAGCGCTCCTCCGAGAGCGCCGGTGCACGCTCCAGCAGCTCGCCGAGCTGGCTCTCGAAGCGGGCACGCACGACACCGACCTGCGCCGCCGCGCGCTCGGCGGCGCGGGTGCACAGGCCCTCGATCTCGCCGATGTGGCGGTCGATCACGCCCGACAGCGCCTTGCCTTCGGCCGCGCGGGCCGCGGCCAGGGCCTTCAGGACCTCCTCGAGCGTCTTGGACAGCGCCTTGTCGAGAGCAGCCAGCGCCTCTTCGCTCTCCTGACCCTGCTCCTCGTCCTCGATGACGCCGCGCACGCGTAACAGCCCGTCGGCCGTCGGCACCGCCGCGCCGGTGCCCTTGCGCACCTCCTCGACCAGGCCCGCGAGCTCGGCCAGCAGCGCACGGTTGATGCGCAAAGGCTTGGCCTGCTGCTCGCTGGTGACAGTGAGGGTCAACGACACGTTGCCGCGTTTCAGCTTGCTGCCGACGGCGTTGCGCGCCGGATTCTCCAGACGGTCGAAGCCCTGCGGCACCCGGCAGCGGATCTCGAGGTTGCGACCGTTGACGCTGCGCGCCTCCCAGACCCAGCGCCGCCGCTCATCCGACCCCTGCGCCCGGGCGTATCCCGTCATGCTTGCAATCAAAAAGGCACTCCACGATCCGCAATACTGGCCGCATCGCGGCGAGGCACTCTAGTATCGGCCCCAAGCGCATACAACGCGCCCCGCCGGAAGGTTATCCCATGACTCGTTTCACCAGCATCGTCATCACCGGCGCCTCGAGCGGCATCGGCGAAGCACTGGCGCTCGACTACGCGGCATCCGGCACCGCGCTGGCGCTGACCGGACGCGATGGCGCCCGGCTCGAGGCCGTCGCCGCCGCCTGTCGCGCCAAGGGCGCCACCGTGGTCGCGGCCACGGTCGACGTCGTCGACCGCGAGAAGCTTGCCGCCTGGCTGAAAGCCTTCGACGAGGCTCATCCCGTCGATCTCCTGATCGCCAACGCCGGGATATCGATCGACAAGGACAACTCCTCGCTCGACGATTTCTCGCGCATCCGCCAGACCTTCGACGTCAATGTCGACGGCGTGTTCAACACCGTCGAGCCGCTGCTGCCGGGCCTGATGGCGCGCCAGCGCGGCCAGATCGCCGTCGTCGCCTCGCTGGCGAGCTTCATCGGCCTGCCCTACTCGGCGTCCTACAATGCGAGCAAGGCGGCCGTCCGCGTATGGGGCGAGAGCATCCGCTACGTGCTGAAGAAGCATGGCATCGGCGTCAGCGTCATCTGTCCAGGCTTCGTGGTGAGCCGCATGACGGCCGACGCGCCCTTCCCCATGCCCTTCCTGATGACCTCGGCCAGGGCCGCCTCGATCATCCGCCGCGGCCTCGAGCGCAACCACGCCCGCATTGCCTTCCCGCTCGGCACCAAGGCGGCGGTATGGCTCGGCCAGACGCTGCCCGGGCGCTGGACCGCGCGACTGCTGGGCGCCTGAACGTCACTTCATCTGGTTGGTGAGCAAGGCCGCGGCGCCGCCCTGTTGCTTGCCATACTTCAGCAAGGCCTGGCGGCCGCCGGCGGCATAGGCGGCGACGGCGCCCAGCAGGCGCTTCAGCTGGTCGGGGCTGGTGCGGTCGAACTTGCAGTAGGCGCCGCGCGTCAGCTTGGCGATCTGCGGGAACAGCCGCGAGGCAACGCGATCCTCGCCTTCCTGGAAGACGAAGACCGGCAGTCCCAGCAGCCCGAGCTCGCCCGCCGCGTGGCCGACCTCGTCGACATCCTCCTCGCAGCAATCGCCGACGAAGACGACGGCATCGAGCCGGCTCTCGCGGCGCTGGTCGGCCGCGTAGCGCAGCATGCGCGCGATCTGGGTGCGGCCGGCGAGGCAGCGCACCGCGCTCATCAGCCGCGCAAGCTCGCGGCCATCCGACGTCCAGCGGCTCACCTTGAACTCGTCGAAGCCGCGGTAGAAGGCGAGCCGGACGTCGAGCCCGCCCACTTCGCCGGCGGCGAGGAACATCTCGCCCTGCTGCGTCGTGGCGACGTCCCATGTCGGCTCGCGACTTGCCGTCGCATCCATCGCGAACAGCAGCCGGCCGCGCCCGCCGCCGGCCGCCTTGGGCGGCAGGCTCGCGACCTCGCGCGTGAAGGCGTCCACCGCGGACGATGGCGCCCCGCCTTTCGGCGTGAGCTCGGACTTCCTGGCCACGGCGACATGCAAGGAAAGACACCGCGTTTTGTCAATCGAATGTGAGGCCTTTGACGCGGTGACGTACGGATCGGGACAGGCTATGACGACCGGCGCACTAAGCCCCTTCTCGACCTCTGCCATCGCCTGTCTGCCCCAATGAAAGTCGCGTTCAATCTTCTGCTGATCCTTGTTGCCTCAATCCTCTGTCTGGTCGCTGTGGAAGGCCTCACTCGCCTCATTCTGGATGACGGCATGCTCTACGAGCTCGAGATGTGGAAGTACGCGCGCGAGGTGAAGGTACGCGACCCGCGACCCGAGCTCGGCCATCGCCATCGGCCGAAGGCCGTGGCGCAGCTCATGGGTATCGATGTGCGGACGAGCTCCCAGGGCCTGCGTGGCCCCGACATCGCCGAGCAGGCGGCGCCGGGCGTGGCGCGCATCGCCTTTGTCGGCGATTCGACGACGCTGGGCTGGGGCGTGGCCGAGAAGGACACGTTCGCCGCGAAAGTGATCGCCGACCTGGTCAAGGCAGGCCGCAAGGTCGACGGCTTCAATCTCGGCGTCGGCAACTACAACACGTTGCAGGAGCTCACGCTGTTCCGCGAGGTCGGCGTGCCGCTCAAGCCCGACATCATCGTGCTGACCTACTTCATCAACGATGCCGAGCCGATGCCGGACTATTCCGACACCGGCTGGCTCGCCCGCAACTCCGCGGCCTGGGTGGTGCTGGGCTACCGGCTCGATTCGCTGTTCCGGCAGTTCGGCGAGGCGCCCGATTGGAAGCGCTACTACCGCGATCTCTACGAGCCCAAGGCGCCGGGCTGGCTGCAGACGCAGAAGGCGCTCGACGGCTTCGCCACGACGGCACGCGACATCGGCGCCAGGATCGTCGTGTTCCATCTGCCGGAGCTGCGCGAGCTCAAGCCCTATCCCTTCGCCGACGTCACCACCAAGGTGCGGGCGGCGGTCGAGAAGGACGGCATGCCGTTCGTCGACCTGCTGCCGGCGATGGAGAGCCTCGATCCGGCGAGCCTGTGGGTGACGGTGCCCGATCCGCATCCCAACGCCAACGCGATGGCCGCCGTCACGCGCGGCATGGTGCCCAGCCTGCTGCCGGTGCTCGACGAGCTCTGTCGCACCAAGGGCAAGGGCTGCTGACATCCCGATGAGGAAGCATTGACCCCGCAGCGCTTCTTCTGGCCGCTCTATATCGTGCTCCTGCTCGCCGCGACCGTGGCCGGCACGGAGGCGATCGCCTCGCTGGTCGTCCCGTCGTGGCCGGCGCGCGCGATCCGGCCCATCACGGTCACCTCCACGCCAACGCTGACCTACAACGACTGGGCCTTGCGCGACCGTCCGCGATCGTTCGAACGGCCGGCCGGCGTGGCCTTCCGCTCGGTGCTGGTGGGCGACAGCTTCCTCGAAGGCCCCTTCCTGCGCGCGCCACTGTCGGCCTTCGTCGAGCAGCGGCTGGCCGCCGCCGGCCGCGCCGACATGGAGGCGATCAATTTCGGCGTCTCGGCGACCGGGCCGCGACAGTACTACTATCGCATCAGGGACATCGCGCTGGCGCTCAAGCCCGACGCCATCGTGCTGGCCTTCTATGCCGGCAACGATTTCGTTTCGACGCCGTTCGGCGCGTGGCTGCCGCCGCCGATCGCCGAGCTTCCTCTTCCCTCGATGCTGGGCGGCATCGCGCCGCGCACCACCTGGCTCACCGTCAACCGGCTCGGCCTGTCGGAGTTCGGCGGCGGCAACAAGAGCATCGACGGCGAGTTCACCCAGCTCAACGAATGGGTCGACCTGCCGCCGGCCGAGCGGCTCGATCGCATCGCGGGCCACGTGAAGCGCTACTATTATCCCAACCTCAGCGACGCCACGATCCGCGAGATCCTGTCGCGCGGCGACGATCAGTTCTGGACCGCCTTCGCCAAGCGGCCGGCCGATCGCGAGTTCCTCGCCGGATGGCTGCTCTCCAACATGGTCGACTGGGAAACCGGCCAATGGCCGATGCCGCGCGATCCCGAAGAGGCCGACCGGCTCAATGGCGCGGACAAGGTCGACGAGACGTTGAGCTGGCTGGTCGCCGCCGAGCGGCTCGCCAAGGAGCATGGCGTGAAGTTTGCCGTCACCCTGATCCCGGTCGGAACGGTCGATCCCGCCTATGTCGACTTCTGGCGGCCGTGGCCCAAGTATTTCAGCCAGTCGCTCAACGCCGATGCGCGCCACCGGCGGCTGGCGGTGGCCTTGCGCCAGACCGGCGTGCCGTTCTTCGACCTGCGCGACGAGCTCAACGGCCAGCCGGGGACCTATCGCCTGACCGACGGCCACTGGACCGAGCGCGGCACCGAGCTGGCGGCCGACCGCGTGGCGAGCGAGCTCCTGAGGCAGCGCAGCAAATGATGGCGGACGCCGAGGATGACCGCTAAGGCCCCAAGGTTCGCCACGCTCAGCCTGCGGGTCTTCCTGCCTTTCGCGCTCGCCTATTTCCTTTCGTACATCTTCCGCGGCGTCAACGCCGTGATCTTCCCCTATCTCGAACGCGACATCGGCATCACCGCGGCCGATCTCGGGCTGCTCACCTCCGCCTTCTTCCTGTTCTTCGCCGGCTGCCAGCCGGTGCTGGGCGTCATGCTCGACCGCTACGGTCCGCGCCGCGTGCAGGCCGTGCTGCTGGCGCTGGCTGCAGCAGGCTCGGCGCTGTTTGGCTTGAGCCTCTCGCTCGGCGAACTGGTCCTGGCGCGGGCGCTGATCGGGCTCGGCTTCGCCGGCGGCCTGATGGCCGCGATCAAGGCGATCACGCTGTGGTACCCGCCCGAGCGCTGGGGCCTGGTCACTGGCTTCCACATGATGACGGGCGGGCTGGGCTCGATGGCGGCGACGCTGCCCGTCGAGTGGTCGCTGTCGGTGGTGAGCTGGCAGGGCCTGTTCTTCTGGCTGGCCGGCTTCTGCCTCGCCACTGCGGTGATCCTGTTCGTGATCGTGCCCGAACGCGCCGCTGCCGCGGCGGCACCGAAGGACACGCTCCGCAAGCAGTTCCGCATCACCGGCAAGGTGCTGACCGACGGCTTCTACTGGCGCATCCAGCCGCTGCTCGCCATCCAGCAGCTCGCCTTCATCGGCTGCATCAGCCTGTGGATCGGCCCCTGGCTGCGCGACGTCGGCGGCATCGCAGCCAAGCAGGACCGCGCCGACATCCAGCTGTGGACGACGGCGATCATGACCTTGGGCTTCGCCATGAGTGGCGTCGTCTCCAACGCCTTCCGCCGCGTCGGCGTCAGCGCCTTCCTGTCGGTCGGCATCACTAGCTTGCTGTTCGCGCTGGTCTGCGGCTGGCTCGCCTTCGTGCCTGGGTTCCATCCCGCCCTCGCCTGGGTCCTGTTCGGCTTCCTGGGCGCGCTGCCCATCCAATACATGCCGCTGATGGTCGCGGCCTTCCCCGCCCCCTATGCCGGCCGCGTCAGCACGTCGAGCAACCTCGTGGTCTTCTCGGTGATCTTCGCCGGCCAGTGGGGGATCGGGAAGATCGTCGATCAATGGCCGCGCACGGCGAGCGGCTACGCCGCCGACGGCTACACCTGGGCGTTCGGCGCCCTCTTCATCCTGCAGCTGCTGGGCCTGGTGTGGCTGGCTCTGTCGCGGGCGCAGCCGATGGCGCGTCCACATCTCGCCGCGGCAGATTGAGCGCCGCCACCAGGTCGCGCACTTCCTGCCGCGCCGCCACGTGGCTCAACGTCAACGACGGCCCTTTTCCGCCGCGCTTCAGGTCGAGGAGCGTCAGCCCGTTCAGGAACAGCTCCTTGTAGATCACGCGCTCGCTCAAGCCGGCGGCGGTGCGAAAGCCGATGCGCTTGGCCAGGGCCTCGATCACCGACGCCATGTCGCGCTTGTTCCGCGCGGCGAGCGACGACAGCCGATTGCGCATCACCACCCAGTCGACCGGCCGGCCGCCCTGAACCGCGCGCAGCTGGCGCTGTTTCCACACGGCCTCGGCATAGATCGAGGGCCGCACGATCTTGAGCGAATCGGGATCGACGCGCGCCAGCAGGTCGAGGTCGATGAAGCTGTCGTTGAGCGGCGTCAGCAGCGTGTCGGCCCAGGTGTGCGCCAGCCGCGACAGGTAGGTGTCGCTGCCCGGCGTGTCGATCACGACGAAGTCGACGCGATCGATCACCTGCTCCAGCGCCGCCTCGAGACGCGCCCGCTCGTCGGCCTGTGCTTCGCTGCGGTCAGGCAAGTCCGACAGCGGCACCGCGGCGTGGATCGGCATTGGCAAGTCGACGCCCTTGCGCCTGGCGTAGGCGGCGCGGTTCTCGATGTAGCGGCCGAGCGTGCCCTGGCGGGCATCGAGATCGAGCGTCGCCACGCGCGCTCCCTCGTTCAACAGCGTGACGGCGATGTGCAGCGCCGTCGTCGACTTGCCGGAGCCGCCTTTCTCGTTGCCGATCACCAGGACATGGGCGCGGTCGGACGCCGGCGCCAACTGCGCCTGCGCGACGCTGGGATTCGGGGCGGGGTGGAAGGTTTCAGACATAGCCCGTCATCCCGACCGGAGCCGAGCGTAGCGAGGCGAAGTGGAGGGACCTCTTTTGAAGCTACATCGACAAAACAGGTCCCTCGACTGCGGCGCCCTGCGGGCGCCTTCGCTCGGGATGACGGAAGCCGTCACGCCGGCTTCCTGATCCAGACGGCGGTGTCGTGGAACACCGCGCCGCCGTTGGGCCAGCCGGGATCGGCCGAGGTCAGGGCATTGATGCCGATGCCGGTCTCGAAGTTGCGGTTGGGCCAGATGCCCTCGACCACGACGACGCCCTTCTGCTGGCCCGCCCGGGGCTTGCAGCGCACGATGGTCTTGCCGCGGTCGTTGCCGATCTCCAGGCGATCACCCTCGGCGAAGCCCAGCGCCGCGCACTCCTCGGGATTCATCATAACCATCGGCTGCACCTCGCGCTTCTGGCTGCTCGGCGTCTCGGTGAAGGTCGAGTTCAGGAAGGTGCGCGCCGGTGCCGCGACCATGCGGAACGGCTTGTCGGCCGTGGCCTTGTCGATGACGTCGAAATGGTCGGGCAGGACCGGCATCTCCTTGCCGCGCGGACCGTAAGCTGCCCAGTCCGGCTTGAAGCGGAACTTCTTGTCGGGCCAGGCGAAGCCGTCGAGGAAGTGGGACGTCTCGAAGCCGAGATGGAAATCCTGGCCGCCTTTCTTCCAGTTGGTCTCGGCGTCCCACATGCCGGACTGGCGCAGCGATTCGTCCATGATCTCCCACGGCGTCATGTCGAAGCCGCGGTGCTTGGCGCCCAGCCGCTTCGCCAGCTCGGCGATCACATAGTGGTTCTCGCGGCACTCGCCCGGCGGCTCGATCACCGCCTTGGTCACCTGGAAGAAGGTGTGGCCGCTTGCGGTATAGAAGTCGGCGTGCTCGAGGAACATCGTCGCCGGCAGCACGATGTCGGCGAACGCTGCCGTCTCGGTCAAAAACTGCTCGTGCACGCAGGTGAAGAGATCCTCGCGGGCGAAGCCCTTGTGCACCAGCTCGAGCTCGGGACAGACCATCGCAGGATTGGTGTTCTGGATCAGCAGCGCCGTCACCGGCGGGCCGTTCTTGAGAGCGTCGCGATCGCCGGTCAGGATCGGCCCCAGCCGCGACTGGTCGAGCTCGCGGATCGAGGGATCGACCACGTCGAGCCCCTCGATCAGCGTCTTCTTGATGGGATACATGCCGGTGTGGCCGTAGAGCGCGCCGCCGCCCTTCACCTTCCACGCGCCGGTCACTGCCGGCAGGCAGCTCACCGCATGCATGTTGACCGCGCCGTTGCGGCTGCGGCTGAAACCGTGGTGGCAGCGGATGAAAGCGGCCTTCGTCTTGCCGTAGAGCCGGGCGAAGCCAACGATCTCGTCGACCGACAAACCCGTGATCTTGGCTGCCCACTCCGGCGGGCGCGTCGCGACATGCGCCGCCAATTCGTCCGGCGCATCGGTGTAGCGCCGCAGATAATCCCAGTCGGCATAGCCCTCCTTGAAGAGCACATGCATGACGGCGACGGCGAGCGCCCCGTCGGTGCCGGGACGCACGGCGAGATGCATGTCGGCCTGCTCGGCCGTGCCGGTGCGATAGGGATCGACCACGACCAGCCTGGCGCCACGTTTCTTGGCGCGCATGGCGTGGGTCATGACGTTGACCTGGGTGTTCACCGGATTGCCGCCCCAGATCACCACCAGATCGGAATGCTCGTCGATCTCGCGCACGTCGGCGCCGCGCTTCATGCCCACGCCCGCGATCCAGCCGGTGTCGGAGAGCGTCACGCAGATGGTGGAGAAATAGCGCGAGTATTTCATGGCATGGCGCAGGCGGTTGATGCCGTCGCGCTGCACCAGGCCCATCGTGCCGGCATAGTAATACGGCCACACGGCCTCGCTGCCGTGCTGGCGCGCCTTGGCGATGAACTGCTCGGCCACGATGTCGAGCGCGTCCTTCCAGGAGATCTCGGCGAACTGCTTCGAGCCCTTCGGCCCGACGCGGCGCAGGGGTTTCATCAAGCGGTCGGGATGATGGATGCGCTCGGCGTAGCGCGCGACCTTCTCGCAGATCACGCCCGCGGTGTAGTCGTTGCGCATCGAGCCGCGCACCCGGCCGATGCGCCGGGCATCCAGCCTTTCGACATCCAGCGCGCAGGTGCTGGTGCAATCGTGCGGGCAGACCGAGGGGACGATGGTGACGCCGGATTCGGCCGTCTTGGTGCGCCCCGCCCCAGCTCCTGAGGTCGGCGCAAAAGCATGATCGTCAGGCGACATGGGCAAAAGATACCCTTGCTGGAAGTGGATGGTCCACCTGCCATAGAGTGGCGGCCAGGCCATGATTCCCCGCGGTGTTTCCTACGACGAGGCGATGCGCCGGTTCCGCTGGCCGCAGCCGGAGCGTTTCAATATCGGCCACGCCGTGTGCGAGCGCCATCCACGCGACGCGCTGGCCCTGATCGTCGAGGCCGCCGATGGGTCTGTGCACAACTGGACCTTCGGCCAGCTGCTGGCGGCGAGCTCGCGGCTGGCCAATGCGCTCGCGGCGCGCGGCATCAAGAAAGGCGACCGCGTCGGCGTGTTCCTGAGCCAGGGGGCGGAGCTCACGCTCTGCCATCTCGCGGGCTACCGCATGGGCGCCGTGGTGCTGCCGCTGTTCACGCTGTTCGGCGAGGAGGCGCTGGAATATCGCCTGGCCAATGCCGAGGCCTCGGCGCTGATCACAGACATGGGCCAGCTGCCCAAGGTGCTGGCGGTGCGCGATCGTCTGCCGCATCTCAAGACGGTGATCGTGATCGGCGCCGGCGCGCATGGCAGCGCCTTCCTCGACTGGGACCGCCTGCTGGCGGCCGCCTCCGATCGCTTCACGACCGTCGACACGGCCGCCGAGGATCCCGCATTGCTGATCTACACCTCGGGCACGACCGGCCAGCCCAAGGGCGCCTTGCACGCCCATCGCGTGCTGCTGGGCTCGATCCCGCCGGTCGAGCAGTGGCTCAGCCACTGGCCGCAGGGCAACGAGGTGATGTGGACGCCGGCCGAATGGGCATGGATCGCCGGTCTGTTCGACGCGCTGTTCCCGGCCTGGTTCTACGGCACGCCGGTGGTGGCGCATCGCTTCGCCAAGTTCGATCCCGAGCGCGCCTTCGCCCTGCTCGACCGCCATCGCGTCGGCGTCGCCTTCGTGCCGCCGACCGCGCTCAAGATGATGCGCCAGGTCCACAAGCCGCGTGAGCGCTGGTCCTACGACCTGCGCGCCATCAGCACCGGCGGCGAGGCGATGGGCGAGGAGCTGCTCGACTGGGGCCGCGATACCTTCGGCACGACGATCTCGGAAGGCTACGGCCAGACCGAGATGAACCTGATGCTGCTGAACTCGCCCGAATGGTTCGAAGTCCGGCCGGGCTCGTGCGGCCGCGCCTGTCCCGGCCGCAAGGTCGCGATCGTCGACAAGGACGGCAAGCTGCTGCCCGCGGGCGAGGAAGGCGAGATCGCGGGTTGGCGCCACGATCCCATCGTCATGCTGGAGTACTGGCGCAATCCCGAGGCCACGGCGAAGAAGTTCGCCGGCGACTGGCTGCTGACCGGCGATCTTGGCCGCATGGACGAGGACGGCTACGTCTTCTTCAAGAGCCGCGACGACGACGTCATCACCTCGGGCGGCTATCGCATCGGGCCGGGCGAGATCGAGGAATGCCTGATGCGCCATCCCGCCGTTGCCATGGTCGGCGTCGTGGGCGTGCCCGACAAGGTGCGCACCGAGATCGTGAAGGCCTTCGTGCAGCTCAGGCCCGAGATCGTCGGCACCGACGCGCTCAAGGCCGACCTCGCGGGCTTCGTGAAGACCCGCCTCGCCGCCCACGAATATCCGCGCGAGGTCGAGTTCGTGGCCGAGCTGCCGCTCACCACGACGGGCAAGATCATGCGGCGGGAGCTGCGAAGGATCGACGCGGAACAGAAACGCAGTCATCGCTAGCGCGCCGCCCTCCGGGCCAGCCCCTTGTTACAGTCCTGTGAAGGTTTCCAGGGTTTCCGGGGTTTCCAGCAGTGCTTCTCGCGTTTTTCAGGACCGGCACTCGACATCGGCATCATCGTTTTCTGCGGCACCTCAACATCCGCAAACTATAACACAGGTACATAAAAATAACAATAGTACTTTGAGAGCGGTTGTTGCGTTCGCCGGATTTTTCGACACAAGATGCCGCACCACAAGATTTGGTATTTTTGCGCGCCATAGAGGGGTACCATGGGCAGTGGTGCAGTCAGTGCCAGCACGTCCGCCCATCTCTCGGGACATACGCGGTCCGCAACTTGGACTAACTTATATAGACTTGGTCGAGGATCACATGCGCAAGGTCAACATGCGCGAGGCGAAGACCCATCTGTCTCGCCTTGTCGAGCGCGCGGCCAAGGGCGAAGGCTTCATCATCGCCAAGGCCGGCAAACCATTGGTCAAGGTCGTGCCGCTCTCGCGCCGCGAGGAGACCGGGCCGCGCCGTCTCGGCTTCCTGGCCGGCGAGATCGCCGTGCCGGACGACTTCGATCGCATGGGCCAGGATGCCATCGAGCGCGCATTCCGCACTCACAAGTGATCCAGCTGTCGACCTACACCTGTTGCGCCGGGGACTGCTCGACAATGGTTGGCGTGAGTTGGCGATTTCCAGCGAGCACGCGGTGGCCACACTCGCCTTGCCTCCCCTTCACAAGGACCCTTTCGACCGCATGTTGCTTGCCCAAGCCGGCGTCGAAGGCTCAACGCTCGTCACCTCCGACGACACCGTCGCGCGATACGCCGAAAACGTCCTGAAGGTCTGAGGAACCGATAACAAGGTCGGCAACGAGTTCCTTCGTCAGAGAGCGTGACCGCTTTACCTCCCGAGCGCTGAGCCATGCGTGAACGTGTGCTTTGCGTAGAACATCAGGATGTCTCGCCAACGGCCTGTAACCGCGTGGTTTTTGCTTGCCACAAAATCGATTTCTGATACTGTGGCAAAAATACAACGACATTGGGACGCTGGCATGTACCCCCTCATGCTGAGCCTTGCTGCCTGCCTGTGCCTGGCCTTTGCCACCGCGGGTTACGCCCAGACCAAACACAACGTGCCGAAAGCGCCGGCCGCCTTGCGTGGCAACAGTGCCGACACGCCGGCCAAGAAAGGTGTCGCCAAGGCGGCCCTGGCGAAGCCCGCGACGGCGCCTTCGGCCAGCCGCCTGACCATCAAGACTCCGGCCAAGAGCCAGGTCCGCGCCGCCCGCTACGGCGGCTTCATGATGGCCCCGCCTCCGCCGCCGCCGACGCTCGACACCACGAGCCCGCGCACGCTCAGCCTGGAGAACGTCAATACGGGCGAGAGCCTCACCGTCACCTACTGGTCCGACGGCGCTTACCGCCGCGATGCCCTGAACCAGCTCAATCATTTCCTGCGCGATTCGCGGGACGGCGGCGAGACGGAAATGGATCCGCAGCTGTTCGACGTGCTGTGGCACACCCAGATGCATGTCGGCTACAGCGGCACCGTCGAGGTTCTCTCCGGCTATCGCTCTCCCTCGAGCAACGCCTGGCTGGCGAGCGTCAGCCGCGGCGTCGCCAGCGACAGCCAGCACATCAACGGCAACGCCATGGACATCAGCCTGCCCGGCGTGCCGGTGTTCAAGATCCAGCAGGTCGCGCGGTCACTGGGGATGGGCGGCGTGGGCTTCTATCCGCGCTCGGGCTTCGTGCATATCGATACGGGGCCGGTGCGCTATTGGTAGGAGTGCTACTGGTAGCGGCGACGATGCGACTGACCTGACGTGCTGCATCCGCCGCGTCGGCACATCGCGTCGCGGCCCCCTCGACCGGCGAGGGGCTAAAACGAACCCCGGCTTGGCGTGGCGACGCAGCTGCTGACATGATGCGGCATCTCTCCTCGCCCGCGGACGGCACCGATGGCGGATGACTGGACCAACGACGAGAACGACGCAATCGTCGCGGACTACTTCGCGATGCTGGCCGACGACGTGGCGCGGCGCCCCTACAACAAGGCCCAGCACAACCGTGTGCTTCAGACCGTGATCGATCGGCCACGCGGATCGATCGAGTACAAGCATCAGAACGTCAGTGCGGTGCTGAAGGGCCTCGGAGAGGACTGGATCCCCGGATACAAGCCGGCCTTCAACTTCCAGGCCTCATTGAGGGATGCTGTGGCGCGCTGGTTGGATCGACATCCCGAATGGCTCGCTTCGGTTTCGCGCCGCTCCTCGGATGCCGGGCGGCCATCGGCACGCGAGGAACCAATCCTGTGGATCGGCCCGCCACCGACACTGAGCAATGCGCCCCCTCCGGATGAGCTGGAACAGATGACGGCAATTGCCCGGATGTATGACATCGCTGGGCGCGACGCCCGCAATCGCGCGCTCGGTCGTGCGGGTGAGGAGCGAGTGTTGGAACATGAGCATGCCAGCCTCGTCGCTGCCGGACGGCCCGATCTCGCCAAGCGCATCCGCTGGGTGTCGCATCTCGATGGCGACGGCGCCGGTTTCGACATTCAAAGCTACGAGGTCAACGGCAGCAGCCGTCTGGTCGAGGTCAAAACGACCAACGGTTTGGGAGCGCACACCTTTCCAGATCACGCGCAACGAACTCGCCGTTGCCGAAGCGCGCCGTGAGCACTGGCACCTTGTGAGGCTGTGGAACTACGCGCGGGAACCGCAAGCTTTCGGGCTACGCCCTCCACTCGAGGCTCATGTCTCGTTGATGGCGACGAGCTATCAGGCAAACTTCCCGTAGAGGATCGAATATCGGTTCCTCCGCGCGGTGACGGCGCGACCAGTCCCCTAGACACGGACAGCAATGCAGGCTCACTAGCCTGCACAGAATGCCAATCCTTGCCCTCCCTAGACTAAGCCCCCCTACATCCACGGCGGCAGGGTTCAATGTGCACGCGCAGGGCGCTGCTGTCGCCGAGTGGCCGCAGCGAGCGCGGCAGAGTTGTGATCTTTCGGGGACCGGCAAACAGCACTCAAGCGCATCGCAGTAGTCGGTGTGGCGGTCAGTCGCCCCAACGCGGTTGCTACGTTGCACTCCGAAGACGCGGAGGTTGCCGACTCATCCTAACACGGCGTCGAAGATCATCTTGCAGGCGAAGAACGTGATCCCGCCTTTGAGGGCGGTAGTGCCAAGGTTCTCGGGAATGCGGTCGCGAAAAAATCCACCAAAGTAGGAGCCGGCCGCTGAAGCGACAATCATCACGGCGGCGATCTGCCAGTAACGCAGGAACGGAAATCCCGCGGCTGCAAAGGCAAACACCTTGAAGCCGTGCAGAACGCTCATCTGCATGGCGTGGGTCACGATGACGCGATCCTTCGACAGGCCCTGCTTGATCAACACTGGCTGCGAGAGGAGCCCGACGCTGGCAACGAAAAGCGACAGGAAGGTCTGCAGCAACGCGATAGAGAAGAAGCTGCTAAAGAATTTTCCGAGCTTCTTGACCAAATCGGTCCAGGTGCACAGCAGAATGAACATGCCGAGCACGGCCGACAGATAGAGATCCGGAACCCGACCGATGAAGAAGTACCCGGCGGCGCTCCCCAGCGAGGCGCCGGCGACATAGGCCGGCAGCAGCCGGACATCGGCGTGGCGACGGTCGAAGGCGAACCGACTTGCGTTGCTCGCCAGTTGCGTCACCCCATGCAGCGGCACTACAGCCGCCATCGGCATGAACGACGGCATGACGGAGAGCAATCCCAGTCCTCCGCCAATTCCCAACGCCGCTGTCAGAAGCGACGTCAGAAAACTGGCCGCGGAAAGGCTGGCAATTCCCTCAATGCCTACGACCTGCATCAGGCCGCCTGGCGAATGCCAATCGAACCGGGCGGGGCCACCATCGACAAGTCGGTACGTGGCAGAACCTCGTAGGCCGCATAGCGCTTGAGGGCGCGCCGGTCGCGATGCTGCTCGGCGGCGTTGCGCAAGACTTGCAGCCGGTCATGAGCAAGCCAAACCCGACGTAGCTTGCGCTCCTGCCCGGTATTGCCATTCGAGAACGACTCGCGACCATGGAGCATGCGGTAGTTGTCGATGACTATGATCTGACCCTTCGTGAGGGTCCGTTGCGTCCGGTATTTCGGATTCGCAAAGTAGTCCCGCTGCAGACTATGGAATGCCTCGGCCGCCCAGGCCGCGACATACGCGGTGGAGTCGTAGCGGAAGCGGAGCATGATCGTACCGTCCTGCAACTCTTCGAACACCGCGCGATCGATGGCGATCTGGTCGTCACGGCAGTAGGTGACGCACCCCTTGGTCGAAAGGATGCGCAGATGCTCCGGGTTCTCCCTGACCAGGTCCTCGTGGACCCGCTGCACGTCTATCAGGACGCTGGCGCCGCCTGCGATCGCGCTCTGCCAACACTGGAGAACCAGCATTTTCGGCGGGAGGAGCAGGAAGTATTCGTCATCGCGACGGACGAGCCCATGCAGGTACGAGCCGTCGGTGTGCGGCAAGAACTCCTCGGAAGTGATGCCGGAATATTCGGAGCGATATTTCTCCCAGTCGCGATTGACCATCGTCTCGGTGCTGATGCCGACCAGCCCGTTGGCGTCGGCGCGAATGTGGGTCTGCACGCTTCCGAAGTGTTCACAAACGTCCTTCAAGGTAGCGAGCTCGGCATCCCACGCCTCGATGACGGCATAGCCGCGAGCAGCGACATGATTGGAGATGTCTCCGTAGCGATCGAAGAAGCTGTCCCGGGTCGGGCACTGAAAAGCCATCATGCGATTACTCCTCGTTGAGACGCCCCCGATGTTCCTCCATGGACGAGACTCCCTGACGCGACGCTGACGCCTCTGCCGACTTTCAATCCATGGATTGCGTATCAATCGCACTCGTGGGCGTGACAAAAGCGCGTTTCCGGAGGCTCGCGATCGAAAAGCGCCACAAGCTTCGTTAATTTTGTCGACCATGCGTCTACTTATTGTTGAGGACAACAAGAGGTTGGCCACGCTGACGGCCAAGCTTCTCGTGGAGGATCTGCACTCCGTCGACACGGTCGAGACGGTCGATGAAGCACGCGCCGCCGTTGAAGTCGTCGACTACGATCTCGTGCTGCTGGACCTCTCGCTCCCGGACGGCGACGGTGCCGAGATTCTGCGTTTGCTTCGGCGCGCTGGACGCACAACGCGCATCCTCGTGTCGACGGCGCGTGCCGATGTCGTGCAGCGCGTCGAGCTTCTGAACGACGGCGCCGATGACTATCTCGTCAAGCCTTTCTCACTCGACGAGCTGTTGGCCCGTATTCGGGCGTTGTTGCGGCGACCGTGCGAGACCGCACAAGCGGTTCTCGAGGCTGGCCGACTGTCGCTCGACACCGCTTCGCTGACTCTCCGGGTTACCGGCGAGGTCACCGCCTTGCCGCGCGGGGAGCTCGGCGTGTTGGTCACGCTACTTCGCAATCGGGGGCGTCTGGTGCCTAAGCGCAAGCTCGAGGAGGCCATGTACTCTTTTGACCATGAGGTGACGCCCAACGCCATCGAAGCGGCAGTCTCCCGCCTCCGTCGACGCCTCGAGGGGCTCGACGCCGCCGTGACGATCACCGCCATGCGCGGACTCGGTTATGTTCTGTCGGAGAGCGCTACGACATGACGGCGCCGGCCAACCGCAAGCTATCGTACCTGCTGGCAACCGAAATGCTGCGCATGACGCTTGCCGTGTTGGCTGCGTTGATTGCGCTCACCATCGGTTACTACATGCTGGACCGACAAAATCTGCGCCGGCTGACGCTGGAGATGCAGGTTCGTGGTGTTATCGACGCGATACGTAACGGCGAGGATCCCGCAGCGAGAGAAATCTACCGGAACCACCCGAAGTCGTACGGCTTTCGTGTCTTCGATCATCGCCAGGCATGGCAGCGCAAGGCCATTGCCGAAGCGAACGTCGGTTTGCTGAGATCCTTCGAGGCGGAGTTGCCAGCGTCCAAAATCCCGGCCGGCAAGGATCGCGACTTCTTCAGCGGCGTCACCTCGATGGCCCTCGATGCCGACGGCGACGGCGACCTGGATAACGCCTGGCTGATCACCAGCCGGGCCGAGGTCGGTGATCGCGTTTACTGGGTTCAAGCGGCGATGGTGGACGATCCGGCTTGGCAATGGATACGTGTGCTAGGTCGTGAGCTCCTCGATCACGTGGTCGTGCCGACGGTCTTCTTCGTTCCGGCACTCATGGTGGCGGTCTATTTGGGCGTGCGCCGCGCGTTACGTCCGCTTGCCAGCGTGGCGAGCCAGGCTGACGCGCTCGGCAACGCCGTGAGGGCTGGTCGGTCTTTCGTTCCCCTTTCGGCCAGTCGACTGCCGCTGGAGTTCACGGGCGTAGTGTCGGGTCTCAACGCGATGCTGGCCAAACTCGATCGCTCGCTTACGCTGCAGAAGGAGTTTACATCGGACGTCGCCCACCAGCTCCGCACGCCGCTCGCCGTTCTGTCTCTGGAGATTGCGGCGCTACCGGCGGGGGCCGCGAGGGATAGGGTCAGGCGGGAGCTCAAAGAATTGGCCGATCTTGTCAACCAACTCCTGCAGTTCGCTCAGGCCGAGGATGCGATGGCCCATCAACGGTTTTCGGTCGATATCGTGGAGACTGCCCGCAAAGTCTGCGAAGACCTCTCCAGCGATGCCTTGGCGTCGGGCAAACATATTGAGTTCGACGCCCCCAATGCGGGCGTTCTTGTCTTCGGCCATCCAGCTCTCATCGACGCGGCGGTTCGCAACATCCTCGACAATGCCATCAAGTACGCACCGTCCCGCTCGACGATTTCAGTCACTGTTGATTCTTCGCACCGGATCATTGTCGAGGACCGTGGGCCCGGTGTGCCGGATTCTCAAAAAGAGGCCATTTTCGAGCGCTTTCGGCGAGGCGATAACCGATTGCGCCCCGGAAGCGGTATCGGTCTCGCGCTGGTCCGCCGTATTGCCCTCTTGCACGGTGGCGATGCGCGCGTCGAAGACCGGCCCGGCGGCGGCGCTCGTTTTGTGATGGCGATCGATCCAGCAGCCCACCCAGCGTAGCGCTCACGGTGATGCCGTAGGGCGCGACGCAGGGCCCGTCGGAGCCGACCAGGGCGGAGGGGTCGGCGGCGATGGCGCGCACGTCGGCTTCCGACATCGATCGCACGACGATGCGGGTCGCGCGCCTGTCGGCGATGATGACGGATCGTCCGCTCGGTGGCGGCGATCCAGTCGGGCCATCGCGACACGGACGACACCCTTCTCGGAATTTACAACACAGCGGCGATACGATGGGGTGATACATGTGCCCGCTGGCAGCCCGTTGGAACTTCAGGACGACACGTCATGTTTGTCGCGCTTACGGCAATTGAGTTCCTGTCTGTCTTCGGAACCAAAGCCCGTCAGTGACGTGCGCCGGCCAATAGTGAGCGGCAGATCGAAGGCGGAGGGTGTGGCTTCCTCGGCGCCGGACGCCGATTTTCAGGCGGCGAACTACGATCTCGACATCCACGACGGCGAGGTGACGACCGTTTTTCGCCGTCGCGACAAGGGCATCCGCCTGGCTGGCGATGGGATCGACTGGCGCATCGACGGGCAGGCGCAGCACGCCGCCCTTTCCGACATCGGGGCGATTCGGCTCACGACCGAGGTGGAGACGGCGCGCGGGCCGGTCGGCGTCACGTCGTGCCAGATCCGCTTTGCCTGGGGCGGCGCGGTGACGGTCTTCGGCGGCAACTCGCGGAGCGCTGACGCGGCCGATCGCCGGGCTCGCTTCGAAGCGTTCGTCGCCGAGCTGCATCGCAGGCTGGCACCGGACGACCGCGCGCGCATCCGCTTCGTCGCCGGCTATGGCGGCCCCCGCTTCTACCTCCTGCTGGCCGCTGCGGTGTTCTTCGCTCTGCTCTGGCTCATGGCGGCGGTGGGCACTCTGGCTGGCCTCGGTTCGTCCCGCATCGGCTCGGTGATCGCACTATCGGCTGGCGCGGTCATGACCTATGGCCTGTTCCGGCTGCTGCAGCGCAACGCGCCGCACCTCTACGACCCGCGAGAGCCGATCGGCAGCGCCCGGGCCGGCTCGATCGCCGAAACGCTCGGCCAGGCCGTCCTCGACATCCGCCGCGGCATGACGCTGGCCCGAGGGCTCGTTGCCGGCGCGATCGGCGCCGTGGCGATCATGCTCATCGTTGTGCTCGTCGCCTCGCACCAGACGGTCAGCCTGTTCGCTCCGGGCCGCGCGCGGTCGGTGTTCGAGGCGGTCCTGGCGCGAACCGGACCCCACCCCACGGTGACCTATGTCGCGGTGACGCAAGGGGAATTGCTGGTCGAGACACCATCGGAGGATCGCGAGAGTTCGCGCCGCATCGACTGGCGCGCCAGCCGGCGAACCTTGTTCGGCTGGAGCGAGTGGGACGATGTTTCCGGGCCAACCACCCGATACCCCATGTCCCTCGGGGACGAGCGGGGCGACGAGCCGTTTGCACTCGAGCGCGACGATGGCGCTCATCTGGACGATCTCGCCGCGGCGGCCGTTGCGCGCGCCGCGCTTGGGCCCGGCTCGGCCGTGGATCGGATGACCCTGATCGCGCCGCACCGCTTCGTCACCGACCGCGAGCCGCCGCGCTGGACGGTCGAGGTCGAGGGCCCCGCCGGACGTGCAAAGGTCTACGCCGATCGCGCCGGCAGGCTGTTTCCGGCGACGCCCCAGCCCGCCGGCCCGCCGCGCATCGTCATCATCGCCGGCCCGGGCAGTCCCTATGGCCTGTTTCCCGTCAACTCGGGCACCTGGATGAGGGTCATCGACCCTGATCAGTCGGTCCGTTTCGATGGCACGCTGAAACCCGGCGACCGCTATCCCGTCCCTGACATTCCCGGCATCCGGTTGCAGACCGGCAAGCCCGACACCCTCGAGGTCACGGTCGATGGCCGTCCGGCGAAGCTGCCAGGCGCCGGGTACGCCGGCCGCCTCGATATAGTGCTCGACCCGCAAGCCCTCCTCGCGCGCGCCGAACGCCAGAACTAGGGCGGGATGGTTTTAGGTCAACTCGTTGCCGGGAGCGCGCCACTCCGTGGCGCTCCTGTCATGTTCTTCCGGACCGCCGGCATCTTGCCGGCTCATGTTCATGATGCCGGCTGGAAGCCGGCGGTCCGGAAGACTATGAGCGCCACGGAGTGGCGCGCCCCCAGCAAAGACGACATTAATCCAATGTCATCGCGCTCTAGTGAGCGCCGGTGCGCGCGCGCTGCACGCTTCAGGCGTTCATCGACCTGTCCGCGCTATCGAGGAGCAATGACCGGGTTGCCATGCTCGACCGTAACCGTCGCGCCGCCAGCGAATTCGCGCGAGTTCAGGACGAACAACACGGCCAGGACCGCGACCACGACAAAAAGCCAGGTCAGGAGGTTGTACATTCCGGCAGTTCCCCGCACAGCAAACGCCGGACAACAACAACAGGTTCCAGGTGCTGCCGGCGCCGGCTCAGGTGCCGTTGCGGAATGGATCTCGCGAGGGGCGCCAGAGTCCTGTGGCTTCGAAAACGGCCATGCGTGCCTCGTAACTGGGCCACGGCCGCGCCGCGATTGCCTTCGCGATCAGGTCGGCATCGGCTTCGCTCGCGCCGGCAAAGAAGGCGTCGACATAGGCCGCCAGCGGCAGCATCTGCGGGTGCGAGCGCTTGATCACGCCGTCGACCTTAAGGCCCCAGCCGGCCGCCGAGCTGCCGATCGGCACGATGCCGTAGCGGGAGCGGTCGGGATTGCGTGCATCCGTCATGGCGACATTGGTAACGCCGTGGCGAGCGTCGAGTCAGCACCCTGCAATGACGGCATCGGCGCGACATGCGAGCGCGCTGCACTGCCAGCGCTCTAGCGGGGCGCTCCCGCATCCTTCGGGTGGTCGACCGCAGCGCCGAATGGGCATTTACCGCCATGGTTATCGGGCGGTCTTCGGGCGAGCGCCCGATCGCTTGACCGGCGGTACGACCAGGTATTACCGTCGATCTCCATTCGGCCGAAGGTGCGCCCGTGACGGTAAAGTCCTCGATTTCGCTCACCGACGACCAACATTCCTTCGCCAAGACGCTGGTCGATTCGGGCCGCTTCCCCAGCGTCAGCGCCGTGCTGCAACAGGGGATCCAGCTTCTTCGCGAGAAGATGGAAGATGAAGCCCTGGAGCGGGCCGCATTGGCCGAGGTCCTCGGCAAGCGGCGTTCGGGCCCGTTCGTGTCGGCTGCAAAGATGGATACCCGGCTGTTGCGGATGATTGCCAAGAAACGCCGGGCGCATGCGGTTCGCGATTGAATTCTCAGCAGACGCGGAACGCGACTTCGGCCTGATCTTCGACCATCTGTTTGAGAGCTACGTGGCCTTCGGCGAGAGTACCGAGGAAGCCTTGGACCATGCCGCGCGGCGGGTGATGGCTATCCACAAAGCGGCCGATCAACTGGCACGCTTTCCGCTCCGAGGCACGGCGTGCGACGATATATTGCCGGGAATCCGCTTTCTGGCCATCGGGCGAGCCATCTACTGGTTCGACGTCGATCAGACCGCACGCAAGGTCCGCATTCTTGCCGTGTTCTTCGCGGGGCAGGACCATATTCGACACATGCTCGTGCGCCTCCTCGGCGGAAACGAGACTGAATGACACGCCATCGAGTGCCAGTCGGGACAGCCCGCATCACGCCAATACCGTCCCCCGCCGCCGGAGCAGCCGGCCCGGCAGCGCACCGGTGTGCTCGCCACCGTCGATCACCACCGTCCCATTGACGATCACCGTCCCGATGCCCGCCGGATACTGATGCGGGTCGTCGTAGGTCGCGCGGTCGATGATCGTCGCGGGGTCGAACACGACCACGTCGGCCGCCTGGCCTTCGCGCAGCAGGCCGCGGTCCTGAAGCCCGAGCGCCACCGCGGCGCCGCCGGTCATCTTGGCGATCGCCTGGGGCAGAGTGAGCAGGCCGAGGTCGCGGGCATAGTGGCCGATCAGCCGCGGGAAGGTGCCGTAGAGACGCGGATGCGGCTTGCCCTGGCCGGTGACGCCATAGGGAGCGACGCAGGGCCCGTCGGAGCCGACCAGGGCGCTGGGGTCGGCGGCGATGGTGCGGACGTCGGCTTCCGACATCGATCGCACGACGATGCGGGTCGCGCCCTTGTCGGCGATGATGACGTCGCAGACCGCATCGAGCGGATCGCAGCGCCGCTCGCGCGCGATCTCCTCGATCGTTTTGCCGGCCTCGGCGGCGCCATGCGGAGAGATGGCGATGCGGATGTCGGCCCACGAGTCGATCTGGCCGAAATTGTTGAAGCCGACCTCGGCGATCTTCTGGCGGATGCGCGCGCGGACATAAGGATCGGCGAGGCGTTCCATCATCGCCGCGACGCCGCCTTCCTGTAGCCAGGTCGGCAGCAGGAAGCGCAGCGGGTTGCTGGCCCAGTCATAGGGATACTGGTCGCCATGCACGTCGACGCCGCGGCGGCGGGCGGCGTCGATGGCGGCGAGCAGGCGATCGGCCTCGCCCCACCTCTCGGTGCCGCTCAGCTTCATGTGGGCGATCTGCACATGGACGCCGCAATGCTCGCCGATGTCGATCGCCTCGGCGACGGCCTCGTGCACGCCGTGGGATTCGTCGCGGATGTGCGAGGAGTAGCGGGCGCCGTGGGCCTTCAGCACGCGACCGAGCGCGCGCAGCTCGTCGCGCTCGCTGAAGCTGCCGGGCGCGGTGAACAGGCCGGACGACAGGCCGAGCGCGCCCGCCTCCAGCGCCTCCGCCAGCATGTCCTGCATGTGGCGGAGCTCGGCCTCGCGCGGCGCGCGGTTGTCCATGCCCATCGCCATCAGGCGCAGCGTGTTGTGGCCGACCTGCATCACGGTGTTCACCGCGATGTCGGGCCAGCGCTCCATGTAGCGGGCGAAGTCGGTTTCCTCGAAGGTCAGCCACGGGGCGCTGCCCGAGAGATACTCGCGTAGCGCGTCGACCTTGCCGGGCAGCGCCGGCGCGACGGAGATGCCGCAATTGCCGACCACCTCGGTCGTCACCCCCTGGCGGATCTTGGCCTCGGCCTTGGGGTTGAGCGGCAGGGTGAAGTCGGAATGGGTATGGATGTCGATGAAGCCCGGCGCCACCACCAGGCCGTGGGCGTCGATGACCCGCTGGGCGCTCTCCGCCCGGTCGGCCTCTATGGCGACGATGCGGCCGTCGCGGATGGCCACATCGGCCGTGCGGGCCGGCGCGCCGGTGCCGTCGATCACCTGGCCGCCCCTGATCAGGATGTCGTCCATCGCCGCCTCCCTCTCATGACGTCAATGCTAGATCATTGCCGGGAGGGCGCCACTCAGGTCGCGTTTTACCGCAACACGGGCGTGCATATTCTTTGGAGCGCGGACCTCCAGGTCCGCTCATGCTCATGATGCGGACCTGGAGGTCCGCGCTCCACATGAGCTCCCGGCGAAGAAAAGGGCGGCCCTCGCAAGAGGGCCGCCCTCTGTAATCCAGCCGTGCCGGATCAGGTTACAGATAGCGCGACGGCAACACGATCCGGTCGTCCGTCAGGACCTGCTCCAGAACGGTGATGCCCGCGTCGTAGTTTCCGGCATCGCA
>Ga0065178_100328_pt1 | contig 50058 bp, 41 predicted proteins | sample FECB22metaG_FD_59210 | JGI IMG/M metagenome (GOLD analysis project Ga0065178, IMG submission 59210) | Cyanobacterial communities from the Joint Genome Institute, California, USA - FECB-22 (version 2) (version 2) | ecosystem: Environmental > Aquatic > Thermal springs > Hot (42-90C) > Microbial...
GCTTTGCCACGGCGGGCTGGGTGGCTGCGCCTTCGGTGAAGATCATCATCGAGGGCATGGCTTCGCTCTACGGTATCCTGCCCGGCGATCTCAAGCAGGGCCTGCCGCCCATCGAGATCGCCTCGACCCCGGTCCCCGCGCCGGTGCCGCCGCCGCAATTCGTGCCGGCGAGCGCGCGCCATCGCGGTCCCCAGGAGCCACGCAAGGCTTTGCCGGTTCGGCCCGGCCCCAATCAGGCCGCGGCCGCACCCCAAACGGGAGTGCGTCGCGTTGCTGCTGAGTGAGCTCATGCGGGCGAGCGCGGACGCGGCCACCTCCATCCCCGCGCTGCCCCGCGACCCCCTTCTCTCCGGCCTGAGCATCGACTCCCGCGAGGTCGAGCCTGGCTTTCTGTTCGCGGCGCTCGCCGGCAATCGCCAGGACGGCGCAAGCTATGTCGCCGATGCCGTCAAGCGCGGCGCGGTCGCGATCCTGGCCGCTCCCGATGCCGCACTGCCGGCCCTCGATCCTTCGATCGTCGTCATCCGCGACGTCAATCCGCGTCGACGCATCGCCCTGATGGCCGCGGCCTATGCCGGCTTGCAGCCCGCGACCATCGCGGCGGTCACGGGCACCAACGGCAAGTCCTCGACCGTCCATTTCGTGCGCCACATCTGGTCGGCGCTGGGCCTGAAGGCGGCAAGCGTCGGCACGCTCGGCATTTTCTCGCCGGGCCTGACGCGCGGCGCCGGCCTCACGACGCCCGACCCCGTGCACCTGCATCAGGATCTCGCGGTCCTGGCGCGCCAGGGCGTGACCCATCTCGCGATCGAGGCGTCGAGCCACGGCCTCGACCAGCACCGCCTCGACGGGCTGAAGCTCTCGGCCGCTTGCTTCACCAACCTGACGCACGAGCATCTCGACTATCACGCCTCGATGGATGCCTACTTCATGGCCAAGGCGCGGCTGTTCGACAGCCTGTTGCCGGCCAGTGGCACGGCGGTGATCAACGCCGACAGCAACCGCGCCGATGCGCTCGCGGCGATCTGCCGAAGCCGTGGCATTCGCTGTTGGACCTACGGCATCAAGGGCCGTGAGTTCCGGCTGCTGAACGATCAGCCGACGCCGACGGGCCAACATCTGGCGGTCGAGGTTCTGGGCGAGCTGCACGGCGTGGAGCTGCCGCTGGTCGGGGGCTTCCAGGCGTCGAATGCGCTCGGCGCCCTTGGGCTCGCCGTCGCCACCGGCGCCGATCCAGCCGGCGCTCTCGAGGCGCTGGGCAGTGTGAGCGGCGCGCCCGGCCGCCTCCAGCTGGTGGCCCGCCATCGGTCGGGCGCCAATGTCTATGTCGACTACGCCCACAAGCCCGAGGCGCTGGAGACGGTGCTGACGACCTTGCGTCCGTTCGCCCACGGCCGGCTGATCGTGGTGTTCGGCTGCGGCGGCGATCGTGACCGCGCCAAGCGGCCGGTGATGGGCGAGATCGCCACGCGCCTTGCCGATCTCACGCTGGTGACCGACGACAATCCGCGTAGCGAGGAGCCGGAGGCGATCCGCGCCGAGATCGTGCGCGGCATCCCGGCCGATCGGCGCAACTGGATCGAAGTGCGCGACGGCCGGCATGCCGCCATCGAGCGCGCCATGGCAGCGCTGCGCAGCAAGGACGACCTGTTGCTGATCGCGGGCAAGGGCCATGAGACCGGCCAGACCATCAAGGGCGTCACGCATCACTTCGATGACGCCGAGGTGGCGCGCGAATTCGCCGAGGCAGTGTCGTGAGCCCGCTCTGGACCTCCGACGAGGTGGCCGAAGCGGTGGGTGCGACCGTCGGCACGCCGTTCGTCGCCAACGGCGTCACCTTCAACAGTCGCGATGTCGCGAAGGGCGACCTTTTCTTTGCTCTGGCCGGCGAGACCACCGACGGCCACGGTTTCGTGGCCGACGCCATGCAGCGCGGTGCGGCCGCTGCCGTCGTGTCGCGCGATGTCGAGAGCGCGGGCGGCACGCTGATCCGGGTGCCCGACACGATGAAGGCGCTGGTCGATCTCGGCCGCGCCGCACGCCGCCGCAGCCCCGCCCGTATCGCCAGCGTCACCGGTTCGGTTGGCAAGACCAGCACCAAGGACGCGTTGCGCGCCATGCTGTCGGCCCAGGCGCCGACGTCGGCCAGCGCCGCCTCCTTCAACAACCATGTCGGCGTGCCGATCAGCCTCGCCCGCCTGCCGCGCGAGGCGCGCTACGGCGTGTTCGAGATCGGCATGAACCACCCCGGCGAGATCGAGCCTCTCGCCCGCCAGGTCGAGACCCATGTCGGGGTCATCACCAATGTCGGTCCGGCCCACATCGGCTACATGGGCTCGGAAGAGGCCGTCGCCGACGAGAAGGCCTGTCTGTTCGCCGGTGCGGCCATTGGTGCAGTCGCCGTGCTCAATCGCGACAGCCGGCACTTCGCGCGGCTCGTCGAGCATGCCCGCCGTTTCGGCATTTCGCGCATCGTCGGCTTCGGTCGCGACGAGGCCGCGGACGTCAGGCTTGTCTCCTGCGACCTGCAGGATTCGGGCAGCGACGTTGTCGCCTTGATCCATGGGCAGCGCATCGAGTATCGGCTGGGGGCGCCGGGCGAGCACTGGGCGCTGAACAGCGTCGCGGCGCTGGCGGTGGTCGAGGCGCTGGGCGCGGATGTCGGGCAGGCGGCGGCGACGCTGAACGGCGTGACGGCGTCACCCGGTCGTGGCGCACGACGCATGCTGAAGTTCGGCGACGGTACCGTCGAGCTGCTGGACGAGAGCTACAACGCCAACCCGATGTCGGTTCGCGCCATGCTCGCCGTCTTTGCGCGCACCGAGCCGGCCAAGGGCGGACGCCGGCTGCTGGCGCTGGGCGACATGCGCGAGCTCGGCGAGGGCGCCGATGCCTACCACGCCGGGCTCGCCGATGCGGTGGCGGCCAGCGGGGCCACGCACGTTTTCCTGTGCGGCCCCCACATGAAGGCGCTGTGGGACAAGCTCGCGCCGGCGCAGCGCGGCGTGCATCGCCCGGATTCGGCGGCACTCGCCGGTGAAGTGGCATCGGCGTTGAAGGCAGGAGATGTGATCGCGGTGAAAGGTTCGCTGGGCTCAAGAATGAAGAATATCGTCGACGCCATCCTGGCGGCCAGCGGCGGCGAGGCGCGTCGCTAGATGTTCTATTTCCTCTATCCGCTGGCGGACGTCTTCGGCCCGTTGAACCTCTTCCGTTATTTGACGTTCCGGTCGATTGCGGCGTTCCTGACGGCGCTCGTGTTGAGCTTCCTGATCGGCGGCGGGTTGATCCGCTGGCTGCGCAGCAAGCAGGCTCAGGGCCAGCCGATCCGCGACGACGGGCCCGCCACGCATCTCTCCAAGAAGGGCACGCCCACCATGGGCGGGCTGCTGATCCTGATCACGCTCACGATTGCGACGCTGCTGTGGGCCGATCTCAGGAACCGTTATGTCTGGATCGTGCTCGGCGTCACGCTGGCCTTCGGCGCGGTCGGCTTCTGGGACGACTACCTCAAAGTCACCAAGAAGAATCCCAAGGGCGTGCCCGGCAAGGTGAAGCTCGCAATCTCGGTCGTGGTGGCGGGCCTTGCCGCCTATCTGATCGCCCAGGCCTCACCGTCCTCGCTGCGTTACATGATGGCGCTGCCGTTTCTGAAGGACGTGCTGCTGCCGCTGGGCCTGATCGGCTTCCTCGTCTTTTCCATCGTGGTGATGGTCGGCGCCTCCAATGCCGTCAACCTCACGGACGGGCTCGATGGGCTGGCAATCGGTCCGGTGATCATGGCCTCGGCGGTGTTCGGCCTGATCGCCTACGTCGTTGGCAATACCATCCTCACCAACTACCTCTACCTGCACCACGTGCCGCGCTCGGGCGAGCTCGCCGTCCTGCTGGCGGCCCTGATCGGCGCGGGGCTGGGGTTCCTGTGGTTCAACGCGCCGCCCGCCATGGTCTTCATGGGCGACACCGGCTCGCTCGCCATCGGCGGCGCCCTGGGCGCCGTGGCCGTGGTCACCAAGCACGAGATCGTGCTCGCGATCGTCGGCGGCCTGTTCGTGCTCGAGACGGTATCGGTGATCGTTCAGGTCCTGTCCTACAAGTGGACCGGCCGCCGGGTGTTCCGCATGGCGCCGCTGCACCATCATTTCGAGCAGAAGGGCTGGGCCGAGCCCACCATCGTCTTCCGCTTCTGGATCATCGCCGCCATCCTGGCGATGGCCGGCCTTGCCACCTTGAAGCTGAGGTGAGCGGATGATCGATCTCGGCATCCTCAAGGGTTCGACGTTCGTGGTGCTGGGGCTGGCGCGCTCCGGCCTCGCGACCGCGCGCGCCCTTAAGGCGGCCGGCATCGACTGCGTCGCCTGGGATGACAACGTCGTGTCGCGCGAGGCCGCCGTGAAGGCCGGCCTCAGCGTCGCCGATCCGAGCGGCATCGACTGGTCGCGCATCACCGCCCTGATCATCAGCCCAGGCATCCCCAGCACCTTCCCCAAGCCGCATCCGGTGGCCGCCGCGGCGCGCGCCGCCGGCAAGAAGATCATCTGCGACGTCGAGCTGCTGGCCCGCGCGCAAGCCGCCGCGTGCTTCGTCGCCATCACCGGCACCAACGGCAAGTCGACCACCACGGCGCTGATCGGCCATATCCTCAAAGAAGCCGGCGTGCGCTGCGAGGTCGGCGGCAATATCGGCCGCGGCGCGCTCGACCTCGCGCCGCTGGGCGAGGACGGCTTGTACGTGCTGGAGCTGTCGTCCTATCAGCTGGAACTGCTCGAGACCTTTCGCGCCAACGTCGCGATCTGGCTCAACATCACGCCCGACCATATCGACCGCCACGGCGATCTCGCGGGCTACGTCGCTGCCAAGGAGAACATCTTCGCCCGTCAGAAGCCCGGCGACTGCGCGGTGATCGGCATCGACGATCAGCCCTCGCGCGCTGTCTACGACAAGATCAAGGGCCGCCAGGGCATCGCGGCGATCCCGCTCCGGTTAGAGGCGCCGATCGAAGGCGGCGTGTCGTTTCGTGCCGGCATGCTGGTCGATGCCGACGGCTACACCGTCGATTTCTCGGACGTGCCGACCTTGCCGGGCGATCACAACGCGCAAAACGCGGCTTGCGCCTGGGCGGCCTGCCGCTGGCTCGACGTGCCGCGCGAGAAGATCGTGGCCGGCCTTCGGACCTATCCCGGCCTGCCGCATCGGCAGGAACGCGTCGCGTCGGTGGGCCGCGTCGTCTACATCAACGACAGCAAGGCGACCAACGCCGACGCCACGGCGCGCGCGCTATCGTCGTATCGCGACATCTACTGGATCCTCGGCGGCCAGGCGAAGGAGGGTGGCGTGGCGCCGCTCGCGCCTTGGTTCGACCGCATCCGCCATGCCTTCCTGATCGGCGAGGCGACGGAGCTCTTCGCCGGCCAGCTCGAGGGAAAGATCTCCTACAGCCGCTGTGGCGACCTGCAGTCCGCGCTCGATGCCGCGCATCAGCGCGCCCAGCGCGAAGCGACAGGCCAGGCGGTGGTGCTGCTGTCGCCGGCCTGCGCCTCGTGGGACCAGTGGAAGAGCTATGAGCATCGTGGCGATGCGTTCCGCGCCATGGCGCGCGCCCTGCCGGGGGCGCAGATCTTGGGGAGAGCAGCGTGATCCAGGTACCCCGCGACGACCGCAGCGTCATCGGCCAATGGTGGTGGACCGTCGACCGTTGGTCACTGGGCGCGATCCTGGCGATCATGGCATTCGGCGTCATGCTGACGCTCGCCGCCTCGCCGCCGGCCGCCGAGCGCATCGGCGCCGATTCCTTCGTCTTCGCCAAGCGCCAGTTCATCTTCCTGCCGATGGCGCTCATGCTGATGCTGGCGGTGTCGCTGGCCTCGCCGCGCCACATCCGCCGGGTGGCGCTGGTGGTGTTCTGCGGCAGCGTGCTCCTGCTGGCCGCCACCTTCGTCATCGGCATCGAGATCAAGGGCGCCCGCCGCTGGATTTCCGTTCCCGGCCTCTCCGGCGTGCAGCCTTCGGAGTTCGTGAAGCCCAGCCTCGCCGTCATCTCGGCCTGGCTGCTGGCGCAGGGCCGGGCCGAGCGGCGGTGGTCGGGATACATCCTGTCGACCCTGCTGGTCGGCAGCGTGCTAGCGCTCCTGGTGATGCAGCCCGACCTCGGCATGAGCGTGGTCGTGGCCCTGGTTTGGGCCGCCCAGCTCTTCGTCGTCGGTCTGCCCATGTGGGTCGCGGGCTTTGGCGTGGTCGGCGGCGCGGCGGCGCTGGTCGGCGCCTACTTCACGTTCAACCATGTGCGCAGCCGCTTCGACCGCTTCCTCGACCCCTCATCGGGCGACAACTACCAGGTCAATACCTCGCTCGAGGCGTTCATGAACGGCGGCCCGTTCGGCCGCGGTCCGGGCGAGGGAACGGTGAAGGCCCAGCTGCCCGACGCTCACACCGACTTCGTGATGGCCGTCGCGGGCGAGGAGTTCGGCCTGGTCGTCTGCCTGATGATCCTCGGCCTGTTCGCCTTTGTCACCATGCGCTCGATGTCGCGCGCATCGAAGGAGACCAGCCTGTTCATCACCCTGGCGGCGACCGGGCTTGCCGTGCAGTTCGGACTGCAGGCCGCCATCAACATGGCCTCGACCATCCAGCTGATCCCGGCCAAGGGCATGACCCTGCCGTTCATCTCCTACGGCGGCTCCTCGGCGCTGGCGATGGCGATCTGCGTCGGCATGATGCTGTCGCTGACGCGCGAGCACGCCGGTTTGAGGGAGGCGGTGTGATGACGCTGCGCCCCGTCGTCCTCGCGACCGGCGGCACCGGCGGGCACGTGTTCCCCGCCGAGGCGCTGGCTGGCGAGCTCGAGGCGCGTGGCGTGCCCTTCACGTTGGTCACAGATTCGCGTGGCCGCCAATGGCAGGGCGCGTTGGCTCATCGGCCGATCCATTACATCCATTCGGCCAGCCCTAGCGGCTCGCTGGGCCAGAGGCTCAGGGCGATGCTGTCGCTGGGCCTCGGCTTGTTCGATGCCTGGTGGGCGCTCGGCCGAATCGGCCCGTCGGCCGTCGTCGGCTTCGGCGGCTATGCCTCGGTGCCGACCATGGTCGCGGCCCGCCTGCGCCGGCTGCCCGCGATGCTGCACGAGCAGAACGCCGTGCTGGGCCGTGCCAACCGCATGGTCCAGCGCGGTGCCATGCGTATCGCCACGTCCTTCGACCACACGCGCTTCATCGCCGATGGCGACCAGCGCACGCGCATCGTCGGCAATCCGGTGCGCGAGCAGGTGCGGGCGCTGCGCAATCTGCCGTACCGCGCGCCGGGCGAGGGCAGGGTGATCGACCTCGTCGTGTTCGGCGGCAGCCAGGGCGCCACCTCCTTCAGCCAGGTCGTGCCCGAGGCCATCCTGTCGCTGCCGCAGGCGCTGCGCAGCCGCCTGCGCCTGGTCCAGCAATGCCGGCCGGAAGATTTCGACAAGGTGCGCCAGCGCTACACGCGCGGCGGCACCGTGGTCGAGTTGGCGCCGTTCTTCGCCGACCTGCCGCAGCGGCTGGCCTCGGCCCATCTGGTGATCGGCCGCGCCGGCGCCTCGACGGTGGCCGAACTCGCCACCATCGGTCGGCCGTCGATCCTCGTGCCTTATCCCTACGCCGCCGACGATCACCAGACGGCGAACGCCCGCGCCTTCGAGAAGGCCGGCGCCTGCATCGTCATCCCGCATGCCGAATTCACGGCGGCGACGCTGGCCGGTCATCTCTCCGGCCTGTTCGAGAAACCGCAGCGGCTGGCCGACATGGCCGCCGCCGCCCACGCCGCCGGCCGGCCCGACGCCGCCGCCCGGCTCGCCGACCTGGTCGGCGAAATGACAGGAGTTGCCGCATGAGGGCCTTGCCGCTCGATCTTGGAATGATCCACTTCGTCGGCATCGGCGGCATCGGCATGTCCGGCATCGCCGAGGTGCTGCACAATCTCGGCTACAAGGTGCAGGGCAGCGACGTCGCCGAGGGCGCCAACACCCGCCGCCTCGTCGATCTCGGCATCAAGGTCTCGATCGGCCACCGCGCCGACAATCTCGGCAGCGCCCAGGTCGTGGTCGTGTCGAGCGCGGTCAAGAAGGACAATCCCGAGGTGCTGGCGGCGCGCGCGCGCCTGCTGCCGGTCGTGCGCCGCGCCGAGATGCTGGGCGAGCTGATGCGGCTCAAATGGTCGGTCGCGGTCGGCGGCACGCACGGCAAGACCACCACCACCTCGATGGTCGCGGCCATGCTCGACGCTGGCGGGCTCGATCCCACGGTGATCAACGGCGGCATCATCAACGCCTACGGCACCAACGCCCGGCTGGGCGGCGGCGACTGGATGGTGGTGGAATCCGACGAGTCGGACGGCTCCTTCCTGCGCCTGCCGGCGGTGATCGCCATCGTCACCAACGTCGATCCCGAGCATCTCGACCATTACGGCACGTTCGACGCGCTGCGCGACGCCTTCGTGCGCTTCGTCGAGAACATCCCGTTCTACGGCTTTGCCGTACTGTGCTCCGACCATCCCGAGGTGCAGGCGCTGATCCCGCGCATCCTCGACCGGCGCATCGTCACCTACGGCATCGGCGCCAATGCCGACGTCCGCGCCATCAACCTCCGGCTCGACCGCGGCGGCGCCGACTTCGACGTGATGGTCACCAACCGCGCTACCAACGAGTCGCGCACCATCGTCGATATCCGCCTGCCGATGTTCGGCCAGCACAATGTGCAGAACGCGCTGGCCGCCATCGCCGTGGCGCAGGAGATGGGCCTCAGCGACGACACGATCCGTCGCGCGCTCGGCTCCTTCGCCGGCGTCAAGCGGCGCTTCACCAAGACCGGCGAGGCGCACGGCATCACCGTGATCGACGATTACGGTCACCATCCAGTGGAGATTGCCGCCGTGCTGCGCGCCGCGCGCCAGGCTTATGGCGGTTCGGGCCGCGTCATCGCCGTCATGCAGCCGCATCGCTACACGCGGCTGTCGTCGCTCAAGAACGAGTTCGCGACCTGCTTTGCCGATGCCGATGCCGTGGTGATCGCCGACGTCTATGCCGCGGGCGAGACGCCGATCGAGGGCGTCAACCGAGACATGCTGGTCAACATGGTGCGGCGCACCAGCAACCACGAAGTCGTGGCGCTGGGCGGACCGGGCGACCTGCCGGGCCTGATCTGGCAGATGGCGCGGCCGGGCGATGTCGTGGTCTGCCTGGGCGCCGGCAACATCACGGCCTGGGCGCATGCGCTGCCCGGCCAGCTGCAGCAGATCGCATCGGAGCAGGCGGGCCTTCGTACCATCGCCAATGATCCGGGCCCCTCCAGCAGCGGAACGGCCGCATGATGGCGCTGGCCACGCATCCTCACCTGATCGACCGGCTGCCCAAGCCGCGCGGCCGGCTGACCGCCGACGCGCCGCTCGGTCCGCAGACCTGGTTCCGCACCGGCGGCAACGCCGAAGTGCTGTTCCGTCCGGCGGATGTCGAAGATCTGGCGGCCTTCCTGCGCGACCTGCCGCGCGAGGTGCCGGTGACGGTCTTGGGCGTGGGCTCGAACGTCATCGTGCGCGACGGCGGCATCAAAGGCGTGGTGATCCGCCTGATGCGTGGCTTCACCGCCGTCATTGTCGAGGGCCACGAGGTGGTGGCGGGTGCGGGTGCACCCGATCTCAACGTGGCGCTGACGGCGCGCGAGCACTCGCTCGCCGGGCTGGAGTTCCTGAGCGGCATTCCCGGCACGATTGGCGGGGCCTTCCCGACCAACGCCGGCGCCTATGGCGGTGAGCTGGCCGAGGTGCTGATCTCGGCCGAGGTCGTCGACCGCGCGGGCAAAAGCTTCACCGTCACCCCGCGCGAGCTCGGCCTGTCGTACCGGCACAGCGATGCGCCGGCCGACTGGATCTTCACCTCGGCGCGGCTCAGGGCGGCGCCGGGTGATCAACTCGCCATCGCGCGGCGCATCAACGAGATCGACGCCGCGCGCGCCGATTCCCAGCCGCGCAGCCGCACCGGCGGCTCGACCTTCGCCAATCCCGATGGCCACAAGGCCTGGGAACTGATCGATCGCGCCGGCTGCCGCGGCCTCAAGGTCGGCGGCGCGCAGGTGTCGGAGAAGCACACCAACTTCCTGATCAACACCGGCGACGCCAGCGCGGCCGACATCGAGGCGCTGGGCGAGGAAGTGCGGCGTCGGGTGCGCGAGCAGAGCGGCGTCCAGCTCGAATGGGAAATCCGCCGCATCGGAGAGAAAGCGTGAGCAAGGTTGCGGTCCTGATGGGCGGCTGGTCGCCCGAGCGCGAGGTCTCGCTGGTGAGCGGCAAGGCATGCGCTGAAGGACTGCGCGAGGGCGGTCACGAGGTGATCGAGTACGACGTCAAGCGCGACCTGCGCGCGCTGATCGACTTCCTGCGGCCGATGGGCGGCGGCGGGCCCGACGTCGTGTTCAACGCCCTGCACGGCAAGTACGGCGAGGACGGCTGCATCCAGGGCATCCTGGAAGTGATGGCGGTGCCCTACACCCACTCAGGCGTGCTCGCCTCGGCGATCGCCATGGACAAGCCGATGGCCCGCCACGTCTTCACCTCGCTCGGCATGCGCGTCGCCGAGGGCCGGGTGATCGAGCGCAAGTCGCTGGCCTGGGGCGATCCCATGCCGCGGCCGTATGTCGTGAAGCCGATCGATCAGGGCTCCAGCGTCGGCGTGCACATCGTACGCGAGGGCGACAATCTCGGCGCCGTCGAGCTCGCCGAGGCCAAGTTCGGCGAGCGCGTCCTCGTCGAGAAGTTCGTGCCGGGCCGCGAGCTCACCGTCGCCGTGATGGGCGACAAGCCGGTCGCTGTCACCGAGCTCAGGCCGCGCACGCGCTTCTACGACTACGAGGCCAAGTACACCGAAGGCGTCACCGAGCATCTGGTGCCGGCGCCGATCCCCGCCGAAGTCTACGAGCTCGCCAAGGATTGGGCGCTGATGGCGCACGAGGCGCTGGGCTGCAGCGGGCTGACGCGCACCGATCTGCGCTGGGACGATTCCAAGCCCGACACGCAGGGCCTGGTCGTGCTGGAGATCAACACCCAGCCCGGCATGACGCCGCTGTCGCTGGCGCCGGAGCAAGCCAAGTGGGCCGGCATCTCCTGGCCCCAGCTGATGACCTGGATGGTCGACAATGCGAGGCGGCCGGCATGAGCGCGGCCGCCAAGAACGCCATGGAGCGGCCCGCACCGCCGCGTCGGCGCGACTACGACCGGCGCAAGAAGCGCGCGCCGATCCGCAAGAGCGGCCGCCCGCTGTGGCGCCAGCCGTTGCTGCTGGGCTTCGTGGTGCTGCTGCTGGGCTGCGGCGGCGGCGCCGGCTGGTGGGCCTGGCGCGAGGGCTGGCTGGTCGAGGCGCGCGCCCGGCTCGACGCCGTCGGGCTTGCCATCGTTGGCGCCATCACGCCCTTCAAGCTGGTCGATGTCACGGTCGAGGGCCGCGACTATGTCGAGCCCGCCGCGATCCTGGGCGCGCTCGGCGTCAAGGCGGGCGACTCCCTGCTGGGCATCGACCTGCAGGCAGCGCGCCAGCGGCTGGAGGCCATCGACTGGGTGGCGAGCGCCACCGTCGAGCGTCGGCTGCCCGACACGCTCTATGTGACGATGGTCGAGCGCCGCGCCGTCGCCATCTGGCAGAACGGCGAGGAGTACACCCTGATCGACCGCGACGGCCGCACCGTGCGCGCGAGCCGCATGCCGCCGGGGGCCGAGAAGCTGCTGCTGCTGGGCGGCCCGGGCGCGCCCGAGCATGTCGGCGAGCTGCTGCTGCTGCTCGCCTACGAGCCGACCGTGGCCAAGCAGCTGCGCTCCGCGGTGTGGGTCGGCCAGCGGCGCTGGAATCTCATCCTGAACAACGGCGTCGAGATCTGGCTGCCCGAAGAAGACGCGGTCGCGGCGTTGCAGCAGTTGATCAAGCTCGACGAGAAGCACAAGTTGTTGGCCCGCGAGTTCGGCGTGGTCGATCTCAGGCTGCCGGACAAGCTCTATCTCAGGAAGCGTGCCTCGAGCGAAGCGCCGGCAGCGTCGGGGCCAGCGTAAGGTGTCGGTGAACCCATAGTGTAAGCGTAGCGACGGGGGAGATCGTGGCAAAGACAAGAAGTGGTGTGATTGCAGCTCTCGATATCGGCACCAGCAAGGTCGTCTGCTTCGTGGCGCGCGTCGACGGCCAGGGCTTGCGCGTGGTCGGCATCGGCCACCAGCCGGCGCAGGGTATGCGGTCGGGCAACATCGTCGACATGGAGGCCGCCACACGGGCCATCTCCTCGGCCGTGTCGACCGCGGAGGAGATGTGCGGCGAGCATGTGCGCGACGTCATCGTCGGCGTGAGCGGCGGCTCGGCCGCCTCGCACAACCAGAGCCTCGACGTCGCCATCGGCCACCACGAGATCGGCGAGCGCGACGTGCGCCGCGTCCAGCAGCACATTCACCTGCCGGCCGAGACCGCCGACCGCGACATCATCCACTCCGAGGCGATCGGCTTCTCGGTCGACGGCACGCCGGTGCGCGACGCGCGCGGCATGTTCGGCGAGCGGCTGGGCGTGGAGGTCCACCTGGTGACGGCGGCGAGCGGCTCGATGCGCAACCTGCAGGTCTGCGTGCGCCGCGCTCATCTCGAGATCGCCGACCGCGTCGTGGCTGCTCATGCTGCCGGCCTGAGCTCGCTGGTGTCGGATGAGCGCGATCTCGGCGTCACCCTGATCGACATGGGCGGCGGCACGACCTCGATCGCGGTGTTCTACGAGGGCCACCTCGTGCACGTCGATTCGATCCCGGTCGGCGGCGAGCATGTCACGCGCGACATCGCCCGCGGCCTCTCGACGCCGCTTGCCCATGCCGAGCGCATGAAGACCCAGATCGGCCGCGCCGTCGCCAAGCCCAACGACGAGTACGACATCATCGACGTGCCGCTGATCGGCGAAGAGGACCGCACCCGGCCCAACCACATCCCGCGCTCGATCCTGGTCGGCATCATCCGGCCGCGCATCGAGGAGACCTTCGAGCTGGTGCGCAGCCGATTGGAGGCGAGCGGTGTGGATAAGTTGGCCGGTGGACGTGCCGTGTTGGTCGGTGGCGGCTGCCAACTCGACGGCGTGCCCGAGGTCGCCGCTTCGATCCTGAACAAGAAGGTGCGCACCGGTGGGCCTTTGCGCCTTGCCGGGCTCGCGGATTCGACCGGCGGACCGGCATTTTCCGCCGCAGCCGGGCTGCTCGCCTTCGCGCTCAACAACCACGCGGCCGGTCAGGCTCAGCCGGCGCCGACGGAAACGCCTTCGAGTCGAATTGGGCGGATTGGCAGTTGGATTAGGGAGAACTTTTAGGCAATATGTTGTGCGGGGAAAGGCAATCCCCACAGGCTATTGATAAGAAGCAAGAAAAGCCGGTGGCGGTGAAGGGCCCGGTCCAGAACGGACCCACGCCGCTGCTCCGAGCAGATAACCCCCTCGTTTGCGTGGAGAAGCCGTATGACAATCAACCTCAGCCTCCCCCAAAAGGAGTCCGAGATTAAGCCGCGTATCACCGTGATCGGCGTCGGTGGCGCGGGTGGAAACGCCGTCAACAACATGATCAGTGCCGCGCTGGAAGGCGTGGAATTCATCGTCGCGAATACCGACGCGCAGGCGCTCGGCCAGTCGCTCGCCGACCGCCGCGTCCAGCTCGGCATCACCATCACCCAGGGCCTGGGCGCGGGCGCCCGCCCCGAGGTCGGCCGCCAGGCCGCCGAGGAGGCACTGCCCGAGATCCTTCAGCTGCTCGACGGCGCCAACATGGTGTTCGTCACCGCCGGCATGGGCGGCGGCACTGGCACCGGCGCGGCGCCGGTCATCGCCGCCGCGGCGCGCGAGCAGGGCATCCTGACCATCGGCGTCGTCACCAAGCCGTTCCATTTCGAGGGCCGCCGGCGCATGCAGTCGGCCGAGCAGGGCATCACCGAGCTGGAGAAGGTGGTCGACACGCTGATCGTCATCCCCAACCAGAACCTGTTCAAGATCGCCAACGAGAAGACGACCTTCGCCGACGCCTTCAAGATGGCCGACGACGTGCTGCACATGGGCGTGCGCGGCGTCACCGACCTCATGGTCATGCCCGGCCTGATCAACCTCGATTTCGCCGACATCCGCACCGTGATGGGCGAGATGGGCAAGGCGATGATGGGCACCGGCGAGGCCGAGGGTCAGGACCGCAGCCGCGTCGCGGCCGAGAGCGCGATCTCCAACCCGCTGCTGGAAGACCACTCGATGAAGGGCGCCAAGGGCGTGCTCATCAACATCACCGGCGGCCTCGACATGACCCTGCACGAGGTCGACGAAGCGGCCAACCGCATCCGCGAGGAAGTCGACGCCGACGCCAACATCATCTTCGGCTCGACCTTCGACGCCACCATGCAGGGCCGCATGCGCGTGTCGGTGGTCGCCACCGGCATCGCCGCCATGGCCGCCCAGCAGCCGGCGCCGAACTACCTGTCGCTCGACATGAACCGGCCGATGCAGACCGGCCAGCCGGCGCTCAGCCGTCCGGCGGTACCGCCGGTCGGCCGCGTCGCCATGCCGGCCGCCGCGGCGGCACCGGTCGCGCCGCCGATGGCGGTAGCGCCCGCGCCGATCCCGGCTCCGCCGATGGCCGCGCCGGCTCCCCAGCCGATGGTCGCGGCGGCGCCTGTCGCCCCGCCGCCGGTCCAGATCGCCGTCGAGGCGCCGATGCCAGCCCCGACGCCAGCCCCGATGCCCGTGCAGTTCGTTGCTTCGGCGCCGGTCGAGCCGGTGATGGCACCGCCGATCCCGGCGCCTGTTGTCGCCGCCCCTGTTGCGCCGGTCGCGCCGCCTGCGCCGGTGGCTGCCCCGATCGCGGCCTCGGCGGCGCCGGCACCGGTTGCTCCGGCGGTCGCGCCGCAGCGTCCGCTGGTCGACGAGAACGACTGGCGCGTCAGCCGTCCGGCGGCCAAGCCGGCGGTGCGCGCCAGCGAGCCCGTCGCGCGACCGGTTGCCGCGCGTCCGGCCAGCGAGAGCCGGGCGCCCAACCTGTTCCAGCGCATCACCGGTGCCTTTGCTGCACCCAAGCCCACGGCGTCGGTGGCACCGGCCGAGCCGCCCGCGCCGCGTCCGGCGCCGGAGAATGTCGTGGCGGTGGCGCCCAAGCCCGCGCCGCGTCCGGCCCCGGCGCAGGCCTCGATCAACCTCGACGTCACCGAGCGCGCCAAGCCCGCGCGCGATGACGACGACCTGCAGATTCCCGCGTTCCTGCGCCGGCAAGCCAACTGACGCAGGCCTGCAAGTTCTTCACGCATCACTCGAGGGGCCCGCGCGGCCCCTCTTTTTTTCGCCCTCCCGTGATATAACCGCGCCGGCGCAATGAGTTGTTGGATGGGCATGTCGAAAGCGTTCTTTGCCGGAATCCGCGGTGCATCTGCCGCGCTCGCAGTGGCGGTCGCCACGCTGGGGTTGTCGGGCTGCGGCTCGTCCGACGATGACGTCAACTATACCGAGCAGCCCGTCGAGGTTCTGTACAACCGCGCGCTCGATGATCTCGGCGCGCAGGACTACAAGAATGCCGCCAAGGGCTTCGAGGAAGTCGACCGCCAGCATCCCTATTCGGTGTGGGCGACCAAGGCGCAGATCATGGCGGCCTTCGCCTACTACCAGTCGAACAAGTACGACGAGGCCATCATCGCACTGGACCGCTTCATCCAGCTCCATCCCGGCCATCGCGACATTCCCTACGCCTACTACCTGAAGGCGCTCTGCTACTACGAGCAGATCTCCGACGTCGGCCGCGACCAGCGCATCACCCAGCAGGCGCTCGATGCGCTGGCCGAGGTGGTGAAGCGCTTCCCCGAATCGCCCTATGCCCGCGACGCGCGCCTCAAGGTCGAGCTCGCCATCGACCATCTCGCCGGCAAGGAGATGGCGGTCGGCCGCTACTACCAGACCAACCAGCAATATGTCGGCGCCATCAACCGCTACCGCGTGGTGATCGAGCGCTATCAGACCACCACGCATGTCCCGGAGGCATTGCACCGACTGGTCGAGAGCTACCTGTCGCTCGGCGTCAAGCAGGAGGCGCAGGAGGCCGCGGCGGTGCTGGGCTACAACTTCCCGGGCAGCGAATGGTACCAGGACAGCTACTACCTGATGACCGGTGAAGGCACGCCAGCGCCGTCCGACGAGAGGCGCTGGTTCTTCGGCCTGTTCTGATCCCTGCATGCTGGTCTCGCTTTCGATCCGCGACTTCGTGCTGATCGAGAAGCTCGACCTCGACTTCGTGCGCTCGACCGCCGGCGGGCTGGGGGCGCTGACCGGCGAGACCGGCGCCGGCAAGTCCATCCTGATCGATGCGCTCGGGCTGGCGCTGGGCAATCGCGCCGAGTCCGGCACCGTGCGCCGCGGCGCCAGCCAGGCATCTGTGGCGGCGTCCTTCGACCTGCCGCGCGAGCACGCCGCCCGCGCGGTGCTGGCCGAGCAGGGGATCGACGATGAGGACGTGCTGACGTTGCGGCGCGTCGTCGGCGCCGATGGCCGCGGCCGTGCCTTCGTCAACGACCAGGCCGCCTCGGTGGCGCTGCTGCGTCGCCTCGGCGACACGCTGGTCGAGATCCAGGGCCAGATGGAGCAGCATGGGCTTCTGGACATGGCGACCCATCGCGCCTCGCTCGATGCATTCGCCGGCCTCGAGAAGCAGGGCGACGCCGTGCGCGCGGCCTGGCAGGCCTGGCGCAAGGCCGAGCAGGCGCGCGCCGACGCCGAGGCCGCCGCCGCCGCGGCGCGCCGCGACGAGGACTTCCTGCGCCATGCCGTGAAGGAGCTCGAGGCGCTGGCGCCCAAGGCCGACGATGAGGAAAAGCTCGCCGAGGAGCGCCAGCTGTTGCGCGCCGGCAGCGCGCTCGGCGAGGCGGTGGCGCAGGCGCTCGGCGAGCTGGAGCATGGTCGCGGCGCCGTCGGCGCCCTGCGCAGCGCGCATCGACTGGTCGAGCGCAACGCCGACAAGGCGGTCGGCCGACTCGACACGGCACTGGCGGCGCTCGAGCGGGCGCTGAGCGAGGCGACCGAGGCGCAGGCCCAGCTCGAGGCGGCGCGCGATTCGCTGGAGTTCGATCCGGCGCGCCTGGAGAAGATCGAGGAGCGGCTGTTCGCCCTGCGCGCCGCCGCCCGCAAGCACAATGCCACCGTGCCGGAACTCGCGGCGCTGGCCGAGACGTTCGCCGGCCAACTCGCGGCCCTCGATGACGGCGAGGTCGGGCTGAAGCGCCTGGCCGCCGAGGCCAAGGCCGCCCGCGACGCCTATGTCGCCGCCGCCGAGGCCCAGTCTGCCGCGCGCCGCAAGGGCGCTGCTCGCCTCGACAAGGCCGTGTTGGCCGAGCTCGGGCCGCTGAAGCTCGAGAAGGCGAAGTTCGTCACCGAGGTTGCGGCGTTGCCCGAAGCCGATTGGTCGGAATCGGGGACCGACCGCGTGCAGTTCACCGTCGCGACCAATCCCGGCGCGCCGCCGGCGCCGATCGCCCGCATCGCCTCGGGCGGCGAGCTGTCGCGTTTCCTGCTGGCCCTCAAGGTTTGCCTCGCCAAGGTCGGGGATGCACAGACCATCGTCTTCGACGAGGTCGATTCCGGCATCGGCGGTGCCACCGCGGCCGCCGTCGGCGAGCGGCTGAAGCGTCTCGCCAAGGACCTGCAGGTGCTGGTCGTCACCCATTCGCCGCAGGTCGCCGCCGTGGCCGATCGGCACTGGCTGATCCGCAAGACCACGACCAAGAGCGCGGCCAGCACCGACGTGCTGGCGCTCGACGCCAAGGGCCGCCGCGAGGAGATCGCGCGCATGCTGTCGGGAGCGCAGGTGACCGCCGAGGCGCGGGCGGCTGCCGACCGGCTGCTGGCGGCGGCGGGCTAGGAGACGATCCATGTCGCGTGCCGCGAAGTTCAAGGCTGCCTTGTCGGTCGACGAGATGACCGAGCGCCAGGCGCGCGCCGAGCACAAGCGGCTGGCCGACGAGATCAAGCACCACGACAAGCTCTATCATGAGCAGGATGCGCCGGAGATTTCCGACGCCGACTACGACAAGCTGCGCCAGCGCCTGAAGGCGATCGAGGCGCGCTTTCCCCAGCTCGCCGACATGTTCAGCCCGACCCAGCAGGTGGCGCCGACGCCGACCACGGCCTTCGCCAAGGTCCGGCATGGGCGGCCGATGCTGTCGCTGGACAATGCCTTCACCGACGAGGAGCTGCAGGGCTTCCTGGACCGCCTGCGCCGCGCCCTGGAGCGCGAGACCGATCTCAAGCCGGACGACAAGATCGCGCTCGCCTGCGAGCCCAAGATCGATGGCCTCTCGATCAGCCTGCGCTACGAAGACGGCGTCTTCACCGTCGGCGCCACCCGCGGCGACGGCACGACCGGCGAGGACGTCACGCCCAACCTCAAGACAGTGAAGGACATCCCGCACAAGCTCAAAGGCAAGTTCCCCAAGGCGATCGACGTGCGTGGCGAGGTCTACATGGAACGCCACGCCTTCCAGGAGATGAACAAGCGTCAGGAGGCCGAGGGCGAGAAGACCTTTGCCAATCCGCGCAATGCCGCGGCGGGCTCGCTGCGCCAGCTTGATCCCGAGATCACCGCCAGGCGACCGTTACGATTCTTCGCCTACGCCTGGGGCGAGGCCGAGCCGCGCTCGTGGAAGACCCACAGCGAGTACCTGAAGCTGCTCAAGAGCTGGGGCTTTCGCGTCAATCCGCTGTCGCAGCTCTGCAAGACGCCGGAGGAGGTGCGTGCCTTCTACAAGAAGATGGGCGTCGAGCGGCCGTCGTTGCCCTACGACATCGATGGCGTTGTCTACAAGGTCGACCGCATCGACTGGCAGGAGCGTCTGGGCTTCGTCAGTCGCGCGCCGCGCTGGGCGATCGCCCACAAGTTCCCGGCCGAGCAGGCGCGCACGCGGCTGAACGGCATCCTGATCCAGGTCGGGCGCACCGGCGCGCTCACGCCGGTCGCCGACCTCGAGCCGGTCAATGTCGGCGGCGTCATGGTGGCGCGCGCCTCGCTGCACAATGCCGACGAGATCGAGCGGCTGGACGTGCGCAAGGGCGACATGGTGATCGTCCAACGCGCCGGCGACGTCATCCCGCAGATCCTGGGCTACGTTCCCGAGGAACGCCCGAAGAAGACCGAGAAGTACCATTTCCCGACGCACTGCCCGTGCCCGCTCAAGACCAAGGTGGCGAGCGAGGAGGGCGGCGTGGTGCGGCGCTGCTCGGGTGGCCTCGAATGCCCGTTCCAGCAGGTCGAGCGGCTGCGCTACTTCGTGTCGCGCAACTGCTTCGACATTGAGGGGCTGGGCGGCACGCACATCGAGAACTTCCATCGCGACGGGCTCTTGAACACGCCGGCCGACATCTTTCGGCTGCCCAGGAAGATCGACGAGATCAAGAAGCGCGAGGGCTGGGGCGATCTCTCGGTGCGCAACCTGATGGCGGCGATCGAGGCGCGCCGGACGATCTCGCTCGACCGCTTCATCAATGCCATCGGCATCCCGCTGATCGGCGAGGCCACGGCCAAGATCCTGGCGCAGGAATACGGTGACGTCGATGTGTGGCTCGAGGAGATGCTGAAGGCCGCCAAGGAGCGCAGGAAGCATCCCGACGACGTCAAGAAAGAGAAGGCCGCGGCCGAGGTCGGCGAAAGCTACGGCCGGCTGTGCAACGTCGAGCAGATCGGCGTCACCACGGCCGATGCCATGTGCACCTTCTTCAGCGAAGGCGATAACGTCGAGATCATCCGCGACCTGCGCAAGCAGCTCACCGTCGAGGCGGTGACGCGCCGCGTCGTGGCGGCTGATGCCAAGCTCAAGGACAAGGTGGTGGTCTTCACCGGCGAGCTCACCTCGATGACCCGCGACGCCGCCAAGGCGCGCGCCGAGGAGCTCGGCGCCAAGGTGACCGATTCGGTGTCCAAGAAGACCAGCCTGGTCGTGGTCGGCGAGAATGCCGGTTCCAAGGCGCGAAAGGCAGCCGAGCTCGGCATCCAGACCCTGAGCGAAGAGGAATGGTTGAAGCTTTCGGCCTAGTCTTGCCGGACCGCGGGCCTCCAGGCCCGCTCATTGCCGGGAGCGCGGCACTTAGCGCGGCACTCCAGTGCCGCTCGTGTGATGTTGAAGCAGGACATGATGCGCCACTGGAGTGGCGCGCTCCCGGCAAAGAAAAGAACATGAGCGGGCCTGAAGGCCCGCGGTCCGGCAAGAAAAGGCTCGCGTGTCGATCGCTTCCTCGCGGCTCCGCAGAATGCTAGAGGCTGCAGCGAGTTATAGAGGTTTGAACGAATGGACTTGGCCCGTTTTCCGCGTCGTCGCTACACGCATGCTCCCACGCCGATCGAACTGCTCCCCCACTTCACCAAGGCATTGGCCGCGACCTGCCCGGGCGGCGTCGGACCGGAGATCTGGATCAAGCGCGACGACCTGTTGGGCCTCTTCCCCGGCGGCAACAAGACCCGCAAGCTTGAGTTCCTGGCGGCCGATGCCCTGGCCCAGGGCGCGGATACCCTGATCACTTGCGGCGCGCCGCAGTCCAATCATTGCCGCATCACCCTCTCGGCCGCGATCAAGGAAGGCCTGAAGTGCCGCTTCGTGATCGAGGAGCGCGTGCCCGGCAGCTACAAGAAGGAGGCCGGCGGCAACAACTTCATGTTCGAGCTGATGGGCGTCGAAGCCATCACCGTGGTGCCCGGCGGCTCGGACATGGGGGCGGCGATGTCGAAGGTGGCGCAGGAAGTCGCCTCGCTCGGTCGCAAGGGCTACGTCATTCCGGGCGGCGGCTCGAACGCGATCGGCGGATTGGGCTACGTCGCCTGCGTCCAGGAGATGCAGCAGCAATGGTCGGACATGGGCCTGGCGCTCGATGCCGTCGTCGTCGGCTCGGGCAGCTCGGGCACCCATGGCGGCATGGCGGCCGGCTTCTTCGGCAACAACATCAAGATCCCGCTGATCGGCATCGGCGTCAGCCGCGATCCCGCCGACCAGGAGCCGCTCGTCTACAAGGAAGCGCAAGCCGTCGCCGACCTTTTGGGTATCGGCAAGGTGCCGCGCGACGCGGTGAGGAGCGTCGGCGGCTACTGGCAGCCGAAATACTCCGTGCCCAACGCCAAGATGGTCGAAGCCGTCCAGATGCTGGCGCGCACCGAGGGCGTCCTGCTCGATCCGGTCTATACCGGAAAGATCATGGCCGGCCTGATCGGCCTGGCGCGCCAGGGCTACTTCAAGCCCAACGCCAAGGTGCTGTTCATGCACACCGGCGGTCTGCCCTCGCTGCACTTCTATGAGGACGTGGTGCTGGGGCGGACGGTGCTGAAGGATTAGCATTGGAGCGCGGACCTGGAGGTCCGCGCTCCACGCATCAAAATGCGCGCGTCGCTTCTACAAGCCACGCCCTCGTCGCCTCGTCGACCTGTGGCTCGACGGTCTCGCGCACGCGGCGGTGATAATCGTTGAGCCAGCGCCGCTCGGGCTCGGTCAGCAGCGCAGGCTCGACACAGTTGAGATCGATCGGCGCCAAGGTCAGGGTCTCGAACTCGAGATAGCGCCGGTCGGCGCCGTCGATCTTCGCCTCGCGCACCGCCACCAGGTTCTCGATGCGGATGCCGTAGGCGTCGGTCTTGTAGTAGCCGGGCTCGTTGCTGACGATCATGCCGGGCTGTAGCGCGGCGTTGTTGGGCATCTTGGAGATGCGGTGCGGTCCCTCGTGCACCGAGAGATAGGCGCCGACGCCGTGACCGGTACCGTGATCGTAGTCCAGCCCGGCCTGCCAAAGGGCATAGCGCGCCAGCGCATCGAGCTGCGATCCCGTCGTGCCGGCCGGAAAGCGCGCCATGGCGAGCGCGATGTGGCCCTTCAGCACGCGCGTGAACCGATCGCGCATCTCGGGGCTCGGCGTGCCGATCGCCACCGTGCGCGTGATGTCGGTCGTGCCGTCACGGTACTGGCCGCCCGAATCGACCAGATAGAGGTTGCCGGGTTCGAGGGTGCGTTCGGTCGCCTCGGAGGCGTGGTAGTGCACGATGGCGCCATTGGGGCCGGCGCCGGAGATGGTGTCGAAGCTGAGGTCGCGCAGCTTGCCGGTCTCCTGGCGCATCGCCTGCAGGCGATCGGAGACTTCGATCTCGCGCAGCTTGCCGCTTTTCGACTCCCGCCCCAGCCAGCCAAGGAAACGACTGACCGCGGCGCCGTCGCGACGATGAGCGTTGCGAATGCCTTCCAGCTCGACGGCGTTCTTGCACGCCTTGGGCAGCGCCACCGGATCGGCGTCGCGCACGATGGTGACGCCGGCACCCTGTAGGCGGTTGGCCGCCCACACCGGCGCCGTCGCGGTCTCGATCAGCACCTTCTTGTTGACCTTGCCCAACATGTCGAGGGCCGCGCCGAGCTCCTCGGTCGGCGCCAGGGTCACGGCGTTGCCGAGCCAGCTGAGCGTGCGGTCCGGCACCTTGCGGCGATCCATGTAGAGATCGACGTGACCGTCGCTGTGCAGCAAAGCGAAGCCGAGCGCGAAGGGCGTGCGCGGCACGTCGCCGCCGCGCACGTTCATCAGCCAGGCGATCGAATCGGGCGCGGTGATCAAGGCTACTTCGGCGCCCTTGTCCTTCACGACCGCGGCGATTCGCGTGCGCTTGGCTTCGCTGCTTTCACCGGCAAACTCGTCGGGATGCGGCAGCACCGGCGCGAGCGGTGCCGGCGGCCGGCCGTGCCATACGGCATCGACGGGATTGGAATCGACCGCGACGAACTCACCGCCGGCGCGTTGGCAGGCGCGGGCATAGCGATCATGTCCGTCGACGGTTACCAGCCAAGGATCGAAGCCGAGCTTGCCGCTCTTCGGAAGGTTCTCGGCGATCCAGGTCTCGGCCGATTCCTCCGGGATCTGATGCGGCACGAAGGCTTTGGTGTCGACCTGGGCGCGCACGGCGAGCGTATAGCGGCCGTCGATGAAGATCGCCGCCTGCTCGGCGAGGACGATTGCAAGGCCTGCCGAGCCGCTGAAGCCCGTGAGCCAGGCCAAGCGCTGCGAACGGCGCGGCACGTACTCGCCCTGATGCTCATCCGCGCGCGGCACCATGAAGCCCGCGAGCCCACGGCGCGTCAGCTCGGCGCGCAGCGCCGCCAGCCGGTCAGCCGGTGCCGGCGATGCCTCCAGCCCGTCATCGGCCTTGGCCAGCTCGTCCCGCCAGACCGTCAGCGCCCGCGTCAGCTCGGCGTCTGCGTTTGGAGCGACCAGTTCGACCCATTCCGGGCCAGCCAGGCCTACAGGCGCCGCCGCGACACCCCGCATCAGGGAATCAAGGGCCGATGGGTCGGGGCTACGACCCCGTTGGCGAAGCAACTGGAGGACGTCGTCTGGGGCAGAACTCATGGCGAGGGACCCTACGCGGCCGGTCTATGGGGCGCAAATTGAGCAATTTTCGTACTTTTGCGACTGCGAAATGCGCAATCCGCGAGCGTCATGCGAGATATGCATATCAGTAAGTCCCAGCCTTCACTTATTGTTGTAACTCAAGGCTCTATATTTGCTCTGTGCAGCGCAGCATCGCGTACCGCGTCGCACAATAAGGAGCAGAACATGATGACCCAGCCGATCCAGATGTTTGAAAATCTGACCAGCGAAACTTCGCCGGCGGGGGGAAACGTTGCCAAGACCAACCTGAGCTTCGAGGAGCGCCGGATGCTCGAACTGCGTGCTCGCTACGCCCGCGCCGAGATGCTCGCCGACGGTCTGGCTGACGGCCTGGTTTGGCTTGGCCGCCAGTTCAAGCGCTTGATCGCCGCCATCAAGGCCGACTTCAAGCTGCGTGCCGCGGAGACCCAGCTCTTCCGCATGTCCGACCGCGAGCTGGCCGACATCGGCCTGTGCCGCGCCGACATCCACTTCGCGGTCCGTGAGACCGCGCAGGGCGTCATGCCGGAGATCGATCACGTGACCCATAGCGCCCTTCCGGCGAACGAGAATTTGCGTCGCGTGGCGTAAGCGTCTTTAGCGTAGCGTAAGCGTAAAGCGTACGAGGGCCGGCGAAAGCCGGCCCTTTTTCTTTGCGGCGATCTAAGCGGGACCCGGCGCCTTGTCCGGATCGACGGCGCGCACGACGTAGGCCTCCGCGGTCGGCTGATAGAGCTCCCACAGGAAGCGCAACTCGACGAGCGGCTGCGAATCGAGATCGACCCGCAGATCGACGAACGGGAAGCTCTCGCGGTGCACCACGAGCAGCGCGGCCGACTTCAGCTGCTTCAACTCGCCGCCCGCGGCATCGCCGGCTTCGATCGCGCGCATCAGCCGTTCCGCCAGCGGCTGCTCTTCGTTGGCCTCGAAGCTCGACACCATCGCATCGACAACGTCGGTGTTGCGCAGGATGTTGCCGGCCGCCGCACAGTTGTGCCCGATCTTGGCGTTCTGCACCGACTTGATGTTGGCGCCGTTGAAGCAGGCGCCCTTGCCGTTGGCGTCGAGGACGACGAGCTGACGCCAGCCCAGGTTCGGCTCGCTGCGCTCGAGATGACGCACGATCGCCTCCGGCGCGGCGCCGCCCTTGAGCCGCTCGAGGATCCTGGGACCGAGCCGCGGATCGGTGCGATGCTGCGTCAGCACGGCGCCAACGTTGGCTTCCGCCCAGGCGCAGCGGCTGCCGACCGCCATCGATGACGTCGTGACGACGACGCCCAGCATGCCGGTGCGGGCGCACCGCCCGGCGATCGAGAAAGTCATGTATCCTCCGCTTCAGCTCCGTTGAGGTGATCATGCAAGAACCGGGCACGGAATTTGCTGCCCTGCGCACATGCCCGTAAAGCGCAAGATGCATCTGGTGGCCTATCTCAAGACAGGGCCGACAGCGAGCTATGCCAGTGCCTGGCGCCATCCGTCGGCGCCGTTGCACGACATCTGGGATGCCGAGCGCTACGAGAATCTGGCGCGCCTGCTGGAGGAAGCGAGGTTCGACGCCGGCTTCTTCGCCGACGGCCTTGGCCTGCCCGACATCTACAAGAACAGCTTCGCCGACTATGTCGGCCGCGGCGGCCAGCTCAGTTTGATCGACCCGATGACCGTGCTGCCGCTGATGGCCCGGGTGACGCGCTACCTCGGTCTCGGCAACACCATCTCGACGACCTTCAACCAGCCCTACCAGATCGCGCGCAGCCTGGGCTCGCTCGATCTGTTGAGTCGCGGCCGCGCCGCCTGGAACGTCGTCACCTCGGCGACCGACTACGAAGCGCGCAACTGCGGCATGGACGGCGTGCCGCCCAAGGACGACCGCTACGATCGCGCCGACGACGTGCTGGAGGCCTGCTTCGCCTTGTGGGACTGCTGGGAGCCCGACGCCCTGGTGATGGACCGCGAGAGCGGCGTGTTCGCCGATGCGACCAAGATCCGCTACGCCAATCATGTCGGCCCTTATGTGCGCACGCGCGGGCCGCTGTCGATCCCGCGCAGCCCGCAGGGCCGCCCGCTCATCCTGCAAGCCGGGTCCTCGCCGCGCGGCCGCGCGTGCGCAGCGCGCTGGGCCGACATGATCTTCTGCACCCCGGCCACCAAGGCCGACGGCATCGCTTTCCGCAGCGACATGCACAAGCGGCTGGCGGCGCTGGGACGGTCGCCCATCGATTGCGCCATCCTGCCGACGCTGTCGGTGGTCGTTGGCGAGACCGAGTCGATCGCGCGCGAGAAGGCGGAGTATCTCGACAGCCTGATCGATCCCGAGCTGGTGATGGCCTCGTCCTCGACCTTGCTCGGTGTCGATCTCAGCCGCATCGAGACGGCCGAGGATGCCGAGATTGCCGCCGGCAACCAGGGCATCGCGGGCTCGCGCGATCGCATGAGCCAGCTTGCCAAGGCCCAGGGCATCTCCTTCGCCCAGGCGGTGCGCAAGCCGCGCGGCCTGCTGGCCGGCACGCCGGCCATGATCGCCGACGTGATGGAGGACTGGTTCACCAACAGTGCCTGCGACGGCTTCGTGCTGCCGCCCACCGTCTTCCCGGGCACCTATGAGGAGTTCGCCCGCATGGTCACGCCGGAGCTGCAGCGCCGTGGGCTGCTGCGCCGGGAATATGCCGGCCGCACCCTGCGGGAGAACCTCGCCAACCCAGGGTGAAGGCGGGGGAGGCGGCTGGCACAGCCATTGCTCCGATTCAGGGCGACTTCCCGCAGCCGCTGAGAGGCATCATGTCACTTTCCCGCAGGACGCTGATCGGCTCTTCCCTGGCGGCTGCCGCGATCCGGCCGGGAATCCGACCGGCCTACGCCGCCGGCAAGGTGCTGCGCATCGGCATCAGCACGTCGCTCAACACGCTCGACCCCATGATGGTGACGACGGGCGACGAGTACATCTACGCCAACCTCGCCTTCAATGGCCTGTCGCGCATGCGCGAGGACCTGGTTGTCGAGCCCGACCTGGCCGAGAGCTGGACCTTTAGCGACGACCTCAAGCAATGGACGTTCAAGCTTCGCCGTGGCGTGAAATTCCACAACGGCGAGGAGATGACGGCCCAAGACGTCGTCGCCTCCTTTCGCCGGCTGCTCGACCCCGATGGCACCTCGCCGGTGCGCAGCCAGTACGACATGGTCGATAGCATCTCCGCGCCCGATGCCGGCACCGTGGTGTTCCAGCTCAAGATCCCCTATGGCGGCCTGGCCGACATTCTCACCGATCGCCAGGTCAAGATCGTGCCGCGCGGCGCGGCGGGCGAGATGGCGACCAAGCCGATCGGCACCGGTCCCTTCAAGTTCGTGAGCTACACCGCCGGCGACCGTCTCGTGCTGGCGCGCCATGCCGATTATTTCGAGGCGGGCCTGCCCAAGGTCGACGGCGTGGAGTTGCGCGTCATCCCGGAGATGAGCGTCAAGATCTCGGCTCTCCAGGCCGGTGACATCGATGTCCTCTGGGACCTGCCGCTCGAGCAGGTGAAGCCCTTGTCGGGCCGCAGCGATCTGCGTGTCGACAGCGTGCCTACCGCCTCATGGGACGGCGCGATCCTGAACAACGCCATCCCACCGTTCAACGACAAGCGCGTGCGGCAGGCGTTCCACCTCGCCGTCGACAAGAAAGAGATCGTCGAGCTGACATTGTTCGGACAAGGCGTGCCGACGATCAGCCCGATCCCGCCGAGCCATCCCTTCTTCGCCAAGGACGTGGTCGTTCCCAAGTCAGATCCCGCGGCCGCCCGCAAGCTCCTGGCCGAGGCCGGCTATCCCAACGGCATCAAGCTGCCGGTGATCCTGCCGGTCGGCCGCCCGGTGCGCGAGCGGCTGGGCGTGACCCTGCAGCAGCTCGCCAAGGCCGGCGGCTTCGACCTGCAGGTGCAGCGCCTGCCGTACTCGTCGTTCAACGCCGAGGTCTCGGGCAAGGCGCCGCTCTACATCGACGGCTTCTTCGCCCGCCCGACCGTCGATACCAGCCTGTTCCCCTTCCTGCGCAGCAAGGGCAGCTGGAACGAGCGGCTGTGGCACTACAGCGACGAGGCCGTCGATCGCGCGCTCGACGCGGCGCGCTCCAGCGCCGATGCTGCAGTGCAGAAGAAGAACTACATCGACGTCCAGGCGACCCTGGTGGCCAACCCGGCATCGTTCTTCGCCTACTCGGTCAACTATGCCTGCGCCTATCGCAAATCGGTCGACGGCATCAAGACTCATCCGATGAAGTGGTTCGACCTGCGCTACGCGACCTTGAGCTAGAGCGATGGGCATGGCCGCCTTCCTGCTGCGGCGGCTGCTCGGCCTGGCCGGCGTGCTTCTGGGCATGTCGCTGCTGATCTTCGGCATCGTCCATATCCTGCCAGGCAACGTCGCCTATGCGATCCTGGGCGAGTTCGCCACGCCGGCGGCGATCGCCCAGCTCGAAACCAAGCTCGGCCTGAACGATCCGTTGCCGGTGCAGTACTGGCGCTGGCTGAGCGCCATGCTGCAGGGCGACTTCGGCACGTCGATCGTGATGCAACGCCCGGCGGGTCCGTTGATCGCCGAGGCGTTGGGTCGCTCGGCCTTGCTCGCCGTATTCGCCTTCAGTCTGGTGGCGATGGGCGGCATCGGCCTTGGGCTCTATGCCGCGACGCATCGCGGCCGGACGTCGGACAAGGTGCTGACGCTCGTCCAGTTCCTGCTGATTGCCGTGCCTGAGTTCTTCTGGGCGATCCTGGCCGTGCTGGTCTTCGCCTCGTGGCTCAACCTGCTGCCCGCCACCGGTTATGCGCCGCTGAGCGACGGCGTGGCGAAATGGGCATCGCACCTGGTGCTGCCCGTGCTGGTGCTGGCCTTCGGCCTGGTCGCCCATGTCTCGCGCTTGACGCGATCGTCGATGATCGAGGTGCTGGACAGCCGTTACGTGCTTGCCGCGCGGGCCCGCGGCTTGGCGGAGCGCAAGGTGTTGTGGCGTCATGCGCTACCGAACGCGCTGCTGCCGGCGATCACCGTGCTTGCAATCGATGCCGGGCTGCTGATCGGCGGCATCGTCGTGGTCGAGACGGTGTTCGCCTATCCCGGCCTCGGCCGCCTGCTGGTCTATGCCATCGAGCGCCACGACCTGCCGCTGCTGCAGGTCGGCATGATGGTGGTGACCGCCATCTATGCGCTGGCCAACTTCGTCGCCGAGCTGCTGTACGCCGTGCTGAATCCACGCATCCGCGTCGCCGGAGCCACGGCATGACGCTGATCACGCTGCCGCGGCTGCGCACGCCGTCGACGCTCGTCCTGGGCGGCACGTTGTTGCTGTTGATCGGCCTGGCGGCCGTCGTCGGCATGTGGTTGACGCCCTATGACCCGACGGCCTTCGCCGTGCGCGACCGGCTGCAGCCGCCGAGCGCGCTGCATCCATTCGGCACCGACGAGTTCGGCCGCGACGTCCTCTCGCGCGTGTTGGCCGGCGCGCATCTGTCGCTGGCGACCGGATTCGGCGCCATGGCGATCAGCCTGGTCGTCGGGATGCCGCTGGGCCTGATCGCCGCCTTCCATCGCGGCATCACCGAAGAGGTGATCATGCGCAGCGTCGATCTGCTGATCGCCCTGCCGCCGGTGCTGCTGGGGTTGCTGGTGCTGGCGGTGACGCCGCCCAGCCTGTGGAAGACCGTCGCCGCCGTGGGCCTGGTCTACGTGCCGATCATGGTGCGGCTGACGCGCGCGGTGGCGCTTGGTCTCCTGGAGGAGGACTTTGTGCAGGCGGCGCGGGCGCGCGGCGAGGGCGCGCCCACCATCCTGTGGCACGAGATCCTGCCCAATGCCTGGCCGCCCATCATTGTCGAGTGCGGACTGCGCGTGACCTTCGCCATCCTGTTGGGCTCGGCCCTGTCGTTCCTCGGGCTCGGGCCGCAGCCGCCCGCCAGCGAGTGGGGATTGATGATCGCCGAGGGCCGGGACTTCCTTCGGCAGGCGCCCTGGGTCTGCCTCGCGCCCGGCCTGTCGCTTTGCGTGTTGCTGGTCTGCGTCAACCTGGTGGGCGAGGGGCTGCGCGAGCGGCTCGATCCGCAATTGCGCGGGCGCTCGCATGCTTGACGCTGCCGTTCGCACCAGCACCGCGCTGCAGGTCGACGCGCTTTCCGTTGCCTATCCGTCACGCGGTGGCTGGCTGCAGGCCCTGGATGGCGTGTCGCTGTCGATCGCTGGCGGCAGCGTGCGGGGTCTCGTGGGCGAATCCGGATCGGGCAAGTCGACTGTCGTGCTGGCGCTGCTCGGGCTGCTGGGGCCGGCGGCACGCGTAAAGGCGCAGCGCCTCGCGTTCGACGGTCATGATCTGCTCGCAGGCGCATCGACGCTGCGCGGTCGCCGCATCGGCGTGGTCTTCCAGGATACCGCAGCGGCGCTCAATCCTGCGCTCGCGATCGGCTCGCAGGTGATCGAGCCGATGCGCGCCCATCTCGGCACGGAACACCGCGTCGCCTGGCGGCGCGGCACCGAGCTCCTGGCCGAAATGGGCATTCCGCGTCCCGCCGAGGTGATGCGGAGCTATCCGCACCAGCTCTCCGGCGGCATGAAGCAGCGCGTCGGTATCGCCGCGGCGCTCGCCAGCGAACCTGACCTGCTGCTGCTCGACGAGCCGACGACGGCGCTCGACGTCACCATCGAAGCGCAGATCCTCAGCCTGCTGGAAGAGCTGCGGGTCCAGCGCAACCTGGCCATGCTGCTGGTCAGCCACAATCTCGGCATCGTCGATCGGCTCTGCGATTCGGTCTCGGTGCTCTATGCCGGCCGTCTGGTCGAAGCCGGCACGACCGAGGAGGTGCTGCACCGGCCACGTCACCCCTACACCAAGGGGCTGCTCGCCGCGCTGCCGCGGCCCGACCGGCCGCATGCCGGTCGGCTCGCGCCCATCCAGGGTAACCTGCCCGACCTCACGGCGCCCGATCCAGGTTGCAACTTCCGCCCGCGCTGCGCCTTTGCCGGCGCCGGTTGCGAGCGGCCACAACGCCTGATAGGCGATCAGCACGAGGTGAGTTGCCATCGCGTCGAGGCGGTGGCGGACCTGGCCTGGCCGTCCGATCCCGAGCCGCTGACGCCCGCTCCGGTCGCCGTCCCAACGACCCTGGTCGAGGCCAGCGAGCTCAGCATCCGCTTCGACGGCGGCGGCTGGCTGCAGCGCCTGCGGGGCAAGGCAGGCGGCGTGTTGGCTGTCGACAACGTGTCGCTGACCATCCGCAGCGGCGAGGTGCTGGGTCTGGTGGGCGAATCGGGGTGCGGCAAGTCCACCTTGGGCCGCCTGCTGTTGCGCCTGCTGCCGGCGCAGAGCGGCACGCTGCGCTTCGCCTCCGCCGCCGTGGGCGCGAGGCCCGATGCGCACTTCCGGCAGCGCGCCCAGGTGGTGTTCCAGAACTCCGACACCTCGCTTAATCCGCGCCAGACCGTGGGCGTCATCCTGGGCCGCGCGATCCGCTGGTTCGCGATCGCCCACCTCGAGTCCGAGGTTGCCGCCGAGGTCAATCGCCTGCTCGACCTGGTGCGCTTGCCGCGCGCCTACGCCCAGCGTTATCCGCACCAGCTGTCGGGCGGCGAGAAGCAGCGCGTCGGCATCGCCCGCGCGCTCGCCTCGCGCCCCAAGTTCCTGGTGTGTGACGAGGCGGTCTCGGCGCTCGATGTCTCGGTGCAGGCCGCCGTGCTCAACCTGCTGCGCGATCTGCGCGACGAGCTGGGCGTGACCTATCTGTTCATCAGCCACGACATTGGGGTCATCGCCCACATCGCCGACCGCATCGCCGTGATGTATCGCGGCACGATCGTGGAGGAGGGGCCGGCCGCCGACGTGCTGCACCCGCCTTATCACCCTTATACCGAGTTGCTGCTGTCCTCCGTCCCCGTGATCGGCAAGAGCCGGCGGGCGCCGGCATCGGCGCCGCGGTCAGGCGCGGTTGCGGGCGGATGCAAGTTCGCCGACCGATGCAGCCTTCGCATCGGCGAGGTCTGTGACAACGTCCCGCCACCCGTGCAGCGGGCGCGTCCGGGCCACGCCATTCGATGCCACATTCCTCTGCCGCAGCTCACTGCGATGCCGCATTGGCTCGGCGAACACCGACCTCATGCTGAGGAGGCCGCGCAGCGGCCGTCTCGAAGCATGGGCAACAGCACGACTGGTTCCCACCCTTCGAGACGCGGTCCTGCGGACCGCTCCTCAGGGTGAGGTTGCTCTTGAGCGGGCCGGAGGCCCGCGGTCCGACGACGTTTTGTATGAGGAGCGTACCGCGATGATGAACCTGGTCTGCATCCCCAACCTCGTCGGCGGCCATCTCGGCGGCTGGCGCCACAAGGACGCTTTCGACAAGCCGGTCATGAATCTCGAGGGCTTCATCGAGATGGCCGAGATCGCCGAGCGCGGCAAGCTTGACGCGGTGTTTCTGGCCGATGGCAACGGCGTGCGCGACATGGATCGCCCCGCGCTGTTCGCCGCCAACCATCCCTCGGCGCGGCCCGCCTTCTTCGAGCCGACGACGCTGCTCTCGGCGGTCGCCATGGTGGCCAAGCGCATCGGCGTCGTCGCCACGGCGACCAGCACCTACGACGAACCCTGGATGGTGGCCCGCCGCTTCGCCTCGATGGACCATATCAGCAAGGGTCGCGCCGGCTGGAACCTTGTCACCGCTTCCAACGCGGGCGATGCGCTCAACTTCGGCCGCGCCGAGCATATGGGTCGCGAGGACCGTTATGCCCGGGCGCAGGAGTTCTACGAGGTGGTCGCGAAGCTGTGGGACAGCTGGGCGGACGACGCCTTCCCGCAGGACAAGCAGAGCGGCCGCTATCTCGATCCTGTGCGCGTGCGGCCCATCGACCATCGCGGCCAGCACTTCACGGTGAAAGGGCCGCTCAACATCTCGCCGACACCGCAGGGCCGGCCGGTGGTGTTCATGGCGGGCCAGTCCGGCCCCGGCATGGAGCTCGCGGCGCGCTACGCCGATGCGCTGTTCGGCGCCGGAACCACCAAGCAGGACTGCATCGACGCCTATGGCGACATCAAGGGCCGCATGGCGCGCTACGGGCGGGCGCCCGATACGCTGAAGATCCTGCCGGGCGTCAGCATCTTCGTCGGCCGCACCGCCGCCGAGGCCGAGGAGTTCTACGAGGAGCTGCAGTCGCTGATCTCCCCGCCGCTCGGCGTGCACTACCTGTCGAAGATGCTGGTGCATGATCTCGAAGGCCTGCCGCTCGACGGTCCGTTGCCCGACGATCTGGCGCCGGAGACGCTGGGCGGCAGCAGCCTGCGTCGCTACATCATCGACTTCGCCAGGCGCGATAATCTCACCATCCGCCAGACCTACCAGCGCACGCTGCCCGCTCTCGGCGGCCCCGTGTTCAAGGGCAGCCCCACCCAGGTCGCCGACGAGATGGAGGACTGGTGGCGCAGCAAGGCAGGCGACGGCTTCACCATCATGATGCCCGTCCAGCCGCGCGGCATGCGCGACTTCGTCGACCTGGTCGTGCCCGAGCTGCAGCGCCGCGGCATCTTTCGCAAGGAATACGAAACCACCACCTTGCGCGGCCACCTCGGCCTGCCCGATGCTCCCAGCCAGTGGCATCCGGAACGGGCGGTAGGGGAGCGCGGCGCGGCATGATGGTGTCTGTATGATGATTTTGGGATTCACCGGTGGCGCGCTGGGCGGTCATCTCGGCGGCTGGCGTCATCGCGATTCGTTCCCGACCACCAGCATGCAGCTGCAGTGCATGGTCGAGATGGCGCAGATCGCCGAAAGCGGCGGCATCGACATGATGTTTCTCGCCGACGGCAACGGCGTGCGCCAGATGGACAAGCCCACCTTGTTCGCGGCCAACAGCCCCTCCGACCGGCCGGCGGTGTTCGAGCCGGTGACCCTGTTCGCCGCCGTCGCGCAGTACACCAAGCGGATCGGCCTCGTGGCGACGGCCACCACCAGCTACGAGGAACCGTTCATGATCGCGCGCAAGTTCGCGTCGCTCGATCATCTGAGCGGTGGCCGCGCCGGCTGGAACCTTGTCACGACGCAGTATGTCGAGGATTCAAAGAATTTCGGCCGCGACGAGCATTTCGGCCGCGAGGACCGCTACGAGCGCGCGCGAGAGAGCCTCGACGTCGTGCGCTCGCTTTGGGATTCCTGGGCGTCGGATGCGTTCCTGCAGGACAAGGCGACCGGCCGATACCTCGATCCCTCGCGGGTGCGCCTGACCAACCATCGCGGCAAGCACTTCGCGGTGAAGGGCCCGCTGAACGTGGCGCGCGCGCCTCAGGGACAGCCGGTCGTTTTCATGGCCGGTCAGTCGGACGCTGGCAAGGAGCTGGCGGCCTACGGCGGCGAGGGCTTGTTCGGCACCGCGAGCAACAAGGCGGAGGCGCAGGCCGAGTACGCCGACATCAAGGGCCGGATGAAGAAGTATGGCCGGCCGCCTGACGCGCTGCGCATCCTGCCGGCGCTCAGCGTGTTCGTCGGCCGCACCGCGGCGGAGGCCGACGCGTTGTTCAACGAGCTGCAGGCGCTGATCTCGCCGGCGCTCGCCGTCAGCTATCTGTCGAAAGTGACCGGCGTCGACGTGACCGGCCTGCCGATCGACGGCCCGATGCCGCAGCGCAAGGGCGAGAGTCTGGGCGGCACGGCGATCGGCCGCTCGGTGCTGGACATGGCCGAGCGCGAGGGCCTCACCATCCGCGCCACCTATGAGCGCGTGCTGCCGACCATGGGCGGCAACATGGTGAAGGGCGACCCGGTCCAGGTCGCCGACTTCCTGGAGGACTGGTATCGCAGCAAGGCCTGCGACGGCTTCATGCTCTCCATGCCCGTCGAGCCGCGCAGCCTGCGCGACTTCGTCGAGCTGGTGGTGCCCGAGCTGCGCCGCCGCGGCCTGCGGCCGCCCGAGTACCGCGGCCCGACCTTGCGCGACAACATGGGACTGGTTCATCCCGTCGACCCGTTCCTGCAGGAGGCGGCGGCGAAAGCCAGCTGAGGATTGGCACGCAAATCGCAGGGATTTGTAGCTGGTCTAGCGGACCGAATCCCGAGGCACCTCGAAACACAGAGGGATAAAGTTCTCGGGCATGCTGAACACATCCTGAACTGGAGGGATGAACCATGGGCAGCTTTGGCATTGGAGCGGCAGTCCGGCGGAAGGAAGACAAGCGCTTCCTCACGGGCAAGGGGACCTACACCGACGACATCAACCGGCCCGGCCAGCTGCAGGCCTACCTGCTGCGCAGCCCGCACGCCCATGCCGAGATCGTCCGCATCGACACCGCCGCGGCCAAGCTGGCGCCAGGCGTCGCGGCCGTGTTCACGGGCGCGGACCTGCAGGCCCCCGAATTGAAAGTGGGCGGCCTGCCGTGCGGCTGGCTTGTGACGTCCAAGGACGGCTCGCCGATGGCGGAGCCGCCACGCCCGCTGCTTGCCCAGGGAAAGGTGCGCCATGTCGGCGAGCCGGTCGCGGTGGTCGTCGCCGAGGCCTACGCCCAGGCAGAGGCCGCGGCCGAGCTCATCGAGATCGATTACAAGGAATTGCCGGCGGTGGTCGCCATGGACAAGGCCATCAAGCCGGGCGAGCCGCTGCTGTTCGAGGCCGCTCCCAACAATCTCTGCTTTGACTGGCACCTGGGCGACAAGTTGGCGGTCGAGGCCGCCTTTTCGCGTGCCCATCACGTGACGCGCCTGGAGCTCGTGAACAACCGCCTGGTTTCCAATCCCATGGAGCCGCGCGCCGCCATCGGCGAGTACGATTCGGTCTCGGAGGACTACACTCTCTACACGACCAGCCAGGCGCCGCATGTGCATCGGCTGCTCATCGGCGCCATGGTCCTGCAGCTTCCCGAGCACAAGCTGCGCGTGGTGGCGCCCGATGTCGGCGGCGGATTCGGCACCAAGGGCTCGATCTACAACGAGCAGGCGCTGGTCCTGTGGCTCGCCAAAACGGTCGGCCGTCCTGTCAAGTGGACGGCCAATCGCAGCGAGATCTTCCTGACCGACAACCAGGCGCGCGACCACGTTACCAAGGCGGAGCTTGCCTTGGACAAGGACGGCAAGTTCCTGGCCATGCGTGTCGCGACCCTGGCCAATCTCGGGGGCTATCTCGGCAGCTTCGCGCCGGCGATTCCCACCTGGTGCTACGGCACCTTGCTTGCCGGCAATTACGCCACGCCCGCGATCTATGTCTCGGTCAAGGGAGTGTTCACCAACACCGCACCCGTCGATGCCTATCGCGGGGCCGGACGGCCGGAGGCTTGCTATGTCGTCGAGCGCCTCGTCGATCGGGCGGCGCGCGAGATGAAGATCGACCCGGTGGAGCTGCGCCGGCGCAACTTCATCGCCAACGATGCCTTTCCCTACACCACGCCGGTGGCGCTTACCTACGACAGCGGCGACTATTTCAAGACGCTCGACATGGCCCTCAAGGCCGCCGACCACGCGGGCTTCGAGCAACGCCGCCAGGAAGCAGCGACCCGTGGCAAGCTGCGCGGTCTGGGCATTGCCTCCTACATCGAGGCTTGCGCCATGGCGCCCTCGGTGATGGCGGGCCAGCTCGGCGCGCGGGCCGGCTTCTACGAGAGCGCCCAGGTGCGCGTGCACCCGTCGGGCGGCATCACCGTCTTCACCGGCTCGCATAGCCATGGCCAGGGCCACGAGACGACTTTCGCCCAGCTCGTGTCCGACCGCCTGGGTCTCGCCTTCGACCAGGTCGAGATCGTCCATGGCGATACCAGCAAGATCCCGTTCGGCATGGGGACTTATGCCTCGCGCTCGCTGGCCGTCGGCGGAACCGCTCTGGTCAAGGCGATGGACAAGGTCGTCAACAAGGGCAAGAAGATCGCCGCCCATATGCTCGAAGCGGACGAGGCGGATATCGAGTTCGCCGACGGCAAATTCACGGTGGCCGGCACCGACCGCGCGACGACCTTCGCGCAGGTCGCCTTCTCGGCCTACGTGCCGCACAACTTCCCCATCGAGACCGTGGAACCCGGCCTCGAGGAGACCGCCTTCTACGATCCGACGAACTTCACCTATCCGGCCGGCTGCTACATTGCCGAGGTCGAGATCGATCGCGAGACCGGTGCCGTCGCGCTGGTGAACTTCACCGGCGCCGACGATTTTGGCCGCATCATCAATCCGATGATCGTCGAGGGCCAGGTCCACGGCGCCCTGGTCCAGGGGATCGGCCAGGCGCTCTACGAGAATACGGTCTACGACCCCGAGAGCGGCCAGCTCCGGACGGGCTCGTTCATGGACTACTGTATGCCGCGCGCCGACAACTTCGTGCCGTTCAGGCTCGAGACCAACACCACGCTCTGCGCCCACAATCCGCTCGGCGCCAAGGGCTGCGGCGAGGCGGGCACGATCGGCGCGCCGCCGGCCATCATGAACGCCGTGTTGGACGCCCTGGCCCCGCTAGGCGTCATCGATCTCGACATGCCGGCGACACCCGAGCGCGTGTTTCGCGCCATCGCCGAGCATCAGCAAGCCTGACGGTAAAAGAGCAAGAGCGGTAACCAAGCTGCCATTGCAATTCAGGACCGAACGGTCCATATACGAACTGCCATGGCGTACCAAGCCCCTGTACTATTGCCGCGCGGCCGGCCTCGCAGTTTCGACATGGAAGCTGCTGTCGAGCGCGCCATGAGTGTGTTCTGGTCACGCGGCTACCACGGCACCGCGCTTCCAGACCTGCTTCGAGCGACGAAGCTTTCGCGTGGCAGCCTCTATGCCGCCTTCGGGGGCAAGCACGCACTCTTCCTGCGTGCGCTCGATCGCTATATCGCCGACGCTCTGGCGCGCACAGACGTCGAACTCGATCCGCGCCACGGGCCGATTGATGGCCTGCGGCGCTTGCTTGCCGGTTATGTCGACCGCACGAGCGGCGCCAGCGGTCGGCGCGGATGCCTGTTGGTGGCCACAGCCATGGAATTGGCGGGCCACGACCCGGAGGTTGAAACTCGCATCCGCGGTTTCTTCAAAGCGCTGGAGGCCAAGGCCGCTGGTGCTTTCTCGCGCGCGAAATCAGCCGGCGAGCTGGCGGCTGGCGTTGAGCCCACAAGCGCAGCGCGGATCCTGGTCTGCTTCGTCGAAGGACTTCGGGTGACCGGTAAGACGGGGCCAGCGCGAGCCACAGCGCAAGCCACCGCCGACGCCTTTCTCGACCGCTTCATCAGGTAGCTCAGCCCCTATGCGTATTCGGGTTTTGCACGCCTCTATCTGGACCAATCGGTCTTAAAATGAGGATACCATGTCTGTCATTCAGATCGCGTGCGCGGTGGCTGTTCCCTTGCTCTGGGGTTATCAGTTCGTGGCCATCAAAGTGGGCGTCATGGAGTTTCCGCCTCTCTTCTTCCTGGCCCTGCGTTTCCTGGCGATCGCGCTGCTGCTCATCCCGTTCGTCAAAAGGCCCACACGTCAGCAGTTCGGCCCCATCGCAGCTATTTCGGTTTTCCTTGGTGGATTGAACTTCGGGCTCTTCTACGTTGGCCTTGGACTTGGCTCGGGAAGCATGTCGGCCGTCGCCTATCAGCTCACCACGCCCTTCACCATCCTGCTGGCCTGGCCGCTGCTCGCCGAGAAGCCGTCTCCAGCGACCTCCGCCGGTGTGCTGCTTGCGTTCGTCGGCGTGGTCGTGTTGGCAGCGGGGCCTGGCCTGTCGGCAAGCGCGCTTCCGCTGACGCTTGTGGTCGGGGCAGCCTTCGCGTTCGCGGTGTCCAACGTCTTGACCAAACGCTACGGGCCTTTTGACCCTTTGATGCTGATGGGCTGGTCGTCGCTATTCACCGTGCCGCAAGTCATGCTGATGTCGCTGCTCCTGGAACATGGGCAACTGGCGAGCCTCATCACGGCGGATGAACGTGGTTGGCTGGCACTCGCCTACACGATTTTCATCGGAGGAATTGTCGGGTTTGGCCTTTGGTTCTGGCTGATCGGACGTTGCTCCATGGGCCGCGTCGCGCCATTCGGCCTGCTCCTTCCGGTATTCGCCCTGATTTCGAGCGTATTGTTTCTTGGCGACCGTGTGACCCCCAAGTTGATTGTCGGCGGGCTGCTCACGATCTCCGGCGTCGCCCTTACACAAGTAAGATCGAGCGCCCGGCCAATTTGAACCTGGAGGTCGCGTCGTTTACCGGCTCACGCCCTTGTGGTCCGGCGAAGCAGCAGCGTGCGCCATATCGCGCCGCCGGTCTCCAGATCGACGTGGCGCTCTGGTGAGAAGCCCCAGCGACGGTAGACCGTGAGAATGTCGTCGGCCTGCTCAAGCAGCAGGCCGCTCAGCAGCGCCCAGCCGCCGGGCCGTACGGCGGCGGAGAAGGCGTCCGAGAGCTCGATCAGCGGCCCTGCCAGGATGTTGGCGACCACAAGATCGTAGGGCTTGAGCGCCTGCAGGTCGTCGTGGCGCAGGCCGATGGCATGCACGAAGCGGCAGAGACCGCCAACACCGTTCAGCTCGGCATTCTCGCGCGCGACAGCAACCGCCTCGGCGTCGTTGTCGCCGCCGATCACCGGGCGCTTCCACAGCTTGGCCATGGCGATGGCCAGAATGCCGCTGCCGCAGCCGACGTCGACGGCGTTGGCCGTCTGCGCCGCATCGAGCGTCGCCAGCATCTCCAGGCAGCCACGCGTGGTGGCATGCGTGCCGGTGCCGAAGGCCATGCCGGCGTCGATGCGCAAGGGCAGCAGGCCCTTCGGCATGCCGCCGGCGTTGTGCGAAGGATGGACCCAGAAGGGGCCGACGGCGAAGGGCTGGAACGATCGCTGGTTCTCGGCCACCCAGTCCTTGTCGGGCAGGTCCTGCCACTGCCAGCCAGCGCCGATCGCCGCCGCGACGATCGACCGGTCGCCTTCACCGAAGATTTCGATGCGCCAGGGCCCGTCGCGTGAGACCTCGCGACTGGTGACGACGAAGCCCTGCTCGGCGAGCGGCTCCAGCGCCTGTTCCTGCGCGAGGCGCTCGGTTGACGGGACTTCCTTCCAGGCCGTCCAGAGGCTCACGCCGCCTCGATGAAGCTGTCCAGGACCTTCTTGGCGCCGGCTTTCTCGAACTCGATGTCGAGCTTGTTGCCGTCGACCGCGACGATGCGGCCGTAGCCGAACTTCTGGTGGAACACGCGCTGGCCGATGCTGAGGTCGGGCTTGTCGCCCTCGACGGCGCGGCGGTCGTCGAACGTCTCGTCGCGCCAGCGTGTCCGCGAACGCCCGACGCTCGTCACGCCCAGGCTCTCATAGTCGAAGCCGCTCGCCTGCTCGCGCAGCCCACCGTGGTGGCCGGCGGAGTAGGTGGCGTAGAGGCCGGCATCGCTGCTCTCGGCCAGCTGGTCGGCCGGCAGTTCGCGCAGGAAGCGCGACGGGATCGCGGCCTGCCACTGGTTGAAGACGCGCCGGTTGGCGGCGAAGGAGACATAGGCCCGCTTGCGGGCCCGCGTCAGCCCGACATAGGCCAGCCGCCGCTCCTCCTCGAGCCCGGCCACGCCCTTGTCGTCGAGGGCGCGCTGGTTGGGGAACAGGCCTTCCTCCCAGCCCGGCAGGAACACGGTGTCGAACTCCAGCCCCTTGGCGGCATGCAGAGTCATGACGCTCACCATGTCGCTGCCGGCGCGCTCGGCGTTGTCGGTCAGCAGCGCCACGTGCTCGAGGAAAGCGGGCAGGGTGTCGAACTCCTGCAGGGCGTTGGTCAGCTCCTTCAGGTTTTCCAGCCGGCCCTCGGCCTCGGGCGAACGGTCGGCGCGCAGCATGTCGGTGTAGCCGGATTCGTCGAGCATGGTCTCGACGACCTCGATGTGGTGCATGCCGTTCAGCATTGCCCGCCAGCGATCGAAGTTCGCGATGAGGTCGCCCAGCGACTTGCGCTGGCGGCCCTTCAGTTCATCGGTCTCGAGTGCCCGCCGCGTCGCCTCGTACAGCGAGACCTTCTGCGCCCGCTGGATGATGCGCAGCGAGCGCAGCGCCGATTCGCCCAGGCCGCGGCGCGGCGTGTTGTAGATGCGCTCGAAGGCGAGGTCGTCGTCAGGCTGCACGGTTACCCGGCAGTAAGCCAGGGCGTCCCGGATCTCCTGGCGCTCGTAGAAGCGCGGGCCGCCGATCACGCGGTAGGGCAGGCCCATGGTGATGAACCGCTCTTCGAATTCCCGGGTCTGGAAGCCGGCGCGCACCAGGATGGCGATCTGGCTGAGCGCGTGCTTGTCGCGCTGCAGGGCTTCGATCTCCTCGCCGACGGTGCGGGCTTCCTCGTCGCCGTCCCACACGCCGCGCAGGGAGATGCGCTCACCCTCCTTGAGATCGGTCCACAGGGTTTTCCCCAGGCGGCCTTCGTTGTGCGAGATCAGGTGGGAGGCGGCGGCCAGGATATAGGGAGTCGAGCGGTAGTTGCGCTCCAGCCGCACGATGGTGGCGCCGGGGAAATCCTTCCCGAAACGCAGGATGTTGCCGACCTCCGCACCGCGCCAGCCGTAGATCGATTGATCGTCGTCGCCGACGCAGCAGACGTCTGGCGTGCCCTGCGCCAGCAGCCGCAGCCACAGGTACTGCGCCACGTTGGTGTCCTGGTATTCGTCGACCAGGATGTGGCGGAAGCGGCGGTGGTACTGCGCCAGGACGTCGGGATGGCTCTGCCATAGGGTCACGCAATGCATGACCAGGTCGCCGAAATCGACGGCATTCACCTCGGTCAGCCGCGCTCGGTACTGGCGGTAGATCTCGACCGCCTTCCCATTGGCGAACTCGCCGGCATCGTCCCCCGACACTTTATCGGGCGTCAGCGCACGGTCCTTCCAGCGCTGGATGATGCCGGAAAGTATGCGGGCCGGCCATTTCTTGTCGTCGATGCCCTCGGCCACCAGCAGCTGCTTGATCAGCCGCGTCTGGTCGTCGGTGTCGAGGATGGTGAAATTGCTCTTCAGGCCCACCAGCTCGGCATGGCGGCGCAGCACGCGCACGCCGATGGCATGGAAAGTGCCCAGCCACATGCCGTCGGCCGCTCCGCCGATGAGGCTCGCCACGCGGTCGAGCATCTCGCGGGCAGCCTTGTTGGTGAAGGTGACTGCAAGAATTTGTGATGTGCGCGCGCGGCCTGTGATCAAGAGGTGGGCGATACGGGTCGTCAGAACCCGTGTTTTGCCGGTGCCGGCGCCGGCCAGGACCAGCAACGGGCCGCCTTCGTGCACGACGGCCTGCCGCTGTTCAGTGTTCAGCCCGTCCAGGTGGGCGTTGGGCACGACGGCGCGCCGCGCCGGCTGGGGATCAGTCGGTGTCGGGTCGTCGGTGATTTCGAACGGATCGGCGGGGGGCGCCATGCAGCGTCATATAGCAATCGGAAGCCCTTACGCCTATCTTTGACGTCCGGGGAATGTGCCGGCGCCCTGCGTCGGTGCCGTTTGGAGGTTGCCGATGGCCCGAGGGTTAAACGGTTCGGCGAACGGGTCGGGTGGTCATGTCCCCACCGGCCGCGAGGCCGTGGAAGCGCGGCTTCCCGGTGTTTCCAATCTGCCGCCGGCCGTGGCCGGTGCGCTTCCCGCCGTGGTCGGGCTCAAAACCACTGTGCCGAAGGACCGCCGTTCGGCCCAGACGCTGGGCACCGAGCGCGAGGGCCACGGCGTGCTGATCAGCGACGACGGGCTGGTCGTCACCATCGGTTACCTGATCATGGAAGCCGATACCGTCACCATCACCGACATCGACGGTACCGACTGGCCGGCCTACATCGTGGGCTACGATTACGAAAGCGGCTTCGGCCTGGTTCGCACCGAGCGCCCTTTGCACCAGCGCCATCTGCAGTTCGGTGATTCCGACATCCTCGAGCTGCGCAGCGAGGCCTACGTCGCGGGCCTGGGGGGCGAGAAGGCGACGCTCAAGGTCAAGGTCGCCGGCCGCCGCGAATTCGCCGGCTACTGGGAGTACCTTCTGGACAACGCCATCTTCACCGTGCCGGCCTATCCGCTGTGGGGCGGCTCGGGGCTGATCGGCCAGGACGGCACGCTGCTCGGCATCGGTTCGCTGCTGGTGCAGGAAGCGTTGGGTCCCGGCGCGCCTGCCTTCCCCGGCAACATGTATGTGCCGATCAACCGGCTGAAGCCGATCTTCGAGGAGCTGGTGAGCAAGGGCAGGCTGTCGACGCCGCCGCGGCCGTGGCTCGGTCTTTACACCGTCGAGCATATGGGCCAGCTCGTGGTCGGCGGCATCTCCGATGGCGGTCCGGCCGATCGCGCCGGCTTGCAGCGCGGCGACATCCTGCATGCCCTGAACGGCGACGTGCTCGACGATGTCGCCGATTTCTATCGCAAGCTGTGGGCCAGCGGTCCGGCCGGCACGGCGGTGACACTGCGCATGGAACGCGACAACGACGCCTTCGAGGTGACGGTGCGCACCGGCGATCGCGGGCGATATCACAAGTACGGCACGGACTGAGCTATACTGTCATCCTGAGCGCAGCGAAGGATCTCATCCCCGTGGCAAGCGGCGATGAGGTCCTTCGCTACGCTCAGGACGACAGATTGGGGAGATATACCGATGGCACGGGCATTCGCCTCGCAGGCGGACATGGCGGAGAAGAAGATCACCTTCAGCCGCTTGTCGGAGCATGCCTACGCCTTCACGGCCGAGGGCGATCCCAATACGGGAATCGTCGTGGGCGACGACGCGGTGCTGGTGGTCGACGCGCAGGCGACGCCGAAGATGGCGCACAAGGTCATCGAGTACATCCGCACGGTCACCGACAAGCCGATCAAATACGTGGTGCTGTCGCACTATCACGCCGTGCGCGTGCTCGGCGCTTCGGGCTTCGAGCCGCAGCACATCATTTGCAGCGAGGCCACGCGCGAGATGATCGTCGAGCGCGGCGCCCAGGACTACAAGTCCGAGCTGCAGCGCTTTCCGCGCCTGTTCGATGCCGCCGAGACCATTCCCGGCCTCACCTGGCCCACCATCACCTTCGCCGATCGGATGTCGCTGTGGCTGGGCAAGCTGCAGGTCGACATCATCCATGCCGGGCGCGGCCATACCAAGGGCGACACCATCGTCTGGTTGCCCGAAGAGCGCACGTTGTTCAGCGGCGACCTGGTCGAGTATGGCGCGACGCCCTATGCCGGCGACGCCCATTACAAGGACTGGCCCGAGACCCTGCAGAAGCTGCGCGATCTCAAGGCGCTCGCCCTGGTGCCGGGCCGCGGCGACGCGCTGATGGGCGAGGGCGCGGTCGAAGAGGGCATCGCCGGCACCCAGGCCTTTCTGAGCGACCTCTACAACGCAGTGTCGCGCAGCGCCGAAGCCGGCGATTCGCTGAAGCAGGCCTACGACAAGGCCATGACCGCGCTGCAGCCGCGCTACGGCAACTGGGTGATCTTCGAGCACTGCATGCCGTTCGACGTCTCGCGCGCCTACGACGAGGCCAAGGGCCTCGACCATCCGCGCATCTGGACCGCCGAGCGCGATATCGAGATGTGGTCGGCGCTGGAGAAGGCGTGATGGCCCTCTTTTCTCCCCCGTCTTACGGGGGAGGAACGTGAAGTTGAGCAATGAGCTCTTACACCTATCGTCATTATCCCTACCGGCGCCCATCCGAGCTCGATGGCAAGTCCACCCGCCATCCCGTCGTCATTGTCGGCGCGGGCATGGCCGGGCCGACGCTGGCGCTCGATCTGGCGCTGCGTGGCGTGCCGTCCGTCGTGCTCGATGAGGACGACACCGTCAGCCTCGGCAGCCGCTCGATCTGCCAGGCCAAGCACAGCCTCGAGGTTTGGGACCGCTTCGGCATCGCCCAGCGCATGGTCGACAAGGGCATCACCTGGGAGCAGGGCGAGGTCTATCTGCACGACCAGCCAGTTTACCTGTTCAACCTGCAGCCCGAGCCCGGCCACAAGTTCCCGGCTTTCGTGAACCTGCAGCAGTATTACGTCGAGGAGTTCCTCTACGAACGTTGTTTCGCCGAGCCGCAAATCGACATGCGCTTGCACCATAAAGTGGTGGGCGTTGCGAGCCACGCCGACCATGTCGCCGTTGAGATCGAGACCCCGGACGGCCGCTACATCCTCGAGGCGGACTGGCTGGTCGCTTGCGACGGCGTGCGCAGCCCGGTGCGTCACTTGCTCGGCCTGCCGTTCGAAGGCGAGGTCTTCCACGACCAGTTCCTGATCGCCGACATCCGCCTGCTCGACGGGCTGCCCAAGGAGCGGCGCTTCTGGTTCTATCCGCCGTTCCATCCCACCAATTCGGTGCTGCTGCACCGCCAGGCCGACAACGTCCTGCGTGTCGACTTCCAGCTCGGCCGTGACGCGGATGCAGAGGAGGAGAAGAAGACCGAGAACATCGACCGGCGGCTGCGTATGATGTTCGGTCCCGACGCGCGTTGGGAACACGAATGGAGCAGCGTCTATACCTTCACCTGCCGCATGATGCGCCGCTTCGTCGAAGGCCGCGTGATCTTCGCGGGCGATGCCGCCCATGTCGTCTCGCCGTTCGGGGCGCGCGGCGGCAACAGCGCCGTCGCCGATGTCGACAACCTGGCCTGGAAGCTGGCGCTGGTCGTCGATGGCAGAGCGCCGCCCGCGCTGCTCGACTCATACGACAGCGAGCGGCGGGCCGCGGCGCGCGAGAACATCCTGAACTCCACGCGCAGCACCGATTTCATCACGCCCAAATTCCCGGCCTCCCGGGCTTTCCGCGATGCTGCGCTCAGCCTGGCCCGTGACTTCCCGTTCGCCCGTGCCCTGATCAACAGCGGCCGGCTGTCGGTGCCCACCGAGCAATCGGGCTCGCCGCTCGACACGCCGGACCGGGACGGCGACTGGACCGGAGGACCGGGCCCTGGCAAGGCGATGCTCGACGCACCGGTCGGAAACGGTTGGCTGATCGATCGGCTGGGTCGCGATTTCAGCCTGCTGAGCTTCGGCACGGATACGGTCGCGGCGCCGGCCGGCGTCACCGGGATCGGGGTTGCCGGCAACGGCCTCGCCGGGCAGCGCTACGATGCCCGTCCGGGCACGACCTACCTGATACGGCCCGACCGCTATGTCGCGGCACGCTGGCGTCAACACGATCCCGCCGCCGTGGTCACCGCGCTCGATCGCGCCATGGGAAGGAATGCATGACCGCCTTGCGACGCACCCTGAACCTCGCGCGGCCCGATGACGTCTACAATGCCATCGTCGACGCTCACAAGCATCTCACCGACCAGCAGTGTCGCGACTTCGACGCGCGGCTGATCCTGCTGCTGGTCAACCATATCGGCGACGAGGCCGTGATCCGCGAGGCTCTGAGGGAGGCTGCCGCCCAATGAACGACAAGGCTCCCGTCACGGTCCGCCTGGCGACGATCGACGATGTCGAGCTCCTGCACCGCTTCTCGGTCGATCTCTCGACCTACGAGGACGAGCCGGACGCCGTCACCTCGACGCCGCAGACCCTGGCGCGCGACGGATTCGGCAAGGACCCGCAGTTCGCAGCCCTGATCGCCGAGCGCGCCGGCAAGCCGGTCGGTTTCATCCTCTACACCTATAACTATTCGGTGTGGACGGCCGCGCGCGGCATCTTCATCGAGGACATCTGGGTCGTTCCCGAGGAGCGCCGCGGCGGAGTCGCCCGCACCCTGATGCAGGCCCTCGCTCAGGAATGCGTCGCCAAGGGTTACAAGCGAATCGACCTCAACGTACTCGACTGGAATCCGGCCCGCGGTTTCTATGAGCGCATCGGCTTCAAGTGGATCCGCAATTGGCTACCCTACCGGTTGAGCGGTGAGGCGCTGGAGAAGCTGTCGCAGTCTACTTCTTCTTGAGCCCCATGACTCGCCCGGCCTTGGCTGGCCGCGGCAGGCGCTTGTGCGCCTGCCACAGGCTCTCCAGCCGGACCGCCACCGGCGCCGGCCAGGGCGCCGAGCGGCGGCTGGCATAGTCGATGTTCATCACGATCGTCTCATTGGTCGCGGCGAGATAGCCCTGCTCGGCGTGATACATCTCATGGAAGAGGTGCACTTTCTTGGCGTCGCGCTCGAGCAGCTGGGTGGTGAAGCGCATCGGCGCGCCTTCGCGCATCTCGCGGTCGTAGGTGACGTGGGTCTCCAGCACGAAGGTCATGCCGAGCTTGCCGTCGACATAGCGCCGGCCGAGCCCCATGTTGCGCATGAAGGCGCCCGAGGCCTGGTCGAACGCCGTCACGTAGAACGCCACGTTCATGTGGCCGTTCCAGTCGACCCATTCGGGCAGCACCTTGGACGTATGGGTGTCGAGCGGCGCCCGCGTCTCAAGCTCGGGCAATTCGTACGGCAGTGTCTCAAGCATACGCTACTTCTTCCTCTTGATGCCGATTAGTCGGCCGGCTTGCGGCGGCACCGGCAGTCGCTTGTGCGCCGTCGCCATTCGGTCGAGCCGCTCCATCGCCCACGCGGGCCACGGCGCGGAGCGACGGCTTTCGTAGTCGATGTTCATCAGCATCAGTTCGTTGGTGGCGGCGAGATAGCCCTCGGTGCCGTGATACATGCAGTGGATGTAGTGCAGCCGCTTGGCGTCATGGTCGAGGATCTGGCTGGTGATGCGCAGCGGATCGCCTTCCTTGACCTCGCGGTCGTAGGTGACATGCGCCTCGATGACGAAGGTCATGCCGATCTTCTGGCGCGTGTACTCCCAGCTGCAGCCGAATTGGTTGCACAGCGTGTCGGTGGCCTTGTCGAAGGCCACGACGTAGTAGCCCACGTTCATATGGCCGTTCCAGTCGATCCACTCGGGCAGCACCGTGCCGCGGTGCTGGTCGAACGGCGCGGCGAGGTCGAGGTCGACGATCGGGTAGGGCGGCGATTTCATGCGGGCGGACCGTAGCCAAGCCACTGCCCGAACTGCAAGCGCGACGCGGCACCCCCTTGTGAATTTTCACTTCGCGGCTTGTGCCGGCGCACTCCTAGCCCCTTCGTACCAGCGCGACATCAGCTCGATCGCGATCCAGGTCAGGATCGAGCAGGCGAGCAGCACATAGAAGGCATTGTGCCAGCCGATCTGATCGACGATCAGGGCGAACACCGTGGGCGAGAAGGCGTTGACCAGCAGGATCGGCGTGGCGATCAGGCCCAGCACCGCGCCGTAGCCGTCGGCGCCGAACAGGGCGAGCGGCACGGCGCCACGCACGATGGTGATGACCCCCTGCGAGGCGCCCAGCATCACGGTGAACGCGACCAGCAGCCAGAGCTGTCCCTGCGCCACCATGAGCAGCACCAGCGCTGGCGGCAGGACGCCGACGGCGATGCGCGCCACCGTCATCGCCCTGAGATTCTTGGCGAAGAAGATCTCCACCAGCCGGCCGCCGAACTGGCCGTGGCCCTTCAGCGACGCGACCCACACGGCAACCGCGCCTGCCAATCCGGCTGCCTCGAGCAGCGGCACGAGCTGGAGCGAGATCACGCCGAACACGAAGCCGTTGAGGGACATGATCACGGCGAACAGCGCGATGCCGACGGTGCGGCGGCTGCCGCGCAGCACCGGGCCCTCGACGGTGCGTTGCGCCTCCTTGGCCACGGCTTCCTGCTTTCTTGTCTCGCGCCATGTCAGGCCCAGCCAGTTGAGAGGCAGGCAGACGGCGAGGTTGATCGTCGCAAAGATCATGAGCGTGTCGCGCCAGCCATACGCCGCGTTGAGATAGTGGCCGATCACCCAGAACACGGTCGAGGCATAGGCACCGTAGAGGGTGAGATAGGATATCGCGAGCCGTCCGCGACTGGGCACGACCTGGACCAGGGCGGCGAAGGCGGCATCGTAGAGGCAACAGCGCATGCCGACGCCGATCAGCGCCCACGCCGCGAAGTACATCGCAACATCGCGCACCTGGGAAAGCCCGAGCAGCCCGGCCGAGACGACGACGGTGCCGATCGACATCACGGTGCGCCCGCCGATGCGATCGATCATCCGGCCGACGGTGGTCGAGATCACCCCCATCACTACCAGGGCCAGGCTGAAGCCCAGGAAGATCGTGCTGGTCGCCCAACCGGTCTCGGCGGCGATCGGCTTGGCCAGCACGCCAAGGCAATAGAAGCTGGTGCCCCAGGCCGTGATCTGCGTCAGCCCGAGCGCATTGACGGATATGGCGAAGGGGCTGGCCTTCATCGCCGCCGCTCGGGGACCTCCGACAGGTCGCGGAAGATGCGCTTTCCGAGGCGCTGGCCGGTCGCCACCATGTCGTCGGCGCCGGTCGACGACCCGCCGATGCGCAGCACGGCGTCGCACTTGCCGATTAACTCGCGGGCGATCGGATGGAAGATCTCGTCGAACACCGCGTCGCCGATCTTCTTCGAGCCGGCATGCTTGAGCAGCGGCAGGGCGAACCATTCCCCCAGCACCGGCAGATGGCCGCGGCGAAAGACCTTCAACGCCATGTCCTCCATGGCATCGACATTCTTCTGGATCAGGCCAGGGTCGTCGTTGGTGCCGGAGCGATAGGGTCCGGCGACCAGGATCAGAAGCTGGTCGCTCATCACGGAATCTCCAGCAGCTCGCGCGCCACCAGGTCGGGCGCGGAGATGATGCAGTTGTGTCCGGCCTCGATCGGCCGGTAACGGATGTGCGGCATGGCCTGCACCTTCTCGTGCATGCCCGCCGACACCGGATAGCGCGGCTTGGTGCAGGCGATGTAGGTCATCGGCCGGCCGTTGCCCGCCGGATTGTTCATCCGGATCGGCTTGGTGTAGCAGGCGACCGGATGCGGCGTGAGCTGGCGGTGCGTCCAGGCGGCAAGATCTGGATCGTCGATGATCAGGCTGCCGACCGGCGCGAAGGGCAGGACCTCGGTGCCGTTCACCACCTGCACCAGCTTCTGCCGCTTGGCGACGATCTCGCGTGGGATGCGCCCGAAGATTGACTGGCCGTCCTGGGCGATGCCGCCGTCGATGATCACCAGGTGGCCGATGCGCTCAGGCACGCGGTCGGTGACCAGGCTCGCGATCAGGCTGCCGAAGCTGTGGCCGACCAGGACGATGTCGGAGAGGTCGTCCTGCTCCAGCGCCGCGATCGTGTCGGTCAGGAACACGTCGTTGTCGAGCTCGGGTGACAGCTCGGCGGCACGCTCGCCGACGCCGCGAAAAGGGAGGGCGCGTGCCTCATGACCCGCCGCGCGCAGCCGCTCCAGCACGAACTGCCACGACCAGGCCCCCATCCACGCGCCCGGCAGGCATATGTATGTGCGCTTCATTGGCGGCGGTATTAGCACGATCCCGGAGACCGTGCTGAAGCGGCCTCGTGCCTGCGCTGCCGTCAGCAACGCTCGCAGCCCGAGTTTCCGCTATTTTCCGCTAGGACTGCAGGCACCTGCCAACCTGTTGAGCTGACAGCGCTTTTGAATTAGCGCTGTTTCCGCTACCCGATTCCTTCCCAACTCGCGCGGCGAGTTTCGCTGGATTTAGACAGTCGGCAGGGGAGCCGTAAGGGCCTGATCTTCCAGCGCTTTTGAATTTCGCTAGTTTCGCTGACGGTTTTGCCTCGGCATGCCCGCCGGCGGCGCGCGTGATGGCGACGCGCGAGAGCTGGCGCCGCGTCGCCGGCCAGGCGCGCACCGAGGGGTCGGATGAACGATGCATAGAGCGGACGATGCCCTGGGGCATCGGCATGATTCAATATAACTACAGTGCCTTTCATTGTCAATAATTGTAGTGCAGGAAGACAATTTGCACTG
>Ga0065178_100329_pt1 | contig 50017 bp, 52 predicted proteins | sample FECB22metaG_FD_59210 | JGI IMG/M metagenome (GOLD analysis project Ga0065178, IMG submission 59210) | Cyanobacterial communities from the Joint Genome Institute, California, USA - FECB-22 (version 2) (version 2) | ecosystem: Environmental > Aquatic > Thermal springs > Hot (42-90C) > Microbial...
TGCTACGCCGTCGGCGGCGCAGATGGCCGACCAGGACCTGCGGCCGCTGATCGACCGCTACCTGCCGGGCGCCAAGGGCATGCCGGCCGAGGAGCGCATTCGCATCTTCCGGCTGGCCTGGGATTTCGCCGGCAGTGCGCTCGCCAGCCGCAACGAGCAGTACGAACGCTTCTATCTCGCGTCCTCGCCGCGCAATCTGATGCGCCATCTCGCCTTCACCGACCGCAGCCGCGCCGACCGGCTGGTCGACCGCTTTCTGAAGGAACCGCTCTAGCGATGGCGGCGTTCGCAGGGCATGCGCCCAGGCAAGGTTCGGATCGGCCTTTCGGGATGGACCTACAAGTCGTGGCGCGGCCGCTTCTATCCCGAGGGGCTGCCGCACAAGCGTGAGCTCGCCCATGTCGGCTCGATCTTTCCGACGGTCGAGATCAACGGCACGTTCTACAGCATGCAGCGGCCCGAATCGTTCGGGCGCTGGCGCGAGCTGACGCCCGAGGACTTCGTTTTCGCCGTCAAAGGGCCGCGCTTCCTGACGCACATGAAGCGTCTCAACGACCCGGTCGCGCCGCTCGGCAACTTCATCGCCTCCGGCGTCCTGCGGCTGGATGGCAAGCTCGGGCCGATCCTCTGGCAGCTGCCACCCAACTTCCATTTCAACCCCGACAAGCTCGAGGCCTTCTTCCGGCTGTTGCCGCGCGATACCGACGCGGCCGCCGCCTGCGGCCGGCGTCACGACCATCGGCTGAAGGCGCGGGCCTGGCTGCGCGCGGGCCCGCGCCGGCAGAAACTGCGCCATGCCCTGGAAGTCCGGCACAAGAGCTTCTGTGTGCCCGAGTTCATCGCGCTGCTCCGGCGGCACGACATCGCGCTGGTCTGCGCCGACACCGTCGACTGGCCGCTGCTGATGGATCTCACCTCGGACTTCGTCTACTGCCGCCTGCACGGTTCGCGGGAACTCTATCGCAGCGGCTATAATGCCGCCGAGCTCGGCCGCTGGGCGGCGCGCGTGCGCGCCTGGCGCGACGGCAAGCCGATGCGCGACGGCACGTTCGCCGGACCGCCCGCCAAGCTGCGTCCGCGCGATGTCTATGTCTATTTCGACAATACCGACAAGCTCATGGCGCCGCGCGACGCACAGGCGCTGATGCGCCAACTGGAGGAGGCATGACATGCCCGCCACCGCGACGCTCCTGAAGTCGGTCGCCAAGGAAGCGGCTGCCTGTACGCTATGCCCGCTCTATCGCAACGCTACCCAGACCGTGTTCGGTGAAGGCGCGGCGCGCGCGACCCTGATGCTCGTAGGCGAGCAACCGGGCGACCAGGAGGACCTCGCAGGCCACCCCTTCGTCGGGCCGGCCGGCAAGATCCTGGACAAGGCGATGGCCGAGGCCGGGGTCGACCGCAAGAAGGTCTGGCTCACCAACGCCGTGAAGCATTTCAAGAACGAGCCGCGCGGCAAGAAGCGCCTGCACAAACGGCCCAACCGCTATGAGGTCGAGGTCTGCCGGGTCTGGCTGCGCCAGGAGATCTCCCTGGTAAAGCCGCAGCTCATCCTGGCGCTGGGAGTGACCGCGGCGGTCGCGCTGGCGGGTCGCCCGGTGGTGCTGTCGCGCGAGCGCGGCCGCGTCATCGAGCTGGCCGACGGCCAGCGCGGCATGGTCACCACCCATCCTTCGTCGATCCTGCGCATGCCCGACCAGCAAGCCAGGCATACCGCCTATGCCGCGCTGGTGAAGGACCTGAAGGCCGCCCTCAAACAGGCCGCGGCGGCCTGAAAGGCCATTGCAACGCAATACAGACCGGCCAATCTATGGGGGTCTATGGGGAACTCAGGAGACGGCCGATGAGCGACATCGACGTCAAGCCCGACACCATTGCCAAGCCCAAGATCGAGCAGCCGCGCCTCTACAAGGTGATCCTGATCAACGACGACTATACGCCGCGCGAGTTCGTCACATCTGTCCTCATGATGGTGTTCCACATGAGCGAGGATCAGGCCTATCGCATCATGATGACGGCGCACCAGCGCGGCGCGTGCGTGGTCGCGGCCTTCACGCGCGACATCGCCGAGAGCAAGGCGACCGAGGGCACCAACGCCGGCCGCCAGAACGGCCATCCGCTGGAATTCACGACCGAACCGGAGGAGTAGTCTTGCCGGACCGCGGGCCTCCAGGCCCGCTCATGTCATGCTCTTACGGACCTCCGGAAGACGAAGAGTATGAGCGGGCCTGGAGGCCCGCGGTCCGGCAAGACATTACCCGTGCAGCAGCCCGGCGGCCTCGATACCGGCAATCACCACCTCTTCGTCTTCATCTCCGGTGCCGCCGCTGGCGCCGGCGGCGCCCAGCACGTTGCCGTCCTTGTCCTTGATCACCACCGCGCCGGTCTGCGGCAGGAACTTGCCCTGTGCCGTCGCCGAGAGCGCGCCGAAGAATTGCGGGTTCTCCTTGGCGCGCTGCAGCAGCGTGCGGCTCGCCACGCCCATGCCGACCGATGCGTAGGCCTTGCCGACGGCGACGTCACAGCGGAACATGCTGGCGCCGTCCTCGCGCTGCAGCGACTTCACGTGACCCGATTGGTCGAGCACGGCCACGGCGAGCGGCCTGATCTTCATGTCGCGCGCCTTGGCGAAGGCCACTTCGACGATCTTGTTGGCTTGGGCGAGGGTCAGCATTGGTTCAGTCCCGTATCGATTGGCGTTGTCGCGAGTTGAGCACAAATTCGCGTGGCATGCATTTTGCTGCCGTTCCGGCAACAAACGGGGAAGAGAAGGGGGTTGCTCATGATGAAGCGGATGTTGACGGGGATGTTGTCGGCCTTGGCGTTCGGCGCGGCCACCGCGACCGGCGCTGTCGCCCAAGACCTGCCCAAGAGTCAGTTCAAGGTGATCGGTTTGAACAGCCCGACGCCGGTATCGATCCACGACGAGCTGCCGTTCTGGCGCAAGACGATTCCCGAGGCGTCGAAGGGCGCCATCACGGCCGACGTCACGCCGCTCGATCAGATGAGCATCGACGACAAGACCATGCTGCGGCTGCTGAAGCTCGGCGTGATGGACTTCGCCGCCATGGACATCTCCAAGATGGCGGGTGACGACCCGCGCTTCGAGGCTTGCGATCTCGCCGGCCTCACCCTCGATCCCGACAAGGCGCGCGCCGCCTGCAACGCCTATCGCGCCGTGATCGACCGGCAGATGCAGAAGAACTGGAATGTCAAGCTGCTGGCCTTCGGAGGCAACACGCCCCAGGTCTTCTGGTGCCGCGACGTCGTGAGCGGGCTCGGCGCCTTCAAGGGCAAGAAGATCCGCGTGTTCAACAACACCATGCGCGACTTCCTGGGCGGGCTCGGCGCCACCTCGGTCAGCATGGCTTTCGCCGAGGTCGTGCCGGCGCTGTCGGCCGGCGTCGTCGATTGCGGCGTCACCGGCAGCCTCTCGGGCAATACCGCGGGCTGGGCCGAGGTCACCAAGTCGATCTACCCGATGTCGCTCGGCTGGAGCATCAACGTGCTGGCGGTCAACCTCGATACCTGGAAGCGGCTCGATCCCAAGACGCAGGCCTTCCTGCTCGAGCAGTTCAAGGCCTACGAGGACAAGATGTGGGCCACCATCAAGACGACGACGTCGGAGGCCGAGAACTGCAATCTCGGCCAGCAGCCCTGCACCATGGGCAAGCTCGCCAAGACCACAATCGTGCCGGTAAAGCCCGAGGAGGCCGAGACCCACAAGAAGCTGGTCGAAGGCGCGGTGCTGGCCGGCTGGGCCAAGCGCTGTGGGGCGGAATGCACCAAGGAGTGGAACGAGACGGTCGGCAAGGCGCTCGGCCTCCAGGCGCCGACACCGTAACGGACCTCGATCCATGAAACGACTGCAAGGGGTTGCCGAGGATATCTCGCGCGTTGGCGCGATCGTGGGCGGGGCGATGCTCCTGATCGCCTCGATCCTGATCTGCATTGACATCACGCTGCGCTATACGGTCTCGGTGACGCTCGGTGGCGCCGACGAGCTGTCGGGCTATGCGCTGGCGATCTCGAGCGCCTGGGGCTTCTCCTCTGCGCTGCTGAGCCGCTCGCACATCCGCATCGACACCGTCTATGTGCGCATCAAGTCGATCACCGTGCGCGCGATGCTCGATCTCATCAGCCTCGCCACCCTGCTCGGTTTTTTCGGCATGGTGACCTGGTATGCGTGGGGCGTCGTGAAGCAGTCCTGGGTGTCGAGCTCGCGTTCGCTGTCGGCCATCGAGGCGCCGCTGGTGATCCCCCAGGGCCTGTGGTTCGCCGGGCTGCTGTTCTTCGTCGCCCTGTCGCTGCTGCTGCTGCTGCGCGGCCTGCTTGCCTTCATGGCCGGCAACTACACCGGCCTCTTCGCGCTGATCGGCTCGAAGTCGGCGCTGGCCGAGGCCGAGGAGGAAATCGCCTCGGTGGCCCACGGGCTGGAACAGGAGAAAAAACAATGACCGCCGGCGTCTCCCTCATCGTGCTGCTCTTCCTGCTGGGCAGCTCGATCGCCGTCGCGGCCGGGATGGGTCTCGCCGGCGTGATCCTGAACGAGGCCTATTCGACGATGCCGATGGGCCGCATCGTCGGCGAGCTCACCTGGTCGACGACGAGCAACTTCATTCTCACGGCCATTCCCTTCTACATCATGTTCGGCGAGGTCCTGCTGCGCTCCGGCACGGCGGAGCGCATGTATGCCGCCCTGGTCCAGTGGTTCTCGTGGCTGCCGGGCGGGCTGATGCATTCGAATATCGGCGCCTGCGCGCTGTTCGGCTCGGTCTCCGGATCGAGCGTGGCGACGGCCGCCACCATCGGCGTCGTGGCGATGGGCGAGATCGACAAGCACAAGTACAACGAGCCGCTGTTCCTCGGCACGCTGGCCGCCGGCGGCACGCTCGGCATCCTGATCCCGCCCTCGATCAACATGATCATCTACGGCGTGATGACCGATACCTCGGTGCCCAAGCTCTACCTGGCAGGCTTCCTGCCCGGCGCCATCCTGACGGTGCTGTTCAGCCTCACGGTCCTGGTCGCCTGCGTGTGGAAGCCACAATGGGGCGGCAACAGGATCGAGACCAACTGGGAGATGCGCATCAAGCTCTTGCCCGACCTGCTGCCGCCGCTGGTGCTTCTGCTGATCGTAATTGGCGCCATCTTTCTCGGCATCGCCACGGCGACCGAGGCGGCCGCCGTCGGCATCGTCGGTGCGCTCGCCATCACCGCGTGGCGCGGCCGGCTCTCCTGGCGCATGCTGCGCGACGTCTGCGAGGGCACCGTGCGCACGACGGCGATGGTGGTGGCGATCCTGGTCGGCGCCTTCTTCCTCAATGTCATCATCCAGACGATCGGTCTCACCCAACAGCTCAGCAAGCTGATCTCGGCCTACCAGCTTTCGCCGGTGCAGGTCCTGCTGGCGGTGATCGTGCTCTACCTCGTGCTCGGCACCTTCATGGAAGAGCTTTCCATGATGATCTCGACCATCCCGATCACGACGCCGCTCATGGTGCAGGCGGGCTACGACTCGGTCTGGTACGGCATCCTGCTGGTGCTGCTGATCCAGACGGCGATGATCTCGCCACCCTTTGGCATCAACCTGTTCGTCATCCATGGCATTCGCGGCCGCGGCACGCTGTCGGATGTCGAGAAGGGCTCGGCGCCGTTTGTGATCGCGCTCCTGGCCATGATCGCCATGATCTGCGTCTGGCCCGATATCGTGATGGTGGCGGTGCGCTGGTTCGGCTGATTCGTCTTGCCGGACCGCGGGCCTCCAGGCCCGCTCATGGTCTTCGTCTTCCGGACCGCGCGCGTCCCCGCGCGCTCATGAGGCATGAGTGAGCCGGAGGCTCGCGGTCCGGAAGAGCATGAGCGGGCCTGGAGGCCCGCGGTCCGGCAAGAGCGTCAGAGCGTGATCACGATATTGCCGGCGGCGTCGCGCTCGGCGCGTGCACCCGGCGGGACGACACAAGTCGAATCGTATTCCTCGATGATCAGCGGGCCGGATCGTGCCGTGTCGAGGTCGGCGCGGCGGAGGACCGGCGTTTCCAGCCAGCCATGATCGCCGAAATAGGCCTTTCGCGCGACCGGTCCGGCGCCGTTGCGACGGCTGGAGGCGACGCTCTTGGGTATGCCGGAACCTTCGCGCAGCCCAGAGCCGACGAGCTGGATCGCCACCAGCTCGACCGGCTCGTCCGGGCCGGCGCGATGGCCGTAGGTCCGCTCGTGCTCCTCGGCGAAAGCATGCTCGAGATGCGTCGCCATCCGCGCATCGATCGGACCGTCGGGCACGGAGACCGTGAGCTCGTAGCTCTGGCCCTTGTAATGCAGGGCAGCCGAGCGGCGCAGCCGGGCGGTGGCGCCGGTGAAACCCTCGGCGGCAAGCTGGTCGGTCGCTTGTTTCGCTAGCGCGTTCCAGGCCGTGCCGATCTCGCCAAGATCGGCCTGGCGCAGCAGCCGGCGGAATGTCCGGGCATAGTGATGCTCGACGTCCGCATAGAGCAGGCCGAACGACGAGAAGAGCCCGGCCGATGGAGGCACGACGACGCGGCCGATGCCCAGCGAATCTGCCATGCCGGCGGCGAACAGCGGTCCGTTGCCGCCGAAGGCGAACAGCGCGAAATCGCGCGGATCGCGGCCGCGCTCGGTCGACACCGCCTTGATGGCGCGGATCATGTTGGAGGCGACGATCAGGTGCGCCCCATAGGCTGCGCGCTCCACCGGCATGCCGAGCGGCTGGGCGATCTTGTCGGCGAACACCGCACGGGCCTTGTCGGCGTTGAGCTTCAGCGCACCGCCGACCAAGTGGTGGGGATTGATGTAGCCCAGCAGCACGTTGGCATCGGTGATGGTCGGCACCATGCCGCCCTGGTCGTAGCAGACCGGGCCGGGCGAGGCGCCGGCGCTCTCGGGGCCGGCCTGCAAGGCGCCGCCGCCGTCGATCCAGACATGCGACCCGCCGCCGGCGCCAACCTCGGCCAGGTCGATGGCCGGCACCTTGAGGGTATAGCCCGCGCCGGTCAGAAGCCGCGAGCCGATCATGATGCCCGCGCCCACGGCATATTCCTGGGCGCGCGCCACCTCGCCATGCTCGACCATCGAGGCCTTGGCCGTCGTGCCGCCCATGTCGAAGGTGATGATCCGGTCGAGATCCTTGACGCGTGCCAGCGCCTGCGCGCCGACCACGCCGCCCGCCGGTCCCGATTCGATGATGTTCATCGGCCGCTCGGCCGCGGCGGCATCGGTGGTCAGGCCGCCATTGGATTGCATCAGCAGCAACCTTGCCGGGATGCCGCCGGCATCGAGCCCCTTGCGCAGCGCCCGAAGGTACGTCGCGACGATCGGCATGACGTAGGCGTTGATCACGGTCGTGGACGTGCGCTCGTACTCCTTGATCTCGGGCAGCACCTCGAACGACAGGCTTTTGGGCAGGCGAGGGGCCTTGCGCTCGATCACCTGCTTCAACATCGCCTCATGCGCCGGGTTGGCGAACGAGTTCAGCAGGCAGACGGCGATCGCCTCGACTTTCTCGGCCAGCAGGGCATCGACGGCGCGCTCGGCGTCGGCGGAATCGAGGGCGCGCTCGACATGGCCGCGATGATCGATGCGCTCGTCGACGACCTTGCGCAGGTAGCGCTCGACCAGCGGCGCGGGCTTGGTCCAGCCGATGTCGTAGAGCTTCGGCATACGCAGCGTGCGGATCTCCAGGACGTCGCGGAATCCCTTGGTGGTGATGAGGCCGACGCGCGCGCCCTTGTGCTCGAGGATGGCGTTGGAGGCCACGGTGGTGCCGTGGCGGATCTCGTCGATCGCCGCGCCCGACAGGCCGGTCTCGCTGAACACCTCGCTCAGACCATCGACGATCGCCTGGGCGTAGTTGCCGACGCTGGACGAGATCTTCTTGGTGTGGACGGTGCCGTCGGAGCCGAGCAGCACGATGTCCGTGAAGGTGCCGCCGATGTCGACACCGGCGCGATAGGTGACGGCCATCGAGCTACTCCGCCGCGCGGCGCAGCAGTTCGGGCTCGTGCCACTGCACCTTGGGCGTCTCGGTCCAGCCGCGCGCCCGACGGATTTCTTCGCGCTGGCGTGCGGTCGCCGCGGCGTCGACGGTCCACTTCATGGTGTCGACGACGACGCCATAGTCGGCCAGCGCTTTCTCGGGCGACAGGAGTTCATTCCGCACGTCGCGCAGAACGGCAGCCGGATCGCGCTCCAGCGGATCGCCCCAGCCGCCGGCCCCCGCCAGCACGTGCCGGAACACCTCGCCCTTCTTGATCGTCATGGTGAGCTTGGACGGCAGCAGACGATTCTCGCCGTCCGGGTTCAGGTAATTCTCCGACGGCGCGCCGGGGCTGCCGCCATAGAGCCCGAAGGGGCGGTGGTCACGCCGGTCGGAGCGCACCTGCAGCATGCCTTCGTCCTCGAGGAACCGGTAGTCGCGCCGGAACGGCACGCCGCCGCGGAACTTGCCGGCGCCGGCGCGGTCGGCGACGAACTCGTAGGCCAGCAGCTGCATGGGCTGCTCGGCCTCGGTGACCTCGATGGAATGCGAGGCCATGTTTGCGAACATGTGCGAATTGCCGTCGAGCCCGTCGGCCCATGGCCGCGCGCCCCAGGCGCCGCAGGTGAAGTCGACGTAGACGAAGGGCTTGCGCTCGGCATCGTAGCCACCGATCGAGATGCCGGTATTGCCGCCGTCGCCCGCCGCCTTGACCTTGTCGGGCAGCATCATGGCAAGCGCGCCGAACATGCAGTCGACCATGCGGAAGCCGGTGAGGCCGCGCGCCGCGCACGCCGCCGGCAGCACGCCGTTGCCGACCGTGCCGGGCGGGCAGATCACCTCGATGGCGCGGAACACGCCTTCGTTGTTGGGGATGCCAGGCGGCAGCACGGACCGCACACCGGTATAGGAGGCGGCCTTGGTGAAGGAGAGCGTGTTGTTGATCGCGCCCTTGACCTGCGGATTTGTGCCGGTCCAGTCGACCACCATGTGGCCGCCCGTCTTGCGGATGGTGACGAACAGCCGGATCGGCTGGCCATAGTCGACGCCGTCGTCGTCTATCCAGTCCTCGAAGCTCCATTCGCCGTCGGGCAGCTTCTCCAATGCCGCCCGGGTAAGGCGCTCGGCATAGTCGATGACCTCGTTGAGGTAGAATTTCGTCTTCTCGGCACCGTACCGCGCGACGATCTCGGCGAATTGCGTTTCGCCTATGTGGCAGGCCGCCAGCTGGGCGCGCAGGTCGCCGAACAGCTGGACCGGCAGGCGGACGTTCTTCTCCAGGAACGTCATGATGGTCTTGTTGAGCTTGCCCGCCTCGTAGAGCTTCATCGGCGCGATGCGCAGGCCCTCGGCATAGATCTCCGTCGAATCGGAGGCGTTGGAGCCGGCGACGCGGCCGCCGACGTCGATGTGATGGCAGACGGTGCAGGCGAAGGCCAGTCGCTCGCCCTCGTGATAGAGCGGCTTGAAGACGAAGATGTCGGGCAGGTGCATGCCGCCGTCGAACGGGTCGTTCATGATGAAGACGTCGCCCGGCGCCATGTCGTCCTTGAAGTGACGCATGATGGCGTCCATCGCCGTCGGCACCGAACCGAGATGGCCGGGCAGCGTCAGGCCCTGGGCCGCGAGCTTGCCGTTGGCGTCGGCGAAGCCCGTCGAATAATCCATGTTGTCCTTGAGCACGCCCGAGTAGGTCGTGCGGAACACCGTCAGCGCCATCTCATCGGCGATCGAGAAGATCGCGTTCTTGAACAGCTCCAGTTCGATCGGATCGGAACTTACCGCCACTGTGTGACTCCCTTTGTCATTCCGACGCAATTGTCGTGCCGCACATCGTCATCCCGCTCAGCCTGAAGCTTCGTTACGAGGGTCGCAACTGCCTTCGAAGCTGCTAGGGTAGGCGCAGCCGGAGATAGAAGGAAGAATGCCGGAAGCAATCCCTGTTTACGCGAAGCGTCTGGCTTTGGCGGGCCTGGTCTTCCTGGCGACTGGCGCGGGTCAGGCGACATTGTCCGTTGCGCAGGATCGGGACGCGCCACCGGTGGTCTCGCCGGTGATTCAACGATCGGCGGAGTTGCTGGCGCAGGCGATCGCTTTCGAGCGCGCGGGCAAAGTGTCCGAAGCTGACGCGGCCTACAAAGCGGCTTTGGGCGCGGCGGAGGAGATCGAGGGCCAGCAAGGCATTGGGGAGGTCGTCAAGGTTCTGGGCTGGCAGGCGAACTTCTATCGAAGGCAGCAGCGCTGGCCCGAAGGCCGCGCGGCGGCTGAACGTGCCCTCGCTCTTCATGAGACATCACGCGGACCTGACGACCCCTATACTGCCTATTTGCATGGATTGGCCGGCGGAATCGCGTCCCAGCAGCGCGACTACGAAAAAGCGGAATCGCATCTACGAGCTGTGCTCGAAGCCTACCAGCGCAACGGAGCGAGCAAAGAGCGCGACGGTCATGCGGCGAATGCGGCTGACGAACTGGGCAACGTGCTGCGTGCGCAGAAGCGTTTCGCCGAAGCGGTAACCGCTGTTAAAGTTGCCGCCGCTCTTCGGGCGCTCCTCTCGCCGCGGGACGCCGTGGCTATTGCCCGGACCTTGCAGAGGCTCGGCGCCGTCTCCGCGGATAATGGACAACCCGCCGACGCGGAGATCGCCTACAAGGGGGCGGTTTCTGTTGCCGAAGAACTGAACGACCCCACGGCGTCTGTCCTTGCCGATGTGCTGATCAGTCAGGCGGTCTTCTACCGAGACCAACGCAGGCTGGACGAGGCGTTGGCCTCCGCCCAGCGCGCCCTCACGGTCCGACATGCCGCCTCGGAGGAGCGAGCACAACTCATCAGGGTACACACTTTGCTCGCCTCGATCGCCAAGCTTCGCGCCGACACCGGCGAATCGGAGCGTCAGTTGCGCCTCGCACTCGACGTCTACGATCGTATCCCGGACGACAACGGTCGCTCACTGGCCAAGATCGCTGCCAACGAACTCGCAATGGCCATGGCCAGTTCGAACGGCGCCGGGGCAGAAGCCCTGCTTCAGCGCGCGATTGACCTTCTCGCGCAGGTGGCGCCGGCCAATGACATGTCTCTGCCGATGGCGCTGCAGCGCCTCGGGGCGCTATACAAGGATCAACGTCGCTTCGACGCTGCCGAGCCCCTTCTGAGGCGTGCGGTCGAGTGTTCTCGTGGGGCATTTGGACCGGATCATCCCCAAGTCGGCTACGCCCTCTTCACGCTGGGGGACGTGCTTTTCAGGGCTGGTCGGTATGCCGAGGCCGAGAGCCCGTTCCTGGAGGCGCTGGCGATCCGCTCCAAGTTTGGAGACTCGCTGCCAGCTACAGAAGTCGAAATCTATCTCGCTACTGTTTATCGCTATCTCGGCCGCTATCCCGAGGCGCTGCGATTCGCGAGCCAGGCACTGGAAACTCGACAAGCAAGGCTTCCTCCGGATCACCAATTGATCGCTGATGCGTTGTTCAATGTGGCGGCCGTGTACCGATGGACGCATCGATATGCCGAGGCGGAGCCACTATTGCGCCAATCGCTGGCGATTCGCGAGCCAACCTTGGGCCCGGACAACCCGCATGTCCTGGCCGATCTCAACGCCCTGGCGATCAGTCTCAATGGAATGGGCCGAGTTGCGGAGGCGGAGCCGATCCTGCGGAGGGCGTTGGTTGGCCGGGAAAAGGTGCTGGGACCGGACCACCCGGAGGTCGCCGACACCCTGGTCACGCTGATCTATCTCTTGCGCAGCCAAGGTCGCTTTGCCGAAGCCGCGGCACTCGCTGAACGGCCCTTGGCAATCTATCGAAAGGCGCTCGGGCCAAGTCACCCCCTTGTCGTTTGGGGGTTGCGCACCCTGGCGATCGTACAGCAGGACCGCGCCGAATTCGCAAAAGCCGACGCGCTTTATCACGACGCTCTGCGAATACGCCAAGCCACATACGGCGCCGACCATGCTTTCGTTGCCGAAAGCTATTCGGATCTCACGCGTCTATCGCTCATGCGTCGTCATTACGAGGAGGCGGCCGGCTATTCCTCCAAGTCGCTGGCCATCGTGGAAAAGCTATTCGGAGCCAACGACGCCCGAATTGTCGGGCCTCTTCGTGACCTCGCGGGCCTTCGACTCCTGGTGTCGCAGACCGACTCCGCGGCTGAACTGGTGAGGCGAGCGCTGGCAATATGCGAGCAAGCCGTCGGCACAGAGTCGATGTGCGTTGCCGTTCTATCCAACGACCTGGCCGCCATTTATCGAATGCAGGGAAAACTCGGCGATGCTGAAAAGCTCTACGATCGACCGCTCGCCATCTATCGCAAAGTGCTGGGCGACCGACATCCATGGGTGGCGTCGGCGCTTTCCATGCGGGCGGCGCTCGACATCGCCCTCGGCCAGCCGAACGAGGCGGAGCGACGCTATGATGAAGCTCTCGGGATTCTAGTTGCCGCCTACGGTCCTGACAGTCCCGTGCAGCAGTTCATCCTGAACAACAAGGGCTTGCTCCTGGCGCAGACTGGCCGCTTCGATGATGCCGAACGGTACTTCAAACGAGCTGTCGACCTTCTCGAAAAGGGAGCGGGCAAGGAGACCTGGGAGCTGGCTGTCGTGCTTTTTAATCTTGGATGGCTGTACGACAGGATGGGACGAACTGAGGAAGCCGAGCGCCTGGCCAGGGAAGCCACTCGAATTGGCGAGAAGGTCTACGGTCCAGACTACGCGCCGCCTTTGATGCCAGCTGCGACCTTGCCGCCACCCGCGCAGGAGATCTGATCATCGATTGCGATTGGATGGCTTCGCTTCATTCCGGGGCGCGGATGTTGGCCTCGCGGATCACCTTGCCCCAGCGTAGCGCTTCCGACCGGATCAGCGCATCAAGCTCCTCGGGTGAACTCGGGGTCACCGACAGGCTGAGTTCGGCGAAGCGCTGCTGCAGCTCGGGCGCGGCCAGCGCCTTGCGGACCTCGGCATTCAGCCGCTGCACGATCTCGCGCGGCGTCGCGGCGGGTGTGGTGAGGCCGAACCATGTCTCGACGTCCGAGTCCTTGATGCCCAATTCGGCAAGCGTAGGCACGTCGGGCAGGCCGGGCGCTCGCTTGGGCGAGGTGACGGCGAGGGCGCGCAGGGTGCCGGCCTTCACCTGGCTTGTGACCACCGAGACATTGGCGAACAGCAGTGGCAGCTGGCCGGCCACGACGTCGGCGATGGCGGGCGCCTCACCGCGATAGGCGATGTGGGTCATGTGCACGCCGGCATTGAAGAAGAACAGCTCGGCCGCCATGTGCGGTGTCGTGCCGACGCCGCCCGAGCCGTAGTTGAGGGCGCCCGGCTTGGCCTTGGCCATCTCGATAAGGTCGCCGACTGACTTGGCGGCAAACGCCGGATTGACGACCAGCACCAGAGGCGAGGCGCCGAGCAGCGAGATGCCCGCCACGTCGCGCGGCGCGTCGAACGCCACTGACTTGTAGAGCTGCGGCGCCACGGCGTAGGTCGTCTGCGCCGCCACCATCAGTGTCGTGCCGTCGGCCGGCGCCTTGGCCAGCATGTCGGCCGCGATCAGGCCGCTGGCGCCGGTCTTGTTGTCGACGATGACCTGGCCGAGTGAACCGCCGCTCATCTGCTGCGCCAGCAGGCGGGTGATCACATCGTTGCCGCCGCCGGCGGCGAAGCCCACCAGGATGCGGATCGGGCGCGACGGGAAGGGGGCTGTTTGGCTTGCGGCACGCGCGGCGCCCAAGCCGACGACCGCCGAAACAGTGGCCGCCTGCGCGAGCACGCGTCGGCGGGAAATCCTGATCATGAAGCCGCGCCCGATCTCGGAGCGCGGAGCTTAGCGCGATTTTCCGCTGCTTGCCGGGCTTGACGATCCGGTTCGCGGCTATATATAGCCATAGTAGAATATAGCCGTATGGCTATGCATGAGGACACCGATGGAACAGCTCGATCTGGTGTTTGCCGCGCTTGCCGATCCCACGCGGCGGGCGATCCTGGCGCGGCTGGCAGAGGGCGATGCCACGGTGAACGAGCTCGTCGAGCCGTCCGATCTCAGCCAGCCCACGATCTCCAAGCATCTCAAGGTGCTGGAGCGGGCGGGGCTGGTGTCGCGCGGCCGCGAGGCCCAGTTCCGCCCCGTGCGGCTCAACGCAGCGCCCCTGGAGGACGCGGCGCAATGGCTGGGCGACTATCGCCGCTTCTGGGAGGAGAGCCTCGATCGGCTCGACGTCTATGTGAAGGAACTCAAGCGCAAGGAGGGACGACATGTCAGTAAACGCAGGCGCCGGTGAGGCCGAGGCCGATCGGGAGCTCATCATCACGCGCAGCTTCGATGCACGGCCCGGCTGCTGTTCGAGGCCTGGAGCAAGCCCGAGCATCTGAAGAAGTGGTTCGGGCCGGTCGGCTACCCGGTGACGATGTGCGAGATGGATTTCCGCAAGGGCGGGCAATGGCGCGCGGCCATGACCGGTCCGACGGGTACCCAGCAGACGCCATTCGGCGGCGAGTATCTCGAGATCGTGCCCAATCGGCGGATCGTCTTCACTAACGGCTTCGAGCTGCCGGGTGCGGAGAAGATGATCATGACCGTCACCTTCGACGAGAAGGATGGCAGGACCCTGCTCACCATCCGCACGCTGTTTGCCTCGACCGCGCAGAAGGCGACGCATGTCGGCGCCGGCATGGCGGAAGGCATCGCTTCGGGCCTCGACCAGCTCACCGACGTCGTCGCCGCGTTGAAGGCCGCGGCATAACGGCAATCCTCTTGATTGTCTGATATCTTTGAAATAGAGATAAATACCATCAAGAGGATCCCAGATCCATGCTGATCGTCGTGGCGATCGCCGCCGCGCTGGCCTCGGCCAGCGTGGGCGGCGGCCTTTATGAATTCTCCGTCGTCGACCCGTTCTGGCCCAAGCGGCCCGACCTGGTGCAGCCCGCGCAGGGCGGCCTCTCGCGCAAGCGCTTTTGGATCGCCATCCATGTCGCCTTCGAGGTGACCCTGATCGCGGCCCTGGTGTGGTCGTGGTCGCAGCCTGCCGTGCGCAACGGCTTGCTGGTGGCGCTGGCAAGCCATGCCGTCATGCGCCTGTGGTCGGCCTTCGACTTCATCCCCAAGGCGCTGGCGTTCGAGAAGGCCGGGACGGATGCGTTCGACGAAGCAGCGGCGCGAGCCTGGACCGCGCGCAGCCGCTGGCGCCTGCCACTCGACCTAGTCACGATGGCGGCGACCTTCTGCGCCCTGGTGGCGGCGGCCCGGCCGAGCTAGGGGGAGGATAAGCCCTTCAGATCGTTGGCGTATTTTCCGCCAACGACGGGTTGACGGGACGCCGCGAGGTCCCTATTTTCCGCGCTCTTTCGGAATTCCCCCGGCGCCGCCGGGGCTTTTGTTGAGAAGTACCATGAAGATCCGCCATTCGCTCAAGTCCGTGAAGACGCGCCACAAGGACAGCCGCATCGTGCGCCGCAAGGGCCGCGTCTACGTCATCAACAAGACCAACCCGCGCTTCAAGGCCCGCCAGGGCTGAGCGCGACCTCAGGTCGGAATCGAAAGCGGCGGGAGCCTCGGCTTCCGCCGCTTTTTCATTTGGCGTAAGGATCGAGGCATGCAGATGCCGCCGCTCGATCCCGCCATTCTCGCCCGCCGGTCCGAGATCGTGGCGGCGCTGCGAGCGATCGTGCCGGGCGAGGGCGTGATCGACGATCTCGACGGCATGCGGCCCTACGAGTGCGATGCGCTCTCCGCCTACCGCCAGATGCCGCTGGTCGTGGTCCTGCCCGAGACGGTGGCCCAGGTCGCGGCGATCCTGCGCTACTGCCAGGACAACAAGGTCAAGGTCGTGCCGCGCGGCGCGGGCACGTCGCTGTCGGGCGGCTCGATGCCGGTCGGCGACGCCATCCTGCTGGGCATGGGCAAGTTCAATCGCGTGCTCGAGATCGACTACGCCAACCGCTGCGCCCGCGTGCAGCCCGGCGTCACCAACCTCGGAATCTCCAAGGCGGTCGAGCACGAGGGCTTCTACTATGCGCCCGACCCCAGCTCGCAGATCGCCTGCTCGATCGGCGGCAACGTGGCGGAGAATTCGGGCGGCGTGCACTGCCTGAAGTACGGCCTCACGACCAACAATCTTCTTGGCATCGAGATGGTGCTGATGACCGGCGAGGTCGTGCGGCTGGGCGGCAAGCACCTCGACACCGGAGGCTATGACCTGATGGGCCTGATGACGGGCTCCGAAGGATTGCTGGGCGTGGTCACCGAGGTGACGGTGCGTCTGCTGCGCAAGCCCTCGACGGCGCGCGCCGTGCTGCTGGGCTTCCCGACCGAATCCGGCGCGGCCGACTGCGTCGCCGCCGTCATCGCCTCGGGCATCATCCCGGGCGGCATGGAGATGATGGACAAGGACGCGGTGAAGTGCGCCGAGGCCTATGTCGGCGCGGGCTATCCCATGGATGCGGAGGGCTTGCTGATCGTCGAGCTCGATGGGCCGGCAATCGAGGTCGACTACCTGGTCGAGCGCGTCAGCGCGATCGCGCGCGACCGCGGCGCCACCACCGTGCGGGTGAGCCACGACGAGCAGGAGCGCGTGCTGTTCTGGGCCGGCCGCAAGGCGGCCTTCCCGGCCGTCGGCCAGATCTCGCCGGATTACATGTGCCTCGACGGCTCGGTGCCGCGTGGCCGGCTGGTCGAGGTGCTGGCCGAGATGCGCCAGATGTCCAAGACGCACGGCCTGCGGGTGGTCAACGTCTTCCATGCCGGCGACGGCAACCTGCATCCGCTGATCCTGTTCGACGCCAACGATCCCGGCGAACTCAAGCGCGCCGAGGAATTCGGCGCCGACATCCTGCGGCTTTGCGTGCGGGTCGGTGGCGTGCTGACCGGCGAGCATGGCGTCGGCATCGAGAAGCGCGACCTGATGGGCGAGCAGTTCACCGAAATCGACCTCGACCAGCAGATGCGGGTGAAATGCGCCTTCGACCCCGACCACCTGCTCAATCCGGGCAAGGTGTTTCCCAAGCTCAGGCGTTGTGCCGAGCTCGGCCGCCTGGTCGTGCACCAGAACAAGATCCCGTTCCCCGACATCCCGCGGTTCTAGGCGATGGCGGGTACGATCAAGCCGCGCGACGCCAAGGAGCTGCGGCAGGCCGTCGAATGGGCACTGAACGAAGGCGCCACGCTCGACGTCCGTGGCCAGGGCAGCAAGCTTGCGCTCGGCAAGCCCATGACCTGCGATCAGGTGCTCGATCTCTCGGCCATCAGCGGCATCGTCGACTACGCGCCGGAGGAGCTGGTGGTCACCTTGCGCGCCGGCACGCCGATGCGCGAGGTCGAGGCGCTGCTGGCGCAACGCAACCAGATGCTGGCCTTCGAGCCGCCCGACCTCGGCCCGTTGCTCGGGCAGGAGGCGGGGCAGGGCACCCTGGTCGGCGCGGTCATGGGAAATCTCGCCGGTCCGCGCCGCCTCTCCGCCGGTGCTGCGCGTGACCACCTCTTGGGCTTCAGCGGCGTCAATGGCCGCGGCGAGGCCTTCAAGTCGGGCGGCAAGGTGATGAAGAACGTCACTGGATACGACCTCTCCAAGCTTCTGGCCGGCTCGTGGGGCACGCTCGCCGTGCTCGACGAGGTGTCGGTCAAGGTGCTGCCGGCGCCCGACCAGACGCGCACCCTGCTGCTGCTCGGTCTCTCCGACGAGGCCGCCGTGAAGGCCATGTGCGCGGCCATGGGCAGCTCACACGAAGTCTCAGGTGCAGCCCATGTCGATGGTCGTACGGCGCTGCGCCTCGAGGGTGTCGCACCGTCGGTCGAGGCGCGGTTGAAGGGATTGCGCGAGCTCTTTGGTGGCAAAATGGAAGAACTCGGCACGCTGGAAAGCCGGGCATTCTGGCGGGACGTGCGTGATGTCGTGCCGTTCGCGGCTGCGCAAGACGCGGTCGTGTGGAAAATCTCGTGTGCGCCGACTGAAGGGGCTGCCGTGGTGGCGCGCATCCAGGCGCAGCGCCCGGCGGCTCGCGCCTACTATGACTGGTCGGGCGGCTTGATCTGGCTGGCCCTGCCGCCGAGCGCCGACGCTGATCAGGCGATCGTTCGCGGTGCGCTCGCGGGCGGGCATGCGACCTTGATCCGGGCCGAAGAGGCGGTGCGCATGCGTACTGCCGTGTTCCAGCCGCAGCCGCCCGCCCTTGCGTCACTGGTCGCCCGTGTGAAGGAGAGCTTCGACCCGAAGGGCATCTTCAATCCGGGGCGCACGGGTTGAGTATTCGGCGAGGGCAGTGGAGCATTCGAATCAATGACCAGTGGCGCATCTGCTTTGGCTGGGACGGTACGAGAACCGTGGCGATTGAAATCGTGGACTATCACTGAATGGGTATGACGATGAAGCGCAAGATAAAGCCAGTACATCCGGGCCGTATCCTGCACGACGAGTTCATGGAACCGGCGGGCATTTCCCAGTATCGGCTCGCACAGGCGACCGGCTTGTCTCAGGTTCAGGTCGGCAACATCGTGCGAGGTCGGAGGGGGATTACAGCTGAAACGGCATTGAGACTTGAATGTGCTTTGGGGATGAGTGCCCAGACTTGGATGAACCTGCAGACACTTTACGACCTCGAGAAGGCCTCCGCAGAGGCCGGCAAACGGATCAAGCAAACGACGGAACGGATAAATATGCGTCACGCGGCATAGTGCAGGGGCCGCATGCAGACCAACTTCACCCTGGCTCAGCTCGCCGACCCGGAGACCGCGCGCAGCGAACACATCCTGCGCAAGTGCGTGCATTGCGGCTTCTGCACGGCGACCTGCCCGACCTTCGTCCTGCTGGGCGACGAGCGCGACAGCCCGCGCGGACGCATCTACTTCATCAAGGCGATGCTCGAAGGCGATCGCGCACCAACGGCGTCGGAGGTGAAACACGTCGACCGTTGCCTGTCGTGTCTCAGCTGCATGACGACCTGCCCGTCGGGTGTGCACTACATGCACCTGGTCGATCACGGCCGGCACCACATCGAGGCGCACTACAAGCGGCCGTTCGCCGACCGCCTGCTGCGCGGCCTGCTGGCCTGGCTGATGCCGCAGCCGGCGCTGTTCCGCTGGGCCATGGTGCTGGGCAGGGCGGCCAAGCCGCTGGCGGCGATGCTTCCCGCGACCAGCGCCGATCCCGGCGGCGCGACCTTCCTGCGGCGCGTGAAGGCGATGCTCGACGCTGTGCCGGTCCGGCTGTCCGGCCCATCACCGGTCGATCGACCGCAGACGTTTCCGGCGGCCGGACTCCGTCGCAAGCGCGTGGCGCTGATGCCGGGTTGCGGCCAGCAGGTGCTGGCGCCCGAGGTCAACGAGGCGACGGTGCGGCTGTTGACCCGTCACGATGTCGAAGTGGTGAACTCTGCAGGCTCGGGCTGTTGCGGTTCCTCAGTACTGCATGTCGGCCGCAACGCCGAGGCGCTGGCGCTCGCCAGGCGCAATATCGAGGCGTGGATGCGCGAGATCGACGGCGCCGGGCTCGATGCCATCGTCGTCAACGCGTCGGGCTGCGGCACGACGCTGAAGGACTACGGCGAGATGTTCGCCGACGATCCCGAGTGGAAGGACCGAGCGGAGAAGGTGGCGCGGCTGGCCAAGGACATCAGCGAGCTCATGCTGGAAGTCGGTCTCGCGAACGTGACCGCGCGGCCGCTCACTGTGGCCTATCATTCGGCCTGTTCCATGCAACACGGACAGAAGGTGACCGAGCAGCCCAAGAAGCTCCTGAGAGATGCAGGCTTCGTCGTGAAGGACGTGCCCGAGGGTCATCTCTGCTGCGGCTGGGCCGGTACCTACCAGGTGCTGCAGCCCGAGCTGTCGCGACGGCTGCGCGATCGCAAGGTCGCCAACATCGAGAGCCTGCAGCCGGACGTCATAGCTGCCGGCAACTTCGGCTGCATCGGCAATATCGCGGCGGGCACTGCCATTCCGATGGCGCACACCGTCGAGCTGTTAGACTGGGCGACCGGCGGGCCGAAGCCTGCCGCGCTGCAGTAGACCACAATGACCTTTCTTCGCACTTGCCTTGCCGCACTTCTCGGCGTGATGCTGGGAGGCAGCGCGCTGGCACAGAACGGCGGGAGCACCACCATGCTCGACACCTTGTTCGCCAAGCTTCAGTCCGCAACCGACCCGATGGCCATCCAGTCGCTCGAGTCGGCGATCTGGGAGCAATGGATCATGGTGCCGGAAGGCCAGCCGCGCGAGCTGATGCTGCGTGGCATCGCCGAAATGCAGCAGCGCCAGCTCCAGCAGTCGGTCGTGACCTTCAGCAAGCTGATCGAGCTTGCTCCCGATCTTTCCGAACCCTGGAACAAGCGGGCGACCGCCTACTGGCTGCTCGGCAACTTCCAGGCGTCCCTGTCCGACATCTGCGAGACGGTGAGGCGCGAGCCACGCCATTTCGGGGCCTATTCCGGTCTAGGGATGATCCGCGCGGAAATGGGCGAATATCCACGCGCCGTCGCGGCCTTCGAGCTGGCCAAGAAGCACAATCCGCACATCGTCGGAATCGATGACGAGATCGACCGCCTGAAGGCGCTGGGCGGCGACACGCCGGCCGATCCGCTGGGTTGCACTCAGCGCACGGCCGGCCGCTGAAGCCCAACCTTGCCGCGCCGCAGGGGGCCGGGCAGGATCAGCCAGTTTCAATCTTCAAGGATCAATCAATGTCCACGTTGTATGTCGGCGGCCGCGTCTTCGACGGCGAGAAGGTGTTGGACGGGCAGGCGGTGCTGGAGGAAGACGGCAAGGTCAAGCGCGTCGCCGCGGCGGCTGAGTTCGCGGGCTTTGCCGGCGACAAGGTGGACACGGCGGGCGGCACGCTGATCCCGGGCATCATCGACTGCCACGTCCATTCGCTCAGCGGCGCCGAGGGCAATCCGGGCGCGGTGCAGGACCGCATGAGCGCGGCGCAGATCGCCGTGCGCGGCATGGAGCTGATGCGCAACACGCTGGAAGGCGGCATCACCGCCGTGCGCGACTGCGGCGGCAAGGATTACATCGAGTTCGCGATCCGCGACGCCTACAACAGCGGCCGCTTCCTGGGACCGACCATGCGCTGCGCCGGCCGCATGATCTGCATGACCGGCGGCCACGGCAACCGCACCGGCCGCGTCGCCGACGGCCTCGACGAGGTCGTCAAGGCGGTGCGCGAGCAGGTCCATGCCGGCTCCGACCTGATCAAGATCATGGCGACCGGCGGCGTGATGACTCCGGGCGTGAACCCCGAGGACGCCCACTACTCGGCCGAGGAGATGAAGGCCGGCATCAGCGAGGCGCATCGCTTCCACAAGTGCTGCGCCAGCCACGCCCAGGGTGCGCTCGGCATCCTGAACGCCGTACGCGGCGGCATCGATTCGATCGAGCACGGCATCTTCATGACCGAAGAATGCATCACCGAGATGAAGGAGCGCGCCGTGTGGCTGGTGCCGACGCTCGCGGCGGTGAAGAACATCCTGAAGGGCTACGACGACGGCGATCGCTCGATCCCCGACTACGTGATCGAGAAGGCGCGCCGCGTGTTCGACCGCCACATCGCCTCGATCAAGATGTACTACAAGGCGGGTGGCCGCATCGCCATGGGCACTGACGCCGGCACGCCGCACAACCGCCACGGCGAGAATGCGCGCGAGCTCGAATACATGTGCGAGATCGGGATCTCGAGCCGCGATTCGCTGTTCTTCTCGACGGCGAGCGCCGCCGACCTGATGCGCCTTTCCGACCAGGGCCGCATCAAGGAGGGCAACAGCGCCGACTTCGTGCTGTGCGACGGCGATGTGCTGGCCGACATCAAGCGCGCCGCACGCAAGGAGAACCATCGCCTGGTGGTGAAGCGCGGCATCGTCGCGCGCGACAACCGCGCGGCCTTCGCCCATCAGGCCCAGCGGGTCGCCGCCGAGTAGCCGCGCGGCGGCCGGCGGCTCGACAGGCGGCTCGTGGAGTACGTCTTCCTGATCCTGATCGGGATCGTCTGGGCCCTCGGCACGCCGATCATCGCCATCGTCGCGCTGGCGCGCACGTCGAGCCTGCGCGAGCAGAACGAACGCCTGATCGGTGAGGTGGCGCAGCTGCGGCGGCAGATGGCGGAGACGTCTCTGCCGCCGCCTTTCGTGGACGAGCCGGCGGCGGAGCCTGCGCTGCCAGCGGCGGCGGAGCCTTCGCTGCCAGCTGCGGCCGAGCCTTCGCTGCCGGCCGTCGTGCCACCGCCAGCGCCGCCATTCGAGCCCGAAGCCGTCGTCGAGACTGTGCCGGCGCCCGCGCCGGCTGTTGCGCCCGTGCAGGCAGGCTGGGAGCAACGGCTGGGCGCGCGGGCCTTCGTCTGGGTCGGTGCGGTCACGCTCGCCCTGGCCGGCGTGTTCCTGGTGCGCTACTCGATCGAGGAAGGGTACCTCTCGCCCGAAGTGCGCGTGATCCTGGCGGCGCTGTTCGGCTTCGCCCTGATCGGCGGCGCCGAACGCCTGCGCAGCCGCGACGACCGCGTCGCCCAGGCGCTGGCGTCCGCCGGCGTCGCCTCGCTCTACGGTGCGCTGTTCGCGGCGGTCGCGCTCTACGACATGATCTCCAAGCCCGCGGCGGGCGGCGGCGCTGCCGCGCTGACGGCCTTCGCGATCGGCGTGTCGCTGCGGCACGGCGCCTTCGTCGCGGGGCTGGCCTTCGTCGGCGGCTTCGCGAGCCCCCTCATCATCGGCAGCGAGACGCCCAACACGCCGGTGCTGTTCGGCTATCTGCTGGCGATCGCGGCGGGCACGCTGGCGGTGATCCGCCATCGCGGCTGGTGGCCGCTGGGCTGGGGGGTGCTCGCCGGATCGGCGATCTGGACGCTTCTCTGGATGCAGTCGCTGGCGGGCGGCCTTGCTTGGGTCGGACTCTTCCTCGTCGCCGTGGCCGGCCTTTTCGTCTGGGCGACGTGGCGCCGATTGCAGGAAAACGACAACCCGACGGACGACGTGGCGCTCATGGTCTGGCTCGCGCTCGGCCTGACCGGGGCGCTGATCGCCGCCCTCATCGTCCAGGATGACGGACGGCAGTCGGCCGGATGGCTTGCCCTGGCGGCGCACGGCCTCGGCCTTTTCGTGCTGGCGCGATGGACGCCGCGCTTCCAGTACGTCGCGGCGCTCGCTCCGGTACTGTCGCTCGCGACCTTGGCGCTGTGGGGCAACACCAACGAGTTCGGCTGGATGTCCGCTGCGTTCGGTGGTCTCTACGCGGCCGGCGCCTTCGCGCTCTTGTGGAATGCCGGACGGCCTGGATTCTGGGCCGCGCTCGCGGTGGGCGCGGCGCTCAGCCATTTCCTGCTGAGCTGGTACATGCTGCGCAACGTAGCCGCAGGGACGCCCTGGGGGCTGATCAGCATCGGCCTCGCCGTTCCGTTCCTGGTGGGGGCCGAGCGGCTGGCGCGCTGGCGCGAAACCATGCCCGGCGCCGCCGAGGCGCTGGGCTACATGGCCGCCGGCGTCGTCTTCTTCATCGCTGCCGCCATTGCGCTGGAGCTCAGGCGCGAATGGATAACCGTGGCCTATGCGGTCGAGTTTGCCGCGGTCGCCGCCATCTCGGCCGGGCTCGGCCTCACCGCCATGCGCCGGCTGTGCTGGCCGTTGCTCGCCGTCGTGGTCGTGCGCTTCGTGCTCAATCCCGAGGTCCTGACCTATCCGCTGGGCGTCACGCCGATCTTCAACTGGATCCTGTGGGGCTATGGGCTCGCGATCGTGGCTCTCATGGCGGGCCTGCGCAACCTGCGGCCGACCGGCGACGAGCCTCTGCTGCGCGCCACCGAGGCCGCGATTGCGCTGCTGGCCTTCGTGCTGGCCACCCTGCAGGTGCGCAGCATCTTCCATCACGACGCCATGGCCGTGCCCGACTCGGGCTTCATGGAGCGGAGCCTCTACGTCCTGGTGTGGGGAGCGTTCTCGCTTGCCGCGTTGTGGCTGGCGCGGATGCGTCGCGACCCGGTCGTGCTGTGGGCCTGGCGCATCAGTGGCGCCCTGGCCGTGGCGCTGGTCGTCGTGGCGCAGGTCGGCATCGCCAATCCCATTCTGCGCCGGACCGATGTCGGCAGCCTGCCGCTCGCCAATGGCCTGTTCCTCGCCTATGCGCTGCCGGCGGCGATGGCGGCCCTGGCGCGGCGCTGGATCGATGGTGTCGAGCCGGAGCGCAACGTGGCGCTGGTCATCGAAGCCACGGCGTCACTGCTCGCATTCGTCTGGGTCTCCCTGGAAGTGCGCCACCTGTTCGACCCGGGCTTCGAGCGCGACGGCTTCGATGCCGCGGGCCTGGAGCTCTATGTCTATTCCGCGGTCTGGCTTCTGTTCGGCGTGGCGCTGCTGGCGCTGGGCTTCCTGCGCAACGCCGCGGCGCTTCGGCATGCGGGCATGGCGCTGGTCTGCATCGTCGTCGCCAAGGTCTTCCTGATCGACATGGCGGGCCTGCAGGGCCTGCTGCGCGTCTTCTCATTCCTTGGCCTCGGCGCGGCGCTGGTCGGCCTGGGCTATGCCTATCGCCGCTTCGGCTTCAGGTAGCTCATGATAGGGCCGATCTCTCCGTCGCCCAGCCCGCGTGAATAAGCCCCCGCGCGCGATGGTATCGGATGAACGATGCATAGAACGGACACCCGAGAAGATGCGCCGCGCACAATAACTAAAGGTGTATAAAAAGTAAATGACTAAAGTTTGACGGGCTTCGTTTTTGCAAGTTTTTCGCACCATAGAGGGGGTGCGGAGCTTGAGTTGACGGTTGGCGCGGCTCCAGCGATGCCGTCATCCGCTCCGCCCAAGGGGCGTCAGTTCCAGGGCGCGCCGATCGACAATCTTATTCTTGCCTTGATCAGGTCCGGCTCCTCCGTGGCGTGCCGCGTTTCTGCCGCAAAGGTCGGCGGATCGTTGACAAGCGTCGCGATCGACGAAGCCTTGGCGTGGCTGATGGTTGTGCTCGCGATCACAAGGAAGGTGAGCGCGATCGCTGCGATCACCAGGAAGTCGATCCAGGTGAGAGCGTAGGGCCGGAAGGGACGGGCGGTGGTGCGCGGGTAGCGTTTCACGATCGCCTCTCGATGAAGTGCTGCTTCTGAAAAATCTACGAGGGAACTTTTCGCTCCATCCCCGTGCTTTTTCAGGTTCAGACCTAGGCGATTCTGCGACGCTTCGTATCGTCAGCATCGCGGTGCAGATTTGCCACACCTAGACGTAGGCGATGCGCAGGATGTTGGTGGCGCCCGGTGTGCCAAATGGCACACCCGCGGTGATCACCAGCCGCTCGCCGGGCTTTGCGATGTGCTGCTGGCGCGCAACACGCGTGGCGCGCGCGACCATGTCGGCAAAGTTGTGCGCATCGTCGGTCTGAATGGGATGCACGCCCCAGGTCAGCGCCATGCGCCGCGCCGTCTCGAGCTTGGGCGTGAGGCAGAGGATGCGCACGTCGGGCCGCTCGCGTGCCGCGCGCAGCGTCGTGGAGCCGGTCGTGGTGTAGGTGACGATCGCCGCCGCCGACAGCGTGTGCGCGCACTGCCGCGCGGCGGCGCTGATCGCATCGGCGGTGGTCGATTCCGGCTCGCGGCGGCTGGCGTCCATCAGCCGGCGATAGAGCGGATCGGCTTCGACGCTCTTGGCGATGCGGTCCATGATGGTGACCGCCTCGACCGGATAGTCGCCCGACGCCGATTCCGCCGACAGCATGATGGCGTCGGTGCCGTCGTAGACCGCGGTCGCCACGTCCGAGGCCTCGGCGCGCGTCGGCGTCGGCGAATGGACCATCGAATCGAGCATCTGCGTGGCGACGATGGCGGGCTTCCCGGCGGCGCGGCAGGCGGCGAGGATGCGCTTCTGCAGCGGCGGCACGGCCTCGGGCGGCATCTCCACGCCGAGATCGCCGCGCGCCACCATGATGCCGTCGCTCTGCTCGATGATCTCGTCGAGGTGGTCGATGGCGAGCGGCTTCTCGAGCTTGGCCATGACCGCGGCGCGGCCCGCCACCAGCTTCTTCAGCTCGGCGATGTCGTGGGCGTGCTGCACGAAGGAGAGTGCCACCCAGTCGACGCCGAGCGTCAGCCCGTAGGTCAGGTCGCGATGGTCCTTGGCCGTCATCGGCGACAGCGGGATCGCGAGGTTGGGCAGGTTGACGCCCTTGCGGTCGCTGATCGGGCCTGCAACCTCGACCTCGGTGTCGATCGTCCCCTCGGTGTGGCCCGTGATGCGCAGCCTGACCTTGCCGTCGTCGATCAGCAGGATGCCATCCGGCTTGGCCGCCTTGAAGATCTCCGGATGCGGCAGCGGGATGCGCTTGGCCGTTCCGGGCGCGCTCTCCATGTCGAAGCGCAGCTTCTGGCCCTTCTTCAGCTCCAGCGGTCCCTTGGCGAAGGCGCCGAGCCGCAGCTTGGGGCCCTGCAGGTCCATCAGGATGGCGATCGGATGCTTGTATTCCTTCTCCATCGCCCGCAGGAGGTCGACGCGCTGGCGATGGTCGTCCTGGGTGCCGTGGCTGAAGTTCAGGCGAAAGACGTCGGCGCCGGCCTCGAACAGCGCGCGCAAACGCTCGCGGCTGGAAGAGGCGGGACCGAGCGTGGCGACGATCTTGGTGAAGCGGTCGCGATGCATGCCTGAAAGTCTACTTCTTGGGCGACGACACTTTGAAGTCGCCGGCTTGCTCGTAGACCTTCACGACCGCCGCGTCATCGAGCCGCCCCCAGCCGGCGCCGGCCGCCGCGAGGAAGAGCTGATGCGCCGCTGCGGCCATCGGCAGCGGCAACCGATGCTCGTGGCCGGTGTTCAGCACCAGCCCGAGATCCTTCACGAAGATCTCCACCGCCGACAACGGAGCGTAGTCGTCGTCGAGCATGTGCGGCACGCGGTTGCCGAACATCCAGGAATTGCCGGCGCTGGCCGAGATTACCTCGTAGACGGCGCGCGTGTCGGCGCCGGCCTTGGCGGCGAGCGCCATCGCCTCGGCCGCGGTGGCGATGTGCACGCCGGCCAGAAGCTGATTCACGGTCTTGACCAGCGAACCGACGCCCGGCGCCTCGCCGAGACGGAAGACCTTGGCCGACGTCGCGGAAAGAATCGATTCGGCGCCAGCGAAGGCCTTGGGTGCGCCCGAGGCCATGAAGGTGAGCTCGCCGGATTCCGCACGGGCGCGTCCGCCCGACATCGGGGCATCGAGGAGATCGTGTCCCGACTTCGCCAGCCGCTCGCCGAGCGACTTGGCGAAAGCCGGCGGAATGGTCGCGCATTGCATGACCAGGCCACCCTTGCGCAGCGTTGCGGCGGCGCCGCCCTCGCCATAGAGCACTGTGTCAACCTGCTGCGCATTGACGACCGCCACGACAACGACGTCGGCCGATGAGGCGGCTTCGGCGGGGCTGGCCGCGATGGCGCCGCCCGCCGCCGCAAAGGCGTCGCGCGCCGGCGCGCTGGGATCGACGCCGATCACCTTGTGACCGTGCTTGAGCAGGTTCTTCGCCATGCCCATGCCCATCGAGCCCAGGCCGATGAAAGCGACGACGGGCGTGTTCTTGTCGGTCATGGATCAGGCCTTGATGCCGTACTTGGCAGCCCAGCCCAGGCCGGCGCCGGTCGTCGTCCTGGGCTTGTATTCGAGGCCGACATAGCCCTGGTAGCCCAGGCGATCGAGCACATCGAGCAGGTAGAGATGGTTGGCCTCGCCGATGTCGGGCTCGTTGCGGTCGGGGTTGCCGGCGATCTGCACGTGCGCGGTGATCGGGAACAGCCGCTCGGTGCGCCTGGTCAGGTCTCCCTCGGTGACCTGGCAGTGATAGAGGTCGAGCTGCAGCTTGAGATGAGGGGCCGCGACCTCCTTCATGATCTGCTCGACCTGGCCCGTGGTGTTGGTGAAGTAGCCGGGAATGTCGCGGTGGTTGATGGGCTCCAGCACCAGCGTGATGCCGCTCTTGGCGGTGCGGTCGGCCGCCATCTTGAGATTCGATACGAAGGTCTTGTGCATCGCCTTCACGTCGGCGCCCGGCGCGATCATGCCCGACATGACATGCAACGTGTTGCACTCCAGCACCTTGGCGTAGTCCAAGGCCTTGTCGAGGGCGGCGGCGAAGTCGGCCTCGCGGCCGGGCAGAGCGGCGAAGCCGCGCTCGCCTTTGCTCGCATCGCCGGCCGGCAGATTGAACAGTGCCTGCGTGAGCTTGTGTTTCTTGAGCTCGGCGGCGATGTCGGCGGCCGGCGCCTCGTAGGGGAACAGGATCTCGACCGCCTTGAAGCCATGGGCGGCCGCCGCGCCGAAGCGCTGCAGGAACGGCACCTCTTGGTAGATCCAGGAGAGATTGGCGGCGAGCTTGGGCATGGTTGATCCAGATCAGGAAGGGAAGGCTTCTTCGACTTCGCGCACCTGCGCGTCGGAGAGCAGGCGAACCTTGAAACCCTGCAGCAGCAGATGGAGCTTGGCGGTCTCCTCCAGCTCCTCGATCGAAGCACAGGCGGCCGACAGCGAGGTGCCGGCGACGACCGGCCCGTGATTGGCCAGCAGCACGGCACGATGGCCCTTGGCGTAGTCGCGGATGGCGTCGGCGAGCGCAGGGTCCCCGGGCTTGAAGTAGGGCACCAGCGGCAGCTTGCCGACGCGCATCACGAAGTACGGCGTGATCGGCGGCAGGGTCGTGTCCTTGTTGTGATGGCACGATGGGTCGAGGCAGGAGATCGCCACCGCGTGCGTGCAATGCAGGTGCACGATGGCGCCGTCCTTGGGCCGCACGTCGTAGACCGAGCGATGCAGCAGCGCCTCCTTGGTCGGCGGATCACCGCCGACATGCTTGCCGTTGAGGTCGAGCTTGGAGAGCTGGCCGGGCTCGAGGTCGCCCAGCGAGGAATTGGTCGGCGTCATCAGCCAGCCATCATCGATGCGCGCGCTGATGTTGCCCGAGGTGCCCGGGCAGAGGCCGCGCGCCGCCAGTTTTGCGCCGAGCGCGCAGATCGCGTCGCGGGTCTTCGATTCCCTGGTGCTCATAGCCGCTGGAACGCCTTGGTGAAGAAGTCCGGCGCGCCGAAGTTGCCCGACTTCAGGGCGAGCAGCAGCGGCTTGGCGCCGACCGAGGCGGTCCACGGCACGCCGGGGTCGATCTCGGGGCCGATGCGCAGCGCCGCCACGTCGAGCGCACTGACCACTGCGCCAGAGGTCTCACCGCCCGCCACGACCAGGCGGCCCACGCCTTGAGCGACCAGGCCCTTGGCGAGCGTCGCCATGGTCTTCTCGATCGCTTGGCTCGACTTCTCGACGCCGTACTTGGCCTGCAGGGCCCTGACCTCGTCCGGCTTGTCGCTGGCCGACAACAGGATCGGGCCGTTGCCGAGCTTGTCCTTCGCCCAGTCGAGGGCGCCTTCGCCGACCGGCTCGCCGCGGCAGATCGCATCGGTGTCGAGATGCAGGTGCGGGCCCTTGAAGGCTGCGATCTGGCCAAGGGTCGCAGCCGAGCACGAGCCCGCCAGCACTGCCGATGCACCGGTGACCTTGGGCAGCGCGTCGGCGCCGGTCTTGTGCGCCAGCAGGCCGCGCCGGCGATAGGCGGCGGGCAGGCCGAGCGCAACGCCCGAGCCGCCGGTCACCAGGAGATCGTCGCCGACCGCTTCGCCGATGATGCCGAGATCGGTGTCGGCCACCGCATCGACCACGACGTGGCGCACGCCGTCGCTCGCAAGCTTGTCGAGCGCGGTGCGCAGCGCCGCCGAGCCTGACTGTACCTGCTTCAAGGGGACCAACCCGACCTTGTGCTTGGTCTGACGCGCCAGCACGCGCACCAGGCTCGAATCGGTCATCGGATTGAGCGGGTGATGGCGCATGTGCGAGTCCGACAGCAGGATGTCGCCCACGAAGAGATAGCCGAAGAAGATGGTGCGGCCGTTCTCGGGGAAGGCGGGGCAGTAGGTCGCCTGCTTGGCCGCCAGCGCGTCGAGCAGCGCGTCGCCGACGGGACCGATATTGCCGGCGTCTGTCGAATCGAAGGTCGAGCAGTACTTGAAGAAGAAGCGCTTGCAGCCCGCGGCCTGCAGCGCATCGAGCGCCTTCAGCGACTGGGCGACTGCATCTTTCGCCGGGATCGAGCGCGTTTTGAGCGCGACCACGACGGCGTCGACATCGTTCGGGATCGCGCCTTTCTCGGGCACGCCGATGGTCTGGATGGTGGGCATGCCGCCCTTGACCAGCATGCCCGCGATGTCGGTGGCGCCGGTGAAATCGTCGGCGATGATCCCGAGAAGTGCCATGTCCAAACCCTAGGCGATGACCGTCGCCTTCATCCAGAACTTTCGCCGCCGGGCGCGCCGGCGCGCTTCGTCCTCGCCGTCATGGACGTGCAGCGGCGGGGCGGGGTCGAACGTATCGCGAATATCGAGCGAATTGACGTTGACGATGCCGATGGGCCCGTCTTCATCTGGCATGACCGCGCCGACATAAGCGCCGCACTTGGCGCACAGCAGGTAGTCGGTGATGCCGAGCCCGAAGCGGTAGCGCGACAGGCTACCCGGCCTGGCCCGGAACTCGACCGACCCTGCAGGATCGCCGCAGGTGCGGGCGCCGTGGCGACGGCAGAAGCTGCAGGAGCAGCGACCGACACGGATGGCGTCGGGCGTCTTGTCCGACGTGAAGGCGATCTGGATCGCACCGCAATGGCAGGAGCCGGGATAGACGGTCATGAGTGCCTCATGGGGCGATCAAGGTGGCCCTGAAGTCGTTGACGTTGGTCTTGGTCGGGCCGGTGACAAGGCTGTCGCCCAGCATCTCGAAGAAGCTGTGGCCGTCATTGTCGTCCAGCATGGCCTTGGGGTCATGGCCCTTGGCGCGGGCGCGGGCGAGCGAATCGGGCGTGAAGATGCCGCCGGCGATGTCCTCGGAGCCGTCGACGCCGTCGGTATCGGCAGCGAGGCCCCAGATGCCGGGCGCCCCGTTCGCGGCGATAGCCTTGGCAAGCAGATACTCGACGTTGCGGCCGCCGCGGCCCTTGCCGCGCACCGTCACGGTCGTCTCGCCGCCGGACAGGATCACCACGGGCCGGCCGCGCCTGGCGTGCTGCATCGCCAGCTCTGCATGCAGCGCGCCGAGCTCGCGCGCTTCGCCTTCGAGATTGTCGCCCAGCATGACGACGTCCAGTCCGTGCTTGCGCGCGGCCTCGGCCGCGGCCTCGAGCGAGCGCTGCGGCGTCGCGACCATGACGGTCTCGACACGGGCCAGGCGCGGATCGCCGGGCTTGGGTGTCTCCTCGATGCCGCCGGCCGCTCCCTTCTCGAGATGCGCGCGCACGGCGGCAGGCGGATCGATGCGGTACTTCGCAAGCACGGCCAGCGCGTCGGCAAAGGTCGTGGGGTCGGCCACGGTCGGGCCCGAGCCGATGACGCCGGGGTCATCGTTGGGCACGTCGGAGATCAGCCAGCTCAACACCCGCGCCGGCTGCGCCGCGACGGCCAGCCGCCCGCCCTTGATGGCGGAAAGGTGCTTTCTCACCGTGTTCATCTCCACGATGTTGGCGCCCGACCTCAGCAGCGCGCGGTTGACCTCCTGCTTGTCGGCAAGCGTGAGGCCGGGCGCGGGCAGGGCGAGTAGCGCCGACGCGCCGCCGGAGATCAGGCAAAGCACCAGGTCGTCCGGCGTGTGGCCCTTGACCGTCTCGAGGATGCGGCCCGCGGCAGCGCGGCCTTTTTCGTCCGGCACGGGATGAGCGGCCTCGACGATCTCGATCCTGCGGCAGGTCTCGCCATAGCCGTAGCGTGTCACGACGAGGCCTTGCAGCGGATGCGGCCACTGATCCTCGACAGCCTTGGCCATCGCGGCACTCGCCTTGCCGGCGCCGATCACGATCGTGCGCCCTTTCGGCGGCTGCAGTTTCGCGATGTAAGGCGCGAGGCAAGTGGCCGGACGCGCGGCGGCCAGCGCTGCATCGAACAGGTCGCGCAACAGCGCGCGGGCTTCGGCATCTTTCATTTGCGCGATCTACGCACTATAGGGGCGCGATGCAACAGTTGCCCAATCAGCTGCTCGGGCCGGGCGACCCGGCGGCGTTTTCCGTTCACAATGAACAGGGCGAGGCGCCGTTGCTGTTGCTCTGCGACCACGCCAGCAAGGCCGTGCCGAAGGCACTGGGCAGTCTCGGCATCAGCGACGACGAGCTCGCGCGCCACATCGGCTGGGACATTGGCGGCCTCGACGCGGCGCTGGCACTCGCCGAGGCGCTCGGCGCGCCGCTGGTCGCCTCGGGCTACTCGCGGCTTGTGATCGACTGCAACCGCTGGCCAGGCGGCGAGGGCTCGACACCCGAGGTCAGTGACGGCACGCCGGTGCCGGCGAACAGGGGCCTCACCAAGGAGCAGGTCGATGCGCGGGCCGATGCCTGCTTCTGGCCCTATCATCGCGAGGTCGACCGCCAGCTCGATCGCATGACCGCGGGGGGCCGCACCGTGGCGCTGCTGGTGATGCACTCCTTCACGCCGCAGATGAACGGCTTCAAGCGTCCCTGGCATGTCGGCGTGCTGTGGAACGACGATGCGCGCCTGCCCGAGCCGCTTCTGGCGGAGCTGCGGCGCGATTCCGCTTTGATCGTGGGCGATAACGAGCCCTATTCGGCGCGCGCCTCGTACGAATACACGCTCAATGCCCATGCCCGCACCCGCAAGCTGCCGCACTGCTCGCTCGAGGTGCGGCAGGACCTGATCGCCACGTCCGACGACGCCCGCGCCTGGGGGGGCCGGCTGGCGCCGGCGATCGCCGCCGCCGTGACGAAGGCTCTGCTCTAGCTACACAGTCATTATAAAAGAACTTGTGTCATTAGTCCATTGCGGATCGGCGCCGGTCCGCGACAGATAATTTGTTTATTGCGCACCATGCGGGCGCAGAAAACAGCAAGTGACGGCACTGCTGGCAGCGTTGGAACGTGGCCCGCTCGCGCGAAGGGTGACGTTGCGCCGACGTTATAACGTGTTATAATACCGGCATGAAGGTCGCGCTGCGCCGTGTCGGCAACTCGTTGGGGATTATCGTCCCGAAATCGATCCTCACGCAGTGGGACGTCGGCGAGGGCGATCAGCTCGAGCTGACGACGGACGGTATCCGTCCGCCAACAGCGCGCTCGGGCCTGTCTCACCATGCATTGGATGAACTGAAGCGGTCGCTCGCGTTGGCCGTCGTACGGCGGTTCACACCGGCCGAGATTCGCGCGCAGATCCTGGCCAACCTTTATCGCTGGCGGCGACAGGGCGCCTGGGTGTCGGCCTATGATGAATGGCGGGGCATCGCCGAGCGTGGCGACGATGGCGAGCTCTTTGCAGCGATGCTTGGCCGCGACGACGACGCGACGAGGCTGCGCCAGTCTATGCCGTTCGTCGGCCTGCTGTCCCAAGGGGAGGTGCGGCGCCTCCATGAAGAAGCATCAGGTTGATCACGTTCTCCGTGCCGCCGGGCGGATCACGCACGAGAAGCAGTTCGTGATCATCGGCAGCCAGTCCCTGCATGGAAAGTATCCCGACCTGGCCGACGAGATCGTCATGTCGGCCGAGGTCGACCTGGTCGCCCGGAAAAATCCGGAGCTGACGGAGCTGCTGAACGAGATCGGCGTCGATTCGCCGTTTCATCAAACCTACGGCTACTACGCTGACCCTGTCGACGTAGCGACCGCCGTGCTGCCGAGAGGATGGAGAGGCCGACTCGTGAATTTGCCGCCGGGCGATAGCGAAGGGGTAAGGGGCTTGTGCCTGGAGCCGCATGACCTTGCGATCGCCAAGTATGTCGCACGCCGCGCCAAGGATATCGCCTTCACCCGCGAACTCGCCCGGCGTGGCATCGTCCAGCGCGAGCGCTTGTTGGCGTTGCTCGGCAACACGCCTGTGGCGGCGGATGTGCGCAAGCGAATTCGGGTAGACATCGCTGCGGACTTCGAAGCGGTCCCTGATCGCTAGCCGGCGACATTCGAGAAGCGCGACAACAGCTGGATCAACGTACGGACAACCGGCCTCTGATCGTCGCGCCGCTTGAGCGCCCAGAGCTCGGCGTGGCGCTTAGGCGATCGCAAGCGGCGGAACACCACCCCTTTGAGGCGAAGCTCCGAGACCGCGGCCGGCACCAGGGCGACGCCACGTCCGGCGGCGACCAGGCCGAGAATGGTCGGCATCTCGAACACCTCGTCGACGATCCGTGGGCTGGCGCCGGCATCGGCCAACTCGGCCAGCATCGCGTCGCGCAGCACGCCGGCGCCGGACGGCAGGGTCACCAGCGGCAGGCCGTCGAGCCGCTTCGCCGCCACCACCTTGTTGCGCGTCAGGGGATGGCGCGCGGGCAGCGCCACCACGAATGGCTCGGCGACGATCTTGGTCGAGCTGAGCGCCGGCAGTGGGCTGGGAACGCGCGTCACCGCGAGGTCGAGCTCGCCGACCGCCAACGCCTCGGCCTGGACTGGGCTCGTGGCCTCGCGCAGCACGATCTGGACGGTGGGCAGCTCCTTCTCGGCCACGCGCAGGACGCGCGGCAACAGCTGATAAGCGGCCGAGCCGACGAAGCCTACGGTGAGCCTGCCGGCGCGGCCCTCGCCGATCGACGTCGCCTCGGCAAGCGCGTCGCGCAAGGTCGGGACGAGCAGCCGCGCGCGGGCGAGCAGCGCCGCGCCAGCCGGCGTCAGCGTGACCTTGCGCCGGCTGCGCTCGAACAACGCCACGCCGAGCTCATGCTCGAGTTTCGCGATCTGCGCCGAGAGGGCGGACTGGGCCATGTGCAGCCGCTCGGCGGCGTGGCGGAAATGCAGTTCCCTGGCGACGGCCAGGAAGCAATCGAGGCGGCGCAGGTTCATCGACGGATTCTCTGATCGTTATTCGCGATCACTGACGCATGAATTGATATTAGACGCAGACTTTGTCGGTGACTACCTCCGGGCTGAGATCGGAGGGAACATGAGCGAGATCGTTCAGAAGAGCTGGCAGGAGCGGCACTGGGTTCCGACCGAGGCCGCCGGGCTGGATTACTCCGTGCTGCGTCCCCATCCCGGTGGCGGCGCGACGTTCTTCCTGCGCTTTGCCGCCGGCGCCAAGGGCGCGCCGCACACACACCCCGAAGGCGAGGAGCTTTATGTGGTGAGCGGCGACATCACGATCGGCGACCGACGGCTGAAGACGGGCGACTATCTCTACACGCCGCCGGACGGCGTGCACGATGCCGTGGCGCACGCCGAGACCGTGCTGCTGCTGCACACGCCCAAGCTTCCGATCTTCCTGTAGGAGGAGATGGCCGATGAGCCTTCCCAGACTGGCGTCCATCGTCGGGCGGGCGTTGATCGCCCTGCTTTTCATCGGGGCCGGCATTGCCAAGGCCACCGGACCGCAACCCTTCCTCGAGCACATGGCCGCGTTCGGCGTGCCGTCCTTCCTGCTGCCGGCGGTCATCGTCCTGGAGATCGGCGCGGGCCTCGCCCTGCTGGTCGGATGGCGGGTGCGCGATGCAGCGGGTGCGCTCGCGGGCTTCTGTCTGATCGCCGCGGTCGTCTTTCATGCCGATCTCGCCAACAAGGCCGAGCGCACGCTGTTCTTCAAGGATCTGGCGATTGCCGGCGGATTGCTGGCGATGGCGGCCGCCGCCGAGGCGGCGCGGCGGGAACGGTCGGTGCCTGCCACAAAGGCGCAGGCTGCCTGAGCGCTGGCGCCGGCCGCTGTCGGCTGGTTTATACTGCGCGGCGACCCCATATCCCGGACCAGCCTTTGGCCCCCCAGGAGATCGCCATGGACGACAAGACCCGCACCGAACTCGAAGCCGCCGCCTTCCGCCGCCTGGTCGCGCACCTGCAGGAGCGCACCGACGTGCAGAACATTGACCTGATGAACCTGGCCGGCTTCTGCCGCAACTGCCTGTCGCGCTGGTATCGCGAGGAGGCGGGCAAGCAGGGCATCGACATTGCCGACCCCAAGGCGCGTGAGATCGTCTACGGCATGCCCTACGACCAGTGGAAGGCCAAGTACCAGAAGGAAGCCTCGGGCGACCAGAAGGCGGCCTTCGACAAGTCAGGACACAAGCACGGCTGAGCGCGTGCGGACGTGTTGTCCTTCAACAGCAGGAGCAATATTATCGGAAACTTCAAAGAGAAGTTGTAGGGCGAGCAATTCTCTTGGCTAGAAGGCTTGCTCTTATGGGGCTTGTCCGATGAACAAGGTCTTTCTCGCGTTTCCGTTCAACCCAAAAGGCGGTCGGCCGATTCTCAATCTCGTGCGCGACATCGGTCGCCTCCTTCAGAGCCACGGCCTGGTCACCGTGACGGGCGAATCAGTCGGAGGAGAGGAACTGACCCCCGCCGTACAGAGGCGAATCAAAGAATCAGACGCGCTGATCGCTCTCCTCACATGCGAGAGGAAACTGGCGGGAAGGGGCAACAAGTTTTTGCCCACGGAGTGGGTCCTGGGTGAATTGACCTCGGCGCTGGCGCGGGGCCAGCGGGCGATCGCCTTGGTGCAGAAGGGGGTGGACCGCGGGCGCGGGCCATTCGCTGAGAATGAATACATCCCGCTCGATCTCGCGGCGCCCACCGACGCGCTGATCCGGTTGTCGGAGAACATCGGAACCTGGAAAGCCGAGGCTGGCCGCAATCTGCTGGTGCGATTGCTGCCTGACACGGCCGCGGCGATCGCCAGCAAACGCAGCGCCCGATGCCAGGTCCGATTGGTGCCGCGTCAGGGCGTTCCGGGAGCGTGGCAGGATGCAAGGGTCAGCATACAGCCGGGCGGGGTCTTCCTTGCCGTACCCGGCGTGAAGGATGACGTCGCCATCGACGTCGAGATCGAGGATCCGCCCGCGCGGTTGAGGTCGGGCGAGTTCCCACAATGGCTTCACGTGGAAATGCGGAGTGTGTGATGACACTCGTGATCGCACAGCAGTCCAAGCCGAAGGACGAGAGTCACTGGAGCTGGTCGGTCTGGCTGGAGGGGGCACCGTCCGAGCTCGACAACGTCGCGGAAGTGATTTGGAAGCTTCATCCGACATTTTCGCCGTCGGTCGTCCGACGGGACACGCCCGCGAACAAGTTCAAGCTCAGCAGCAGCGGCTGGGGTGAATTCCAGATCGTTGCCGAGGTGAAGATGAAGGTCGGCCGCAAGAAGGTGCTGCAGCACTGGCTGAAGCTTGCGGAGGGTGCTCCGTCGAAAGAGGCGATGGCCAAAGCCGCTACCAAGACGCCGGCGAAGCAGGCGCGTCCGACAGTTTTCCTGTCGTACTCGGTGGACAACGCCAATCTGGCTTCGCATGTCGCGAGGGTCCTCCAGGACAAGGAATACGAGGTGGCGCGCGATATCGACATCCCTGCCGGCGTGAGCATCCAGGACTGGACTAAGGAACAGATCGCCAAGAGCGACGCAGTCATCGTGCTGGGGGCGGAACAGACCAGCCTCTATCAGACCCGTGAAGCCGCATTTGCGCAGTCGGCGGGCAAACCCGTCATTCGGGTGGCGACCGGAAAGATCACGAAGGATGCGCTGGCGATCGAGGGGGCACCGGTGAAGTTTGTCCGGGCAGGCACCGGCAGCCCCGAAACGGTGGCTCTCAATCTGGTGCAGAAGATCGACAAGATACTCTAGCCGCCCGTCCCCGTTATCCCCGTCTTTCATCGCCGAAGTGTCATTGAGCCCGAAGGCCCTGCGCTCTTATGGTCCGGCCGTCGGATCAAGGAGTGTTGGACATGCCGGATGGGAGCGCCGTTTCGAAGAAGACCAAGGCCGGGCCGATCTCGGCTGACCGCCTGAAGAGCTTCGTCGAGCGCATTGAGAAGCTCGAGGAGGAGCGCAAGGCGATCGGCGGCGACATCCGCGATGTCTACAGCGAAGCCAAGGGCGTCGGCTACGACGTCAAGACCATGCGGAAAATCGTTTCGCTGCGCTCGATGGACGCCGCCGACCGCGCCGAGCAGGAAACGCTGCTCGACACCTACAAGCACGCGCTGGGCATGGTCTGATCAGGGTCTTGCGGACCGCCGGCGTCTCGCCGGCTCAAGCGCATGATGCCGGCCGGAGGCCGGCGGTCCGGAAGAGCATGATTTCTTCTGCACGGTACATGCTCTAGGGTCCCTTCCGGCCAACGCTCCAATCAAGTGAGCGGGCCAGGAGGGACGCCATGCGGAACACAGCCATATCCGGCATTTGTGTAGCGTTAGGTCTTGCTGCAGCGCCAGTCGTAACTAGCGCCTGGGCTCAGATCGCCGTCTCGTCGAACGACCACAAGGTCAAGCAGGAGAACGGCGTCACCAGCAACGCCGACAATCCGACACCGGATTCCATCACCATCCTCGACCTCGGCCAGTCGCCGGTGAAGGTGCTGGGCACGATCAACAACGTGCCGGGCAGCGTCGTAGGGCCGCCGACCTCGGTCGCCGTCACGCCCGACGAATCGCTGGCGCTGGTCGCCGCCTCGACCAAGATCGATCCGGCCGACAAGGCCAAGACCCAGCCCGACACCAAGGTCAGCGTCATCGACCTCAAAGGCCAGAAGGTTTTGGACACGCTCAACACCGGCGCGGGCGCGGCCGGCATCTCGACGACCAGGGACGGCAAGCGCGCTTACGTCGCCAATCGCATGGCCGGGTCGGTCTCGATCCTGGCGATCGACGGCAACAAGGTGAGCCTGGTCAAGACCATCGACCTGGTGCCGGCGGCGGCGTTGCTGAGCCACGTCGCCGTGTCGCCCGACGGCGGCACCGGCGTCGCCACCCGCAACGGTGACGCCAAGGTCGCGGTCGTGAAGCTCGGGCCGGATTCGATCGCCGAGAAGGCAACGCTCGACGTGGCGCCGCGTCCCTATGCCGTGTCGATCACGCCGGACGGCAAGTACGCCGTGGTCGCAAGCCTCGGCGATCCCAAGGGCAACGGCATGTACACCGTGATCGACATCTCGGGCGATCAACCCAAGATCGTCGGAACTGTCGACATCGGTCATGAGAGCCTCGAGGGCTCGATGATGTCGGGCGACGGCAAGTGGGTCGCGGGCGTGGCGCATGGCGGCTCGACGCGGCCCAAGGACGCGCCGCAGTTCAAGCCCAACGGCATGGTGGTGCTCTACAAGTTCGACAACGGCACGCTCACCAAGGTGAGCGAAGCGCCGATCGGCGCCTGGTCGCAGGGCGTGTCCTTCTCCAAGGACGGCAAGACCGTGGCGGTGCAGAACATGATCCAGAAGAACATCCAGGTGTTCAAGAACGACGACGGCAAGCTCACCGACACCGGCCAGAAGATCGATGTCGGCGGCGGCGCCGCCGCCATCCGCTCGTCCACGGATCGATGAGGGACCGATCGATAGGGGACCCATTGATGAACCGGCGTACGCTTATCCTCGCCTCACTCGTCGCCTCGGCGGCGGGTGGGGCGAGGGCTCAACAGACGTTCCCCTCGCAGCCGATCAAGCTCGTGGTGCCCTTTCCGCCCGGCGGCGGCACGGACGCGTTGGCCCGCGCCATCCAGGAGCCGATGCAGAAGGTCTTGGGCCAGACCGTCATCGTAGACAACAAGGGCGGGGCAGGCGGCGCACTGGCGCACGAGTATGTCTCCAAGCAGCCGCCCGATGGCCATACGGTGCTGGTCAGCTCCAACAACCAGATGCTCTATCCCTTTCTGGTGGCGAAGCTCACCTTCGATCCGGCGGCCTTCGTGCCGGTGGGCTTTGTCGCCAAGCAGGAATCGGTCTTCGTCGGCAGCGCCGACGCGCCGTGGGCCGACCTCGCGGCGATCACCGAGGCCGCACGCAGGACGCCGGGCGAGGTGCAGTACGGCACGGCGGGCGTCAGCACGCCCATGCACATGTCGACCGAGCGCTACGCCATCCTGAACAAGATCAAGCTGACGCACGTGCCCTTTCGCGGCACCGGCCCCTTGGTCACCGACCTTCTGGGCGGCCACATCAAGCTTGGCATGTCGAGCCTCACCAGCGTGCTGGCGCACATCCAGGCGGGCAAGCTCAAGGCCTACGGCATGGCCGCGCCCGAACGCGCGCCGTCAGCGCCCGACATCAAGACCTTCAAGGAGCAGGGCGCCGGCGAGGTCGACGGCACCATCGTCTACACGCTGATCGCGCCGCCCGGCACGCCGGCGCCGATCGTGGCCAAGCTCAACGAGGCGCTCAACGCGGCGGTGTCGACGCCGGAGATGAAGGAGGAGCTGCGCAAGCGCGGCTTCGTGGCCATGGGCGGCACGCCCAAGGAACTTGCCGAGTGGACAGCGGTGCAGGCGGGACTGTGGGGGCCGGTTCTGCAGGCGGCGGGGGTGAAGCCGGAGTAGTCGGAGCGCGGACCTCCAGGTCCGCCTCTGTCATCCTGAGCGAAGCGAAGGATCTCATGCCAGTTACAAGCGGCGATGAGGTCCTTCGCTTCGCTCAGGACGACATTGAGCGGACCTGGAGGTCCGCGCTCCGATCAAAACCAAATGTTCATGGGCAGGCCGCGGCTGTCGCGCAGCTTCGCAGGGCCAAGACGCGTGGCCTTCTTCTGCGTGATCAGCAGTGCCGTACGGCAGACGGCGATGGCGTCGAGGATGTCGTCGCGCTGGGCGCCCGGCAGGCGGTCGACCGTGCAGGCAAAGCCGTGCCGGGCGAGCAGGTGGCAGCGCTCAGCGTAGCCCTCGGGCTGGCGCTTCTTGCTCAGCACCGGCTTGCCGCCGTTCATGCGGGCAAAGGCGAGCTCGGGATGAGCCTCGTAGACGATGCGCTTGAGCCTGGGCCGCGAGCACAGAAGCTCGTCGACCTCGCGCATCTTGGGGAACAGGTGAAAGGTCTGCTGGTTGATGCCGAGGCCGAGTTCACGGCTGGCCGCGTTGGCCTCGGCGTGCGTGGTGCAGGCGAGGGCGGGGCGGCAAGGCGTCGGAAAGACCGAGCTCGCCTTGCCGGGCAAGAGCTTGCGGGCCTCGACCTCGCAGGCGCGCGGCGGGCGCGGATGGTCGACAAAGCCGATCGGCATGTCGACGGCCAGAATGGAAAGACCCTCGCAGGCTTCTGCGAGGGTCTTCACGACTCTTATGTCCAAGGCGCCGTCGGTGTCGCGCCGGCAGACGACCCAGCCGGTGCGACAGCCATCGGCGCCGCCGATCACCATTCGACGCCGCGTCAGAGAGAGGCGAGCGCCTTGTTCAAGGTCGCGCTCGGTCGCATCGCTGCCGAGGTCTTGGCCTGATCGGGCCGATAGTAACCGCCGGTATCCACCGGCTTGCCCTGCGCGGCGATCAGCTCGGCGTCGATCTTCGCCTCGTTTTCCTCCAGCGTCTTTGCCAGAGGCTTGAAGCGGGCCGACAGGGCCGTGCTGTTGTCGCGTCGGGCCAGCGCCTGCGCCCAATACAGGGCCAAGTAGAAGTGGCTGCCGCGATTGTCGATCTCGCCGACCTTGCGTGCCGGCGACCGGTTGTTCTCGAGGATCTTGCCGTTGGCCTCATCCAGCGTCTCGGCCAGGACCTTCACGTCCTCATTGCCGGTTCGCTGCGCCAGATGTTCCAGCGAAGCGCCGAGCGCCAGGAACTCGCCCAGCGAATCCCAGCGCAGGTAGCCTTCGTGCTGGAACTGCTCGACGTGCTTGGGCGCCGAGCCGCCGGCGCCGGTCTCGAACAACCCGCCGCCCGCCAGCAGCGGGACGATCGACAGCATCTTGGCCGACGTCCCCAGTTCCATGATGGGAAAGAGATCCGTCAGGTAGTCGCGCAGCACGTTGCCGGTGACCGAGATGGTGTCGAGTCCCTTGCGGATGCGATCGAGCGAGAACTTCATGGCCTCGACCGGCGCCAGGATGCGGATGTCGAGGCCCTTCGTGTCCTCGTCCTTGAGGTATTTCTCGACCTTGGCGATCAACTGCGCGTCGTGCCCGCGCTTGGCGTCGAGCCAGAACACCGCCGGCGTTCCGGTCAGGCGGGCGCGGCGCACCCCGAGCTTGACCCAGTCCCGGATCGGCTCGTCCTTGACCTGGCACATGCGGAAGACGTCGCCGGCCTCGACCTTCTGCGACAGCAGAACCGTGCCGTCGTCGGCAACCACGCGCACCGTGCCGGCGCTGGCGACCTCGAACGTCTTGTCGTGCGAGCCGTACTCCTCGGCCTGCTGCGCCATCAATCCGACATTCGGCACCGAGCCCATCGTCGTCGGGTCGAAGGCGCCATGCGCCTTGCAGTCCTCGATGACGGCCTGGTAGAGCGTCGAGTAGCAACGATCGGGGATCGCGGCGATCACGTCGTGCAGCTTGCCGTCGGGGCCCCACATCTTGCCCGACTCGCGGATCATCGCCGGCATCGAGGCATCGATGATCACATCGCTCGGCACGTGGAGATTGGTGATTCCCTTGTCGGAATTGACCATGGCGAGGCCCGGCCGCTTCGCATACTCGGCCTGGATATCGGCCTTGATGGCGGCCTTCTCGGCCTCCGGCAGCGTCTCGATGCGGGTCAGCATGTCGCCCACGCCGGTGTCGGGGTCGACGCCCAGCCGCTTGAACGTCTCGCCGTACTTCTCGAACACATCGGCGAAGAACACGGAAACGCAATGACCGAACAGGATGGGATCGGAGATCTTCATCATGGTCGTCTTGACGTGCAGCGAGAACAGGATGCCCTCCTTCTTCGCGGCATCGATCTGCGCGGCGTAGAAGGCGCGCAACGCCTTGCAGTTCATCACCGACGCATCGATGACCTCGCCGGCCTTCAGCGGCGTCTTCGCCTTCAGCACCGTGGTGGCGCCGTCGCTGCCGACCAGCTCGATACGGGCGTTGGTCGGCGCCGCAATGGTCGTCGCGGTCTCGGAACCGTAGAAGTCGCCGCCCGACATGTACGTCACGCGCGTTTTCGAATCCTTGGTCCAGGGGCCCATCTTGTGGGGATGCTTGCGTGCGTACGCCTTCACGGCGCCGGCGGCGCGGCGGTCGGAATTGCCCTCGCGCAGCACCGGATTGACGGCGCTGCCCAGCACCTTGCCGTAGCGGGCGCGAATTTCCTTGTCGGCCGGAGTCGCGTCGGTGTCCGGGTAGTTCGGGATGTCGTAGCCCTTGCTCTGCAGCTCCTTGATCGCCGCCTTCAGCTGCGGGATCGACGCGGAGATGTTGGGCAGCTTGATGATGTTGGCCTCGGGGCGCAGCGTAAGCTTGCCGAGTTCGGCGAGCTCGTCGTTGATCCTTTGCTCCGGCTTCAGCTTTTCGGGGAAGTTGGCGATGATGCGGCCGGTCAGCGAGATGTCCTTCAGCTTCATCTTTACGCCGGCCGTCCCGACGAAGGCCTCGACGATCGGCAGCAGCGAGAACGTTGCAAGCCCGGGCGCTTCATCGACCTTCGTCCAGACGATTTCGAGATCTGACATTCCTGCACCTCCGTGCGCCGCTTCGGTTTCGGCCGGGCTGAATAAAGCTGGATATGGCCTGTCTTGTTGCACCGCGGCGAGGCAAACGCAATCGCCGGCGCACCGCGTCACAACGGCACTCGGGCCATGCTTTCGGAGGCGATCCGACCGCGTCGGGCGCGGTCTAACCGCGTTGGACCCGGTCCGACCGCGTTAGACGCGGTCCAGCCGCTTTTCGAGGCCGGCGGAACGCGGCATTGCCGCGATTGCCGGCAGCAGGTCCTTGAGGTCGCTCACGAAGGCGACATGGTCGAGGTGGGTCCGTGCGGCGAAACCGCCGTCGACAACACCGCGCAGGAGGGCTGCGAGCGGCTGCCAGTAGCCGCCCTGGTCGACGATCACGATCGGCTTGGAGTGCAGGCCGAGCGTGCGCCAGGACAGCACTTCGAACAGCTCCTCGAGTGTGCCGATGCCGCCCGGCAGCACGACGAAGCCATCAGCGCGCTCGAACATCTGGAGCTTGCGCTCGTGCATGGTCTCGACGACGACGGTCTCGGTGAGCGCGGGATGGCCGGCCTCGCGCTTCAGCAGGAAGCTCGGGATGACACCGACCACGCGGCCGCCCGCCTTCAGGGCGGCATTGGCCACCAAGCCCATCAGGCCGACGCCGCCGCCGCCATAGACGAGGCTGATGCCCTGGTGAGCCAACAGCTGGCCGAGCTGCGACGCAACTTCACGGGAACCTGGATCGGTTCCGAAGCGTGAGCCGCAGAATACACATAAGGAAGAGGGGACTGGCTGGGACACTTGTTTCGACACGGTCCGGGAACGGATGCTTCGATTTCTATTTACAGACGATCCGATGCCTTTCCGGACCGAACGGTCATGGTATCATTTCGTAGAGGAAGGTCGCGACCCCAATGGGGACGGGTGGTCGCACCGTCTGGAGGGTAATGTCACGCACAGTCATTTGGTTGGTCGCCGTCGGCGCGGTCGTCCTTGCGGCCGGCCTGGGTGTCGCGTGGCACGGTAAACTGAGTGAGCAGGCGATCTTCGGACAATCGGCCAACCCGGAGCCAAGTCCCCCGAAGGCGGTGGCCGCCACAGCGCCGCCAACAGCCGCCGGTCCGCCTGCCGCCAGTCCCGCGACGCCGTCCACGACCCCGCCCGCTGCCGCTCCTCCGACCTTCGACATTGCGCGCATCACGCCCGACGGCCGGGCCGTCATCGCCGGCCGCGCGACGCCGGGCGCCAAGATCGTGTTGCTGAACGGCGGCAAGGAGATCGCCCGCAGCGAGGCCGATGCGCGCGGCGAATGGGTCGTGATCGCCCAGGACCCGCCGCTGCCGCCCGGTCAGCACGAACTGCGTGTCGTACAGCATGTCGAGGGCCGAGCGCCGGTCACGTCCGAGCAAGTGGTGGTCGCCGTCGTGCCCGAGCCGCCGGCAGCGGGTGCGCCGCGCGAGGAGACGCTGGTTATGATTGCGCCGCCTACGGGCGCGCCCAAGTTGGTGCAGCCGCCGAGCGCGGCGGGTGTGCCGCGATCGGGCGACCTCGCTTTGTCGACGCTCGACTATGACGAAAACGGCCGCGTCACCGTCACCGGCCTTGCGGCGCCGGGCAGCGTGGTGCGGGTCTACATCGACGACAAGCTCGCGGCCGAAGGGCCGGCCGGCAGCGACGGCCACTGGAAGCTGGTGGCGTCCGAGCCGGTCGCAGCGGGCAAGCATGCGGTGCGGCTCGACCGCCTGGGTGATGACGGCAAGCCGGCGGCGCGCCTGGAATTGCCGTTCGACCGTGTCGACGTGCCGCCCGGCGCCAAGGACACGCGCCGGCTGGTCGTGGTGCGCGGCGACAATCTGTGGAACATCGCGCGCGCCCATTATGGCTCCGGTCATCATCACACGGTGATCTACGGCGCCAACAAGGAGCAGATCCGCGATCCCGACCTGATCTATCCGGGTCAAGTCTTCAGCCTGCCCAAGGTCAACTGAGTCCTCGTGGGCGGCGAATAGAGAGCTCATCCATGCTGGCGAATTTCTTCGTGCCGATCCTCGACGACGGCTGGCGCTTCATCGCCGCCTTCGCAGGCGTGACTTTCCTCGCGGCGCTGAGCGGCATCGCCTGGCTGTTCTGGCCGTTGATGATCATCACGCTGTGGTCGATCTATTTCTTCCGCGATCCGCCGCGCGGCGTGCCACAGCAGAACGATCTGCTGATCGCGCCGGCCGACGGGCTGGTGCAGATGGTTACTGCGGCCGTGCCGCCGGCCGAGCTCGGGCTTGGCCCCGAGCCGCTGACGCGCGTCTCGATCTTCCTGAGCGTGTTCGACGTCCACATCAACCGTGCGCCCTGCGCCGGCACGGTCGACGTCATGGCCTATCGACCCGGCAAGTACCTCAACGCGGCGGCCGACAAGGCGAGCGAAGACAACGAACGCATGGCGATCGCGTTCCGCCGCGCTGACGGCCGCGTCATCGGCTGCGTGCAGATCGCGGGCTGGGTGGCGCGGCGTATCGTCTGCAGCATCAAGCCCGGCCAGGCGGTCGCTGCGGGCGAACGCTTCGGCCACATCCGCTTTGGCAGCCGCACCGACCTCTATCTGCCGCCCGGCGCACGATTGCTGGTGGCGACGGGCCAGCGCATGATCGGCGGCGAGACGGTCATGGCCGAACTCGATCCGGCGACCCCGGAACCGAGGGCGGCGGTTGAGTTTTAGTGTAGAATACACACCTCACCCTGAGGTGGGCGCGGAGCGCCCGTCTCGAAGGGTGAATACAGCCTCGTTGTCACCATCCTTCGAGACGCCGCGCTTCGCGCGGCTCCTCAGGATGAGGTTGGGCTTGTCGATGGAGTAGTTCGTGATGGACAGCGACTTTCGCACCCGCCGTGGCCGGTTGCGCGGTTTCTCGATCAACCGGCTGATCCCCAACGTGCTGACCCTGGCGGCGTTGTGCTCGGGGTTGACGGCGATCCGCTTCGGCCTGCAGGGCCTGATGAGCCTTGCCGTGATCGCCATCATCGTCGCGGCCTTTCTCGACGCGCTGGACGGGCGCGTCGCGCGGCGCCTGGGCGTGACCAGCCGCTTCGGCGCCGAGCTCGATTCGCTGTCGGATTTCCTGTGCTTCGGCGTCGCACCGGCGCTCGTCCTCTACATGTCGTCACTGAAGGATGCCGGCGCGCTGGGTTGGATCGTGACCCTGATGTTCCCGATGTGCTCGGCCCTGCGCCTGGCGCGATTCAACACGGCGTTGGTTGCCGACACGCCGCCGCCGGCCTGGACGGGCGCCTATTTCACCGGCGTGCCCGCGCCGGCCGGCGCGCTGCTGGCCTTGATCCCGCTGGTGATCAGCCTCGAGCTCAAGGCGGACTGGCCGCGTCATCCGCTGATCGTCGGTCTTGTGCTGGTGCTGGTCGGCGGCCTGATGGTGAGTCGCCTGCCCACATTCTCCTTCAAGAAGGGCAGGGTGCCGCGTCATCTCGTGCTGCCGGCGCTGCTCGGCGCGGCGCTGACGATGGGCATCATGGTGAGCTCGCCCTGGATCGGTCTGTCGTTGCTGGGCCTGATCTACGTCTCGCTCATTCCCTTCAGCTGGATGAGTTATCGCCGACAGGCCGCCGACGACAGGACCATGCACGATCGCGCGGCGCCGTCCGCCGAGGTCGTCAGCCTCCGCGCCGTCGATTCGAGCGCGCCACCGCGCGATTGATCGCGCTCTTCCGGCGATGCTCGATCCGATCTTGCGGCGGGTGATCGACCCGCCGCTCAATCGCGCTGGCGCCTGGCTCGCCCATCGCAACATGTCGGCCAATGCGTTCAGCCTGGGCGGCCTTGCCGTCGGGCTGCTCGCGGTGCCTCTGCTCGCCTCGGGCCGCTACGAGGCTGCTCTGGCGGTCATCCTCCTCAATCGGCTGATCGACGGCCTCGATGGACCGATCGCCCGAGCGAAAGGTGCCTCCGCCTTCGGTGGCTATCTCGACATCCTCTGCGACATGGCCTTCTACGCCGCCGTGCCCGTGGGCTTCGCCCTCGCCGAGCCCGCCAATGCGCTGTGGGCGGCGGTGCTGCTCGCATCCTTCGTCTGCACCGCCTCGTCGTTCCTGGCGCGGGCGGTATTGGCCATCCAGCGCGGCGAGCCGGACGATGCCGCGCGCGGGTCCAAGTCGTTCTTCCATGCCGCCGGCATCATCGAGGGAACCGAGACCATCCTGGCTTTCGTCCTGTTCTGTCTGTTCCCGTCCGCCTTTCCCTGGCTGGCCGGCATCTTTGCGCTGCTGTGTTTCTGGACCGCCGCGGCCCGCGCAATGAGTGCTTATCGGGCACATCAAAGTTAAACTTTTTATTTTCAATTACTTAACAGACATTCCTAATGTTTTTCTTGACGATAGATTCAGTGCCAAGTACGTTTCTTGCCATAACGGCCCCGAGCAAGAGGGCCGGCCCCTCTTTGTGAGTCCTGAGAAAATCGATGCTGTCCTTCTTCCGACGTCTAATGAAGAACAATCACGGCGGCACGGCCGTTGAGTACACGCTTATCGCTTCGTTGATCGCCGTGGCCGCCATTGCGTCAATGCGTTCGGTCGGTAGCAAAGTCTCCAATGTGTTGGGAAACGTCGGAACGGCGATCAACTGACGAGATCGTCGGCCAATAGAACTTGCGGGCGGCCCAGCAATGGGCCGCTCTTTGTTTGGAGCCCCCATTAGCAGTGTCCGACACCAATTTTCCCTTTAGATATAATGCACTACATGCTTGACTTGAGGTAACACTGAAAATATCCTTCGTAACGATTTTATCTGCTGTCCTTTGTTTCTTCGTAGTTTGTTCATTCGTTTGGAAATTGGGCGTCGAGCGCGATTTTCTCGGCCGTTAGCGCGGCAAAATCCAGACGAAGCAAGGGATAGCGGCATCTCCGGCCACCTGCGGCAGGCCCCCCAGAACCTGTCGCGGCGAATCGGGGACGAAGCGTCGGATGGATACCGGATGTCGCTGTCTACCCTCGTTCAAACCGGCTGCCTGATCGTCTTCGCGCTGTTGCTGCTGATGGCGGCGTGGCAGGACCTGCGCAGCATGCAGATTGCCGACGGCCTGTCGCTCGGCATCGCCGGCGCATTCGCCGCCTGGGCATTGGCCGGGCTGGCCGGCGGCACGCTTTCCTTTTGGTCCGTTGCTCTTGCGCTCGCTTGCGCGATCGGCGTGTTCGCTCTCGGCGCGCTCGCCTTCGCTGCGGGCGTGCTGGGCGGCGGCGATGTGAAGCTGCTTGCCGCCTCGAGCCTGTTCGCGGGTCCCGCGCTGATGCTCGACTTCATCGCCACGGTCGCGCTCGCGGGCGGCCTGCTCGGCATCGCCATTCTGGCGGGCGCTCCCATCGGATCGGCTGCGCCGACCTCTGACGGCACGCTACGGACGCGCTTGCGCGGCGACCTGCCCTACGGGCCCGCGATCGCCGCGGGCGGGCTGTGGCTGGCGGCACTGCTGGCGCCGACGTGAGCAGGGGAGGGGGAGCGACATGAACAGCAAGCGTATCGTCTTCCTGCTGCTCGCGGTCATCGTTGCCGGTGCCACCGCCTTCCTGGCGCGCGCGTGGCTGCAGTCGGAACGCGCGGCGATGCTCGCGCAGCTTGGCGCCGCACCCAAGGCCGCCCAACCTGCGAAGCCCGCAGTGCAGGTGCTGGTGGCGCGAAGCACGCTGCGGGCCGGCCAGCTCATCAAGCCGGATGACCTGCGCTGGCAGCCATGGCCGCAGGGTACGCTGCCGCCGAGCTACATCGTCGAAGGCAAGCGCCAGATCTCCGACTTCGTCGGCGCCGTCGCGCGCGTCGCGATCCAGGTCGGCCAGCCGATCATCGAGGCGGAAATCGTCATGCCGGGCTCGCGTGGCTTCCTCGCCGCGGTGCTGAAGCCCGGCATGCGGGCGGTGAGCGTGCCGGCCAGCGCGACCTCGGCGGTGTCGGGCTTCATCTATGCCGGCGATCGCGTCGACGTATTGCTCACGCATACACTGAACACTCCCAATGGCCAGCACAGCGCCACCGAGACCGTCCTGCGCAACGCTCGCGTCATTGCCGTCGACCAGAAAGTCGACTTCGCGCCCGGCGACAAGCCAGATGTCGCCAAGACCGCCACTCTCGAGCTTACGCCCAAGCAGACCGAGATCATCACGCTCGCCGTGAAGATGGGCGATCTGTCGCTGGTCCTGCGCAGCCTGCAGGACGTCGATGAGGAGGACCGCGAGACCGGCAGCGGCGAGGACGCCACGGCCGAGCTCGGCTTCAGCTACACACAGGATAGCCAGGTCAGTCGACTGATCAAAGATCCGACGCCGCCCGCCAAGCCGCCCGAGGAGTCCAAGCCTTCGGTCTTCGTGCTGCGCGGCGCAACCCGTACCAAGCAGGAACTCGACGGCAGCGTCCCCGCCGACTCCATTCCGCAAGCGAGCGACGCCGAGACGCGAACCACCCCCTTTACCCGCACTCCACCCCCGAGCCCTCAATGAATCGATCTTCTGCCCTGCCCAGACTTTCGGCCAGTCGCCGCGTCGGTTCGATCGTGGCGCTCGCGGCGTCCCTGCTGTTCGCTTTGCAGCCCTCGCTGTCATTGGCGCAGGTGCAGATGCAGGATCCTGACCGCGTCCAGGCCACGCCCAAGCCGCAGCCCCAGGCGAAGAAGCCGGCGCGCAAGACGACGCCGACCGACAACGTGTCGGATGATCTCAACCGGCGCGAGGCCGAGCGCGTCGAGCAGATGATCCGATCGATGAATGCCCCGGCCGCGGTGCCCGCGGCGCT
>Ga0065178_100336_pt1 | contig 49370 bp, 49 predicted proteins | sample FECB22metaG_FD_59210 | JGI IMG/M metagenome (GOLD analysis project Ga0065178, IMG submission 59210) | Cyanobacterial communities from the Joint Genome Institute, California, USA - FECB-22 (version 2) (version 2) | ecosystem: Environmental > Aquatic > Thermal springs > Hot (42-90C) > Microbial...
GTTCGACGCGATCTACCTCGACCTGCACGGCGCCATGGTGGCGGAGAACACCGAGGATGGCGAAGGCGAGCTGCTGAAGCGCATCCGCAAGATCGTGGGCGGCGCGATGCCGATCGTGGCGAGCCTCGACTATCACGCCAACCTCACGCCCGACATGGCGAGCCTGGCCACCGCGCTGGTCGGCTATCGCACCTATCCGCACATCGACATGGCGGTCACCGGCAAGCGCGCTGCCGAGCTTCTGGATCGGCTGCTCAAGGAGAAGCGGCCGGTCTATCGTGCCTATCGCCAGCTCGACTTCCTGATCCCGCTTGTCTGGCAGTGCACCTTCATCGAGCCGGCCAAGGCCATCTTCGACCTGGTGGGCGAGCTCGAGTCCGGCGAGAAGAGCCACAACCAGGGCATCGTCAGCGTCACCCACACGCCAGGCTTCCCGCCCGCCGACATCGCCCAGTGCGGGCCGGCGCTGGTGGTCTATGGCCACGACAAGGAAGCCGTCGAAGCGGCGGCTGACAAGCTCGCCCATACGGTGAAGGCGCAGGAGCGCGCCTTCGACGGCGAACTGCTCGACCCCGACGCCGCGGCGCGGCGCGCCATTGAGCTGTCAAAGAACGCGACGAAGCCGATCGTGCTCGCCGACGTGCAGGACAATCCCGGCGCCGGCGGCACCTCTGATACTGTCGGCCTGTTAGCCGCCCTGATGCGTCACAAGGCCAAGGGCGCCGTGATCGGCATGATCGTCGACGAAGAAGCGGCCAAGGCCGCTGTCGCGACCGGCGAAGGCAACGTCATGCACCGCGGCATCGGTGCGGTCGTCGGCTATGCCGGCGAGAAGCCGGTCGTCGCCGACTGGCGCGTCGTGAAGGTGGGCGACGGCAAGTTCATGGGCACCGGACCGTTCTACGGCGGCGCCCGGTTCCAGATCGGGCCGATGGCCCTGGTCACCGATGAGGCAAGCGGCGTCTCCGCGGTGCTCGCCAGCAAGCGCATCCAGGCCGCCGACCAGGAGATGTTCCGCCACGTCGGCGTCGAGCCGTCCAAGGTGCCGATCCTCGGCCTGAAATCGACGGTGCATTTCCGCGCCGATTTCCAGCCCATCGCCGAGACCATCCTGGTGGTGCAGTCACCCGGTGCGCATATCACCGATCCGATGGAGATGCCCTACAAGCACCTGCGCAAGGGCATCAAGCTGAAGCCCATGGGACCGGTGTGGAACGGGCAATAGTATCGCCCTGACCAGCTAGCGAAACGCCGGCTTCAGCGCCCACACCATCGGCACCGTCGTCAGCGCGATGCAGGACACGATGGTGAGCGCGATCGGCAGGCCGACGGCGTCGCCGACGAAACCCGAGATCAGTGGGCCTGTCGCGCCGGCGACCGAGCCGCCGGTGTAGAAGATCGCGAAGGCGTGCGTGCGTTTCTCGGGACTGACGAATTCGGGGATCGTGCCGTAGAGCACCGAGGACGTGCCGTTCAGCATCAGCCCGACCGCCGGCAGAAGCACCAGCGCGAGCGGCAGTGCGACCGGCAGCAACAGCAGGATCAGGACAGTCGTTGCCACCTCGGTCAGGATCACCGACGGCGCCACGCCGAGCTTCTCGCCCACCCAGCCCATCACCAGCTTGCCCGCCGCGCCGCCCGCGAACAGCAGCGACAGGCCAAGGCCGATGGTCGGAATGTCCGCGCCTTTGTCGCGCAGCAGGAACGGCAGGAAGATCAGGAAGCCCGTGCGCACGAGGTCGTCGGCAATGTGGATCGAGAACAGCAGCCAATAGGCCCACGGTCGATCCTGCCCGGCCATGGTGGACCTGGGCGCATCGCCCTTGTCGTGCAGCGGCACGGGTTTCAGCGTGGCCAAGATCACGCCGGCGCCCGCCACCGCGAACGCCGCGATCACGATCAAGGCCTGCTGCCAGCCTAACGCGGCGGCGATCACGGCGAACACCGCGGGGAGCGCCATCTTGCCGAGGTCGCCGGTGAAATTGTAGGTGCCGAGCGCGGTGCGCGAGCGCAGGCCGGAGTATGCCGCCGACACCAGGCTCGAGCCGATGGGATGCTGCGTGCTGCCGCCCAGGCCCGCCAGCAAGAGGCCGATGACGACGCCGTAGATCGACCCGGTGAGGCCGGCCAGTCCGTAGCCGACGGCGATCAAGGCCGTGCCGATCGCCAGCACGCGGACACCGCCGAAGCGCACGGCGAGCTTGCCCGACGGGATCTGACCGACCGCCATGCCGCCGGAATAGACGGTCTTGAACGCGCCGATCGCGGCGTAGCTCAGGCCGAACTGGGCCTGCAGCAGCGGATAAAGGACGTTCAGAAGGTCGGTGAAGCCGTCATGCAGCGCATGCGCACCGCCGCAGACGGTCAACGTCCGACGAGGCGAAACAGAGGGGGCGACGGCGACTGTCATCTCGCCGTCACAATACTACCGGCCGGGCATCGCCCTGAACCAAAAAGCGATCTGCTGCTGGAAATCGCTTTCGGCAAAGGCGGTGTCGGTGATCAGCGAAGGCTTGCCGTTACGCGGATAGCGCACGCTCGCCAGCCGCTCGAATTTGGTATCGCTGAGATGCATCAACAACACGTCGCCCTGGCGGCGCATGAAGATCAGGTCGTGGATCTTGCGGATGTTGGTGAGACTCACAACGAAACGATCGTTGTCGTCCTCCTGGGCGATCTGGCGCACCGGGATGTCATGGTTGCCAGCCTGGTTGGTGATGCCCATCAGCGCCGGCGCCTCGGGCGCCAGCATGCTGTCCCGGCCGCTCTTCTGAATCCAAAGCACCAGCCGGTCGCCGCGTGGCGACAGCGTGTAGCGAGGCTTGTTGCTTCCGAACAGATCCGACGTTGTGCAGGCGCCGGCAGGCAGGATGAGCGTGGCGAGGAGGAGGGAGCGCCGCGCAAGTACGCTGTTGTTTTTGTTCAACCTTGGTCCTTCCCGATCTTGTCCATCTCGATCATCACCGGGGCGATGGTCTCCAGCGCGCCGTCGCGAATGGCGCGAAAGAAGCAGTTGTGACGTCCGGTATGGCAGGCGACGCCCGTCTGGTCGACCAGCACCAGCAGCGTGTCTCCGTCGCAGTCGATCCGGAGATCGACCAGGGTCTGGATGTGGCCCGACGTATCGCCCTTGCGCCACGGCGCCTTGCGCGAACGCGACCAGTAGCAGACGCGGCCTGTGCGCATGGTCTCTGCGACGGCGTCGCGATCCATCCAGGCCATCATCAGGACGTCGCCGGTATCGTGCTGCTGGGCGATGGCGGGAACCAGGCCCTGGGCGTCGAACTGGATGGCCGCGATCGCCTGGTCGATGGCGGCCGGCGAATACGTTGTGGAAACCGCGCTGTTGCTGGACATGGGTGCGAGCCTTGGCCTGCGAGAGGAACGGCGCGTATAATCGCCCTCCACCAGCTTGGCAAATCGGGACCCGAGTGAAGAAAACCGCCAAAGCCCAGGCGCACAATCACGATCACCGCCACTGCATCGAGGACGCGCTGGCCGCGGCCGAGAAGCTCTGTGCGGCGAAGGACTTGCGCTTCACGCCGCTCCGCCGGCGCGTGCTCGAGCTCGTCTGGTCGAGCCACAAGCCGGTCGGCGCCTACGCCCTGCTCGACCAGCTGCGCACCGAGGATCTCGGCTCGGCGCCGCCAACCGTCTACCGGGCGCTCGATTTCCTGATCGACAATGGACTGATCCATCGCATTGAGCGCATGAATGCCTTCGTGGGCTGCAGCCATCCCGGCGAGGCCCATCGCGGCTTCTTCCTGATCTGCGGCGATTGCGGCAATGCCGAGGAGCTGCAGAGCGACGGGCTCGCCGATTCGATCGCCTCGAGCGCCAGCCGGCGCGGCTTCGCGGCACGCGATATGACTTTGGAAGTGACGGGGACCTGTGCCGACTGTCGGCGCACCTGAAGCGCTTCCTGATGACGACGGTCTACAAGATTGTTGCTGCTGACCTGTGGCAAGCCGCGGAAGTCAGCGGTGTCTTCGCCGGCGCCGGGATAGATCTCAACGACGGGTTCATCCACCTGTCCACCGGACCGCAGGCGAGGCGCACGGCCAAGCTGTACTTCGAAGGCCGGGCCGATCTCGTGCTCGTGGCGGCTGACGGGCCGAGCCTTGGCGAAGCGTTGAAGTACGAGCCGTCACGCGATGGCGATCTGTTTCCGCATCTCTATGGGTCGTTGCCATTGACGGCGGTGCTGTCGGTGCGGCCGCTGCCTCTCGGTCCAGACGGCAATCACGTCTTCCCGCACGACGTCGACTGATAAGGCGAGGGTTCAGGTCATCACAAAGGTGGGGACGCGCTCGGCCTCGCCAGGCGCAAAGGCGAGAGCATTCCAGAAGCCTGCTTCTTCGAGCAGCGGCCTCAGGACCTGGCGCTCGCCATACGGCAATGCGGCGAACATCTGCTTCAGCCAGAGCCAGCAGCGGGCCGGATAGGGCCGAGCGACGCTCGTCATCTGCACGCCATCGACCGGATAGACGGCAACCGGCTTGCCCTCGGCAACGGCCGCACTGACGGCCACCATCATCGGCAGCAGCGTGCGACCCGCGAGCTTCACCAGGGCGCGTGCCGTTTCGCCGGGTTCCCTGTCGGTCGACCAGTTGCCGTCGTGTCCCGACAGATCGTCCATGTACTGCGTCCACTGGAACAGGCGCACGGCGTGCTGGCGCAGGATGCGCGCTGCCGTCGGGTCGATCACGAACTGCGAGAGCATGCCGTAGAGCCCGAAGTCGGCGATCGAGGGTCGGTTGCCGAACAGGAAGAGCTGCTGCGAGAGCCCGCGTTCCAGCGCTTCGAGCAGTTCGCGGTACTGGCGATGGAACACATCGGTGGCCGCAGGATTGCCGGCGCCCAGCGCAGTGCGCACCTTCTGTTGACGGGCGGTGAAGCGGGCCATGCCGGCCGAGAGTTCGTCCTCGCTGACCGCGCCCAGCCAGCCGTGCATCTGGCGGCGGGCACAAAACGTCACGTCCTCGTCGGACGTCCAGCGGAAGGCCATCAGCGGCAGGGGCAGCCATTCGTCGGCGAAGTCCTCGATCAGGCGGGCGAGGAAGCGTTCGCCGGCCGAGGGCGGCAGCACCGAACGGCCCTCATGTCGCGATTCGAGCTCGTGGATGAGTGGCGTCGAATCAGTCCACGGCGTGCCGTCGGGGAACAGCACGATCGGCAGCTGAGTCTTGTGCAGATAGTTGAGCTTTTCAGTCTGGCCCGTGCCGTCCCAACCGCCCAGCACAATCACCCAGTCATGCGGCATGCGCCGATAACGCATCACCGCCCGGACCTTGTGGGAGTAGGGCGAGCCCGGACCCGCGAGGATGCGGTAGCGGTCGCTGGGCTCGCCCGTCATGCGCGGATCGTCATCGGATCAGGCGTTGTGCGCCCGGTTCAGTCGGTCGAAGCCTTCGGCGAGGTCGGTCTTGAGGTCCTCGACATCCTCCAGGCCGATATGGACGCGCAGGATCTGCTTGTTCTTCGGCCACGGCACGGCGGTGCGATAGTTGTCGGGATGAGCCGGGATCATCAGGCTCTCATAGCCGCCCCAGCTTGCGCCCATGCCGAAGATGTCCATGCCGTCGAGCATGGCGGCAAGCGCGTTGCGACTGAAACCGTCGCGCAGGGTGAACGAGAACAAGCCGGACGAGCCCTTGAACAACTTCTTCCAGTTCTCGTGGCCGGGGCAGTCGGGCAGCGCGGGATGCAAGACCTTGTCGACCTCGGGGCGGCCTTTCAGCCAGTGCGCGATCTCCACGCCGCTCTTCTCGTGATGACGCAAGCGCACAGCCATGGTGCGCAGGCCGCGCAGGGCCAGGTAGCAATCGTCGGGCGCGGCATGGAAGCCGAAATTCTGGCACGCCGTCTTGGCGACCTCGAACATTTGGCGCGTGGCGCAGCCGATGATTCCCATCATCGCGTCGGAGTGGCCGACGATGTACTTGGTGCCGGCGTGGATCGACAGATCGCAGCCATGGTCGAACGGCTTGAAATAGAGCGGCGTGGCCCAGGTGTTGTCGATCATCACCGTGGCGCCGTGCTTCTTGGCGACGGTGGCGATGGCGTCAACGTCCTGCACCTCGAAGGTCTGCGAGCCCGGCGCCTCGAGATAGACGACCTTGGTGTTGGGCTTGATCAGCTTTTCGATGTCCTTGCCGATCATGGGATCGAAGAACGTGGTCTCGACGCCGAAGTTCTTCAGCGTGGTGTTGGCGAAGCGCCGCGCCGGACCGTAGGCATTGTCGGTCAGCAGCATGTGGTCGCCGGTCTTCAGGAAGCCCACGATCGCGCCGGTGACGGCGGCGAGGCCCGACTGCACGGCGATCGAGCGGTGCGCGCCTTCGATGGCGGCCACGGCGTCCTCCAGCGCCTTCTGCGTCGGCGTGCCATTGCGGCCGTAGCCGAAGCCCTCGAACGGCACGCGATTCTCAAACTTCTCCATGGTCGGGGAGAGGATCGTCGAGGCGTGGTAGACCGGCGGATTGACGATGCCGAAGTTGTTGGCGGGATCGCGGCCGGCGACGGCCAGAACGGTATCGGGTCTGGTATAAGTTTTCTTTGATGTCATGAACCTCACTATGGCACAGCCGTTACTTCGGCGGCCAGCGGTAGAGATCGGGCCACAGCACGCGCGGATCGCGTAATTCCTTGCTTTCGCTGCGCACGGGGCGAAAGCCAGCCTTGCGATAAGTGTCGAGCGCGCGCGGATGGTCGAGCGTGTTCGTGTTTAGAACCAGTCGGGTGACGCCGCGCGCGAAGGCACGCTCGATGGCGCGGTCGAGCAGCCAGGGGCCGATGCGCCGGCCGATGTAATCGAGCGTGAGGCCGAAGAAGGCCAGCTCGTCGCCGCCCAGCTCGAAATAGCCGACGAGATCGCCGTCATGGCGTGCGACATGCAGCTCATGATCGGGGGTGTCGAGCAAGGACTGCAAGGCGGCATCGCTCAGCAGGCGGCGCTCGTACCACAGCCAGGGACGCCCAACGCGATCGTAGAGCTCGCGATAGAGCGCGGCGGTCGGAGCGGCGACTTGTTCGATCCGCAGGTCGAGGTTCGGCAAACGGCCGCGCTTTGTCCAGTCGGCTCGCTCCATTTCGAGATGCGTGATCGTGATCGCCAGCCGGCCGTCGGCGCGCGGCGCCGGCTGGTGGGCGAAGAGCTCAGGCGCCGGTGACGATTGGCGTGTCGGCACGGCCGCCCCATTCGGTCCATGAGCCGTCGTAGACGGCGGCTTCCGGAGCGCCCGTGAGGTACAGGCCAAGGGCCACGACGCAGGCCGTGACACCCGAACCGCAGCTTGCCGTCACCTTCTTGGTCGGGTCGATGCCCGAGGCCGCGATGCGGGCGGCGAGCTTGTCGGCCGGCAGCATGGTCCCGGTCTTGGGATCGAGCAGCTCATTGTAGGGAAGATTGTACGCGCCCGGCATGTGGCCGACGCGCAAGCCGGCGCGCGGCTCGGGGACCTCGCCGCGGAAGCGGTTGGCGGCGCGTGCATCGACGATCTGCTCGCGCTTGCTGTTGATCAGGCCCAGCACGTCGTCGACCGAACGGACCAGGGTGTTGTTGAGGCGCGCGGTGAAGTGACGATCGCGCGGCGGCGTCGGATCGTCGGTGACGGGCTTGCCCTCGGCCATCCACTTGGGCAGGCCGCCGTCCAGCACCGAGACGTCCTTGTGGCCCATGGTGCGGAACATCCACCACACGCGGCAGGCGCCGGTCATCGGCGTGGTGTCGTAGACGACGATCTTGCTGCCGTCGCCCAGGCCGAGCTTTCGCACCCGTGCCGAGAACTTCTCCGGCGACGGCAGCATATGGGGCAGGGAGCTCGACGTGTCGGCGATCTCGTCGATGTCGAAGAATACCGCTCCGGGTATGTGCTGGTTTACGAACTCGTTCCTGGGATCGCGTTTGGCGGCCGGCAGGTAGAACGAGCCGTCGACGACGCGCACGTCCGGCGCATCGAGGCGGGCGGCGAGCCAGTCCGTGCTGACCAGCCCGTCGGGTCTTGCGTATTCCATTCGCGTTTCCTCTTTCCCTTCCGCCTCACCCTGAGGAGCATCGCGCAGCGATGCGTCTCGAAGGGTGGCAACAACATGACTGGTTCCCATCCTTCGAGACGCGCCCTGCAGGCGCTCCTCAGGATGAGGTAAACGCCTACACCAACGAAATGATGAACCGCCGGTTCATCTTCCCCTTGTTCTCGATCTTGGTGCACTCGACACGGCCGATCTCCGCGGTTTGCGCGACGTGCGTGCCGCCGCAGGCCTGGAGATCGACGCCTTCGATCGACAGCAGGCGCACGCGGCCGGCGCCAATCGGCGGGCGCACACTCATGGTCTTGACCAGTTCGGGGCGAGCGTTCAGCTCCTCGTCGGTCACCCATTGCGGCGTCACCGGGCGGTCGACGGCCAGGATCTTGTTGATCTCTTCGGTCACCCACTCCTTGGTGGGGACGTCACCTTCCAGATTGAAGTCGAGTCGGCTCTTGTCGGCGTTGACCTGGCCGCCGGTTACGTTGCCCTTGATCACGGCCGACATGACGTGAAGCGCAGTATGCATGCGCATGTGGCGGTAGCGCCGGTCCCAGTCGAGGACAGTGTGGACTTTGGCGCCGACAGCCGGGCGAGGGGAGTCGGGGGCAAGGACGTGCAGCACGTCGCCGCCGTCAGCTTTCACCGAATCGACGATCTTCGCTTCGCCGCCATCCCAGCGCAGCAATCCGCTGTCGCCCGGCTGCCCGCCGCCTGTCGGATAGAAGATCGTCCGATCGAGCCGCACCCCGCGCTCGTCCAGCGCTGTCACGGTGGCGTCAGCTTCCTTGAGATAGGCGTCCTGCCTGAAGAGCTCTTCGACCATGGGAGGGGATTTAGGCCCTCGCCAGCCGCGCCGCAACGTCCCGCGCCGTAGGCATCGACGGCGCAGCGCCCAACCGCTCGACGGAACAGGACGCCGCCGCACTGGCGTAGTGCGCCGCATCCTGCGGTGTCGCGCCCTCAGCCATGCGCGCGGCCAGCGCGCCGACGAAGCAATCGCCGGCGCCTGTCGTGTCTACCACCTTGGCCTTGAAGGCGGGAACCTCGGTGACCCCGTCGGCGGTCACGACAACGGCGCCGCGCGCTCCCAATGTCGCGACGACCGCGCGTGCGCCCTGGGCACGCAGCTTTGCGCAGGCAGCCGTCACCAGTCGCCGTGAGCTGGTGGCACGGACCCGTGTGCCTGTCGCCTGGCCAAGCTCGATCTCGTTCAGCACGGCGACATCGACATTTCGCATGAGGCTCGCCGGGTAGGGCAGGAACGGAGCGAGGTTCAGCACCGTGCGTGCACCGGCGGCCCGGGCGCGCTTCAGCACGGCCTGGGTCTCGGCGATCGGCGTTTCGAATTGGGCCACCCAGACCTCGTCCGGCTGCGGCTGCTGGCGGACCATCTTGTGCGCAAAATGCAGGTTGGCACCCGATGCCACCGTGATGGCGTTGTCCTGGTTCGCCACCTGGATGATCGCGACGCCGGTCGCCGCGCCGTCGATCTCGCGCACGCCGGAGCTGTCGATATCGCAGTCGGCCAGGAAGCCGCGCAGGCTATTGGCGAAGGCGTCGTTGCCGACGGCGCCGACCATTGCCGTTGGCACACCGAGCCGCGCCGAGGCGACGGCCTGGTTCAGCCCCTTGCCGCCGGGCAGGAATGACACCGTGGCGCCGAGCAGCGTCTCGCCCGTGACGGGTCGCCGCTTGCTTTGCACGACGACGTCCATGTTGAGACTGCCGCAGACAACGACGCGACTCATGTGACCAACGTCCGAGCGGAGAATTTTTCGTCGCGCCAGGCCCCGCTGATGACTACCTCGCGCAGGGCCGATGCCGCGTCGGCGACGTCGCGATGGCTGAGATAGAGCGGCGCAAAGCCGAAGCGCATGATGTCGGGCGCGCGGAAATCGCCAATCACCCCGCGCGCGATTAACGCCTGTACCACCGGGTAGGCATGCGCATAGGCGATGGCTACCTGGCCGCCGCGCTTGGCGTCGGCTCGTGGCGTCACGATATGCATGCCGAATTCGCGGCAAAGCGGATCGACGAGATCCATGAACAGGCGCGTGAGCGCCAGGCTCTTGGCGCGAATTGTGGCGACATCGACGCCGTCGAGGAGATCGAGCGCGGCCTCGAGGGCTCGCAGCGACAGGATCGGCTGGGTCCCGCACAGCAGCCGCCGGATGCCGGACACGGGACGATAGCCGCTTTCCATGGCGAAGGGTTGAGCATGGGTCCACCAGCCGGAGAGGGGCTGCACCAGCTGGTCGTGATGGCGGCGGGCGGCGAAGATGAAAGCCGGTGCCCCGGGACCGCCATTCAGATACTTGTAGGTGCAGCCGATCGCGAAATCGGCGCCCGCGCCATCGAGGTCGATCGGCACGACACCGGCGCTGTGGCAGAGGTCCCAGACGACGATCGCGCCGGCGAGGTGAGCGCGCGCCGTGAGATCGGCGATGTTGCGCAATTCACCGGTTCGGTAGTTGACGTGATTGATCAGCACGACGGCCGTGCCCTCATCGATCATGGCCTCGAGTGGCACATCGTCGGCGGCAAGACGCAGCGCCATACCGGGGCGCGACTGGGCTACACCTTCGGCCATGTAGAGATCTGTCGGGAAGCTGTCGCGCTCGGCGAGGATCGTCTTGCGGCTGGGACGCAGCGCCAGCGCAGCGTGTAGTGCCTTGTACACATTGATCGAGGTCGAATCGGAGACGACCGTCTCGCCGGCCGCTGCACCGATCAGCCGGCCGATGCGGTCGCCCAGCGTGTCGGTGAGGGTCCACCAACCAGCGGCATTCCAGCTGCGGATCAATCCATCGCCCCATTCCTGCCGCGCGACCCGCTCGAGCGCGGCAAAGGCAGCCTTTGGCGGCGGGCCGAGCGAGTTGCCGTCGAGGTAGATCACGCCCTCGGGCAGATGGAACAGTTCGCGCATGGCGCGCAGCGGATCGGCGGCATCGAGGGCCGCCACGTCGATCGCGCCGGCCTGCATGGTGCTACTTCATCCAGCGCGGCAGAGGCAGGTTCTTTTCGCGCAGGAAGGCCGGGTTGAAGAGCTTGGACTGATAGCGCTGGCCGCCATCGGCCAGGATGGTGACCACGGTCTTGCCGGGGCCGAGATCGCGCGCCAGCCGCATGGCGCCCACGATATTGATCGCGGTCGAGCCACCCAGCACCAGGCCCTCGTGCTCGATCAGGTCGAACAGCACGGGCAGGGCTTCCTCATCGGTGATCTGGTAGGCCATGTCGAGCGGTGTGCCCTCGAGATTGGCCGTGATGCGGCCGTTGGCGATGCCCTCGGTGATCGAGTTGCCTTCGGCCTTGAGTTCGCCCTTCACGAACCAGTTGTAGAGCGCTGAGCCCATCGGATCGGCGAGTGCGATCTTGATATTGGGATTGCGTTCCTTGAGGGCGCGCGACACGCCTCCCAGCGTGCCGCCGCTGCCGACCGAGCAGGTGAAGCCGTCGACCCTGCCGCTGGTCTGGTCCCAGATCTCGGGGCCGGTCGTGCGGTAGTGCCCATCGCGGTTGGCGGTGTTGTCGAACTGGTTGGCCCAGATCGCGCCGTTGGGCTCGGTCTTGGCCATCTCCTCGGCGAGCGTGCCGGAATAACGAACGTAGTTGCCGGGATTGGCATAGGGCACGGCGGGGACGAGCCTGAGGTCAGCGCCGCACAGGCGCAGCATGTCCTTCTTCTCCTGGCTCTGCGTCTCGGGCATCACGATCACCGACCGATAGCCACGCGCGTTCGCGACCAGGGCGATGCCGATGCCGGTGTTGCCTGCGGTGCCCTCGACGATGACGCCGCCTGGCCGCAGCTTCCCGCGCTTCTCGGCATCCTCGATGATCGCGAGCGCGGCACGATCCTTCACCGAGCCGCCGGGATTGAGGAACTCGGCCTTGCCGTAGATTTCGCAACCCGTCGCTTCGGACGCCGCGCGCAGCTTGATCAACGGCGTATGGCCGATGCTATCGATGAAACCCGACCTGACGTCCATGGGCGTGCTCGCTCCGCTGACCCTGCGCTTCCCCGGGCCGGGACGGTATCGTGCCCGCCGGATTATTGCCAGCGCGCGCGGACCTCGTCGCGATGCAACGCCAGCCATTGCAGGGCGATCACGGCGATGGCGTTATCGATTTCGCCGTGCTCCAGCATGGTGCGCACCTCGGCAAAGGGCAGAGCCTTGACCAGGATATTCTCGCCTTCCGATTCCAGCCCGAACACTCCCCCGGCATTCGTCGTGTCGACATGGCCGAGGAAGATGACGCAACCTTCCGAGCAGGCGCCGGGGCTCAGGATCACATCGTGGATAGGGATCGTCTCGCGAACCTCGAGCGACGCTTCCTCGACCGCTTCGCGGCGCGCCAGCTCCTCGGGCGACTCATTGTCCTCGATGATCCCGGCGACGATCTCCCAGGTCCATGGATGACGACCGGCGACGTAGGAGCCTGAGCGGAACTGGCGGATCAGGACGACTTCGTCGCGCCGTGGGTCGTAGGGCAGGACGGCCGCCGCCATACCGCGCTCGAACACCTCACGCTTGATGATGCCGCTCTGGCCGCCCTGGTAGAGCCCGTGGCGGAACTGATAACGGCTGATGCGGAAGCGTCCCTGGTAGGCGACCTCGTGGCCGACCAACTCGACGGTTTCATTGGGCAGGGCGCGTGTTGCCATCTCGGCTCCGAATGCAAAAAGGGCCGCCCTCTGGCAACGAGAGCGGCCCAGAATTGGCTCCGGGGGCCGGATTCGAACCGGCGACCGATCGGTTAACAGCCGATTGCTCTACCGCTGAGCTACCCCGGATCAAGAACCCGCGCCGGTGCGGTATGCCGGTGCGAAGGCGCGGTGTTTTGACAGAGCGTCCCCAGCCACGCAAGAGCCGCAAAGTCGCGAAACTCCTTGGAGGCCTGGGCCGGAATCGAACCGGCATACGCGGATTTGCAGTCCGCTGCATCACCACTCTGCCACCAGGCCGCACAGGGAGTGGCGGCTGCTATACCGATGGCCTGCAACAAGGGCAAGCACCCGCGACCAGGGCGATTCCCACTCGCTGGCACCGATCTTCGATAGTTCGAGAGGGCGCATCCCGTCCGGCTAATCAGCCGGACGGGATGCGCTCTTAGAGCCCTTTGACGCTATTGTGCGCGGCCGCCTATATAAACTGCGCAACATCTAGAGGTCGGGGGATGACGGACTTCGCGCTCGCGCGCCGCAATATGGTGGAAGGCCAGCTCCGGCCCAACCGCGTGACCAATGCCCAGCTGCTGGCCGAGATCGGCACCCTGCCGCGGGAGCGCTTCCTGCCCGAAGGCCTGCGCTCGGTCGCCTATTCCGACGAGGACGTGCCGCTCGGCAACGGCCGTTACCTGATGGAACCCATGGTGCTGGCACGGCTGATCCAGATGCTGCAGCCGCGCGAGACCGACCGCGCCCTGGTGGTCGCCTCGGGTCGCGGGTACGGCGCGGCGCTTTTGGCACGCCTGGTGAAGGCCGTGGTCTCGGTCGAGAGCGATCCTACGCTTGCCGCCGCCGCCCAGCAGTCGGCGAAGGACCTCGGCCTCGCCAACATCGAGCAGAAGGTCGGGCCGCTGGAGGCGGGAGCTCCCGCTTCGGGACCCTACGACATCGTCCTGATCGAGGGTGCCGTCCGGCAGGTGCCGCTAGCGATCGTCGAGCAGCTTGTGGATGGCGGGCGTCTTGCCACCATTGTCGCGGGCGCGCCGGGGGCGCTCGGCACCGCGCAGCTCTTCGTCAAGGAAGGGGGCGTGGCGTCCGGACGGCCGCTTTTCGATGCCGGAACGCCATCCCTGCCGGGCTTCGCGCCGCCGCCGCGATTCACCTTCTGACGCCGGGGACGAGTCAGTTCTAAGACTATGAATGGCGTTAACATAGGTGCTAGGCTGCTGCCACAAATGAGGGTAGATCAATGCGTATCCGGCCCAGCTTGAGGCTTGCGCGCGCAGCGGCAGTGTGCGTGTTCGCGGTCGGCTTGGGCACGGCCCCGAACGGCCAGGCGCAGAGCCTTATCGAGGCACTGTCCACCACCTACAACAGCAATCCCGACCTGCTGGCCGGCCGCGCGCTGCTCCGCCAGACCGATGAAGGTCTGGCCCAGGCGGTTGCCAATTGGCGGCCCAGGGTCACCCTGTCGCTGGAGTACAACAAGCTCGAGCTGGACTCCTATCCGATCAGGACGACGCCGACGTTCTACTTCCTGAATGGCCGGTTCACGACCCTGCAGGTGGTCCAGCCGATCTTCCGCGGCGGCAAGACGATCTCGGAGACCAAGACCGCCCAGGCCAATATCCAGGCACAGCGTGCGACGTTGGCCGATACCGAACAGAACGTGCTGCTGGCGGCGGTGACGTCCTACGCCGACCTGGTGCAGAACATCGCCATCGCCGACGCCCGCCGTAACAACGTGCGGGTGCTGATCCAGCAATTGGACGCCACGCGCGAGCGCTTCCGGGTGGGCGAGCTCACCATCACCGACGTGTCGCAGGCCGAAGCCCGGCTCGAGGGCGCGCGCGCCGACCTGGTGCAGGCCGAGACGCAGATCCGCATCTCCGAGGCCGCGTTCCAGCGCACCATTGGTCAGAGCCCGGGCCGGCTGGGTGAGATGCCGCTGATCGGCGGTCTGCCGGTGAGCGAGGAAGAGGCGATCAACCTCGCCATGGACACGGGGCCGCGCGCGGTGTCGGCGCAGTATCGCATTTCCGCGGCCAGCTACAGCGTCAACACCGCTGTCGGCGATCTGCTGCCGCAGGTCAACCTGATCGGCGTCGCCCAGGTGCAGCAGGATCTGCAGGTCCCGACCGACCGGTATTACACCTATGGTGTCCGTCTGCAGGCGACTGTGCCGATTTATCAGAACGGCAGCGAGTGGTCGAAAATCCGGCAGGCCAAGGAGCTGGTGGCGCAGCGCCGCAATGAGCTCGACAGCGCGCGTCGCGCACAGGCGGAGAACGTGATCCGCGCCTGGCGCCAGCTCGATTCGTCGCGCTCGCGCGTGACCTCGTTCGAGGCGCAGGTCCGTGCCAACGAAGTCGCCCTGAACGGTGTGCGCCAGGAAGCCCTTGTCGGCTCGCGCACGACGCTCGATGTGTTGAACGCCGAGCAGGAACTGCTTAATGCCCAGGTCAATCTGGTGCAGGCGCGGCACGACGTGCAGGTGTCGTACTATGGCGTGCTGGCCGGCATCGGGCGGCTGACCGCCCGCACCCTCGCCTTGCCGGTCGAGTATTACGACGAAGAGAGGTACTATAACGAGGTCGGCTCCCGCTGGATCGGCTGGGGGACCTCCGGCGAGCAGGGTCCCAAGCCCCAGCCGGCGCCCACCACCACGACCAGCGGTGGCTTTGGCAAGTAAGGAGCGATCGCCCCTCAACGAGCCCAGATAGCGAGCCCCGATGAGCGACCCGAAGAGCGCCTCCAACGACCCATCGATGGACGACATCCTGGCGTCCATCCGCAAGATCATCTCCGACGACGAGGCGCGCGCCCAGGTGAGTGGCCAGGTCAGCAGCCAGCAGGCGGCGCAGCCCGGGCGTCCACCCGCGACGCCTCTGGTGGAACCGCGGATCCAGCCGCCCGGCCGTGACGACGTGCTGCTGCTCACCGACCTGATCGAGGAACCGAAGAGCGGCGCCATTCCGCCGCCGATTCCGCTGCCTCGCATCGATCCTGTCCGGGCGAGCGAGATGCCTCAGCCATCCGTCGAGCCGCCGGCGCCTGTCGACAGCGGTCTGATTGGGGGCGGGGTCGCAAGCAGCGCGGCGTCGGCGTTTTCGCGCCTGAACCAGGCGATGCAGGAGAGCGTTCCTGTGCCGGCCGCCGCCGATCCCGGGCCCGTGGTGGGCAACAACGGCAAGACCGTCGAGGAGCTGGTGAAGGAGACCCTGCGGCCCCTGCTGAAGGAATGGCTCGACCAGAACCTGCCGCAATTGGTGGAGCGTTACGTCGAACGGGAGATCGTCCGGCTGACCCGCCGCTAGTTCCCCAGGCGCCCCGAGGAAACCACGCCACGGCGCCATCCGTGGCGTTTTTCGTTATAAGGCTCACAAATGCTCGACAAGACCTACGACCCCAAGGAGATCGAAGCCCGCCTTTACCCCGAGTGGGAGCAGGGCGGGGCTTTCCGCGCGCATCCGGAATCGCCCAAGGCGCCCTATTGCATCGTCATCCCGCCGCCCAACGTCACGGGCAGCCTGCATATGGGCCACGCCCTCGACAATACGCTGCAAGACGTGCTGATCCGCTGGCGGCGCATGAAGGGCGACGACGTGCTGTGGCAGCCCGGCACCGACCATGCGGGCATCGCGACGCAAATGGTCGTGGTGCGCAATCTCGAGCAGGAGGGCATGGGGCTGGCGGTCGAGGGCGCGGAGAGCCGCAACGACGCCAACAAGAAGCTGCTCAGCCGTGAGGAATTCCTCGCCAAGGTCTGGGAATGGAAGGCCTATTCGGGCGGCACCATCACCAGCCAGCTGCGCCGGCTCGGCGCCTCGTGCGACTGGAGCCGCGAGCGCTTCACCATGGACGAAGGCCTGTCGGCCGCCGTGCTCAAGGTGTTCGTCGACCTCTACAAGGCCGGGCTGATCTACAAGGACCTCCGCCTGGTCAACTGGGACCCCAAGATGCTGACCGCGATCTCCGACCTCGAGGTCGAATCGCGCGAGGTGAAGGGCCATCTCTGGTACTTCAAGTATCCGATCGAGGGCAGCGACGAGCACATCGTCGTGGCGACGACGCGGCCCGAGACCATGCTGGGTGATACCGGTGTGGCGGTGCATCCCGACGATCCCAAGTGGAAGCACCTGATCGGCGAGCACGCCATCCTGCCGCTGGTCGGCCGGCGCATCCCGATCGTGGCCGACGAGTACTCCGATCCGGAGAAGGGATCGGGCGCGGTCAAGATCACGCCGGCGCACGACTTCAACGACTTCGAGGTCGGCCGCCGCCACAAGCTCGAGGCGATCAGCATCTTCGACAAGTTCGCGCGGCTCAACGACAGGGCGCCGGAGAAGTATCGCGGCATGGACCGCTTCGATGCCCGCAAGAAGATCGTGGCGGACATGGAGGAGGCGGGGCTGGTCGAGAAGATCGAGCCGCATACCCACACGGTGCCCTACGGCGATCGCGGCGGTGTGCCGGTCGAGCCGTTCCTGACCGAGCAGTGGTATGCCGACGCCAAGAAGCTCGCCGAGCAGCCGATCGCCGCGGCGCGCGATGGGCGCGTCGCCTTCGTGCCCGAGCGCGGCCGCGAGGAGTTCTTCCGCTGGATGGAGAACATCCAGCCGTGGACGATTTCGCGTCAGCTCTGGTGGGGCCATCAGATTCCGGCATGGTATGGCCCGGACAAGAAGATCTTCGTGGCCATGTCGGAGGCCGAGGCCAAGGCCGAGGCGCGCGCCCACTACGGCAAGGACGTGACGCTCGAGCGCGATCCCGACGTGCTCGACACCTGGTTCAGCTCGGCGCTGTGGCCGTTCTCGACGCTGGGCTGGCCCGAGGAGACCAAGGCGCTCGACAAGTACTACCCGACCAACGTGCTGGTGACCGGCTGGGACATCCTGTTCTTCTGGGTCGCCCGCATGATGATGATGGGCATGTACTTCATGAAGGACGTTCCCTTCCGCACTGTCTACCTGCATGGGCTGGTGACGGACGAGAAGGGACAGAAGATGTCCAAGTCCAAGGGCAACGCCATGGATCCCTTGGAGCTGATCGACAAGTACGGCGCCGATGCGCTGCGCTTCACCATGACCTCGCTCGCCGCCAATAACGCCGGCCGCCTGCGTCTCGCGCCGGCGCGCGTCGAGGGCTCGCGCAACTTCGCCACCAAGTTCTGGAACGCCACGCGCTTCGCCGAGATGAACGGTGCGGCGTTGCCCAAGGACTTCGACCCAACGACGGCGAAGCTCACCATCAACAAGTGGGTGCTGGGCGAGCTCGCCCGCGCCAACACCGCGATCGACAAGGCGATCGGCGAGTTCCGGCTGAACGAGGCGGCCGGCACGCTCTACGAGTTCATCTGGGGCATCGTCTGCGACTGGTATGTCGAGCTCTCGAAGCCCGTGCTGCAGGGCGAGGACGGCCCGGCCAAGGACGAGACCCGCGCCGTCACCGCCTTCGTGATCCGCGAGACCGCGAAGCTCCTGCATCCGGTGATGCCGTTCATCACCGAGGAGCTGTGGGACAAGCTGGGTCATCGCAGCCAGCACGGCATGCTGATCGGCCAGCCCTGGCCCACGCCGGCGCCCGTGGATGCGGCGGCCGACGCCGAGATTGGCTGGCTGGTGAAGCTGATCTCCGACATCCGTTCGGCCCGCGCCGAGCTGAACGTGCCGGCTGGCGCCAAGCTCAGGCTGCTGGTGGTCGGCGCCGACGCTGGTACGAAGCGGCGGCTCGACACGCACCGCGCCGCGATCGAGCGGCTGGCGCGCATCGAGGGGATCGCGACCGCGGCGGCGGCGCCCAAGGCCGCGCTGCAGGTCGTGGTCGGCGAGGCGACCTATGCCCTGCCGGTGGGTGACGTCATCGACCTCAAGGCCGAGAGCGCGCGCCTGCAGAAGGAGATCAAGAAGCTGGGCGACGAGGTCGCCAAGATCGACGCCAAGCTCGGCAACGCCGCGTTCGTGTCGCGCGCCCCCGAGGAGGTCGTCGAGGAACAGCGCGAGCGCCGCCAGCAGGCCGAGCAGACGAAGGCTCGGCTCAGCGCGGCGTTGGAACGCCTGGCAGCCTGAACCTCAGCGCAACGGCTTGGTCCACCAGTTCGAGGCGATGGTGAGATCCGAGCGGCGCAGCATCTCGGTCTTGGCGAGATCGCGGTCGGCGGAAACGACCACGATCTGAACACCGCCATGCTCGTGGATCAGCGTCGAGACGTGCGACAGCAGTGCCTCGCCGATGCTGAGCCACAGCTGCGGCTCGCGCACGCAGAAATCGTCGATCAGCCAGGTGTCGCCGCCCGGATCGAAGACCGGCGGGTTGGCGAACTTGGTCGCGATCAGGAAGCCGAGCAGCCGGCTGCCTTCGACGGCGACCAGGAAATAAGTGTCCGGCTCGGTCAGCAGCCTGGTGAAGGACGTCTCCGTCGACGCCGCCGAGTGCGAGGCCTTGTGCCAGAAGGTCGGCTGATATTTCTGCAGCTGCCGGCGGCTTTGTTCGACCAGCGCGACGGTCGCCTTGATGTCGCTCGTGTCGGCCTTGCGGACGTCCAAGGCAACCGCCGCGGCCTATGACGCCTTGCGCAGGTCCGGCACGTAGGGCCGGCTGGCGAAGTGCTCCTGGTCGTCGCCTCGCGCGAAGCGGAGGCCGGCGCGGCGCAGGGCGTCGTCATCGACGGCATCGAGCGGCACGAAGTAGCGGTCGTCAACCTTGATGAAGGTGTCGTTGTCGATCCGGTTGTAGCAGATCAGCAGCGTCCAGCGCCGGTTGGCCGAACGGTTGGCGTCGGAGCGGTGGATCGCGTTGCAGTGGAAGATCAGGGCATCGCCCTTGTCGAGCTCGCAATACTCGATCGGACACTTGTCGAGGATAAAGGGCATCCGCTTGGGATCGACCTCGTTCTGTGTCGGCGACAGCGGCGTGTGGTCGATGCGGCCGAGCCTGTGCGAGCCCGTGGCGATCTGCAGGCAGCCGTTCTCGCGCGTCGTCTTGTCGAGCGCGATCATTACCGAGAGCAGGTCGGGCCTGAGGCAGCCATTGTAGTACCAATAGCCGTAATCCTGATGCCACTCCCAGGCGCCGCCGACCTCGGGCTCCTTGGCCGTGAGCTTGGACTGGTAGTGATAGACCGGCCCGCCCAGCAGTGCGGCGGACGTGTCGACCATGCGTCGGCAGCGCGCCGCCAGTCCATAGACGCTGTCGCCGGCGCGGTTCCACAGCGCAATGCGCGTCGAGCGGCCCTCGCCATCGCGCCGGTCGAGGATGCTCGAGCGAACCGCCGGATCCTCCTCCATGGCGCGCGTCAGAAGGTCGACCTCGTCGGGCGCAAACAGGCCGCGGGCGTAAGTGAAGCCCTTTTCGTTGAACTCGGCCATCTGCGCGGCACTCAGCATGTTGGGCATGGTTTCGCTTCCTCGACTTGAAACCCACTCACCTCACCCTGGGGAGCGGTCTGCAAGGCCGCGTCTCGAAGGGTGGGAGCGAGCACATTGTTTGTTGCCCCTCCTTCGAGACGCCACGCTCCGCGTGGCTCCTCAGGATGAGGTTGGTTTGAAAATGTTTCGTCCGTCTTTCCCGCCAACCGACACCTTACGCCCAAGCTGTTCGTTCGTCAGCATATCGGCCAGCAGCGCCGGGTCGGAGTCGCTCAGGGCGACGAAGCGATCACCAGACCCGTCAAGGCGGCCAAAGATATAGGCCTTCTGCGGCGCATCCTTGCCGTAGGCCACGCAGTAGGTCGATCGTGCCGGTGCCGCTCGGCGTGGTGCTGACGCGCTGGCGAGGCAGGGCATCCAGCTCGGCCTGCAGCTTCTTCGGATCCTCGCGGCGCCACGGGCCCTTTGTCGGTTCGCTCGAGTAGAGGCCGGCCGAATGCTTGGTGAGGTAGTTGCCGTTGGCCGTCACCATGCCGAACGAGCCCGGCGCCTTGCGCACAACGTTCATCATCTCGGCAATCGAGTGCGTGACGTAGTTGTTGCCCGGGCCTCCGAAGAAGGGCAGGCCGCCGGTGACGCTGATCGGGCGCGGATCGTCGTCGGCTAGACCGATCTCCTTCATCGCCACCTCGACCGCCGAGGGGAAGCAGCTGTAGAGGTCGAAGGCGGCGACGTCGGCCACCGTCTTGCCGGCCATGTCGAGCGCCAGGCGGGCGCAGCCGCGGATGGCGGGCGAGGCATCCAGCCGTTCGCGCTCCGACACCACCCAGGTATCGGTGCCGTCGGCGCAGCCATGCAGAAATACCCAGCGGTCCTGCGGGATGCCCCAGTCACGCGCCTTCTCGACCGAGGTCACGAGCACCGCCGCGGCCTGGTCGATGATGGCGTTGGAATTCATCAATCGCGGATAGGGGAAGCAGATCCAGCGGTTGTCGTCCGAGATCGTCGCCAGCCGCTCGGCGCTGTAGCCCTCGCGGCGGGTCGCCAGCGGGTTGGCCTTGGCGACCGCGGCCAGTCGCTCGAACAGCTTGCCCATCGCCGCCATGTGGGTGGGAACATCGCGCTTCAGGCCGCCGCGGATCGCGTTTTCCAGCAGCGGATAGAAATGGATCGCCGCGCGCAGCTCGTGCCGCGCCTCCTCATCGGAGAAGCCGAAGCGCTTGTCGCCGATGCGCGTCGGCTCGCCGCCGGGGTCCTCGTTGTGGTCGATCTTGAGTCCGGCCTTGCGCGCATTCTGGGTCGAGCGCAGCAGCTCGGCGCCGCAGATCAGGGCGAGCTCGGTCTCGCCGGTCGCGATCTCCTCGGCGAAGCGATTGACGAGGTACTGGGGCATGTTGCCCCCGGAATGCGTGTAGAGCATTTGCCGCGGCGCGGCGCCCAAGCGGTTGGCAACAGCCTTGGGCGGATTGCTGCAGCGGCCGAACGGCGAAGCGAAGCGCGGGCTGATGTCGGGGAAGAACTCGAGGACGGCGACGGCGTCGATCAGCCGGCCCAGCACCGGCGCCCCGATCGCGGGACGCGCATCGCCCAGCGCGAGCGTGGCCGCCTCGGCGTAGAAGGCGACGTTGGATCGCTCGCTGGAAGGCTTGCCCGTGGTGTCGGTGATCTGGCCGCATCCGACCAGGATGGGCGTACGCGGATCGATCATCGGCCAAGCGCCTTGATCTCCTCGTCGGTCAGCCCGGCTTCCTTGAGCACGCTCTCGGTGTGCTCGCCCAAGGCCGAGACCCTTGGCCCGCTCTGCACGGGCGACCCGGAGAAACGAAAGGGCGGGGCGGGCGACTTGTAGGAGCCGGCGCTGTCCTCGATGGTGCAGAGCGATCCGCGATGCTCGACCTGTGCGTCCTGCAGCGCCTCGGTCACGGTGAGATAGGGCGAGCAGGGCACGCCGTGCTTCTCGAGCGCCGCCACGCATTCCTTGACCGTGAGCGCCTTCGACCAGGTCTCGAACTCGTCGACGAACTTGTCCCAGTTCATGCGCCGGTCGGCATATTTCTCGAAGCGCGGGTCGCTCAGCCAGTCACGGCGGCCGGCGGCCGTCGCCATGTCCTGGAAGGTGCGCTCGCTCGCCGTTGCCAGCATGACGTATCCGTCCTTGGCCTCGACCGGCCCGTACATCGGCCGTGACGGCATGTCGAAGTCGAACTGCGCGCGATTGACCTCGGCCATGAGCATGCCGACCAGCGACTCGAACATCGACACATCGACCATCTGGCCCTTGCCGGTGACGTGGCGCTGGTGGAGCGCCGCCAGAATGCCGCCCAGCGCATAGGCGCCGCTGGCGTAATCGGCGACGAAGATGCCGCAATTGTCGGGTCGCCCCCTACCATCATGATAGCGGCCCTGCTGGTAGAAGAGATGCGCCATGTCGTAGCCGGTCGAGGCGTGGATGACCGGCGCATAGGCCGGGCGCCCGGCGGCCGGCCCAGTCTGGCCGTAACCGGAGATGGCGCCGTAGATGATCCTGGGATTGACCCTGGCGAGCTCGTCGTAATCCAGCCCCAGCCGCTTCATGACGCCGGGCCGGTAGTTCTCCAGCACGATGTCGACGGTCTTCACCAGCTTCTTCACCGCGGCGACCGCCTCGGGCTTCTTGAGATCGAGCACAATGCAGCGTTTGCCGGCATTGAGCTGGCCGAACATGGTGCCCGCTCCGTTGCGCTGCACCGGCCGGCTCCGCATCAGGTCGCCTTCGGGCGATTCGACCTTGATCACGTCCGCGCCCATGTCGGCCATCAGGCGCCCACAATGCGGACCGGCGATGGTCGTCGAGAAATCGAGGACGCGGACACCCTCCAAGGGGCGGGGATTGGCTTCTGTCATTTATTCACCGCGCGACAAGGATGAGTACGACGCCTCCCACGACAAGGATGCTGCCCAGCCACTCGCCGGCCGACGGCCGCTCCTTGAGCACCACGTGCGAGGCGATGAAGGTGAACACCAGCTCGATCTGGCCGACCGCCCGTACCAGCGCCGCATTCTCCAGCGTCATGGCGAGCGCCCAGCCGGCCGACCCCAATACGCTGAAAATGCCCACCCAGATCGACGAACGCCAGTTGACCCAGACCTTGCCGAGCTGCGGGCGGTCGGCGCGGGATAGATACGCCGCCATCAGAACGACCTGGATGGTGTTCATGCAGGCCAGCACCGTGATGCCGCGCACCCAGAAGTCGCCCTCGGGCAGGAGCTTGGAGGCCTCGCGGATGGTGCCGGCGGCGATGGCGAAGATCGCGCCCGACAGGATGCCGTAGAGCGCCCCCTTGTGCATCAGATCGGCGAGCACGTTCCTGACGTTGGCGAACGAGCCGCGCATGCTCAGGATCACCACGCCACCCAGGCAGATCAGGATGCCGATCCACGAGCCGAAGCGCAGCGGCTCGTGGGCGATGAAGGTCGCGAACAGCGCCACGAACACCGTCTCCGTCTTGGAATAGACCGTCCCGACGGCGTAATTGCGCAGTGAAAAAGCGTGGATCATGAGCGATGTCGCCACGATCTGGGCGACGCCGGCGATGGTCACCAGGCCGAGGAAGCCGAGCGTGATGGTCGGCACATGCCGGCCGGTGCCGTAAACCAGGAAGGCGAGCGCCCCCAGGGCCAGCGGGGCGCCGTAGAGATAGCGGACGAAGTTGGCGCCATCGACACTCAGTACGCCACGTATCTTCTGCTGCATCGTCGTGCGGATGTTCTGACACAGCGCAGCGAAGATGGTGATCGGTATCCAAAGGGGCACGTTTCCTCCGGCCGGCAGTCTAGGGAATTGGCAGGGTTGCGTCTGCGGTCTTAATTTCGCGTATCGAGAGCGACGGCCATGAGGACTTGGTCGTAGTAACGGCCGTCCTGCTTCAAGGAATGCGCCTTATGTCCGTAGGTGACGAAGCCGCAACTGCGATAGAGCCGTTGCGCCACTTCGTTGTCGCTGACGACGCTCAGTTGAACCAGCTCGACGCGTTCGCGGGCATGAGCGAGAACGGCTTCGACGAGCGGTTTGGCGACACCGGTGCCACGCGCGCCGGAGCGCACGTACATGCCCCACAGCAAGCCTTTGTGGGCCCGCTTCGCGCCGACCTGGGTGCGGTAGCCGGCCATGCCGAGAAGATCCTTTCCGCGAAAGGCCCCGAAAACATCCGCCTTGGCCAGGACCTCCTCGAACTGCGCCAGCGACTGCGAGCGCTCCTGCTCGAAGGTGCTGCCGAAGACGGCCGGCGCCTGTTGAAGGGCTTCCAGCCGGATCTCCCGGTACAGCGGAGCATCGGCTGGCATCAGGCGACGGATCTGGGCTTGGGATGGTTCTGCCATGGTCCAAACTCTATGAATCGGCTGCCACCCTGAGTAAAGTCCGGCCGCTGACAGGGAGAAAACCAAACAATGTCGCGGAATGCGATAGGACGGCGAGGCGCCGTCGCGGCGGCATTCGCCGCGTCGCTCTCGTCGACCAGCCGGGCGCAGGCCGCGTGGCCCAGCAAGCCCATCCGCATCGTCGTGCCGTTCAATCCGGGGGGCGCGATCGACGCCCTGGTGCGCGTCATCGCCGACGGGCTGACGGCGCGGCTCGGCCAGCAGGTGCTCGTCGAGCCCAAGCCCGGCGCCAACACCATCGTCGGATCGGAGATCGTCGCCAAGGCCGCGCCCGACGGCTACACCTTCCTGATCACCACCAACTCGACCCACACCAACAACCCCACGCTTTACGCCAAGCTGCCGTTCGATCCGGCCAAGGACCTGATGCCGGTGTCGCTGGTCTCGCTGGGCACGATCCTGGTGGTGGTGAAGGCCGATGCGGCCTACACCGACCTGCGCGGCATGGCCAAGTGGGCGAAGGGCCTTGGCCGGCCCGCCACCTATGGCAGCTGGGGCATCGGTTCGAGTGGTCATCTCTACGGCCTGATGTTCGAGCAGGCGCTGGGTGGCCACTACAGCCACGTGCCCTATCGCGGCGATGTGCCGGCGATCCAGGATGTGTCGAACGGCACGCTCGACATCGCCTGGGCAAGCCCGACCAGCGCCAAGCCGCAGATCGACGCCGGCCGCGTGAGGGCGCTCGCGGTCGCGGGCTCCAAGCGCTCGGCCTCGATGCCCGAGCTGCCGACTTTCGCCGAGCATCTGGTCGCGGGCTTCGACTTGAGCCTGTTCGTGGCGGCCTATGCGCCGGCGGGCACACCGACCGACATCGTCGACCGCCTGTCGCGCGAGATCAAAGCGGTCATCAGCGAGCCGGCAGTCGCCGAGAAGATGATCGCCCAGGGCCAGACGCCGGTCGGCTCGACGCCCAAGGAGCTGGCCGACGTGCTGGCGCGCGAGACGCCGATCTGGGCCGAGCTGATCAAGCAATCCGGAGCAAAGGTCGAATGACATGAGCCCCAGCGACATACGCTCCGCCTACGCGCTGAAGCCGGCGACCTACAACGCGCGGCTGACCGAGGTCGGCCGCGGCACGCCGATGGGCGAGCTTTTACGCCGCTACTGGCATCCCGTTGGCTTGAGTGCGGATGCCGGCGACACGCCGCGGCCGGTGAAGCTGCTGGGCGAGGAGCTGATCCTGTTCCGCGATGGCGCCGGCCGGCCGGGCCTGGTCTATCCGCGCTGCTGCCACCGCGGCACGACCCTCTACTACGGCAAGGTCGAGGAGCGCGGCATCCGCTGCTGCTATCACGGCTGGCTGTTCGACGTCGACGGCCGGTGCCTGGAGATGCCATGCGAGCCCGAGCCCACCGGCGCGCAGTGCCAGCGCGTACGCCAGCCCTGCTATCCGGTCGAGGAGCGCTACGGCCTGGTCTTCGCCTATCTCGGCCCGACCGGGAAGAAGCCGGTGCTGCCGCGCTACGAATGCCTCGAGGTGATGGGCCCCGGCGAGTTCGTCGAGGCCGACGATTCCTCGATCGGCAGCGGCGGCATCGTGATCGCGCCCTGCAACTGGCTGCAGCATTTCGAGAACGTCGTCGATCCCTACCATGTGCCCATCCTGCACGGCAGCTTCAGTGGGCCACAGTTCGTCGAGCAGATGGCGAGCTTCCCCAAGGTCGCGTTCGAGTATGGCAGCCGCGGTGTGAAGGCGACGTCGCTGCGCCCCGGTCCCGACGGCAAGCGCTTCCGACGCATCACCGAGGCCGTCCTGCCGACGCTGCGCGTGGTGCCCAATCCGCGCGTCGCCCAGTACGGCATGGTCGAATCGATCGGCTGGACCCTGCCGATCGACGACACCCACTACCGCATCTACGTCGCCGGCCGCGTCAAGGAGAAGGGCGAGCTTGCGAAGTTCAAGTCGCGCTACAACGGCAAGACTTGGGCCGAGCTCACGCCCGAGGAGCACCAGAAGTTCCCCGGCGACACCGAGGCGCAGGTGGGGCAGGGAGCCATCACCTTCCACTCGGAGGAGCACCTGATGTCGTCCGACAAGGGCGTGGCGATGCTGCGCCATCTGCTGCGCCAGCAGGTCGACATTGTCGCGTCAGGCGGCGACCCGGTGGGCGTGGCCTTCGACGAGGAGAGCGCCTACGTGAAGTTCGACGCCGGTCAGTTCCTCGACGAGGTGTGATCGGCGCCTACTGCATCGGCGACTGACGTAAACCCGTCCCGCGCGAGCAGTGCCGCCAGCTCGTCCTTGATGCGACGGATAAGCGGCGGCCCTTCGTAGACCATCATCGAATAGACTTGAACCAGCGTCGCACCGGCGCGGATCTTGGCGTAGGCATCCGCGCCCGAGCCGACGCCGCCGCAGCCGATCAGCGGGAACTGCCCCTCGACGCGCTGCGCCGTCCGGCGCAGCACCTCGGTCGACAGCGTCGCGAGCGGCGCACCCGACAGCCCGCCCGCCTCGTCGCGTCGGGGCGAGCGCAGCGTCGACGGACGCGACAGCGTCGTATTGCCGACGATGATGCCATCCATCCTGAGGTCGCGGCAGACCGCGACGATGTCGTCGAGATCGTCGTCGGTGGCATCGGGCGCGATCTTGACCACCAGCGGCACCCGCTTGGCGGCGATGGCATCCTGCACGCGCTTCAGGAGGTCGGCCAATTGAACGCGGCCCTGCAGGTTGCGCAGGCCTGGCGTGTTGGGCGAGGAGACGTTGCACACCAGGTAATCGGCATAGGGCGCCAGGCCCACGCAGCCCGCGACATAGTCGGCGGCGCGATCGCTGCTGTCCTTGTTGGCCCCGACATTGACACCGACGAAGCCGCGGCGCGGCCGCGTCGCCAGCCGCGCGCGGACCGCCTCGAGCCCGTGGCCCGGGAAACCCATGCGGTTGATGACGCCGCGATCCTCGGGCAGCCGGAACAGGCGCGGTCTCGGATTGCCGTCCTGGGGCCTGGGCGTCACGCTGCCGATCTCGACCAGGCCGAAGCCGAGATCGAGCAGCGCGTCGGGCGCCTCGGCATTCTTGTCGAAGCCTGCGGCCAGCCCGACCGGGTTGGCCAGCGTGCGGCCCCAGACTTTTATGGAGAGCGATGGCGGATAGGCGCGCCGATCGGCCGGCAGCAGTCCTGTCTTGAGCGCGCGCAGGGCCAGTCCATGCGCCGCCTCGGCGTCGAGCTGCGACAGGAAGAGTTCGGCAAGGGCGTACCAGGAGGCCATTGCCGTCTGGTTAGCAGAGCGAGCCTGTGGATCGCTTAGGCCTTCCCATAGACGGGCATCACCGCGCCCGAATTGATCGTGTCCGACAGGCTGCAATGCGCCACGATCAGCTCGGCGATCGCCGCCGGCTTGACCCAGCTGTCGTGCTTGGCATTGGGCATGTCCTTGCGGTTGGCCGGCGTGTCGATGGTCGAGGGCGCAAGGGCGATGGCCGAAATGTTCTCGTTCTTGAGCTCCTCAGCCAGCGCCACGGTGAAGGCGGCCACTCCTGCCTTGGAAGCGGTGTAGGCCGTCATGTTGGCTCCCTGGCGCGGATTGAGGGCAGGGCGGGCGGAAATGTTGACGATATGTCCGCCTTTCCCGGCCTTGCGGAAGTTGAGCACGGCCGCACGGCAGCTCAACACGCAGGACGCCAGGTTCATCGACAGCTGTTGCTGCAGGACCTTGGCCGGGCTGTCGGCGATCGGCGCGTAGGCGAAGCCGCCGGCGATGTTCACCACGGCATGCAGCGACGGCAGCGCGGCGTAGAAGCCGTCGACCGAGGCTTCGCTGGAAAGGTCGATGTTGGGGGCGATGCTGATCTGCTTGCTGTCCGGCAGGTTATGCGTGGGCGGCGTGCTCTCGATGGCGGGGATGTGACAAGTGGCGCCCGCCTCGATGAAGGCCTTCACGACGGCCGCGCCGAGCGCGCCCGTGCCGCCGGTGACCACGACATGCCGATCCTTGAGCGACTGCATCTCCACTCCTCTAATTCTTCCTCCCCCGTATGACGGAGGAGGAGAAGAGGCAAGGGCTAGAGCATGATGGGTCCAGCTGGAATGAGCTGGACCCATCGTGCCTCCTGCAATAGGCAACGCCGGTGCGCGCGAATGGGATGAGATGGAACCGCGTGCGGTTCCATCTCATCCCATTCCGCTCTAGCGCCGGTCGCCGCCGCCGAGGTTCGGACGCAACGCCGGCGAATCGCTCCAGATGACCTGGAACAGTTGGCGGAACAGCTCACCGATCCGCGGGTCGGTCGGGCCGTTCGCCCCCGTCCATGCCGTCGTCTCGGACATTACCTGGTCGTTCCGGCAATAGACCGCAAAGACGTAGAACACGCCCGGCCGCCCCGGGCGGAAACGCGGCGGGATGCCGGCGCACACCGAGTTCGAGCCGTAGTCGAGCGCGGGATCGAACACCAGGACCAGCCGGTAGTAGGGGCGGGGCCGCTCGGGCGGATCGGCGTAGGTGAAGGTCATCGCCGGCCGCGGCTTTGCCGCCTGCATGATCGGCAGCAGGTTCTGCGCGACGATCTTGGGATCGGTTCCGGGAAAGGCGTCGCCGGCCAGGATCACCTGCCAGTTCCGGCCATCGGCGGCGGCGAAGAATTCGCGGAAGTCGTATTGCGGCGCGTAGTACGTACCGCCGATCACGGCCGCCAGGGCGGTCGCGGGAATGGTGAGCAATCCCAGCAACGCGACCGTCAGTTTCCGTCGCAAGCGCATGTCACCAGCTCCTCGCGAAATCCGTCGCCTCACGGCATGTTCTTCTTGCCGCCCAACGGACGATAGGACTGGCTGTCGGTGAACACCACCTGGAACAGCTCGCGGAACAGCTGGCCGATGCGCGGATCGGTCGGGCCGGTCGCCGGCGTCCAGGCCGTCGTCTCGGACAGCGGCTGATCGTTGCGGCAGTAGACGGCGTAAACGTAGAACAGGCCGGGCTGCGGCGGCCGCACGCGCGTCGTGCCGGCGCAGACGGCAGCCGAGCCGAGGTCGAGGCTCGGATTGAAGATGAGCACCAGCCGGTAATAGGGACGCTGCTGCTCCGGTGGCGGGTCGTAGGTGAAGGTCAATGCCGGGCGCGGCTTGCCGGCCTGCATGGCCGGCAGCAGGTCGCGCGCGACGGCGTTGGGATCGAGGCCCGGAAAAGCGGTGCCGGCGAGGACCACCTGGAAGTTACGGCCGTCGGTCGCGGCGAAGAACTCGCTGAAATCGTACTGCGGCGCGTAGTACGTGCCGCCGATCGTCGCTGCCGAGGCCGCGGCCGGCAACGTCAGTGCGAGAAGTGCGGAAACGAGCTTGCTCCGGAGTGCCATACATCCTCCTGTCGAGACGTCGCCCATGCTACGGCGATGAAGCGCCGTCGGATGTCACATTCGCGTGGCTTGTCAGCGAGCTGTAATCGCTGCTTACACGTCGAGATCGCGGGCGAACTTCGCGTGCTCCTGGATGAAGGCGTAGCGCTTCTCCGGCTTGCGGCCCATCAGGTCCTCGACCAGCGTCGAGGTCGTCATCTGTTCACGGCGTTCCTCTACGGTCGGGATGTCGACCTTGAGCAGGACCCGCTTGGTCACATCCATGGTGGTCTCGCGCAGATGCGCCGATTGCATCTCGCCCAGGCCCTTGAAGCGGGTGATCTCGACCTTGCCGCCGCCGAACACGTCACGGATTAGCTCGTCCTTGTGCGCGTCGTTGCGGGCATATTCGGTCCTGCCGCCCTTGCTGATGCGATAGAGCGGCGGCTGGGCGAGGAAGAGATGGCCGTGCTCGATCAGCTTCGGCATCTCGCGATAGAAGAACGTCATCAGCAGCGAGGCGATGTGGGCGCCGTCGACGTCGGCGTCGGTCATGATGATGACCCGCTCGTAGCGCAGCCGCTCGTCGTTGTAGTGGGCGCCGGTGCCACAGCCCAGCGCCTGGATCAGGTCCTGGACCTCCTGGTTCTCGCGCAGCTTGTCGGCCGAGGCGCTGGCGACGTTCAGGATCTTGCCGCGCAGCGGCAGGATCGCCTGGGTCTCGCGGTTGCGCGCGGCCTTGGCCGAGCCACCGGCCGAATCGCCCTCGACCAGGAAGATCTCGGTGCCCTCGGCGGCCGTATTGCTGCAGTCGGCGAGCTTGCCCGGCAGGCGAAGCTTGCGCGTCGCCGTCTTGCGCTGCTGCTCGCGGTCCTGGCGACGGCGCAGGCGCTCCTCGGCTTTGCCGATCACGTGCTCCAGCAGCACGTTGCCGGCTTCCTTGTCGCCGGTCAGCCAGTGCTCGAAGTTGTCGCCGACCACGGTCTCGACCAGCTTGGTCGCCTCGACGCTGACCAGCTTCTCCTTGGTTTGGCCCTGGAACTGCGGCTGCTCGACGAACACCGAGACCAGCGCCGCGGCGCCGTCGAATACGTCGTCGGCGGTGATGATCGAGCCCTTGCGGTTGCCCGTCAGCTCGGCATAGCGCTTCAGGCCGCGCACCAGCGCGCTGCGGAAGCCCGATTCGTGCGTACCACCCTCGGCCGTCGGTACGGTGTTGCAGTAGGAGCGGACGAAGCCTTCCTCATCGGCCGGCCACCATGCCGCCCATTCGACCTTGCCGCCGGCCGTGCCGTTGCTCTCGCTCTTGGCCTCGCCGGCGAAGGGCTGCGGCACGATGGTCGGCCGCTCGCCGATCTCCGACTTCACGAAGTCCTCGAGGCCGCCCGGGAAGTGGAACGATTCCTCCTCGGGGATCGAACCGTCCTTGGGTAGCAGGCTCTTGGCGCATTTCCAGCGGATCTCGACGCCCCGGAACAGGTAGGCCTTGGAGCGCGCCATGCGGTAGAGCCGCTCGGGCACGAAGGCCTGCTTGCCGAAGATCTGCGGATCGGGATGGAAGATGATCGTCGTGCCGCGCCGGTTGGGGGCGGGACCGGCCGACTTCAGCTTGGTCGCAGCCTTGCCGCGCGAGAAGCTCTGCGTCCAGGCTTGGCGATCGCGCGCCACCTCGACCACGAGCTCGTCCGATAGCGCGTTCACCACCGAGACGCCGACGCCGTGCAGGCCGCCCGAGGTCGCGTAGACCTTGCTGTCGAACTTGCCGCCGGAATGCAGCGTGGTGAGGATCACCTCCAGCGCCGACTTGTTCTTGAACTTCGGGTGAGGGTCGACGGGGATGCCGCGGCCATTGTCGCGGATCGAGATCTTGTTGCCCTCGAGCAGTTCGACATGGATGGTGTCGGCGTGGCCCGCCACAGCCTCGTCCATCGAGTTATCGAGCACCTCGGCCACGAGATGATGCATGGCCCGTTCATCGGTGCCGCCGATATACATGCCGGGGCGCTTGCGGACGGGCTCAAGCCCCTCCAGCACCTCGATGTGCTTGGCCGTATAGGAAGTGTCTTTGGTCGATGTGCGCTTGCCGCCCGACCGATCGAACAGATCGCCGTTCTTCGCCATGCTTCTTGTCTTTCCTCGGCCGCGCGAGGGGATCGCTGGTTGGCCGGAACGCCATTCATATGGTAGGAAAACCGCTGAAAATCAACAATTCCTTGTCATCCTCCGTGCGAGATCCAATGCCCGACAACCGCCGCGACCCGATTGTCAGGACCGTTCCGCACCCCTCCGACATGAACGGCAACGGTGACATTTTCGGCGGCTGGGTGCTGTCGCAGATGGACACGGCGGGCGGCGCGCTGGCCGGCCGCGTCGCCAAGGGCCGGGTCGCCACCGTGGCCATCACCGCCATGACCTTCGTCGAGCCGATCAAGGTGGGCGACTGGGTGTCGATCTACGGCGAGGTCACCAAGATCGGCCGCACCTCGATCACCATCGCGCTCGAAACCGTGGTGCAGCGCCGGCATGAGGACATCGAGCGTCGGGTGACGCACGGCACCTTCGTGTTCGTGGCGATCGACGACGAGGGCAAGCCGCGTCCGGTGCCGCAGCAGCTCGAGGCGACGCACACGGCATGAGGACGCTGTTCGCCCTGGCCGCCGGTCTCTGCTGGATGCTGCTGCCTACGTTGGCCGCGGCCCATCCGCACATCTGGATCCAGCAGGTGGTGCGCGTCGTCGCCAAGGACGGCAAGTACACGCATGTCGAGGTCGAATGGAAGTTCGACCCGTTCTCCAGCGAGGTCGAGATCCCGCTGATCGACGAGGACAAGGACGGCAAGTTCTCGGTCCGCGAGATCAAGGCGCTGGAAAGCGACATGATGCCCGAACTGAAGAACTACGGGTACATGACCTGGCTCAACATCGGAGGCCTCAATGGCGGGGGCAAGGACGTCCGGCCGGCCAAGCCGCCGGTCTTCACCGCCCGCATAGACGACCCCGCGACCTTCACCTTGCCCGACTGGGATCGCTCGGCCGGCGACAACGGCATGCCGATGCCGCAGAACAAGCAGGCGAGCCAGCCGCCGGGACCGCGCCCCAAGGGGCCGCGCAACCTGGTCTACGTCATGCGCTTCGAGCTGCCCCAGCCCACCAAGACGGTGCAGGTGACGACGTTCGATCCCGACGATTTCATCCGCGTCGAGCTCGACAAGAACCATATTCCGGCGGGCTGCACGCTCGCCAAGCATCCCACCTACAAGGCCGAGTTCGTGCGCGGCTATCCGGTCTTCGCCGACACCGTGACATGCCAGCTCCCGTGAAGGGCGCCGTCTTGCGCTCGCCCTTCCTGTGGGTCGGGGTGCTGCTGCTGGTCGCCCTGATCGGCGCGTTGGTGTTCAGCGATGGCGTGGCCGAGCTGGCGCGCTTCTCGGCCGAGTACCAGCGGCGCATCCAGCAGACGCTGTCGATGTCGTTGCGCGACATCAAGTCGGGCTCGGGCTCGATCGCCTTCTGGACGCTGGCCACGGTGTGCTTCGGCTATGGCGTGGTCCACACGCTGGGGCCCGGACACGGCAAGGCTGTCGTCGTCGCCTACTTCCTCGACAGCAGCCGCCCGCGCGCCTGGATCGAAGGCGTCTTCGCCGGCGCCTGGATCGCCTTCACGCACACGCTGGCCGCGTTGCTGCTGGCAGCTGCGCTGAAGCTCTTTGCCACGGTCGGCCTGCTCGGCGCGTTGCGAGAGGTGCGCAATGTCGAGATGGTGTCGTATCTCATGATCCTGGCGATCGGCCTGTGGCGCCTATGGGCCGGCATCACCGGCCGGCTGCACGAGCATGTCGGCCATTACCATCATGACCACGGCCATGACCATGATCACGGCCATCATCATCACGAACCGCAGCAGCGCACGGTGGCGGGCTGGCTGCTCCTGACGGCGGCCGGCGTTGCGCCCTGTGCCGGCGCCCTGGTGGTGATCCTGCTGGCCGTCGCGCTGGATGTCATCTGGGCGGGCGTGATCGGTGTCGTCGCCATCGCGCTCGGCATGGCGATCACGCTCACGGCGGTCGGCATGGCCTCGATGGTGGCGCACCGGCTGATCATCGGCGATGGCCGCAGCCAGGAGATCGGCCGCTTCACCACCATTGCCGCCTCGCTGATCGTGATCGCCACGGCCGGCACGCTGCTGCTGGGCTCGCTCGAACGCTTCTTCCGCTGAGCATTGGTCGTGGCAGACAACCGAACGCCGGCCCGGGTCTCGCGGCCGCTGCTGGGCGTCTTCTATATGTGCGTTGCCTGCGCGCTGTTCCCGGTCATGAACGGCATCGTGAAGCTCCTGGCCGCGACCTACGAGCCGACGCAGATCGTGTGGTTCCGCATCGTCGTCCATCTTGGGCTGGTGGCGCTGGTGTTCACGCCGCGCATGGGCCTCGACCTGTTCCGCACCCAGCGCATCGGCCTGCAGTTCCTGAGCTCGGTGATGATGCTCTTGTCGACGCTGCTGTTCTTCTCGGCGGTGAAGTCTGTCGGCGTCGCCGAGGCGATCTCGGTGAGCTTCGTGGCGCCGCTCGCCGTCGTGTTCCTGGCCTGGCCGTTCCTCGGCGAGCGCATCACGCTCCTGCGCGTGGTTGCCGTCGTCGTCGGCTTCCTGGGCGTTCTGGTGGTCATCCGGCCCGGCAGCTCGGTCTTCCAATGGGCCTCGGTGCTGCTGCTGGGCAGCGCGCTCTGCTACGCCGGCTACCAGATCGTCATCCGCCGCCTGGCCGGCATCGACCATCCAGCCACCTCGATCTTCTACAGCGTGCTTCTGGGCGCCATCGTCATGTCGATGGCGATGCCTTTCGTCTGGACGTGGCCGCGCAACGTAGGCGACTGGTTGCTGCTGCTGTCGCTGGGCGCGCTGGGCGGCTTCGGCCACTACTGCGTCGCTCGCGCGCTGACCTATGCCTCGGCCAACCTGATCGCCCCGCTGAACTACACACAGATGATCGGCTCGGTGATCGTGGGCTACCTGATGTTTGCCGAGGTGCCGGATTTCTATACCTGGCTCGGCACCGCGCTGATCATCGGGGCGGGGCTGCTGGTGACGCTGCAGGTAAGTAGGCCGGTGAAGTAAGGTTGTCACCCCGAGCGCAGCGAGGGGCCTTTAAAGATCAGAAAAGGCCCCTCGCTGCGCTCGGGGTGACATCGCGTTCTTGTCCGCAGGGGAGGACTTCAATGCCTTATCTGGTAGCCGCCGATCTGCCGACCGTACCCGCCGGCCAGCGCTTCCGTGCGATGCTCGAGCGGCCGGGCATCCTGCAGATGCCGGGGACGCACAACGGCATGGCCGCGTTGCAGGCCAAGGCGGCGGGCTTCGACGCACTCTATCTCTCGGGCGCCGGCATGACAGCGTCGATGGGACTGCCCGATCTCGGCATCATCACCGTCGACGAGGTCTGCTTCTTCATCCGCCAGGTCACACGCGCCTCGGGCCTGCCGCTGCTGGTCGACGGCGACACCGGCTACGGCGAGGCGCTGAACGTCATGCACATGGTGCGGGCCTTCGAGGATGCCGGTGCGGCGGCGGTCCATATCGAGGACCAGATCCTGCCCAAGAAGTGCGGGCATCTGAACAACAAGAAGCTCGCCGATCCCAACGACATGGCCGCCAAAGTCGCTGCGGCGGCCAAGGCGCGGCGACACCTGTTCATCGTCGCCCGCACCGACGGCGCAGCGAGCGAGGGCATCGACGGCGCCGTTGCGCGCGCAAAGCGCTACGTGGAGGCGGGGGCCGACGCGATCTTCCCCGAGGCGCTGCACAACGCCGACATGTTCCGCGCCTTCGCCAAGGCGATGCCGGGCGTAAAACTCCTGGCCAACATGACCGAGTTCGGCCAGACACCGTTCTTCACGGCCAGCGAGTTCGAGGCCATGGGCTACAAGATGGTGATCTGGCCGGTGTCGGCCCTGCGCGTCGCCAACAAGGCGCAGGAGAAGCTCTATCGCACCCTGAAGCGCGACGGCGGCACGCAGAACATGCTGGGCGAGATGCAGACGCGTGCCGAGCTCTACCAGGCAATCGACTATCATCAGTTCGAAGCGCTCGATGCCTCGATCGTCGAGACCATCGTGCCGCAGGGCATGCCCCAGCGGTAGGTTCTACTCGGCGACGAACAGGATCTGCAGGTCGCGGGCCGGCACGAAGTCACGCGCTTCGCCCTCCATGAGCAGCGCACCCGTCTCCTTGAGCGGCAACGGCGAGCAGAAGTACATCGCCCGCGGCTGTCTGCTGTCGGTCCAGCGTTCGGCAGGATTGGGATCGCCCTTCACCGACAGATGGAAAGTGCCGATCGGGCCGCGCCAGTTCTGCGCCGTCTTCAGGACATAGCCCAGCGTATTGGCGAGCAGATAGGGATTGTCCGGGTCGCCCGCCTTGGCCCGTCGAGCGCGCGCCTGTTCGGACAGTTGGCGCAGCGTCTGCTTGCCGGTGCTGTCGATGCAGTAGGTGCTGGCGGCATCCTCGACAAGGCCACTGACGGTGACGCCCTTTTGGTCGGCCGACAGGTATCCGAATCCCAGGATCGGCCGATAGCTGTGCTCCACCACCGTCACGCCTGGCGCGAAGGTCTGCATCCAGTGGAAGGTGACATAGATCGCCCAGGGCAGCCGATAGGTGCGATCGGTCGTCGAGGCTTCAATGGCGCCGATCTCCGCCAGCCGCCGACGCACGTCGGCGTTAAGGTCGGGATCGTCGGGAGGGACGAAGACTCCGGGTCTCAGGACCAGCGGAACACCACCGATCTGCTGCAGGGCCGCAGCGATATCGCGACCGTCGGGCAGGACTGCGCGAATCTCGACCTCGGGCGTGATCTCTCGGCCATCGGCCCAGACGCGGAAGCCGATGAAGTTCGGCCCGCGCGGTTCGTTCATCATGATGTTGTGGCCGCCGGTCGTCGTCGTGCGTCCGCCGGGCGTCATGGCCGGAAGCTCCGGCAGCGGGAAGGCAACGCGGAGCGTGACCGGCTTGCCGCTGTCGTTGCGCATCTCGTAGCGCACCCTGACTTCGGCCGGCGACAGATGGAGATCCTCGCGCTGCATGACGATAACGTCGTTCTTCACCAGCACGATGCCGCCGGCGGCGAGCTGGGAGGCTGAATCGTTAGCGGTCGCCGGGCACGATAAAGCCGCGCCGCACAAGATCGTCAGGATCAATCCCCCTAATCGCATCAAGCTCAGCCTCATGCCATTTCTCGGTTTCTGCCCCTGCTATACAACGGGCTCGATGCACTCACCTTGGCGGAGGTCCCATATGCCCATCACCGGCGGCTGTCACTGCGGAAGCATTCGCTACGAAGTCGATGGCGAGGTCATCACCCATGCCTTGTGTCACTGCACGGATTGCCGCCGCCACGCCGGCGCGCCGATGGTCGGTTGGACCATGTACCCGGCCGCGGCAGTCAGGATCACAAAAGGGGAGCCCAAGACCTACGAGTCTTCGGCCAACGGACGGCGGCTCTTCTGCGCCGATTGCGGCACCGGACTCTTTTACAGGAACGATGCCATGCTGCCCGGCATCATCGACATCCAGAGCGCGACCTACGACGATCCCGAGGCCGTGCCGGCGCGGGTTCAGATCCAGGTGGCGGAGCGCATCGGCTGGATGCAGAACGCCCACCAGTTGCCGGAGTTTGAGCGCTATCCGCCGCAGTAGACTGATCAGAGTCCCAGCGGCGACAGTTCGGGCGCGCGGCGATGGAAGTCGGTCGCGTCCTGGAAGGCCTTGCCCAGCCTGAGCACGTCGCGCTCGGCGAAGGGCTTGCCGACGATCTGGATGCCGAGCGGCAGGCCGCCCGACTGGCCTGACGGCATGGCAAGGCCGCACAGGCCAAGATAATTGGCCGGACGCGTGAGATAGCCCGGGATCGGCGACGTCTCGTCGACCTCGCTGAGCGGGATCGCAGGGACTGCCACGGTCGGCATCAGGATGGCGTCGTAGGCGCAGAACCAGTCGTTGAAGAAGCGGCGGCGTTCGGCCAGCACGCGCATCTCCTCGGGGTAGGAGCCGGCGGTGAAGCTCTTGGCGGCCTGGGCGCGCGCCCGCACGCCGGGGCCGATCGCCTTGCTCATGTCCTCGATGTAGTCGCGGTGCAGCGAGTAGGCCTCCGAGGCGATGATCGTGCCCGCCGGGCGCGACAGGTCGAAGTACCAGTCGGGCAGGCGCACCGCCTCGACCGTCGCGCCCAGGCTCTCGAAGGTGCGTCCCGCCGCCTGCCAGGCCTTGCTCACATCGGGGTGCGTGAAGTTGGGTAGCTGCTTGCTGTCGGGCATGGCAATGCGCATGCCCTCGATCGACCCGGGCTTGGTGGCCTGGGTGAAGTCTTCCAGCGGCTGGCCGAGCGTCGTCGGATCGCGCGCGTCGGGAGCGGCGAGGGCGTTGAGGAGCAGGGCACAGTCCTCGACGCAGCGCGCCATCGGGCCGATCGAATCGAGCGACCAGCTGAGCAGCATGGTGGCGGAGAGCCCGATGCGGCCGAAGGTGACTTTCAGTCCGACCAGGCCGTTGAAGGCGCACGGAATGCGCACCGAGCCGCCCGTATCGCTGCCGATGCCGGCCGGTGTCAGTCGCGCGGCGACGGCGACCCCGGTGCCGCTCGACGAGCCGCCGGGCACGCGATGGGTCTTGAGATCCCACGGATTCCACGGCGCTCCCATCAGCGGGTTGGTGCCCCAGCCGCCGAAGGCGAACTCGACCATGTGCAGCTTGCCGAGCGGCACCATTCCGGCCGCCGTCAGTCGCTCGACCGTATTGGACGTCTCGGTCGCAATGCGCTTCTCGAACATCTTGGAGCCGCCTGTCCCGATGCGGCCGGCGATGTCGCAGAGGTCCTTGTAGGCGATCGGCAGTCCATGCAGCGCCGGCAGCGGAAAGCCCGAGGTCCGCGCCTTGTCGGCGGCATCGGCCAGCGCTCTCGCTTCCTTGGCGTAGACTTCGGTGAAGGCATGCAGCTTGCCGTTTGCCTTGTCGATGCGCCCGAGCAGGCCATCGACGACCTCGCGCGAGGAGAATTTCTTGGCCGCGAGCCCGGTCGAGAGCTCGGTCAGGGTCAGGTCATGAAGCTGCATGTCGTTGCGTCTCCTCGTTCTTCGCACGCCAGAAACCCTACCACCTCACCCTGAGGAGCGGCCCCCTCGGGTACCTCGGGGTAAACTCCGTCCGCGTCTCGAAGGGTGGCAACAGTACCGTTGTTGCCCACCCTTCGAGACGCCGCGCGTGGCGCGGCTCCTCAGGGTGAGGAATGGTCGTTAATACGTCGCCCGCCCGCCCGACAAATCGAACGTCGCGCCGGTCGCAAACGTGCAAAGATCCGACGCCAGCCACGCCACCATCTCCGCCACTTCCTCGACCTCGCCGAAGCGGTTCATCGGGATTTTGCTCAGCATGTATTGGATGTGCTGCTCGGTCATCTGGCTGAAGAGCTCCGTCTTGACCACGGCCGGCGCCACGCAATTCACCAGCACGCCGGTCGTCGCGAGTTCCTTGCCGAGGGATTTGGTCAGTCCGATGACACCCGCCTTCGAGGCGGAGTAGGCCGAGGCGTTGGGATTGCCTTCCTTGCCGGCGACCGAGGCGATGTTGACGATGCGGCCGCGACCGCGTTTCACCATGCCGCCGGCGACCGCGCGATTGCACAGGAAGACGCCCGTCAGATTGATGTCGAGCACCTGCTTCCAGGCATCGACCGGATAATTCACGACCGTCGCGTTCGGCCCGGTAATGCCGGCGCTCGCGACCAGGATGTCGGGCGCAGCCAGCTGATCCTCGGTGGCCGCCAGCGCCTTGGCGATCGAGCCTTCGCTGGTCACATCCACTTCGATTGCCACGGCGTTCCCCAGGGAAGCGGCGGATTGCCGGGCGCGATCCATGTCACGGTCCCACAGGGCGGCGCGACCGCCGCCGGCCACGATCTTGGCGGCACAGGCAAGCCCGATGCCGCGCGCGCCGCCGGTCACGATGGCGGTGCGGTCCCTGAACAACTGCGGCTGCATGGCTGCGTCCCAAATCCTTGAATTATCTTGCGATTCCTACCATATCGAGGCTTCCCCTCATCCGCTACAGTTGCACATGTCCTCTTCCGTCCCGGCATCCATCGATGCCACCCTCGATCTGTTGAAGGGCGGCGACTACATCGCCGACCGCAGCCTTGCGACCGTCCTTTATCTCGCCCTCAAGCTCGGGCGGCCGCTGTTCTGCGAAGGCGAGGCGGGCGTGGGCAAGACCGAAATCGCCAAGGTGCTTTCGCAGACGCTGAAGCGGCCGCTGATCCGCCTTCAGTGCTACGAGGGCCTCGACGTCAATTCCGCGGTCTACGAGTGGAACTACTCGCGCCAGATGATCGAGATCAGGCTGGCCGAGGCGCAGGGCGTGCATGACCGGGGCCAGCTCGCGTCGGACATCTTCGACGAGCGCTTCCTGATCCGCCGCCCGCTGCTCGAGGCGCTACGCCCGCATCCCGAGGGCGCACCGATCCTGCTGATCGACGAGCTCGACCGCACCGACGAGCCGTTCGAGGCCTACCTGCTGGAGGTGCTGTCGGACTTCCAGGTGACGATTCCCGAGCTCGGCACCGTCAAGGCGGCGCAACGGCCGATCGTGATCATCACCTCGAATCGCACGCGCGAGATCCACGACGCGCTGAAGCGCCGCTGCTTCTACCACTGGGTCGACTATCCCGACCTCAAGCGCGAGCTCGAGATCCTCAAGGTCAAGGCGCCGGGCGCCAGCGAGCGGCTGACGCGCCAGCTCGTGGGTTTCGTCCAGGAGCTGCGCAAGCTCGACCTGTTCAAGGCGCCGGGTGTCGCCGAATCGATCGACTGGGCGACCGCGCTCTCCGAGCTGAACGCCCTCGACCTCGATCCCAAGACCATCAACGATACCCTGGGCGTGCTGCTCAAGTACCAGGACGACATCCAGCGCCTGCAGGGCTCGGAAGCCGCCGAGATCCTGCGCAAGGTGAAGTCCGACATCGCCGCCCAGCCGCTGGGATAGGGGGATGACCGGCCCTTCCGTCATCCCGAGCGAAGCTGCCCGAAGGGCAGCGCAGTCGAGGGACCTTTTTTGTGGTCAGCTCCATCAAAACAGGTCCCTCCACTCCGCCTCGCTGCGCTCGGCTCCGGTCGGGATGACGGGGGAGTGATGGACGCGCTTCCCGAATCCTCCGCCACGCCCGAGCGCGCTCATGGCATGCTGGCGAACAACATCGTCCACTTCGCGCGGACGCTGCGTACCGCCGGCTTGCGCGTCGGGCCGGGGCAGGTGCTGCGCGCGGTCGAGGCGGTGGAGGCGGCCGGCCTCCAGAAGCGTGACGACTTCTACTGGACGCTGCACTCGGTGTTCGTGAACCGGCGCGACCAGCGTGAGATCTTCGACCAGGCGTTCCACGTCTACTGGCGCAATCCGCGCCTGCTCGAGAAGATGATGGAGATGCTGCTGCCGTCGGTCGCCGTGCCGGCCGACCCCGACGAGAAGAAGCAGCTGAGCCGCCGCCTGCAGGAGGCGCTGCAGCCCGGCAAGGGGGAGGCGCCGCGCGAGGAGGAGGGCGAGCCGCCCGAGGTCGAGGTCGAGGCGACTTTCACCGTGTCCGACCGGGAGGTGCTGCAGCATCGCGACTTCGAACAGATGTCCCAAAGCGAGATCGACGAGGCGCTGCGCGCCATCTCGCGGCTCCGCCTGCCGATGCCGCTCAGGCGCACGCGGCGCTACCAGTCCGCTCGCCGCGGACCGCGAGTCGATTTCCGCGCCTCCCTGCGGCGCGCGCTCAGGCCCGAGGGCCTGACCGAGCTGCGCAAGCGCGAGCCGCGCAAACGGCCGCCGCCGCTCGTTATCCTGTGCGACATCTCGGGATCGATGGCCCGCTATACGCGCATGTTCCTGCATTTCATGCACGCCATCACCAACGACCGCGATCGCGTCTACTGCTTCACCTTCGGCACGCGCCTCAACAACGTCAGCCGGGCGCTGCGCAACAAGGACGTCGACATCGCCCTGCAGAAGGCGTCGGCCCAGGTCGAGGACTGGTCGGGCGGCACGCGCATCGGCCAGACGCTGCACGAATTCAACAACAAGTGGTCGCGCCGCGTGCTGGGCCAGGGCGCCGTGGTCCTGCTGATCACCGACGGTCTGGACCGCGAAGGCGCCGTCGGCTTGGCTGAGGAAATGGAGCGCTTGCATAAGTCCTGCTCACGCCTGATCTGGCTCAACCCGCTCTTGCGGTACGGCGCCTACGAGCCCAAATCTCAGGGCAACAAGGCCATGTTGCCCCATGTCGACGAGTTCCGGCCGGTGCATAATCTCGACAGCCTGGCCGGGCTGATCGCGGCTCTCGGCTCGGCGCTGACCGCCGGCGACGTGCGATTGGCCGGTTGGCAGACGGAACTGCGCAAGGAGTAGACCCATGAGTGATGCGCTGGACGTTCTCGAACAAGTCGGCAAATGGAAGGACGCGGGCAAGGGCGTAGCCATTGCCACCGTGATCACCACCTGGGGTTCCTCGCCGCGTCCGGTCGGCAGCCAGCTCGGCGTCGACGACACCGGCGCCATGGTGGGCTCGGTCTCCGGCGGCTGCATCGAAGGCGCCGTGGTCCAGGAGGCCCTGGCCGCGATCAAGGACGGCAAGCCGCGAATGCTCGACTTCGGCGTCACCGATGAGCAGGCCTGGGATGTCGGCCTGGCCTGCGGCGGCAAGGTTCAGGTCTTCGTCGAGAAGGTGAACTGACATGAAGGCCGAGACCATCAAGGCCCTCCAGGATGCCCGCACCCAGCGGCGCGCCGTCACCCTGGCGACACGGCTGAGCGACGCCGCCGAAGCGCTGGTCTACCTGGACAAGGCGGAAGGGCCGCTGGCGAGTGACGCGGCCATCGTCACGGCGGCGCGCCAGGCGATGGACATCGGCCGCAGCGAGACCGTCGACATCGGCGGCCAGAAGATCTTCCTCAACGTCTACGTTCCGCCGGCGCGGTTGATCGTTGTCGGCGCCGTGCACATCGCGCAGTCGCTGGCGCCGATGGCGACCATGCTGGACTTCGACGTCACGGTGGTCGATCCGCGCGGCGCCTGGGCCACGGCCAACCGGTTCCCCGGCGTGAAGGTCATTCAGGACTGGGCGGACGAGGCCTTCCAGGCGATGGGCCTCGATGGGTCGACCGCCGTGGTCACCCTGACCCACGATCCCAAGCTCGACGACCCCGCGCTCGAGGCCGCGCTCAAGTCCGACGTCTTCTATGTCGGTGCGCTGGGCAGCCGGCGCACCCATGCCAAGCGCAAGGAACGGCTGATGAGCGAGGCCGGCATCACCGAGGAGCAGTTCGCCCGCATCCACGGGCCGATCGGGCTCAACATCGGGGCGAAGTCGCCGGCGGAGATCGCCGTGTCGATCCTGGGCCAGATCGTCGAGGTGCGGGCGCGCCGGCTGGAGGCGCTGGCCGCGCCCAAGGTGGCCGCCGCGTGAGATTCGGGGAAACCCCCATCGACGAGGCCACCGGCGCCATCCTGGCGCACAGTTGGCGCGCCAACGGAGTCAACTTCTCCAAGGGCCGGGTGCTGTCGGGCGAAGACGTTGCGAGGCTGAAGTCGGCCGGCGTCTCGAGCGTCGTCGCTGCGCGCCTCGACCCGGACGACATCCACGAGGACGAGGCCTCGGCCCGGGTCGCGCGGGCACTGGCAGGCGAAGGGATAGAGATCACCGCGCCCTTCACCGGTCGCTGCAACCACTTCGCCCGCGAGGCGGGGCTGGCGGTGGTCGATCACGAGCGCATCGATGCGCTGAACGAGCTGGACGAATCGGTCACCGTGGCGACCCTGCCGCCTTTCGCGCGCGTCGAGCCGCGACAGATGGTGGCCACGGTCAAGATCATCCCGTATGCCGCGCCCCGGACGGCCGTCGAGCGCGCCATCGAGGTCGCGCAGTCGGCCAACCAGCCGCTGATCGCCGTAGCGCCGTTCAAGGCGATGCGCGCCGGCTTGGTGCAGACGAGGCTGCCCGGCACGCGCGACAAGGTTCTGGACAAAGCGGTCGGCACCACGACCAAGCGGCTGACCTCGCTCGGCAGCACCCTGGTGGGCGAGCGCCGCGTCGCGCACGACGCCCGGGAGATCGCCGGCGCCCTGCAGGAGTTGAAGGGTGACGGCTGCGACATCTTCCTGATCGCCGGCGCCTCGGCGATCGTCGATCGCCACGATGTCGTGCCTTCGGGCATAGAGGAAGCGGGCGGCAAGGTCATCCATTTCGGCATGCCGGTCGATCCCGGCAACCTGCTGCTGACCGCCGAGCTCGACGGCAAACCGGTGCTGGGCCTGCCGGGCTGCGCCAAGTCGCCCAAGTACAATGGCTTCGACATGGTGCTGGAGCGGCTGGCCGCCGGGCTGCCGGTCGGCCGGGCAGAGATCGTGCGCATGGGCGCCGGCGGCCTTCTGGCCGAGATCGCGAGCCGGCCGCAGCCGCGCGACGACACCGAGGAAGAGGCAGGCCCGCAGGCGGCGCCGCGTGTCGCCGTGCTGGTGCTGGCCGCCGGCCGCTCGACGCGCATGGGTTCCAACAAGATGCTGGCCGACGCCGAAGGCCAGCCGCTGGTCATGCATGCCGTGAAGTCAGCGCTTGCGTCGCAGGCCGTGGAAGTCGTCGTCGTGCTGGGCAACATGGCCGACGAGGTGAGGGCGGCCATCGAGAAGGCGATCCCGGCAAAGTCGAGGCTGCGTTTCGTGGTCAATCCGGACTTCGCCGAAGGGCTCAGCACATCGGTGCGTACCGGCATTGGCGCGCTCGGCAAGGATATCGATGCCGCCGTCGTCCAGCTGGGCGACATGCCAGGCGTCAGCGCGCCATTGCTTGATCGCCTGATGGCCGCGTTCAGCCCCGTCGAGGGCCGCTCGATCTGCGTGCCGGCCGTCGGCGGCAAGCGCGGCAATCCCGTCCTGTGGGCGCGCCGCTTCTTCCCCGAGATGGCCACGCTCTCGGGCGATTCCGGCGCCAAGCATCTGATCGGCGAGCATGCCGACCTCGTCTGCGAGGTCGAGATGGCGGGTGAGGCTGCCGTCACCGACATCGACACCCCTGAAGCGCTTGCCGCTTGGCGGGCGCGGAGCAAACCATGAGCTTCGACGTCGCCGCCGTTCGCCAGCAATTCCCCATCCTGTCAGCTGTCATCGACGGCCAACCGGTGCACTATCTCGACAACGGCGCGTCGGCGCAGACGCCTGAGGTCGTGCTCGACGCCGTGCGGACCTATGAGACCACAGGTCGCGCCAATGTGCTGCGCGGCGTGCATCGGCTCGCCGAGCGCGCTACCGAGGCCTACGAAAATGCCCGCGTAGAAGTGGCGACGTTCCTCGGTGTCGATCCCATGGAGATCGTGTTCACTGGCGGCTGTACGGCGGCGATCAACCTTGTCGCCTATTCGTACGGCTCGCTGCTGAAGCCCGGCGACCGCATCATCCTCTCCGAGCTGGAGCACCATTCCAACATCGTGCCCTGGCAACTGCTGCGCCAGAGGAGCGGCATCGAGATCGACGTCGTGCCGGTCACCGTCAACGGCCGCATCGACCTCAACGCGCTGCCGCGGCTGCTGACGCCGCGCACCAAGCTGATTTCGCTGGCGCACGTTTCCAACGTCACGGGCACGCTGGTCGATGTGCATGCCGTGGTGACCCTGGCGCGCACGGTGGGCGCCAAGGTGATGCTGGACGGCGCGCAGCGCGCCCCGCACGGGCCGCTCGACCTGCCGGCCATGGGCATCGATTTCTACGCCTTCGCCGGCCACAAGGCCTACGGCCCCAACGGCATCGGCGTGTTGTGGGCCAAGGCCGAGCATCTCGAAGCCATGCCGCCCTTCCACGGCGGCGGTTCGATGATTGGCCGCGTCACCTTCGCCGAAACGACATGGGCGCCGCCGCCACGCCGCTTCGAGGCCGGCACGCCGCCAATCGGGCCGGCGATCGGCCTCGGTGCCGCCTGCAAATGGATGCGCGGCCTCGACTGGAAAGAGGCGCATGCGCACGAGATGGCGCTGGTCGAGCGCCTGATGGATGGCCTGCAGAAGATCGACGGCGCGACGCTGTTCGGCCCGGCGAGCACGCAAAACCGCTATCCGGTGGTGTCGTTCCTGCTCGACGGCGTGCATCCGCACGACGTGGCGCAGACGCTCGACTCGTTCGGCGTGGCGGTGCGCGCCGGACACCATTGCTGCCAGCCGCTGATGGATCGTTTCGATCTCGACGGCACGACGCGCGTCTCGATTGCGCCCTACAACGACAACACCGACATCGACGCCCTGCTGACCGGCGTGCAGCACGCGGCGCGTACGCTCCGATGACGGACCAGCTCTACCAGGACCGCATCGTCGCCCTCGCCAAGGCGAAGACCGGTGCGGGGAAGCTCGCCGCACCCACGAAGTCGGCGCGCCGCGACAATCCCCTGTGCGGAGATCGCGTCACCATCGACGTCAAGCTCGACGACACAGGCAAGATCGCCGAGATTGCCCATCAGGTGCGCGGCTGCCTGCTCTGCCAGGCCTCGGCATCGGCGCTCGCTTCGGTTGCCGTTGGTCGCAACGCCGCCGGCATCGACAAGGTACGTCAGGACGCCGAGCGCGCCATCGGCCGAGAGGAAGGCGAGGCCGGCGAGCCCTTCTCCGCCTTCGCCCCGGTCAAGGCCCACAAGTCGCGCCACGAATGCGTCCTGCTGCCGATCGACGCGCTGAAGGACGCGCTGTCTTAAGGGAGCGCGGACCTCCAGGTCCGCTCATGTTCATGCTCTTCCGGACCGCGAGCCTCTGGCTCGCATCATGATTCATGAGCGCGCCAGGAGGCGCGCGGTCTAGAAGAACATGAGCAGTGGGCGGCGGTCCCTAAAGCTTGATGATCGCCGCAAGGGTGGCGAGACCCGCGGCCAGCATGACGCCCAACCTCAGCGTCAACCGCAAAGAGAGAGTTTCCATTGCGGATTGAAGATCGGCCTGAAGATCAGCTTTTACGGCCTGAAGATCAGCCTTTAGGGCATGGAGATCAGACTTTACGGCCAGGACGTCGGCTTTTACGGCCACGAGATCGGCTTTTGTAACCAGTTCGCCCATCACGAACTCCCGCGCTGCCTCGGCATGAGCTTCGGCTTGTCCCTGGCTTATTCCAGCATCCCGTAGCCGTTTGGCATAGCCCAAAGTGTCGAATGCGTAAGCCATCAATCTGCCTCCTCGCCGTTACGAGCGCAACTCAAGTGCCGCCCTGCAACTGGAAGACGAGTGCGGGTTGACGTTCGTTACACGAAGCATCTCGCACTTTCGTCGTGACGCCGCCGCGGTTGTGTCACAGTCGAGGCCCACCGTGCGCCGCGCATCGCCGGGAGAGCTCATGCACCGCATTCTTCTATCCCTCATCGCCCTGCTGGGCCTGTTCGCGTTCCCGATTTCCGCGTTCGCCCAGGACCTCGCGCTGAAGCGCGTCATGCTGTCTTCGGGTGGCCTGGGCTACTTCGAATACGAAGCGACGGTGACCGGCGACGCCACGCTGCGTCTCACCGTGTCGCTGGAGCAGGTCGACGATGTGCTGAAGAGCCTCGTGGTCTACGACGACAAGGGCGGGGTGGGCGGCCTCAGCCTGCCAGGGCGCGAGCCGCTGGCCCAGGCCTTCAAGGACCTGCCGTTCGATCAGGAGGCGCTCGGCTCGCCGGCCGATCTGCTGGCCACGCTCAAGGGTGCGCAGGTCAGCGTGGGTGGCGCCCGCGCCATCATCGGCCGCATCGTCTCGGTGCAGAAGGAGACGGTGGCGCTCAACGACGGCAAGGCCACGACCGAGCGTACTCGGGTCACCTTGCTGACCGACCGCGGCCTGCAGCAGTTCATCCTCGAGGACGCAGAGAACCTGCAGTTCGCCGATGCCGCGCTGCGCGAGAAGGTCGCGAACGCGCTGCTCGCCATCCAGACCAACCGCGCCAAGGACGCCCGCACGCTCGAGCTGTCGGCGCGCGGCGAGGGCCAGCGCACCATGCGCGTCGCATACATCGTCGAAGTCCCGGTATGGAAGGCGTCCTATCGCCTGACCTTGTCGGCCGATCCCGCCGCCGCGCGTTCGGCGCTGCAGGGCTGGGCGACCGTCGAGAACCTGAGCGGCCAGGATTGGAAGGACGTCGAGCTGACCTTGGTGTCGGGTCGTCCCGTCGCCTTCCGGCAGGCGCTGTACGAGGCCTACTACGTGAAGCGTCCCGAAGTACCGATCGAGGTCGCGGGCCGCCTGATGCCGGGTGTTGATCGCGGCGGTGTCGACGCCAGTGAGCGCCTGAAGGCTGCGCCACCGCCGCCACCGCCACCCGCCCCGGCGCCGTATCGGCCGCAGCAGGAGCGGGGTGCCGTTGCCGCGACCCTGGCGCCGCCGCCGACCGGTGCGGCGGCCGCCGACCAGTTCGAGGCGACCGATGCCGCTACCCAGGTCGTGTTCCGCTTCCCGCGTACGGTGAGCGTCGCCAACGGGCGGACGCTCTCGATCCCGATCATCGACCGCCAGGTACCGGCGCAGCGGCTGGCGCTCTATCAGGCCGACACCGCGCCGCGCAATCCGCTCGCCGCCATTCGCCTGACCAACGACGGCGACAGCGGCTTGCCGGCCGGCCTGATCACGCTCTACGAGCGCGACAAGGCCGGGTACGTGGCCTATGTCGGCGACGCGCGGCTGTCGGGCTTCCCGGTCGGCGAAACCCGGCTCCTCGCCTATGCGCTCGACGAGAAGATCACCATCGAGCGGGAGATCGGCCAGACCGAGCGCATCGCCACCGGGACCATCGTGCAGGGCGCGCTCAGGCTGTCGCGCATCGTGCGCCAGACGGCGACCTATCGCGTGCGCGGCCCCGCCAAGGAGCCGCGCCAGCTGGTGGTGGTGCAGCGCCGGCTGCCGGGCTGGACCCTGGTGAAGCCCGAGCCGAAAGGCGTCGAGCTGAGCGAAGGCAACTACCGCATCACCTTCCAGCTGCCGGGCGGCGAGCAGACCCAGACCTTCGAGATCGTGCAGGAGCAGACCCAGCAGCAGGAATTGCGTCTGGTAGACGGTGCGGCGGACCAGATCCGGGTCTATGCCGAGTCGCGCGAGTTCGATGCCAAGACCCGCGAGGCGCTGACCAAGGTCCTGCAGCTGCAGGCCGCGGTCAGCGACGCCCAGCGCAAGGTCACCCAGGCCGACGCCGAGCGGCAGCAGATCGTGCAGGAGCAGGCGAGGCTGCGCGAGAACCTGGCGCGCGTGCCGGCCAACAGCGACCTGCAGCGTCGCTACCTCGCGACGTTGGACAAGCAGGAGACCGACCTCGAGGCGATCGCCAAGCGACGCACCGACGCGGAAAGGAGCGTCGAGGCGGCCCGCGATGCGCTGCGGACCTACGTGGCGCAGCTGGGGTAGCCTGAATCACTTTCTCTCGATACAACTCATGTTCCTCTCCCCCTAGCGGGCAGGGCGATCGCATTTGGGCAAAGACCCCGTCATCCCGACCGGAGCCTCGCGGAGCGAGGCGTAGCGGAGGGACCTTTCTTGTCCATGCATCGGCAAAAACAGGTCCCTCGACTACGCCGCCCTTCGGGCGGCTCCGCTCGGGATGACGGGAAA
>Ga0065178_100347_pt1 | contig 47220 bp, 42 predicted proteins | sample FECB22metaG_FD_59210 | JGI IMG/M metagenome (GOLD analysis project Ga0065178, IMG submission 59210) | Cyanobacterial communities from the Joint Genome Institute, California, USA - FECB-22 (version 2) (version 2) | ecosystem: Environmental > Aquatic > Thermal springs > Hot (42-90C) > Microbial...
CTGACCGGGAGGCGTACAAGTTCGTGCCGGTCGACGTGCAGACCTTCGTCGAGAGCAAGAACTTCCTCGACCGCCAGGGCGTGCTGTATCCCGCGGTCATGGAGGAGCTGCGCGAGCTCAACTCGGGCAAGTACATGGAGGCCGTTCTGACCGGGGCGATCGGAACGGGCAAGAGCACCATCGCCTTGTTCACGACCGCCTACCAGCTTTACATTCTGTCATGCTTAAAGGACCCGCACAGGGTATTCGGACTGGACCCGTCGTCCGAAATTGTCTTCGCCTTCCAGTCGCTCAGCAAGATGTTGGCCAGGTCGGTCGACTTCGACCGATTCAGGTCGATGATCTCGTCGTCCCCCTATTTCGCCTGGTACTTCCCGTTCAACAAGAGCATCTCCTCCGAACTGGTGTTTCCCAACCGTATCGTCGTGCGGCCTCTTTCGGGCAACGTCAACGCGGCCATCGGCAGCAATATTTTCGGCGCCATCCTGGACGAAGTGAACTTCATGGCGCGGGTGGAGGAGTCCAGGCAAGCAGTCGACGGCGGCGCGTTCGACCAGGCGGTCGAGATGTACAATTCGATCGTCCGCCGCAGGAAGTCACGCTTCATGGCACAAGGCGGCCGCCTGCCGGGTATGCTCTGCCTGGTGTCGTCAAAGAGGTATCCAGGCGAGTTCACTGATCGGAAGCAGACAGAGGCCCGCGACGAACTAAAACAAAACGGCAAGACCGGCATCTATGTCTATGACCGCACTCTGTGGCAGATCAAGCCGAAGGGTACCTACGGGGAGGAGCGGTTCAAGCTTTTCCTTGGCGACGTGACCCGCAAGCCGCGCATCCTCGACGAAGAGGCTGTAGTAGCCCCCGAGGATGCGCACCTTGTCATGGACGTCCCGGAGGAGTTCCGCTCCGAGTTCACGCGCGACATCCTGTCAGCGATCCGCGACATCGCAGGCAGCGCTACCTTCGCACTTCACCCCTTCATCGTGAACACCGAGGCGGTGGCGAATTCCTTCGGCGCGCGCCCTTCTGTCCTCTCGGTGGAGAGCACCGACTACGTTACGGCCCGACCGAATCTATACGTCAAGCGCATCATCAGACCGGAGCAACCGCGGCTGGCTCATGTCGACCTTGGCTTGACAGGCGACAGTGCAGGCGTAGCGGTAGGCTGGGTGGAGGGCTTCACTGAAGTGCCGCGCTCGGACGACACCTCCGAGACGATGCCAATGATCAACTTTGATCTCATTCTCGAGGTGAAGCCGCCGCGGAATGGCGAAATCGAGTTCGAGAACTTCCGCAAGCTTTTCTACACCCTGCGCGACAAGGGTATGAACTTGAAGTGGATCAGCTTTGATAGCTTTCAATCCGTCGACAGCATGCAGATCCTTCGCCAGAGGGGCTTTATTACTGGCCCTACTTCGATGGACAAAAGTCCGTTGCCCTATGATGTGACCAAGACGGCCTTCTACGACGGACGTATTAAGGCGCCTGCGCACGAGAAGGCCTTGTCAGAGATCGTTCGCCTGGAACGCGATCCGCAAACCGGCCGCATCGATCATCCGCCCAACTTCAGCAAGGACTGCGCCGATGCGGTTGCGGGCGTCGTGTATGGCCTCACCTATCGACGAGAAGTGTGGGTGCGCCACGGGGTCCCGATAAACCGCAAACTGGCGGAAATGGCGCGGGCGATCGAAGAGAAGGACAGAAGGTCGGAGCTGGTGAGGCGCGTGAGCGCGGCAGCCTGAGCCAACCAGGAGCCTGAGCCGGAGCTTCTAAAGAGCCCGGCTTTGGCTTGAAACGGACTGCGGAATGGCTGGTCGCAGGCGAACAAAGCAATGGCATGATCTGCTGTTATGCTTGATCTCCTTGGGCGGCAGAAGCGAATGTATCGGGCGGCCGCGATATGAAGGTAGTGACGGTGACGATTGCAGGACGTAGTTGGCAGCGGCAACGCTCGACCCGCTACAAGAGCTAAGCGGCGAACGGGTTGTTGCAGACGTGAAGTAAAGGAGGACGTGTCGTGTGTGAGAATGAGGTTGACTACGGGAAGCTGACTGTCGAGGCACTGAATGGTGCGACGGCCGACCCAGTGTTCACGGCCAAATATAAGGCATGGTTGGAGCATCTAGGTCCGAAGCAGTGGACGCCCGTCGCCAAGGCCGACTACGAGCAAATGTGCAAGGAAGACATCGATCCCGAGTTGGTGGCCAAATACCGCGCCGAGTTGGAGGCAAGTTAGGCAACTGGACTGCTGCCCTCCGAAGGCAGAGGCCGCGAGTTCGAAGCTCGCCGGGTCCGCCAGCTCTAACCAGGACAATGCTGATTGCCGGAATTATTTGTCCCGCACTACGAGCTGGCCCTTTTCGGCCCAACAATGGCATTCAATTAGAAAAGACTGATTTAGATCGGTACGAGGGACTTCGGAGAACCGCCGCCTCGCGGAGGAAGGGACGCGCGAACGCGGCCCTCTCAAGGCTGAACCGCCGGCGCCGTGGCCTTCCTCGAAAAGCCGGTCGATGTCGATCAGCTGCTCCCTAGTCCGCGATGGTGAAGCCGCCGCGTCGTAGCAGGCGCTTCAATTCGGCAATGCCTTCGTCGTAACGGCCATGCTGGCAGGCATCGAGCGCCAGCTCGGCGCGCGCCCGCTGCCCGGTATGATGGAACGTCCAGTGCTGTTCATAGCGCGCCCACATGCCGAAGAGCTTGTTGCATTCGGCGAGGCGCGGCGGCGACGGCGGCGGCGTGCTGGCACAGCCGCCGGCCGCCAGCAGCATTAGAAGGAGCACAAGGCGCCGCATGGTCAGCCCAACAGGCCGTGCGCGCCGAGCACGGCGGCGGCCACGACGACGGTGCTCACGGCCAGCAGCAGCCAGTGGATACGCTCGACCAGGCGCAGCAAGCCGCCAGGATCCACGCGACCGGCCTCGACCAGGCGATGGCCGGCGACAGGCTCGACCACGAACAGGATGGCCATGAACAGCAGCCACAGCAGCACCATGGCGCCGAGCCACCATTGCGCGGCGTCGAGAAGGCGCGGCCAGGCGTCGAGACGCTCGGCCATGTAGAAGCCGCTCAGGCCGGCCAGCGGCACGGAGAGCCGGACCTGCGCGGAGAAGCGCTGCTCGACCGCTTCGAACAGCGCCAGGCCCTTGTGCGGATCGACCGCCCGGCGAGCCACCGGCAGGACGACCAGGGTCACGAAAGCCATGCCGCCGATCCAATGGACAACGGACAGCACATGGACCGCGCGCGCCAGGACTACATCGTCCATGGCCGCGCGATGGCGCGCGCCGGCGCGGCGGCCGGTTCGACATCCTCGTCCTGTTCGCCAAGCCCCTGCTGGTCGAGCCAGCCCGCGACCGCCGCCTCGTTGACCGGCAGCTCGACGGCAAAGAGCCCGGCAAAGGCGCGCCAGCGGTCGAGGTTGCGCATCGGCACGCCGACCAACACGGGAATGCCGAGCGCCACCGCCTCGGCAATCGCCTCGCGCAGGCCACCGCCATCGGCTTCGACCTTGCCGAACTTGTTGATCACCAGCAGGCGCGGCTCCTCGCTGCGCAGGCTGGCCAGCACCGCCTCGGCCATCTCGGTCAGCAGGCCGACGTCGAGGCGGCAGCCGCGCGCTTGGCTGCCGCGATGCTCGGCGATCGCCGTCACCTCGCCGGTCGCCAGGTCCTCGATCAGGAGATCGCAGGGATGGCGGTCGGCGATGTCGTCGGCGGCGCGCTGCTGGGCGCCGGCGAGCGGAATGCCGCGATCGCGCAGGCCTTCGACGACGCGCGCGATCACGCGTTCGGGATAGACGCCGTCGGCGTAAACGAGTGCGGCGATGAGAGGTGTCATGGTCAGCTCCTGTGGGTGCAGCATTCGTCGCTGGGATCGCAATCCTCGCCCAGCGACCAGCGCAGCATGTGGCGCAGGCAGGCGGCGCCGGGATCGGCCTCGCGTTCCAGCGCGGTCATCAGCGCCAGCCAATCCTCGTCGCCGGCAAAGGCTGCGAAGCGACGCACGGCATTGGCTGCATAGGTTGGCAGGCTTTCGCCGAATCTCTCGCCGGTGGCCTCGACGTCGACCACCAGCGGCAGGTCATCGAGGCCGAGCAGCGTCTCGGCGGCGACGCTCTCGTCGCCCAGCCGGTCGAGCACTTGTCCCAGCAGCATCATGGCTCGGCCTATTGCACCAGGGGCCCGCCGGCGGCCCCGAAGTCGACGCCGGTGACCTGGGCGCGGCCGGCAAGGACAGTCACGTACTGGCTGAGGGCGCGGCGATGGACCGCCTCCTCGAGGTAGGCAGCGATGCGCTCGTGCACCAGCTCGAACGGCAGCTGGCGGCCCTCGATGCGGCGGTCCAGGCGCACGATGTGGAGGCCGTAGCGGCTTTCGATGGCTTCGGGATGAATGGCGCCCACTTGCAGGCCGGGTAACGCCGCTTCGAATTCCGGGACGGCCTGGCCCGGGCCGATCTGGCCGAGGTTGCCGCCCTGCCCGCCCGACGGACAGGCCGAGTGGAGGGCGGCGGCTTCGGCGAAGAGCTGCGGCCGCTGCTGCAGCTGATCGAGAAGACGACGCGCCGACTCGCGCGCTTGCGGCCCGTGCGCGATCAGGATGTGCGCGACCTCGTGGAGATCGGGCGAGCGGAAGCGCCGGAGATTGGCTTCGTAGTAGCGGCGGCATGTGGCTTCGTCGGCGCCTGGCACGCTCACCTCGCGTTCGACCAGGCCGCGCAGCCGCGCCTCCTGCGGCGTCTCACGACGGCCTTCGTCGTCCTCGACCGGCTCGGCTTCGATGCCGAGCCTTTCGGCTTCCTGATTGAGAAGCTCGCGGATGGCGAGCGCGCGGGCAGCGAGATCCCAGGCAATGTCGGGATCGGACGCCTGGTGATGCTGGGTCTCGCGGGCGATGTCGGCGCTGGCGATCGGCACGCCATTGATACTGACGGGCACGAAGCGGCGGATCGGGCGGCGCGGGCGGGGTGTGCTCATGGCCATCACTCCGCCGGCACGCGCGAGCGCACGATCTGGTAGCCGCGGCGGCCGAGGTACCAGACCGGCGCCGACCAGATGTGCACCAGGCGGCTGAAGGGGAACACCAGGAACACGGTCAGCCCCAGCACCAGGTGCGCGAGGTAGGGCCAGGCCAGGCCCTGCAGGCTGCGGGCATCGACCGGATGCAGGAAGACGATGCCCTGCGCCCAGTGCGACAGGACCAGCATGACCGAGCCGTCGCTATGGGCGATGGAGAGCGGCAGCGTCGCCAGGCCGAGGCAGAGCTGCACCCAGAGCAGCCCCAGCAGGGCGATGTCCATCGCCGAGCTGGTGCGGCGGATGCGGACGTCGAACAAGCGGCGATGCAGCAGCATCGCGAGCCCGACGAAGCAGAGGGTGCCGGCGATGCCGCCGGCGGTGACGGCGATCAGCTGCTTCTGTTCGACGGTGATCAGGAGCGTGTAGACCGCGGTCGGCGTCAGCAGGCCGACCGCATGGCCGAGCAGCAGGAACAGGATGCCGACATGGAACAGGTTCGAGCCCCAGCGCAGCTGGCGCTTGCGCAACATCTGGCTCGACGCGGCGCGCCAGGTGTACTGCTCGCGCTCGAAGCGGACCAGGCTACCCAGCAGGAATACCGTCAGGCAGACATAGGGATACCAGACGAACAGCAGATGGAAGACGTAGTCCTTCATGATGCGGGTCCTTGCTGGGATGGCAGGGCAGCGCGCAGGCGATCGGCCATGCGGCTTGTGGGGCAGTCGCCGTGATCTGCACCGGGGCCAAAGGTGACTTCCTGATCGGCCCAGGCGGCATCGAGCGCTGCGAGATCGTCGGGCTCGGGATCGGGCTCAACGCGCAGGGTGGCGAGGGCGGCGGCGTCGAGCCTGGCCTTGGAGATGGCCAACAGCGACGCCATCACCGCGGCATAGGCCGACTGCCGCTTGTTGAGCCGCTCGCCCAGCGCCGCGATGACGTTCGCCGGCTGGCCGACCAGCGCGATCGCCTCCGTGGGCTCACGCGTCGACGCGTATTCCAGGAACAGCGGCAGGAAGTCGGGCAGCTCGCTCGGCGTCGGGGTGTAGCCGCCCTCCTCGTAGAGCTTCAGCAAATCGACCATGGCCTGGCCGCGGTCGCGGCTCTCGCCGTGGACGTGCTCGAAGAGATGCAGCGACAGCGCACGGGTGCGATCGAACAGCAGGCCATAGCGCTCCTGCAGGTCGTAGAGGTCGCCGGTCCTGAGCCCGGCGATCAGCCGGGCGAGCCCGGCACGCTCGGTCGCGGGCACGACGCCTTCGCAGTCGAGCACGTCGTCGATCTCGCCCAGCGCCGCGAGCAGCTCGGCGGTGGGATAGGATAGCAGCGCGGCGAGCGCGCGAAGGGTCTTCATCACGCCACCTCCATCAGATTCTTGGCCTTGAGCTTGCCACCGGCGAACAGGTTGCCCGCGTCGCCGGGCGAGCAGCCGTTGCCGAAGCTGAAGCCGCAGGCGCCGCGCAGCTGGTAGGCGTCCTCCGACGTCTCGCGATGGGCCGTCGGGATGACGAAGCGGTCCTCGTAGTTGGCGATCGCCATCACTTGGTACATGTCCTCGATCTGCCCGGGATCGAGGCCAACGCGCCGGGCGACGGCGGTGTCGATCACGCCGTCGACCGTCTTGGCGCGCATGAAGGTGCGCATGCCGAGCATGCGCTCCAGACCCCTCGCGACCGGCTCCTCGTCGCCCGCCGTCAGCATGTTGGCGAGATAGCGCAGCGGGATGCGGAGCGACCGCACGTCGGGCATGGCGCCGTCGACGCCCATCTTGCCGGCCTCGGCCGCAGACTGGATCGGCGACAGCGGCGGCACGTACCAGACCATGGGCAGCGTGCGGTACTCGGGATGCAGCGGGAAGGCCACCTTCCACTCCATCGCCATCTTCCATACCGGCGAGCGGCGCGCCGCTTCGAGCCACGCCTCGGGCACGCCGTCGCGCCGCGCCCGCTCGATCACCAGATCGTTGTTGGGATCGAGGAAGACGCCGAGCTGGGCGTCGTAGAGCTGCTTTTCGTCTGCGACCGAGGCCACCTGCTCGATGCGGTCGGCGTCGTAGAGCATGACGCCGAGATAGCGGATGCGGCCGACGCAGGTCTCCGAGCACACGGTGGGCTGGCCGGCCTCGATGCGCGGATAGCAGAAGATGCACTTCTCGGATTTGCCCGACGACCAGTTGAAGTAGATCTTCTTGTAGGGACAGCCCGAGACGCACATGCGCCAGCCGCGGCACTTGTCCTGGTCGATCAGGACGATGCCGTCCTCCTCGCGCTTGTAGATGGCGCCCGACGGGCAGGCCGCGACGCAGGCCGGGTTGAGGCAGTGCTCGCAAAGCCGCGGCAGGTACATCATGAAGGTGTTCTCGAACTGGCCGTAGATCTCCTTCTGCACGCCCTCGAAGTTGACGTCGGCCGACCGCTTGGCGAACTCGCCGCCCAGGATCTCCTCCCAGTTGGGACCCCACTCGACCTTCTCCATCCGCTGGCCGGTGATCAGCGAGCGCGGCCGCGCCGTCGGGAAGGCTTCGAGCTCAGGTGCCTTCTGCAGGTGCTCGTAGTCGAAGGTGAAGGGTTCGTAGTAGTCGTCGATTTCCGGCAGGTCGGGATTGGCGAAGATGTTGGCGAGCACGCGCCACTTCGAGCCGATGCGCGGCTGGATGCGGCCATTCTTCTTGCGCACCCAGCCGCCCTTCCAGCGCTTCTGGTTCTCCCACTCCTTGGGATAGCCGATGCCGGGCTTGGTCTCGACGTTGTTGAACCAGGCGTATTCCATGCCTTCGCGGTTGGTCCACACGTTCTTGCACGTGACCGAGCAGGTGTGGCAGCCGATGCACTTGTCGAGGTTCAGGACCATCGCGATCTGGGCGCGAACTTTCATCACATGTACTCCTGTTCACTCGGCCGCACTGAGGACGGGGAAGCTCGCGGCGTCCTTGTGCGGACGCTCGAGCCAGTCGACCTTGGCGAGCTTGCGGACGACGACGAACTCGTCGCGGTTGGTGCCGATCGTGCCGTAGTAGTTGAAGCCCCAGGCCAGCTGGGCATAGCCGCCGATCATGTGCGTCGGCTTCAGCACGGCGCGGGTCACCGAGTTGTGGATGCCGCCGCGCTTGCCGGTCATCTCCGAGCCCGGCACGTTCACGATCTTCTCCTGCGCGTGATACATGAAGAGCGTGCCCTCCTTCATGCGCTGGGAGACGACGGCGCGCGCGACCAGGGCGCCGTTGACGTTGTAGGCCTCGATCCAGTCGTTATCGACAATGCCGGCTTTCGCCGCGTCGACCTCGCTCAGCCACACGATCGGGCCGCCGCGCGACAGCGTCAGCATCATCAGGTTGTCGGTATAGGTGGAGTGGATGCCCCACTTCTGATGCGGCGTGATGAAGTTCAGCACGACCTGCTTGTTGCCGTTGGGCCGGCTGTCAATCACCGGCTTCACGGCGCGCAGGTCGAGCGGCGGGCGGTAGACGCACAGGCCCTCGCCGAAGGCCAGCATCCACTTGTGGTCCTGGTAGAGCTGCTGGCGGCCGGTCAGCGTCCGCCAGGGGATCAGCTCGTGGACGTTGGTGTAGCCTGCGTTGTAGCAGACCTTCTCGCTCTCCAGCCCCGACCAGGTCGGCGCCGAGATGATCTTGCGCGGCTGGGCGACGACGTCGCGGAAGCGGATCTTCTCATCCTCCTTGGGCAGCGCCAGATGGGCGTGGTCACGACCAGTCGCCTTGGCGAGCGCCTGCCACGAGCGCACGGCGACCTCGCCGTTGGTCTCGGGCGCCAGCATCAGCAGCACCTCGGCGGCATCGATGTCGGTCTCGATGCGCGCCAAGCCCTCCGTCGGGCCGTCGGCGACGACGCCATTGAGGCGCTTCAGGTGCTCGACCTCGTGCTCGGTCTTCCAGGCGATGCCCTTGATGCCGTTGCCCACCTTCTCCATCAGGGGCCCCAGCGAGGTGAAACGCTTGTAGAGGTTGGGATAGTCGCGCTCGACCACGGTGACGGCCGGCATGGTCTTGCCGGGGATCGGCTCGACCTCGCCCCTCTTCCAGTCGCGCACGTCGATCGCCTGGGCGATCTCGTCCGGGCTGTCGTGCATGATCGGCGTCAGCACGACGTCCTTCTCGACGCCCAGCACCTCGGGCGCCACGCGCGAGAACGCCTTGGCGATCGCCTTGTAGATCTCCCAGTCGCTTTTCGCTCCCCACACCGGATCCACCGCCGCCGTCAGCGGGTGGATGAAGGGATGCATGTCCGAGGTGTTGAGGTCGTTCTTCTCGTACCAGGTGGCGGTCGGCAGGACGATGTCGGAGTAGACACAGGTCGTCGACATCCTGAAGTCGAGCGTGACCAGCAGATCGAGCTTCCCGCGCGGCCCCTCGTCGTGCCAGACGACCTCGGTCGGCCGCGCCCTGCCCTCCTCGCCGAGATCCTTGCCCATCACGCCATGCGTCGTGCCGAGCAGGTGCTTCAGGAAATATTCGTGGCCCTTGCCCGAGGACCCGAGCAGGTTGGAGCGCCACACGAACATGTTGCGCGGCCAGTTCTTCGGATTGTCCGGATCCTCACAGGACATCCGCAGCTCACCGGACTTCAGCTTCTGCGCGACGTAGTCCTTGGGCTCCAGGCCGGCAGCGGCGGCCGCCGTAGCGATGCCGAGCGGGTTCTGCTCGAGTTGCGGCGCCGACGGCAGCCAGCCCATGCGTTCGGCGCGCACGTTGTAGTCGATGATCGAGCCGTCCCAATCCCCTGAGGGCGCGGTCGGCGAGACGATGTCGCCGACATTGATGGTCTCGTAGCGCCACTGGTCGGTGTGGGCATAGAAGGCCGAGGTCGAGTTCTGCTGGCGCGGTGGGCGGCCCCAGTCGAGGGCGAAGGCGAGCGGCGCCCAGCCGGCCTGCGGGCGCAGCTTCTCCTGGCCCACGTAATGCGCCCAGCCGCCGCCCGACTGGCCGACGCAGCCGCACATCGCCAGCATGTTGATCACGCCGCGATAATTCATGTCGGCGTGGTACCAGTGGTTCATCGCCGCACCGATGATCACCATCGAGCGGCCGCGGGTCTTCTCGGCATTGGTCGCGAACTCGCGCGCGACCTGGATGATCTTGTCGCGCGGCACGCCGGTGATCTTCTCGGCCCAGCCCGGCGTGTAGGGCACGTCGTCGTCGAGCGACTTTGCCACGTTGGGTCCGCCCAGCCCGCCATCGACCCCGTAGTTCGCGACGAACAGGTCGTGCACCGAGGCGACCAGGGTCTCGCCGTCGACCAGGCGCAGCCTCTTCACCGCGACCAGCCGCTTCAGGACGCTGTCGTGGATGGTCGAGGTGAAATGGGCGTGTTCGATATTGCCGAAGTACGGGAAGCCGACATCGACGATGTCGTCGCAGACATCGTTGAGCGAAAGGCGCAGCGTCGTTTCCTTGCCCGAGGCGTCCCGCTCCTCAAGGTTCCACTTGCCGGCCTCGCCCCAGCGGAAGCCGATCGAGCCGCACGGCGCCACAATGGCGCCGGTCTTCTCGTCATAGGCGACGGTCTTCCATTCCGGATTGTTGTCCTCGCCCAGCGCGGCGTCGAAGTCCGACGCGCGCACGAAGCGGTCGGGCACATACATGCCGTCGTCGCGCTTGCTGAGGCGCACCAGCATGGGCATGTCGGTGTACTGCCTGACATAGTCGCGGAAATAGTTCACCTGGCGGTCGACGTGATATTCCTTGAGGATCACATGGCCCATCGCCATGGCGAGCGCCGAATCGGTGCCCTGCTTCACCGACAGCCAGATGTCGCCGAACTTCGAGGCCTCCGAGTAGTCGGGGCAGATGACGGCGCTCTTCATGCCGCGATAGCGCGCCTCGGTGTAGAAGTGCGCGTCCGGCGTACGCGTCTGGGGGACGTTGGAGCCCCACAGGATGACGAACCCCGCGTTGTACCAGTCGGCCGATTCCGGCACGTCGGTCTGCTCGCCCCAGGTCTGCGGGGAGGATGGCGGCAGGTCGCAGTACCAGTCGTAGAACGACATGCAGACGCCGCCCAGCAGCGACAGATAACGCGAGCCGGCGGCGTACGAGACCATCGACATGGCCGGAATGGGCGAGAAGCCGAGGATGCGGTCCGGCCCATGGGCCTTCGCCGTATAGGCGTTGGCCGCGGCGATGATCTCGGTCGCCTCGTCCCAGCCGACGCGCACGAAGCCGCCGTGGCCGCGCTTGCTGGTATAGGCCTCGCGCTTCGTCCGATCCTCGACGATCGCGGCCCAGGCGGCGACCGGCGACAGCGCGGCGCGCGCCTCGCGCCACAGTTTCAGCAGGCGCGCGCGCGCCAGCGGATACTTCACGCGATTGCCCGAGTAGAGATACCAGCTGTAGGAGGCGCCGCGCGAGCAGCCGCGCGGCTCATGGTTGGGCAGGTCGGGCCGCGTGCGCGGATAGTCGGTCTGCTGCGTCTCCCAGGTGACGATGCCGCCCTTGACGTAGATCTTCCACGAGCACGAGCCGGTGCAGTTGGCGCCGTGGGTGGAGCGTACGATCTTGTCGTGCTGCCAGCGCTTGCGATAGGCGTCCTCCCAACCGCGGTCTTCGGTGGTGGTGATGCCATGACCCTGGGCGAACGGCTCCTGGGTCTTCTTGAAGAAGGTCAGACGATCGAGGAAATGCGACACGAGGGATCTCCCGAAATCATTCGGCGGGGGTGGCGAGGGCCGCGGCTGGACGACGCTCGACGTCGAACAGCAGGCCGCCGCGGCGGATGTAGACGAACCACGTGATGGCGATGCAGCTCACGTAGAAGGCGATGAAACCGTAGAGCGCGAAGCTCGCGCTGCCGGCCATGGCGATCGACGAGCCGAAGCTCTTGGGGATGAAGAAGGCGCCGTAGGCGGCGATTGCCGAGGTGAAGCCGATGATAGCGGCCGATTCCTTATCGGCCTGGACGCGGCGACCCTCGGCCGTGGCCGCCGGCATCAGCCGGTCCATGTCCTTGCGCATGATGGCGGGGATCATCTGGAAGGTCGATGCGTTGCCGACGCCGCTGGCAAGGAACAGCAGCAGGAACATGGCGAAGAAACCCATGAAGTCGTGCTGGCCGAGGAAGTGCACGACGCCCACCGCGCCCAGTGCCATGGCAACGAACACCCAGAAGGTGACGCGCCCGCCGCCCCAGCGGTCGGCGACCCAGCCGGTGAGCGAGCGCGACAGCGCGCCGACCAACGGGCCCAGGAAGGCGTAGGTCAGCGCATTGACCTCGGGGAACGCCGTCTTGGTCAGCAGCGGGAAGGCTGCCGAGTAGCCGATGAAGGAGCCGAAGGTGCCGGTGTAGAGCCAGCACATGATCCAGTTGTGCCGGCGCTGGAAGATCACCGACTGCTCGGCGAACGAGGCCTTGGCCGAGGCGATGTCGTTCATGCCGAACCAGGCGGCGAAGGCGGAGGCCGCGATGAACGGAACCCAGATGAAGCCGGCATTCTGCAGCCAGAGCTTCGTGGTGCCCGATGCTTCCTTGGCGACCTGCGGATCGCCGCCCAGCCAGCCGAACACGCCGGCCGTGATCACCATGGGCACGACGAACTGCACGACGCTGACGCCGAGGTTGCCGAGCCCGGCATTGAGCGCCAGCGCATTGCCCTTCTCCGCCTTGGGGAAGAAGAAGGAGATGTTGGACATCGACGAGGCGAAGTTGCCGCCGCCGAAGCCGCAGAGCAGCGCCAGCGCCAGGAAGATCCAGTACGGCGTCGCCGGGTTCTGCACGGCATAGCCGATGCCGGCCGCCGGCAGGATCAGCGACCAGGTGGCGACCGTGGTCCACAGCCGCCCGCCGAAGATCGGCACGGTGAAGGAATAGAAGATGCGCAGCGTCGCGCCCGACACGCCGGGCAGCGCCGCCAGCCAGAACAGCTGGTCGGTGGTGTAGGGGAAGCCGATCGCCGGCAGCTTGGCGACCACCACCGACCACACCATCCACACGGCAAAGGAGAGCAGCAGCGCGGGGATCGAGATCGCGAGGTTGCGATTGGCGATGCGCCGGCCCTTCTCCTCCCAGAACGCCTTGTCCTCGGGCCGCCAGTCCTCGAGCGTCTTGCCCGAAAGCTTGCCGACATGCTCGGGCCCGTGGATGGGCTGCATCTCCGGCAGCTCGGGCAGCCGGGCCAGCGCCTCGCCCGCCCTCTCGCGCTCCATGACGCGGATCGACTCGTGCATCCACACCAACGACACGCCGGCGACCAGGAACAGCAGCATGAAGCAGCTGGTCCACACGCCGGTGAGGTCGTTCAGCAGGCCGAAGGCGATCGGCAGCACGAAGCCGCCCAGGCCGCCCACCAGGCCGACGACGCCGCCGACCGCACCGACATGCTTGGGATAGTAGACGGGGATGTGCTTGTAGACCGCGGCCTTGCCCAAGCTCATGAAGAAGCCGAGCACGAAGATCACCACGGTAAAGGGCACCAGGCCCATCTCCAGGGTGAAGCTGATCGGCCCCTGGATGCCTTTGACGATGTACTGGGTCGGCGGATAGGCGAGCACGAAGCAGGCGGCGACCGAGACGCCGAACGTCCAGTACATGATGCGCCGCGCGCCGAAGCGGTCGCTGAGCACGCCGCCATAAATGCGGAACAGGCTCGCCGGCACCGAATAGGCCGCGCCCAGCATGCCGGCGGTTGTGATGTCGAGGCTGTAGACGCCGATCAGGTAGCGCGGCAGCCACAGCGCCAGCGCGACGAAGCCGCCGAAGACGAAGAAGTAGTAGAGCGAGAAGCGCCAGACCTGGACGTTGCGCAATGGCTCGAGCATGGCCGACACCGGCTCCGGCCTGATGCCGGCCTTGCGCCGTGCGGCGAACTCGGGATCGTCCTTGGTCGTGAACCAGAAGGCGATCGCCATGACGACCAGCGCCAGCGCCCAGATCTCGGCGACGCTCTTCCAGCCCCAGGCCACCATGACGAACGGCGCCACGAACTTGGTGACGGCGGCGCCGACATTGCCCGCTCCAAAGATGCCGAGCGCAGTGCCCTGCCTGCCCTGTTCGTACCAGCGCGAGACGTAGGCGATGCCGACGGCGAACGAGCCGCCGGCGATGCCGACGCCGAGCGCTGCCAGCAGGAAGGTCGGATAGTCGTAGGCAAAGGTGAGCAACCAGGTCGCGATCGCCGCGGCGATCATGACGCCGACATAGACGACGCGGCCGCCATACTGGTCGGCCCAGATGCCGAGGATCAGGCGGATCAGCGAGCCGGTCAGGATCGGCGTGCCGACCAACAGGCCGAACTGCGTGTCGCTGAGACCGAGGTCCTTCTTGATCTGCACGCCGATGATGGAAAAGATCGTCCAGACGGCAAAGCACACGGTGAAGGAAAGCGTGCTCATCGTGAGCGCGGTGGTGCGGTCACCCCGTGCCGGATCCGTCGCTTCGATCGTCGTCGCCATGTCCTGCTCCGTTGTCGGCAGGACCATCGCGGCTCGTGAACAGGGCACGGTTGATGTGAATCAAGCCCGATGAGGCCGGCGGATTTCTTTGCCGGTTCGTTATCAAATGGGAAGAGTCGCCGTTCACATTTGGTAACGCCTGGTCGTATGAAGGAGCGGGGAGACTGTCATGCGTCCGTCCGACCTGCCGCTGATCCGGCGTTCGCGCCTGTTCGCCCAGCTATCCGAGCCGGACCTTGCGGCGTTGCTGGCGAACTGTTTCGTGCAGTCCTTGCCCAAGGGCGCCGTTCCCTGCCGTCAGGACGACAAGCCCGAGTTCCTGCATGTCGCCTTGTCCGGTGGCGTCGGCCTGTTCGCCGAGGGACCGCGCGAGGAGGTGCTGGTCGAGTTCTTCGGCCCGGGCGACTGCTTCATCCTGCCCGCGGTGATGCTCGATGCGCCCTATCTCATGACGGCGCGCACCCTCGAGGAGGCGCGGGTGCTGATGTGGCCCGCGGCCGCCTTCCGCGCCCAGGTGCGCGCCAACGGCACGCTGGCCTATGGCGCGACCCTGATGCTGTCGAGCTACTGGCGCAGCCTCGTCGGGCAGATCAAGGACCTCAAGCTCTTGTCTGCCATCGAGCGGCTTTCCGCTTTCCTGCTGGCGCTGGCGCCGCGCGACACCGGTCCTGTGACGGTCACCCTGCCCGGCGGGCGTCGCCTGATTGCCGGGAGGCTCGGCGTCACGCCGCAAAGCCTGTCGCGCGCCTTCTCGGCATTGCGCCCGCTCGGCGTGACCGGCAGCGGCCGCGAGGTATCGATCGCCGATCCGACGCGACTTCGTCAGTTTGATGGGACGCGGATGATCGGCAAGCCCGTGCAACGCTAGACTAAGCACGTCGACATTTGCGGCAGATCAAGCCGCAACCGCTGCAGCTGGCGATAGTTGGCGATCATGGCCGCAGTTCCCCGTCTGAAACCTTATGCCGGCCCGGCGTTGCTGTCGTACGGCTTCCGTCCGTTCTTCTTGTTCGGATCCATATGGGCTGCCCTGGAGGTGCTGGCGTGGCTGCCGGTGCTGCACGGCGTGTTCTCGATCCCCACCGCCTTCTCGCCGCGCGATTGGCATGTCCACGAGCTGCTGTTCGGCTACTTGCCAGCCATCATCGCGGGTTTCCTCCTGACCGCCATTCCCAACTGGACCGGCCGGCTTCCCCTGCAGGGAGCACCGCTTGCCGTGCTGGGCCTGACCTGGCTCGCCGGCCGCTACGTCGTCAGCTTTTCCGAGAGGATCGGCTGGATCGGCGCCACCATCCTCGACAGTGCCTTCCTCGTGCTGATGACCGCGGCGGTGGCGCGCGAGATCGTGGCCGGCAGGAACTGGCGCAACCTCAAGGTCACCGTGCTTCTTGGCCTGCTCGCGGCCGGCAATATCGGCTTCCATCTCGAAGCGCATGTCGAGGGCCTCGCGACCTACGCTACGCGGGTCGGCATCGCCGTCGTCATGATGCTGATCATGGTGATCGGCGGGCGCATCATCCCGAGCTTCACGCGCAACTGGCTGATGCGGCAAAAGCCAGGACGCCTTCCCGCACCGTTCGGCCGCTTCGATGTCGCCTGCCTGGGGCTGAGCGGCATCGGGCTCGTGGCCTGGGTCATTGCGCCCGAGCATGCAGCCAGCGGCATGGCCCTGTTTGCCGCCGCTGCGGCCAACGCGATTCGCCTTGGCCGCTGGGCCGGCGACCGCACCTTCGCCGATCGGCTGGTGCTGGTGCTGCACGCGGCCTACGCCTTCGTGCCGCTCGGCTTCCTGCTGGCCGGCCTCGCCGCCTTCGACGTCACTCCTCCCAGCGCCGGCATACACGCCTGGACGGCGGGCGCCATGGGCCTCATGACGCTTGCCGTCATGAGCCGGGCCAGCCTCGGTCACACCGGCCGGCCCCTCGTCGCCTCACCTGCCTTACAGATGGTCTACGCCGCCGCGCTGATTGCGGCGCTCGCGCGGATTGGCGCTGCGCTCTTGGCCGACATGGACGGCCTCCTGCTGCCGCTCGCCGCGCTGGCTTGGGCCGGGGCCTTCCTGGGCTTTGCGTTCCTCTACGCGCCGCTGCTTTGCTCGACGAAGAAACGTCTCACCACTTCGCCATGAACTGGTGGATCGGCTTGGCGCCCGGATTGGTGAAGCGGCGATCCATTACGATGGCGCGTTTTCGCGTTGTTGCTGCCGTAGTAGAGCGCGTTCCAGTCGTTGTCGGGATCGAGGAACCAGCGTTCCAACGAGGCGCCGGCGAACAGGCCAAGCGAGCGAGCTTATGAAGGCGCAGATGTCGGCCCCGCCCGCCGACGTCGTGGCGCCCTCGACGCCGATGCAACGACGGCTAGGGCCACACCCGCCTCGGCGCCGAACTTGAACTTGTGTCGAGGATCACCTGCAGGCCCTTCCCGATCTTGATGATGAACACGACCTCGGAAAACCTTGGCGCCGATCTGCAGGCCGACACTGCCCGAGCCCATGGTGTAGAAGCGGGCGGGCTCCAGTCCCTGGGCTGCGAGCGCGCCATCAGCGTGCCGCGACCACCGGCCAGGCCGAAGATCAGGCCGCCCTGAATCAGCTCGGGCACGATGAGCACGCCGCGCGCGCCTTCGATGTACTTGGCGGCGTCCGGATAATCCTTGCCGGTCAGGATCTTCCTCGCGGACTCCAGCAAGGAATTGACCAGCGCCTGGCGCTTGGCGTCGGCCCGAGGGGGCGCCAACCCAGCGCTCCGGGGCGTCGACTCTGAACCTGCTTGCCTCTCATGCCGAGGAGCAGATCGCGGCGACTTACACCGCCTTCTTGAGCCGCGGCGCCGACGCCGCCGGCTTCAAACTTCTGGGTCGGCGAGTTCAACCGTCAAAGATCGAATCGTCGAGCTGGGTGGCAGTATCGAAGACGAGACGGTGCGCGACGCTTCTTTCCTAGCCATTGAGGCCATCGCAAACGTCGCCGAGGTGCGAGACAATCGCGCGATCATCGTTCCACCCATGCGGTAGACGGAATTTCTATCGCCTGTTCTTGGCGCAAGGAACCGGACTGATCGGACGGCGCTCGATCTATAGTTCCTGTGATGAGGGTGGGGGGCTGCATTCCCCGCTCATAGCTTGCCCTCGCTCACTGACGGTTTCGGCCTCGCACCTTCTGTCATTGCTATGGCGGCGATGGCGCCCGAGGCGAAAGTCAGCACGCCGATCGTGCCGATCGCCCAGGCGGCGCCGAACAGGTCGGTCATGATGCCTGCCGAAAGCGCGCCGATTGCATAGCCGAGATCGCGCCAGAAGCGATAGACGCTGAGCGAGCGTGCCCGCCACGACGGATGGGAAGCATCAGACACCGACGCGATCAGGGTCGGATAGACCATCGCGGTGCCGAGCCCCAGGAGCACGCTGGCCGCGAACCACCACCAGAAGGTCTCAGTCAGCGCGGTCATAAAGAGACCGACCGCCTGTACCCACATGCCACCCGCGATCAGGCCCTTGCGGCCCCAGCGGTCGCTCAGCGGTCCGGTGACGGTCTGCAGCACGCCCCACACGGCGGGATAGACCGCCTTCAGGATGCCGATCTTCTCCACGCCGAGGCCAAAGCCCGCAAAGAACAAGGGGAAGATGCCCCAGCTCATGCCGTCGTTGAGGTTGTTGACCAGGCCGGCCTGCGAGGCGGCGAACAGGTTGCGGTCGCCGAATGAGGTGCGATGGAAGATCTGCCAGAACCGCAGCGCCTCCGTGGCTGCGTCGTGCCCCGCCGTCTCGAGCCTGACATGCTGGCGCGTGTCGCGCACGAGCAGGGCTGATATACCAAGGCCCAGCACCGCGTAGCCGATGCCGATATAGAAGGGCTCGGGACGCAGGCTGTAGCGCTGGGCGAGATAGCCGGTCAGGAAGGCGGTCAGCCCGACCGAGAGATAGCCCGCAAACTCGTTGAGGCCGACCGCCAGGCCGCGCGACCTGGGGCCCACTAGGTCGACCTTCATGATCACCGTCATCGACCAGGCGAAGCCCTGGTTGATGCCCAGGAGTACATTGGCCGCGACCACCCAGCTCCAGCTCGGCGCCCAGGCGATCATGAAGGGCACCGGCAGGCCGACCAGCCAGCCCACGATCAGCATGTACTTGCGGCCATAGATGTCGGCAAAGTGCCCCGACACCAGGTTGGCCAGCGCCTTGACGACGCCGAAGCTCACGATGAAGGAGACGACGATGGTGGTCGAGGCGATCTTGAATTCTTCAGCACCGATCAGCGGGACCACGGTGCGCTCCAGACCGACCATGCCGCCGACGAAGGCGTTGACCAGAACCAGCAGGGAGAATTGCTGCCAGTTCTCGCGCAGGCCAAGCCGCACGCCCGACGTGTCAGCCGAGGCCGTCATGGCTTGTCCGCGCGCAGAGCCAGAAAGGCCGCACCGAAGGTGCCGAGACGTGAGAACCAAGGGTCAAGCGGTGCCAGCGCGCGCGCAAGCCAACCTATTCGCGGATAGTAGATGGCGCCGCGCAGCGCCGAGACCCTTAGGCCGGCCTGATCGGCGAGCGTCCGCAATTCGCCCGGAGTGCGGAAGCGCGCCGCCTTCCAGGTTCGCGAACTCAGCCATCCCCGCACGCGTCGCTGGGCCGCCCACAGGCTCCATCGACCGAGCTCGCCGAGAACGAGCCGGCCGCCCGGCCGCAACACGCGCGCCATCTCGCGGAAGGCGCCGGTGGCGTCCGGCACGAAGCAGAGGACGGTGATCGAGGCGACCACGTCGAAACTGGCGTCGAAGAACGAGAGTCGCTCCAGCCGGCCCTCGAGGAACGTCGCCTTGATGCCCGCACTAGCCAGGCGCTTCTCAGCGGCAAGGAGCATCGACGGATCGGGATCGACGCCCGTCACCTCGGCGCCCTTCGCTGCTGCTGCCGCGACCAGCGCGCCGTCGCCGCAGCCTGCGTCGAGAAGACGGATGCCGGAGAGATCGCCCGCCAGATCGAGGACAACCCGTAGCTCGATCGCTTCAGTGATCGCGCCGACCGATTGCGCCCGCCAGGCTTCATAGGCCTGCGGCCCGATGGCTGTCGGGGCGGCGCTGCCGGTCACGCCGCGACGAGGCCTGCGTTGATGCCGCGCACCCCGACGGCGTCCGGCGGTGGCGAAGGGATGTCCTCGAGCATGAAGCGCACGAAGACCTCCTCGTCGTCGATGCGAAAAGCCGCATTGTGCCGCCGTTCGAAGCCGATGGTCGAAGCGGGCTTGCCGCTCAGTCGCCGCCCGCACACCGAGCCGGAATAGGCGCCAGGCAGCACCTCGACATAGTCGGGCAGCGCCTTGAGCTGTCGCAGGCTCTTGAAGAGGATGCGCGCGCCCTCGTCGGCCGCCGAGGCGAGCTCGGTGCGGCCGACATCGCCCACCATCAGCGTATGGCCGGTCAGCGCAAACCATGGCTCTTCGGCGCGCGTGTGGTCGGTCACCAGCAGGCAGAGATGCTCAGGTGTATGGCCGGGCGTGTGCACGACCTCGGCCGTGACATTGCCGAGCGGCAGCATCTCGCCGTGGCGCACGCCGCGGAACGGCACAGTCGCATCGGCCCCGGCGGACAGCACGTACTCGGCGCCCGCCGCGTCGGCCAGCCGACGGCCGGCCGACAGATGGTCGGCATGCAGGTGCGTGTCGATGACGTAGAGGATGCGCATGCCGGTAGCGCGCGCAGTGGCCAGGTACGGCTCGACATCGCCCAGTGGATCGACGACGGCGGCCGACGCCTTGCCGCCGCAGCCGAACAGGTAGGAGATCGCCACGGGATCGGCGTGCAGGAACGGGCGCAGGATCATGGGATATTCTCTTGCAGTAAGACATTCATTCAATCATTATGTTGAATGTTTCTTTATAGAGCGCACAGATGTCAAGCGAAAACCCCAAGCAGGCGTTGTTTGCCGGCATTGCCGAGGTCGCCAAGGCAGCCGGCCACGGCCACCGGCTGGAGATCCTCGAACTGCTGGCCCAGGGCGAGCGCAGCGTGGAGGCGCTGGCGACGCGCATCGGCCTGCCGGTCGCCAACGTCTCGCAGCACGTGCGGCTGATGCGGCGTAGCGGCCTCCTTGCCTCGCGCCGCGACGGCAAGCGCATCTATTATCGGCTGGCCGACCGTTCGGTGCTCGATCTGGCCGCCGCGCTGCGTCGCGTCGCCGAGCGCAACTCCGCCGAGGTGCGCAGCGTGATCGGCGGCTATTTCCGCGAGCGCGACGCGCTCGAGCCGGTGTCGCGCGGCGAGCTGGTGCGGCGCCTCAAGGATGACCTCGTCACTGTGCTCGACGTGCGGCCGCAGGACGAATACGACGCCGGTCACCTGCCTAAGGCGGTGAACATCCCGCTGCGCGAGCTGCAGCGCCGCCTGCGAGAGCTGCCGAAGAGCCGCGAGATCGTCGCCTACTGCCGTGGCCCGTATTGCGTTCTGGCCTTCGAGGCCGTCGCCCTGCTACGTCGACATGGCTATAAAGTTCGGCGCCTCCAAGACGGATTTCCGGAATGGAAGGCAGCCGGTCTTCAGATCCAGTGAGGGATGGAAGCAGTCTCTAGTCACCTGAATCTAAAGTTCACCGCATAATGTCTGCTGTGTTTTCTGGCAGAAGCGTTTGACTGAAGCGAGGATTTGGTCGGCTGATTTGGTCCATTTGAAAGGCTTGGGGTTTTCGTTGTGGCGGTCGATGAAGGTGCGGATATCGGCTTCGAGCTGCCTGACTGAGGTATGAACGCCGCGCCGGAGTCGCTTTCTGGTGAGCTCAGCGAACCAGCGCTCGACCTGATTGATCCACGATGCCGAAGTCGGCGTGAAGTGGACATGATAATGTGGACGACGGGCGAGCCACGCCTTGATCTTGGGTGTCTTGTGGGTGGCGTAGTTGTCCATGACGATATGGACGCCGAGCCCTGCGGGCACATGAGCGTCGATCTGCTTGAGGAAGTTCAAGAACTCGACCGCCCGGTGTCGCTTGTAGCATTTGCCGATGACGAAGCCCGATGCGACGTCGAGCGCCGCGAATAGCGATGTCGTGCCGTGCCGCACGTAACTGTGCGTCCGGCGTTCGGGCACGCCAGGCATCATCGGCAAGACGGGCTGCTCCCGATCGAGCGCCTGGATCTGGCTTTTCTCGTCGATGCTAAGGACAAGGGCCCGGGTGGGTGGCGAGAGGTAAAGGCCGACGATATCGCGCACCTTGTCGACGAACAGCGGATCGTTCGACAGCTTGAAGGTCTGGCTACGGTGCGGCTGCAGGCCGAATGCCGCTCACATACGGCGGATCGTCGTATGCGAAAAGCCGGTTTCAGCCGCCATCGAACGGATCGACCAGTGCGTCGCGTCCGCAGGCGTGGTGCGCAACGTCCGCTCGATCACAGCGGCAACCTGGTCGTCGTCGATGGTTCGGGGTCGGCCGGGGCGAGCCTCGTCGAGCAGACCATCACAGCGATCCGTTAAAAAGCGTCGACGCCACTTGCCAACTGTGTGTTCATGGACGCCAAGCTCCGCAGCGACCGACTTGCTGGGCAATCCGTCTGCACATCGCAGAATGACCCGACATCGCTCGGACAGCGATCGGGCAACACGGCGGCGACGCACTTGCCGCTCCAGATAGACTCGCTCCTGCGCACTCAGCACCAACGGCGCGATCGGTCGGCCCCGCGCAAATGCCTTCGCCATCAGCGCTCTCCTTCCATAGCTCAGAACGCTTGTTTATAATGTAATGAACTTCAGTTCCAGATGACTAGGGCGCGGACTCATTAACGCGCAGCCAGCCAAAGCCTAATTGACGCGAGTTGAACGAAGGCAAGATAGTTGGCGGCAAGCCTGTCGTAGCGCGTTGCGACCCGGCGACATTGTTTGATCCTGTTGAAGAAGCGCTCCACCTGGTTGCGAGCGCGGTAGAGATAGGGGCTGAAGCAGATCGGAGCGCTGCGATTGCTTCTCGGTGGGATATTGGCCCACGCGCCCTTCTTCATGGCAAGCTCTCTGGTCCGGTCGGCATCGTAGCCGCGGTCGGCAAGCAGCATCGACCCGGATTTCAGGCGAGAAAGCAGCCTTCCGGCGAGTCGAACGTCGTGCGCCTCACCGGGGCTCAGCGTCAGCCGTACCGGCAGACCATTGCTATCGACCACCGCATGAATCTTGCTCGTCAAGCCACCGCGTGACCTTCCCATCAATTGGCGCTGGTTCTTTGTGATGCAGGCTGCATGCTGATGCACGCGGACAATGGAGGTGTCGATCATCTGGACAGCGCCATCATGGGCAGACGCAAGTACATCTATGATGCGACCCCAGACACCAGCCCGCCGCCAGCGGACAAAACGGCTATAGCAAGTCGTGTATGGGCCAAACGCCTCCGGCAGGTCACGCCAGGGCGCTCCCGATCGCAAGACCCAGAAGATGCCATTGAGGACACGACGGTCATTTACCCGAGGAACGCCACGCGGCTTGTTGGGCAGCATCGGCTTGATGGCAACCCATTCGTACTCGGCGAGTTCGTAGCGCATGATTCGGGCCCCCAGTTTGGGAGTTTGAATCACAAGGGTTTGGCCAAACGCAACGCTTCTGGCCCGGCCTCGGTTTGGCGCTTACGGGCAAAAGCGGACATCAACCTGCCGACATCCCCTGCTGAATTCCGTCGAAAATGACCCGAAGCCGTCATGGTGGACTCGCCGCAAACCGGGTTCCCTAGCAGGAAACCGCACTTCGGGACGGTCATGCAAGGCAATCTGAGCCAGCGTGGCACGAAAATTGGGTATAAGCTCACGGGCGGCCGCATTGTTCGTCGCCGGAGCTGCACAATGAAGGATGGTTTGTTCTCACCGGCTTACTTCGAGGACCCTTATCCTTATTACAAGCATCTGCGCGACCATCAGCCGATCTTCCACGATGACCGCATCGGCTGGATGGTGACCAGATACGCGGACGTTAGAACTTTGGCCCGGGAGGCTCGCCTCTCTCGCGGCGGCCTCGAACTGCGTCGCCTGGCAGGCCTATCCGACGCAGTTCAGTCGGCGGCCAAACCCATCATGGACGGGCTCAATCTTGAGATGATGCGGCGCGACGACCCCGACCATGCTCGTCTGCGCGCGCTTGTGAACAAGGCTTTCACGACAGAGATGGTCAAACGCCTGCGGCCTCGCATTCAGCAATTGATCGATAATCTCTTGGATAGGGTTCACCATCAGCGATGGAATGTGATCCAGGATTTTGCCTATCCGCTGCCCGCGATGGTGATCATGGAGTTGCTAGGCATCCCGTTAGCAGACCGGGATCAACTGAAAGAATGGACGGCCGATCGGATCGCGTTCCTCGGCAGCATCAGGTCGGTATCTGACCCGCTGACGGTTGCCCGAGATGCTGCACGATCCGCTGGATCGATGAATGACTATTTTAAGGGGCTCATATCTGAGCGACGGACGAAGCCCAGAGATGATCTGCTGACTGTACTTATAGCCGGGGGAGAAGAGGATCGGCTCAGCGAAGCCGAAATTATTGCCAACTGCTCGTTGCTGCTGTCCGCCGGCCATGAAACCACGACAAATTTGATAGGCAATGGCCTACTCGCATTGCTGCGAAACCCCCAACAGATGAGGGCGCTGCGAGACGATCCGCAGCGCACCGTGAACGCCATCGAAGAACTTCTGCGATTTGATTGCCCAGTTCAATTGGCGCCACGAGCGGCCGCTGGCGATATTCGCATTGGAACGGTTCAGATTAGCGAAGGGGACCGCGTGATGCTGATGCTCGGAGCCGCAAACCGTGATCCGGATCAGTTCACTGATCCAGACCAGCTTCATCTTGAGCGGCTACCGACCACTCACCTGTCATTTGGTTTTGATCACCACTTTTGTCTCGGCGCGCATCTTGCCCGCGTGGAGGCCGAGCTGGCCTTTCGGACACTGCTCATGAGGTTTCCTCGGATCGAACTCGATGGTGCTCCCGCCTGGACGCGCAATATTGCCTACAGAGGCATGTCCGAACTGTTCATCAAGGTTTCGTAAGCCGTACCGCGCCCAACTCCTCGTGGCCGCTCTTGGCCCATCGCGTCATATTGCGCTGTCGCACGAACTCGGCCGCTATAGGGGCAAAGCCGACATTTCGTCTCGGCGCCGGGTTTATGGGTACACGGCCTAGTACGGGCCTATGTCCAACCTAAGGCGATGTACCCGCACTTGACAGACAACCTCCGATAGGGAATAATGGTTCTGTTGGGAGGGCGTTTCTATGTCACGCAAGCCGCGCCCCAAGGCAGTCCACCAGCTGACCGCCGCGCAGTTCGACCAGATGTTTCCGGTAGGCGACGAGGATGCTTGCAAGGCGTATCTAGTTGCGCGACGGTGGCCCGGCGGCGTGCGCTGTCCACGCTGTGGTAATGACGCCGTATATGATCTCCCGTCTCGCCAATGGCATTGGCAGTGCGAGAAATGTGCGCCCAACGGCTACCGCTTTTCCGTACTGGTTGGCACAATCTTCGAGAACACGAACAAATCACTGCGCGACTGGTACAAGCTCACCCACCTGATGATGACCAGCAAGAAGGGCATGAGTGCCCGCCAGCTTGGCCGCTACATGGGCTTCGGTTCGGTCAAGACGGCTTGGCAGATGGGGCACAAAATCCGCGCTGCCCTCATGGACCAGCCCGAAGAAAAACTCGGAGGCATCGTGGAAGTTGATGAGACCTTCATCGGTGGCAAGGCGAAGAACCGGCATATCGACAAGCGCGGCCTCCATCAGGGGACGGGCGGCGTCGGTAAGACCGTAGTGGCGGGCGCGGTGAAGCGCAAAGGCAACGTGATTGCTCGCGTCGTTGAGAATGTCCGCGCCAGCACCCTTGAACAGTTCGTCCGTGAAAGCGTCTCGCACAAGGTGAGCTTGCTCTGCACCGATCAATGGGTCGGCTACAAGCACCTACACAGGGCATTCCCGCAGCACGCCACGATTGACCATGCGCGTGGCCAGTACGTTGTTGGTGCCGTTCACACGAACACGATTGAGGGTTTCTGGTCGATCCTCAAGCGCGGCGTAGTCGGGACGTTCCACAGGGTCAGCCGCAAGTACCTCCCCCTGTACGTTGCGGAGTTCCAGTTCCGGTACAACAATCGCGAGAACGATGATATCTTCGGAGCCGCAATTTCACGATGCTGAGGATCGCACCTTCACAAGTTCGGCCGACCACGCTTTCGACTGTGGTGAAGATCATTGTGTGGTCTGCGATTACGTGGGGTAGCTTGGAATTGTCTTTGAGGTTCTTTGGTCGGCCCGTCGCCTGGACGATCGCCACGATCATTCTAGTCGTCGTCGGGTTTGCGCTTTTCCAGGGCCGAAAGAAGATCGGTCGTTGAAGCGTTCGTCGGTCTGCGCGTCCTGATCACTTGCTTGATGAGCCGCTCAGTGACGACCCAAACTTCTCCTTCGTTCTCCTCGTTGGTCGTCAGAACAACATCCATTTGTACACCCGCCTGAAGGGGGATCTTCAGCTGACCGTTGGCGACTCGTTCAAGAAATCTTTCATCCTTCATCTTCGCGCCGAACTCGCCCAAAGAAGGCAGCCAGAGCTTCCAACTCCGTTCGCGCGGAAGCAGAACGGGCGCGATCAGCGTCACGCGGACCTTGTCGTCTCTCGACCGCTTCTGAATCGTTTTCGTCGTGGGGAGGGCTTCTCTTGAGCGCCCGTCGAACTCGGACTTCGGGACAAGCTGCGGGGGTCTCGTGCTTGGCTGGGGCGTTGCGCCCACGGCGCGGACGGCCTTGTCTTCTTTCAATGCGGCGTAGACCTCCCGCACTTGCCGCTCACCTACGCGAGCTTTTTGCAGCCTGTCGAGTTCCGCCGCGATGCGAGTGACATCGGCATCACTCAGCTGCTCGGCGCCGAGAACGTGATCAAGTCCCTTTCCGACATAGTAGCTCCGAACGTCGGCGCCGAACCAACCTAGCGCAATCAACAGCATTGCCATCAATGTCGGCCTGTCATGGGGAAGGGCCTTCCTCAGGCTGGTGATCACTGAGTTGATGCTGAGGCTGCCTTCGGTGCCGCTCTGAAAGCCGATCCGTACGTCAAGGCTCGGATCAAGAATATAGGCCGCCTCTTTCAGAGCGGCTGCAAACGCGAGCGATGCTCTGGCGACGGCCTCAAGATCGGCAATCTCCCCCGGCTCAAGGTCCAAATACAGGCTTATCGGTTGATCCATGCCTGCCTCCCCCACGCGTAGGGGTAGCATAGCTTTGGTACACTAATCCACTGCTGTCAAGTTCGGGTACATCGACAAATTAGGACACTACCCAACGGGTCGCCTTCGTTTCCATGGAAGCCCTCCGCTCTACCTCAATTGGTCTTAGACTAAACAGTGGATCCTTACGACTCCAGAACGGCATCAAGGCAGGTAGTTGAAGCGCATCTCAATGAGCAAACGGCCGCAACGCTTGTCGCCACTCTTCGCCATATGCAGGGAGGGTTCCAGCGCGCCCGCCGGCAGATCGGACGAGAGTGCATTGTGCGCGAGACGCAGCGGCTCGGGCAGCTAGCCGATACGGTCGAGCAGCCGCTCGGCCTCCTGCGCCAACTTGCCTTTCTGCAATTCACGGAACCTTGGTGTTCGCTCTCGAGCTTGGCCTGCTCGCAGTCACAGCATCGGGTCAGGGGGCCATACCTGTAGAGCTTCAGCCGTTCGTCGCCGCACCGGCGCGAGGATGCTACGGAGCGGACCGATGAGCCCCTGGATTTATCCAGCAACCAAGTCCGGCAGCGCGTGCTTCGGGGGCGGCGAAGGCGACAAACGTCATCGCGGCCCCGGCCTTCCGCTGGAATGCAGAAGGTGAGGGCGGCGCCCCCGGGCCGGCCGTCGAATTGAGCGCCCCCGGCCGCGCTCTCGCGAGAGACACCTCTTGGTAGCGCGCTTGGGTCAGCTTTTTGTAAGGTAAGTGAAAGATAACTACCTGAAATTGAATAGAATTTTCCGGCGACCGCGACGCATTATCATTGACTAAGATGCGATTGATTCCTAGAAGCAATAGAATATCAGCGGCAGGTTAACGATTGAATCATGGCTACGTCTCTCCAGCTGTCCCCTTGCGCCAACTACAGCTTTGACGGCGCCACTCCAAAGGGCCCCGCCGAAACGACAATCCTGACGGCGCTCGAGCAACTGCCGAGTGAGGCGGTGACATTCCGGACCCCGACCCCGTTCGCCGTGAACATCAGGAACTTTGACGTCGGCCTCGATCAGTACTGCGCCCGGTCCAGGCTCAGATGGGTCGTCCCTCGCGGGATCGACGCAAACTTCTTCGCACACCTTCCAACTATCCTTCGGAGAACAGCATGCGATTGAGCGGGATCCTCGATTGGGCACGAACCTGTGCCGGGGTGGTGGCTATGGTCATGGCCGGCGTGAACGACGCCCGCAGCGAGGGCCCGGCTACGCCCGACACCTATCGGGCGGTTCAGCTTTATGTCGTCGGCGGCGGCTTCGTTCCGCTCGGCGTCACCAACACGGTAACCGGCGTCGATGCGACCGACGCTCCGCCGCTCTCGATCGCCAATGCGGCAGGGGGCACGAAGGCAACGACGCCTCCGCCTGTGCTCGGCATGCGTGCTCATGTGCCGCTGTTCTGGCACATGTCTGGCGAGCAAGGCCCGTTGTTCGGCTTCTTCTTCGAGACAGGCATCCAGACCAGCTTTGGCGTGCAGTCGGCGATGCTGGCCTTCCAGGATGTCAGCGACTCGGCTGCCGGCTTTGGCTCACAGACGATCAGGGAGAATTTTCAGGTTCCGCTCCTGCTCGGCGCGAGCCTGCCGCTCGACACGAATTCGTCCGGCGCGCCGGGCATCTTTCTCGACGTCTATGGCGGCGTCACGCTCGACAGCTGGACCCAGACCCTGCAAGGCGCCGAGGCGAACGCTCCCGGCGGGCCAGGTTTCTTCGGACAGAACCGGCGCTTCACTCCCGATCCCACGGTCGGCGTTGGCCTGCGCGGGCCCGTGGGCAACCTGAGCGACGACCTGCCCCTCTTCTTCGGCGTCAACGCGGAATTGCAGTTCCGGCCCGGCAGCGTGGTGACGGCGTCCTCGCAGAACTTCCCTGTGATCTACTACGGAACGGTCAATCCTTACGCCAACCTCGCGCTCATGGCCCGGGTCGGTGTCGCCTTCGGCAGACGGTAGCCGCGAGCACCGGGCCTTCACTAGAACATCGGGAGCTAAATCTATGAATCGCTACCGCGCCAGGTTGGTCAGTACCCTGCTGACGCTAGCCTCCATGCTGTCGGTTGCCGTCCCGGCGCGCGCCGGCGAAGGCCCCTTCGCCTTCATCTACACGCTCGATCTGCAGCCCAAGGGGACGTTCCAATTCGAGCAATGGGAGTATCTGCAAGCAGGCCAGTCTCAGGGCGATTATCTGTTCCTAACCAATCGCAGTGAGATCGAATACGGCTTCAAGAACTGGTTCCAGATCGGCCTCTACATCAACACGGAATACGCCTACGCCTATCAGAACGGCGTCGACGGCACGACCGGCGGGCCGGGCACCAACATCGACCCCAACTCAAATCCCTTCGCGCCTTACTCGAGTTTCCGCTTCAAGAGCATCTCGTTCGAGAACATCGTGCGGCTGATGAACCCCTACACCGACGCCTTCGGCTTCGGTCTCTATTTTGAGCCGGCGATCGGTCCCTACGGCTACGAGCTCGAATGGAAGTTCCTGTTCCAGAAGAACTTCCTCGACGACCGGCTGGTGCTGGCCGCCAACATCGTGCTTGAGACGGAGCAGGAATGGCGGAGCGGCACGACCGAGTACGCCAGCGTGATCGACACCATCATCGGCGCGTCCTATCGCTTTGCCGACAAGTGGTCGCTCGGCGTGGAAGCCCGAAATCATCGGGAGTTCAGCGGCCAGGCCTTCAATTCGCCCGAGCACTCCGCCTACTTCATCGGACCGACCATCCACTACAGCAGCGAGAAGTGGTGGGCGACGCTGGGCTGGCGACATCAGCTGCCCTGGACCCAGGCCTTCAACGACGATCAGCAGTCCGTCATCGTCAACGGCCAGATCTTCGGCAACGAGCATGCCGGCGACGAGATCATGCTGCGCGTTGGCATTCCCTTCAAGCTGCCGTGGCGCTAAGAAACGGCATGCGTTGGATTCCCGCTCTCATGGTGCCCCTTGGCTTGATCGTGACCGTGCCCGCCGCCGCGGCGGTCTATTTCACGATCGAGCAGGCGCAGCAGGCCATGTTCCCCGGCGCTTCGTTCGCGCAGGTGCCCTTGCAGCTCACCGACCAGCAGCGTCGCACAATGTACGATCGCTCCGGCGTGCACGAGCCGTTCAAGGCCGATCGGGTCTGGCGCGTCTCGACCGGTGGCTACTTCGTGATCGACGAAGTAGTGGGCAAACATGAGCGCATCAAATATGCCGTCGCCATCGGTTCCGACGGTGCCATCAAGCAGATAGAGATCATGGAGTACCGTGAGTCGTACGGCTACGAGGTGCGAGAACCTTCGTGGCGGCAGCAGTTCGTCGGAAAATCGGCAAGCTCACCGTTGAAGCTCGACGGCGACATCAAGAACATCGGCGGCGCCACGCTTTCGTGCAAACATATAACAGACGGCGTAAAGCGCGTGCTGGCGATGTACGAACTTGCGCTGAGGCATTCGTCTTGAAGCGTATGCGCATGCTCCTCGGCACCTATGTCGAGATCACCGCATGGGAAGCCGAAGGGTCCTCCCTGCAGCAGGCGATCGGCGCGGCATTTGCCGCCATCGAGCGGGTGCATGGTCTGATGAGCGTACACGCTGCCGATAGCGACGTCTCCAGGATCAACCGGACGGCGCGGCGTCAGCCCATCGACGTCGATCCGTGGACCGCCCAGGTCTTGCGCACGGCGCTTCGTGTTTATCGAGCTACTGATGGATTGTTCGATTGCGCCGTCGGCCACGAATTGGGGCAATGGGGCGTGCTCGACGGTTGCGGGTTCGGTGAAGCCGAGAGTGGATCGCTTGCCGACGTCGAGCTCTCGGGCGCCAATACCGTCCGTCGCGCCCGCTGCGTCGGCCTCGATCTCGGCGGCATAGCCAAGGGCTATGCTGTCGACCGCGCCATCGCCATCCTGCGGCGGGAAGGCATACGCTCGGCCGTCATCAATGCCGGCGGTGATTTGCGCGTCATGGGCGGCAAGGAGCAGCCGATCTACATCAGGGACCCGGGCGGTGCGGCCACCCCTCGCTTTGCCGGCCTGCTGCGTAACGGCGCCATCGCGACGTCGTGTGCGGCCGCGTCGGCAGGCACGTGGCAAGGACGCCGCGTCAGCGGCCTGGTCCGTACCCAAGACCGCACGCCCATTGTCGACCCCAACGCCTATTCCGTCATAGCGCCGCGTTGCATGCTAGCCGATGCCCTGACCAAGGTCGTGGCCCAGACCGGCGTTGCTGCCGCCAAGCCCTACCTGGATAGGTTCGGCGCGACCGCCTTGGCGACTTTTCCACGCGGCGCGGCCTGAGCTTGACGCATGCGGCTGGGTAAATGGCATCGCCGACTTGTGCTTGCCGCGTTAGTCGTCGTTGCCGCATCGGGAACGTTGTGGTTCGTGCTGCACGACGCAATGAACCAGGAGCCCGGAGAGTTGCTGCGCGACCTGCTCATCGTTCACGGCGTGGCATCGTTTGCTGCGGCTGTTGCCCTGGGCTCACTCCTGTCGCTGCATGTCCCGGCCGGGTACCGACAGAAGCGCAACGTCGTATCGGGCATGCTCCTGTTGTCGGGCATGCTTCTGCTGCTGGTAACAGCACTGTTCCTCTACTACGGCAGCGAAGAAACGCGCGCCGGTGCACGCTTGATCCATCTGGTTGTGGGCTTCGCGGCTATAGTCGCCATACCACTGCACATGATCCAGGGGCGCCGGCCATAAGAGCAGGATCGACGTCGACCTCTGGCAAATCACGGCTGACTTAAAAACTTCTCTACCGGCGGCCGCGCCTCGAACTCCCAACTCCAGGCGCAGGCGCCAGTAGGCTCCTGCACGGGCGCATCCCGGAATCGCCCCCCAATATTAGCGTGGCGGGCGCTTGTTATTGGGGGTATAGATGCGAATGCTAGTCATTTGCAAATATATCGACCCTCTATAGCGGAGCGCTTCTCATGAGCCGTGTTGCCATTCTTGCCATGGTCTGCATCTTCGTTGCGCAGAGCAGCGCGTGGGCCGGCGCCAACTGCAAGGCCAATCCCAAGTCTGATTGGATGAGCGAGGCCGACGCCAAGGCCAAGATCGAGGCGCAGGGCTACAAGATCGACAAGTTTAAGGTCGATGGCAATTGCTACGAGATCTACGGCCGCAACAAGGACGGCAAGAAGGTCGAGATCTACTTCGACACGAAGTCGCTCGACGTCGTGAAGGCGGAAGTCGAGAAATAAGGAATGCGAAGGGCGAACGCCAAGGAAGCGCGGGCGTCCGCTCGGATACCGGTGTGGGACTGGCCGGTCCGTCTGTTGCACTGGAGTCTCGCGGCCTTAGTTGGAGTCGACTTGGTGCGCGACGACGGCGATTACGAGCATCGGATGATCGGATATACTTCCCGCCAGCGAGCAACGAGCCAAGGGCGTCTTGTCATCACCATGGTGGTCGATCCGTCAGGCGATCATCTGGATCGTGACACGCAGCGAGTCTCAGCTGGTGCGGGCGGATGGCGTTACGATGATCGCCAGCGTTGGACGAACAAAAGCGATCAGAGTCTAGCCTCGAGGCGCCTCCACCGCCGGCATCACTGCCGGTCGCAACTGCCATCCCTTGACCAGGCTGTAGACCAGCGGGATGACCACGAGGGTGAGCAGCGTCGAGCTCGCCATGCCGCCGACCATGGGCATCGCGATGCGCTGCATCACCTCGGAACCGGTGCCCGTGCTCCACAGGAGCGGCAGCAGGCCCGCCACGATGGCCGTCACCGTCATCATCTTGGGCCGAACGCGCTCGACAGCGCCCTCGACGATGGCGGCGCGAAGGTCGACCGCAGTAAGCGACCGGCCCTCAGCCGCGCAGTGCGCCCGACGCTCGTTCAAGGCGGAATCGAGATAAATCAGCATCACCACGCCGGTCTCGGCGGCCACGCCCGCGAGCGCGATGAAGCCCACAGCCACGGCCACGCTCATGTTGAATCCCATCCACCAGACCAGCCATAGGCCGCCGACCAGCGAGAACGGCAAGGACAGCATGACGATCAGGGTCTCTGCCATCCGCCCAAAATTGAAATAGAGCAGCACGAAGATCAGCAGCAGCGTCGCCGGCACGACCACCTTGAGCTTGGCCTCGGCCCGCTCGAGGTACTCGAACTGCCCGCTCCAGATCGCGTAGGTGCCTGCCGGCATGGCGACCTTCTCGCGGACCGCCTTCTGGGCGTCGGCCACGTAGCCCGCAAGGTCGCGGTCGCGGAAGTCGACGAAGATGTAGACCGCGAGCTGAGCATTTTCCGTACGGATCGTGGTGGGGCCCTGTGTAAGTCGCACGTCGGCGAGTTGCCCGACGGGCAGCATGCCACCGCGCATGGTCGGTACCAGGATTTCGGAGGCAATCGTGCGCGGATCCGAGCGGAAGTCGCGGGGATAGCGCACGTTCACCGAATAACGCTCGCGGCCCTCAATCGTGTTGGTCACAGTCTCGCCGCCCAGGGCGCTGGCGACGGCCTGCTGCACGTCCCCGATCAGAACGCCGTACTGGGCGAGCTTTGTGCGGTTGGGAACGACATCGAGGAAGTAGCCGCCATTGACGCGTTCGGCATAGGCAGAGGTGGTCCCTGGCACGTCGCGGATCGCGGCCTCGACCTGGCGCGCGACCTTCTCCAGCTCGCCGTAGTCGCGGCCCAGTAGCTTCACCCCGACCGGTGTGCGGATGCCGGTCGCCAGCATGTCGATACGGGCCTTGATCGGCATGGTCCAGGCGTTGCTGATGCCGGGGAACTGCAGCGCGCGATCCATCTCGGCGACCAGCTTGTCGACATCCATGCCTGGCCGCCACTGCGACTTCGGCTTTAGGTTGATCACCGTCTCGAACATTTCGAGCGGCGCCGGATCGGTCGCCGTTGCGGCGCGCCCCGCCTTGCCGAACACAGACTCGACCTCGGGGAACGACTTTATGATCTTGTTCTGGGTCTGCAGCAGCTCGGTCGACTTGGTGACCGACATGCCGGGCAGGCTCACCGGCATGTAGAACAGCGCCCCCTCGTCGAGACTCGGCATGAATTCCGCACCGATGCGCTGGGCGGGCCATACCGTCACGGCCAACGCCACGACGGCGACGAGCACAGTCAGGATCCGCGCCCGCAGCACCAGGCCGATGATCGGACGGTAGAGCCAGATCAGGACGCGATTCACGGGATTGCGACTCTCGGGCAGGATGCGACCGCGCACGAACAAGACCATCAGCGCCGGCACGAGGGTTATCGACAGCAGCGACGCCGATGCCATCGCCAGGCTCTTGGTCCAAGCCAACGGCTTGAACAGCCGCCCCTCCTGGTCCTCGAGCGCGAAGATCGGCAGGAACGACACGGTGATGATGAGCAGGCTGAAGAACAGGGCTGGGCCCACCTCGACCGCGGCGTCGATGATCGCCTGGGTGCGCGAACCGCCCGGTTCCAACCGCTCCAGATGCTTGTGGGCATTCTCGATCATGACGACAGCCGCGTCGACCATGGCACCGACGGCGATGGCGATGCCGCCGAGACTCATGATGTTGGAGCCAATGCCCAGGGTATGCATGGCGATGAACGCCATCAGCACGCCGACGGGAAGACTGATGATCGCCACCAGCGCCGAGCGCACATGCAGCAGGAAGACCACGCAGACGGCGGCGACCACGAGGCTTTCCTCGATCAGCGTTGACTTGAGCGTCTCGATGGCCCGGTGGATCAGCTCCGACCGGTCATAGACCGTTTCGATGCGCACTCCCTCGGGCAGGCCGGCTGCGATCTCCTTGATCTTGGCCTTCGCATTGTCGATGAAGTCGAGCGCATTCTGGCCGAAGCGCTGGAGCGCGATGCCGCCCACCACTTCGCCTTCGCCGTCGAGCTCGGTCACGCCGCGCCGCTCGTCCGGCCCGAGCTCGATGCGCGCTACGTCGCGCAAAAGCACCGGAACGCGCCCGTCCGCCTTGATGACGATCTGCTCGAGGTCCGCCGCGCTCTTCACGTAGCCGCGGCCGCGCACCATGAACTCCGCCTCCGCCATCTCGACCACGCGTCCACCGACCTCGCGGTTGGAGGCGCGGATGGACTCGATGACGCGGCCGAGCGGAATGCCGAAGGAACGCAGTTTTGCGGGATCGACCACGACGTTGTACTGGCGCACAAAGCCGCCGACGCTCGCCACCTCGGCGACGCCGGGCGCCTTGGCGACGGCAAAGCGGATGTACCAGTCCTGGAGCGAGCGCAGCTCGGCCAGCGTGCGGTTGGCGCCCAGCACGACGTATTGATAGACCCAGCCGACGCCGGTTGCGTCCGGGCCCAGCGCCGGCTTGACGTCGGGCGGCAGCTTGGCAGTTCCCGAGTTGAGGTACTCAAGCACGCGGCTGCGCGCCCAGTAGATGTCGGTACCGTCCTCGAAGATCACGTAGACGAACGACACGCCGAAGAAGGAGAAGCCGCGTACCGCGCGGCTCCTCGGCACGGCGAGCAGGGCTGTGGTCAGGGGATACGTGACCTGGTCCTCGACCACCTGCGGGGCCTGGCCGGGCATCTCGGTGTAGACGATGACCTGGGTGTCGGAGAGGTCGGGGATGGCGTCGAGCGACAGGCGGCCGACGGCGTAGAGCCCAGCGCCCGTCACGGCCGCCGTCAGAACCAGCATCAAGAGCAGGCTCCTGGCCGACCAGCGGATGATGGCGGCGATCATTTCTGCTCTCCCGCCGAGAAGGCACCGAGCGCGGCCCGGAGATTGCTCTCAGCGTCGATCAGGAAGGTCGCCGAGGTCACGACCTTCTCGCCCGGCGTCAGGCCTTCTACGACCTGCACGAAGCCCGGTACGCGCGCACCAAGCTTCACCGGCCGTGGCTCGTACCGGCCCTCGCCGCGCTCGACCAGCACGACCTGGCGAATGCCGCTATCGATTATGGCCGAGTCCGGAACGGTCGCGGCCGTCGCGAGCGGCGATTCGATCAGCACGGTGGCCGCCATACCGGCGCGCAGCGAGCCGTCGGGGTTGGGAACCTCGATACGAAGCCTTGCCGTGCGGCTCTCCTTGCCGACCGTCGGGTAGATGAACGTCACCTTCCCCGCAAATGGTTTGTCCGGCCAGGCGTTGACGGTCACCTTCACCGTGTCGCTGACCTTCACGTAGCCGAGATCCTGCTCGTAGACCTCGGCCATCACCCACATATTGGAAGTATCGACAATGCGGAACAGGCTGTCGCCAGCGCGAAAGCGGGCACCCTCGACCGCAGTCTTGTCGATCACCGTGCCGGTGACCGGGGAGGGGATGGCCAGCGTACGCGGTCGCTCGCCGCGCCGCAGCTTCTCCAGTGCCGCTTCAGGATAGTCTAGATTGCGCAGCTTCTCCGACGCATAGTTGCTGCGGCCGGCCAGCGCCCATTCCTGCTGCAGCACGTTGAGCTCGGGGCTGTAGACCTCGAAGAGCGTCTGCCCCTGCGCGACGACGTCGCCGGTCGCGTTGACGGCGAGCTTCTCGATCCAGCCACCGAACTTAGGTGCCACGACAAACTGCCTGCGCTCGTCGAACTGGACGCTGGCGAACGCGCGCACCAGCCGGTCCAGCGTCCGCTCCTGCACCTCCGCGGTGCGTACGCCCAGCCGTTGCACCTTGTCGAGGCTGATCTTGACCGTGCCGGGCGTTTCGCCTTCTTGCTCGCACATCGGGATGTAGTCCATGCCCATAGAATCCTTCTTGGGCACAGGAGAGGTGTCGGGCGCTCCCATAGGGTTGCGGTAGTACTTGGGCCGCTTGCCGTTGCAGGGTCCGGTCTCGGCGGCCTGAGCAATGTTCGTGATGTTCGAGGGCGATTGTGCGACTACGGCGGTCCAGCGCGCCGCGACGGCGGCATCGATCACAATAACGAGAAAAATACCGACGGCGAAGAATGCGAGAACACGCGCCTTCGCGAATTTGACGACAAACATTGAGACGCTCCTTTGCAACGCGCACGCTGAAGCGCGCGCGATCGTGCGCCGCAAGGCAGCGCACACAGATGGCGGAGGAGGTCAGTATCTGGGTGGGGACAGATCCGGCGACGGCGCCAAGCCATGCAGCACCGCCAGCCGAAGTGGCCAAGCGATGCTGACGCCGGAGGGAACCGACAGGACGAAGGAGGAAGCGCCAAGCGCTGGTGTTATACCGACGCAGGCCATCGTGCAGTGCGTGGCCTCCGGCGGACAGGGCGCACTCTCGCAGGACGGGCAGTGCTGCAAACAGAGCCCGCCCCCGACCACTAACTGCCCCGTCGTCTCGGGCGCCTGAGAAGGCGTCCGAGCTAAGGCGACAGTCGGCAATCCCGCCGCAAGTACGGCGAGGCAGCCCAAAACCGCGAACAGCAAGCGCAAACGCCTCATCGTGTTATAATATGGCCATTGACCGAGCCTGCCAATCACTACGGTGTCACATGTGGTTTAGGGGGCCAATTGCCGTCGTGATGTCCTCTGGCCGAGGCCGACATCAAATCACTCCCACTCAAGTCCGACACGCTGCTAGAGATTTCACTCGCCTATGGACGCGATTGCAAAAAAATCTGACCGCAAGGAATCCCGGTCGCGTGCTTGCGATGCCGCCCCCGCATCATGGAGGGACCGCAACCATGGCCGCACACCGTGGGCGAGACCCCAATCGACATACGATTTATCGTGAAGCAGATGTTGCCTGTGGCAGCCGACAAAATCCTTGAGCCGGAACGTCAAGCGCCGCATTGAATTTCGAGGACAGGTTCTGGAAGGCGATTAGACCGGTCAGCTCCACGATCGCGTCTTCGTTCCAGCGGTCTTTCAGCCGATTCCGCAGATCGTCGTCGACACGATTGAGGGTCATGGCTTCCGCGTACTCAAGAGCAAGCCGCTCCTCAGCGTCGAACCGGGAGCTGCCCCGCCAGTCGGACAGAGCATCGATCTTGTCAAGGAGCACGCCGCGCTTGGCGAGCGTCGCGGAGTTGATATCGACGCAGAACGCGCAATGATTGATTTGTGAGACGCGCACCGTGACCAGCGAGCGCAACGCTGGCGCAAGCGGTGACGAGCGTCGATCGAGGGCGCCAAAGAGCAGGGCGACGCTCGCGAAGACACACGGCGAACGGCCCCAAAGGAGCGCCGGGTCGAGGACGCGTCCATAGGTACGCCGCTGCTTCCAGAAGAACAGGCGGATAAACCAGGGATAGCTTCTGAGCGGCTTTGCAGCGACCGCAGTCATGGGGAAGTCTCCTGGAGCGTATGGCGGCGCCAGGATGCGCCGTCGTCGATATCGGAAAGTGGTCGCAGCATCGCAACCTCCTTGTCCGCAAGATTGGCCAGGGTGTCGGCAAGAGCGTGCTCGCTCGACCAGCGCACGTTTGGAAAGGGATCGACAAAGCGGGGGCGGCGGCGCAGCCCGACAAGCCAGTATCCACCATCCGTGGCTGGCCCGAACACCGCGTCCTTTGAGCCCAAGGCGCGGAAAGCGTCGGCAATATCGGCAGCCGAGATACCCGGAATATCGCTGCCCACGATCACGATCGGCCCTGGCGGCAATCTTCTCGCAACATATGCCATGCGGTGCCCGAGATCGCCGCGCCCTTGCGACACCGTGAAAAAGCCACATGGCCAAGGTCCGGATTGGTCCGGCGTGATCCCGAGCCAGGTCGTCCAGCGCCCGTCTCGACCCAGGCGCCGCAGGATCAGGGAAAGCATGGCTCGTTGGAACTGCAGCGCGCCCACGGCTCCGATATCCCTGGCCAAGCGTCGCTTTCCCGTGCCGAGGCGCGGGTACCTAGAAAAGATCACAAGATGGTGCGCCTGCCGCATCGTCAGCCGTAGAGCTTGTGAATGATTCGCGGTGAAACACCCAGAAAGTAGAGCGATAGGCAAGTCAGGTTTCGGAGGCTGCGCCGGATCCAGCCATTTCGGCGCCACCGTTCAGCAGAGGTGCGGGCGGTCGACTGGAGAAAGGTCAATCGATCTCGGCCGATTCGGCGAACCAAGTGAACATCCTCCATCAACGGCCACGCCGGAAATCCACCTAAGACTCGATAGAAGTCGCGACGGATGAGCAGGCCCTGATCGCCATAGGACAAGCCGAAGATCCTTACGCGCCAGGACACAGCAATTTCGACGAGCCGCGCCTGCCACGATCTGTCGTCGAGCGCGAAACGAAAAACCGCTGCCTTCGCCGATTCGCGGGGATCGGCCACAAATTTCTCCACCTCGGCGCGCCAGCCCTCCGTTAACGGGGTGTCTGCATGCAAGAATAACAGCCAGGGCCCGGTCGCTGCGGCTGCACCTGCCATGAGCTGGTTGCCGCGGCCCGCAGGTGCGGTGACTATGCGGGCACCGAACGCTTTTGCGACCTCGACGGTGCGGTCTGTCGAGCCGCCGTCGACCACGACAAGATCGTCGACGGCGCCAAGGCTCAGCAATGTCCCCATCAGCGGACCGGCGGCGTTGAGGGTCGGGATGATCACGGACAGGCTCATCGGCGCCACCGTCTTATCCCCCATCGGATGGCGATGGGCAGTAACGCAAGAAGAGCCAGGCCGACCCGTACGGCGATCGCCTCCGGACTCAAGACCTGACTGAGCGGCACCTCCGATCCGGCCCTGAAGTACAACCCCATTCCATCTCCAACGGCCGTATAGGCCAGGGTACCCGGGATGATCCCGATCGCCGTCGCGACGACATAGAAAAGGGTGTTCATCCCCAACAAGGCGGGCACAAGGTTGACGGCCCAGAACGGGAATGCGGGCACCAAGCGCAGGAACAGGAGGTAGTTGAAGGCGTTTCGCTCGAATCCTTTAGCCATACGCGCAAGGAAAGGGCCGGCCTTCGCCCGGAGAAGGTCGCCGATGGCCAGTCGCGCAATCAAGAAAATCAAGACCGCGCCAGCCGTGGCCCCGACCACGCTGAGCACTGCCCCGATCCAAAGCCCGAAGAGGAAGCCTCCGGCCATCGTCATGATGGCCCCACCTGGCAACGAGAGGCCGACGACGACCGCGTAGGTTAGGACGAATGCGGCAGCAGACAGGACGGGGTGGTGTTCGACAAGGGCGCGCAACTCGCCCTCATTGTTTCGAAGGCTCTCCAAAGTCAGATAGCGATGGAAGTCCAGACCGAAGACCACGGCGATGAGGCCGGCAACGACAAGCAGGGGCCAGAGGCGTTTTGAGGAGACCGAATTGCTCAACCGAACAGTCCCAGGAATCGCACGACGGCTCGGGTCTGGCGGCTGAAGAGCATCGAAGCGTAGAAGCTGCCAGCCGCAGCCTTGCTGATCTCGCTGAGAGTTGGATAGGGTGCGATCACGTTGGCGAGGCTGCCGATCCGCACTCTTTGAGCTATCATCAACACCCATAGCAGTGCCAGTTCGCCGGCATGATGGCCGACGATCGTGGTCCCGAGGACGTGACCTCGTGGTGAGACCATCACCTTGACGAAGCCACTGGTCGTCCCCTCGGTCTGCGCGCGGTCGTTGTCAGTGAAATCGATGTGCAGCACCCGCAAACGTCCTCCATGAGCCTCCCTGGCTTGGGCCTCTGTCATGCCAACTTGCGCAAGCTCTGGGTCGGTATAGGTCACCCAGGGAAGCGCCCGAAGATCGGTGTTGGCCGGAAAACGGAACAGGGCGTTCCGTAGAATGATGCCGGCGTGATACCCCGCCACGTGCGTAAACTGGTATCGGCCAACGACGTCGCCCGCCGCGTAGATCCGCCGATTGGTGGTCCTTAGGCGATGATCGACTTCGATGCCTTTGGCGCCGAAATGCACCCCCGCAGCTTCGAGTTCGAGACCGTCGATGTTGGGTGTGCGGCCAGCTGCGATGAGTAGATGCGAGCCGTCGACAGATTTTTCATCCGCACCTTCGCGAACAATCGCCCTTACGCCTTGATCGCATCTCTCGATTCGCGCGATTTTGGCGTGCTCCACCACAGTGACACCCTCGGCTGCCAATATCCGGCGAATCACCTCGACGGCTTCGGGATCGTCTTTAGGGAGCATCGGACCATGGCTGAGCACCGTCACTGTCGCCCCCAGTCGTCGGTGTGCTTGCGCCATTTCACAGCCAACCGGACCAGCACCAATGATGATGAGGTGCTTGGGAAGGACAGCGTTCTCGAACAGTGTCTCGTTGGTGAAGTACGTGACCTCATGGAGGCCTTGGATCTTCGGAATTGCGGGTCGGCTGCCGGTAGCAATCACAAAGCGCCGCGCGCGGATGTGCCGGCCGCCAGCTTCTACCGTTCGATCATCGATGAAGCGGGCGTGCGCTCTTATGACAGTGCAGCCGAGCGCGGTGAAGCGCTCAACTGAGTCGTTCGTCGCAATCGCGCCAATGACCCGATGAACATGGTCGTGAACAAGTGGGAAATCGACGCGCAGTGCTGACGTGCTCAGTCCGTATCGGCCCGCCTCCCGCACGACGTGAGCTGCCTTGGCACAGGCAAGCAATGACTTGGACGGGACGCAGCCGGTGTTGAGACATTCTCCGCCCATGCGACCGGCTTCGATCAGGACGGTTCGCGCGCCCATCTGCGCTGCGCCGGCCGCCACCGATAAGCCGGCCGATCCTCCGCCAACGACACATATATCGGCTTTGAGGACTCGGTCGGCCATCTGCTCGGCACTCCTTGCGCGTTGTCGCCGGCGACCAATGTGCCGGCTGGGCTGAGTTGTCAGCACCCGGTGGCCGGGTGGTCCGAATGCTAACGGTGTGCGCTGCATGACGCGCCGCCGAGCACGCAGAACTGGGCGCAATAGCGATGATTGAGCCTCACCGGGTGGCTCGCCTCGGCGAGAGTGGCCCCCAGCTCGAAAGCATTGTCGTATGGCAGCAACGTGCAGGAGACGACGCACGGCTCATCCGCGCCTTTGCGCTTCACGACCATGCGGGAGTTGGCACACATGACAGCGTCCGGGCGCTTCCCCAGAATGCCCCAACATTGCTCGGTAATCTCGGGAACGTCATCGTTCCCTGTCATCTCGGGAAAGAGCATCAGACGAAAGGGATCCTCGGCGTCGATCGCAAGCCCGAGATCCGCGAACAAGGCGCGGTAGCCGGTGCGAGTCGTGGCTTCGTCTTCCTGCCACACCGTGCGGCCGGCAATGGACACGTCAAAGCCGTTTCTTGCCAGCCACAGCAGGCCTCCGATCGTCCTCGTCCAGGTGCGCGGCCCCCTCAGTCTCTCATGCCCCTCCTGCTCATAGTGATCCAATGACACCCGAAGCGAGAGCTGACCGGAAAACCATCGGTTGAGATCACGCAGCGGTTCCTGAAGCCGCTGCATTGGCCTCATGGAATTCGTCAAGACGAGCACTCTGAATCGGGCGGAGAGGCTGTCTTCGATCATGCCAAGGATGTCGGGATTCATGAACGGCTCGCCGCCAGTGAAGCCGATCTCAGAAGGACGCGGCTTCATGCTCGCGGCCTCCGAAAGAAACCGCCGCACCTCTGCCCGCGTGAGGTACACGAGCCTATCGTTCTTGGGACTCGATTCGATGTAGCAATTCTCGCACGCGAGATTGCAGAGAGTGCCGGTGTTGAACCATAGGGTCTCGAGCGCTTTGAGCTGCACGCTCGCACGTCGCTCACCACTGGCCGTCACATCGGGATCAGCGAACTTTGCGAGCATCCGGCTGGCGCCAGGGACCATTAGCGGCCAAGTGCCGGATGCATGGTTCCAAAGGAGGGAACCCGGCGAGATCGCCTGCCCACTGAGCCCCAACTCTGTGCGCGGCAACACATCGCAGCTCGGCCACAGGCCGCTTTCCAACGCGTCCGCATATCCCTCGGGTAGTCCGTGGACGCGGATCTTCCGCGCTGCAGCGGTGGCGTCGTAGTCGAGCGGAGTGCCGCGAATTTCTATTCCTTCGTCGGTCGGAACAAGGAGGCTGAACCAACCTCGACGTGTGCCATCGTTGGCCGGCATGCCGATCGCGCCCGAGTTATGCCAAAGCTTGCCGCCAACGACCTGCGTGAAGGGAATGCCCGAGTGTCCGCCTATAACACCGTCGCAGCCAGAAAGCGCGATCTGCTGATCCTTGTCGGACCAGGGGGTCGAGCCAAAGACGAAGCGGTTGATGTTGTCGATCGAGCCATGCACAACGGCAAGGCGACGCCCCCCCAGCAGCACATCGATTCGCCGCGGAAGCGATCGCATCCATTCGCGCTGCTCGTCGGTTATCTCCGCGTCCGCATGGGCGTACCAGGCGGCCGATAGCCGGTCGCAAGCCGTGCCCTCGGCAAAGCCGCAGCCACAATCGTCCCTATTCCAGCCGAGCGATTCCTCGCAGTTCCCCATGACCACATGTATGCCCCAATCGCGGATCAGGGCCACGGTTTCGCGGGCGTCCGCACAGTAAGCGACCATGTCGCCGGTGCAGATCGTGTGTTCGGGCCGAACGCCCAGCCGATCGGCCTCAACGCGCAGGGCCCGCGTGGCCTCGAGATTGCTGTAGGAGCCGCCAAACACGAGGACAGGGCCCGCGGCTGCAAGCATTGAAAACCACCCGTCGCCAACATTGATCGTCGCGACTCTCGGCTTCCCTTCGTGCCAGACATCACCGTGCATGATCATCGACACTCCGACAAACGGTATTAACCAGTGATTCGTCGGACGGGGCAGAAAGGTTTCACGCCCGCGAAGATTCAGCCGGATCGGTAACTTTCGAACGTTTGCCGCCGAATACGAACGCGAGCGACGTCGATTGCACAAAGTTAAGGGAGCCGAGACGGTCCATGAAGATGCGCGAAAAGTCCGATCCGGCGCGTGCCGCCGATATGCCCGCGCTATCGGTGCTGGACCGCTTGACATGGCGACCGATCCATACGCGCATCACGCTCGTGCTTGGGCTCGGCTGGATGCTGGACGCGTTCGAAGTCAGCATCGTGGGAAGTGTTCTCGGCGTATTGCAGAACCTGTGGCATACGACGGCAGAGCAGACCTCCCTGCTCGTCTCGGCCTGGCTCGTCGGCATTCTGATTGGTGCGCTGCTCTTCGGGTATTGCGCGGACCGCTTCGGCCGCCGGCGACTCTTCATCCTGACGCTGCTGGTTTACTCAGGCTTCACGGTGTTGTCTGCCCTGTCTCCGGGATTCTACGCCTTTGCGGTCTTCCGCTTCCTGACTGCGATTGGCGTCGGCGCGGAGTACTCTGCGGTGAATGCCGCTATTGGCGAACTGATCCCAGCCCGCTACCGAGGCCGAGCGGGAGCTGCCGTGATGAATTTCTGGCCATTGGGCTCGATCCTGGCCGGAATTGTAACGCTCTACTTCATCAACGTGTTGCCGGCCTCCATCGGCTGGCGTTTCGCTTTCGCGCTAGGCGCAATTATCGCGCTCTTCAGCATCTGGGCCCGCAAAGCGCTGCCCGAATCGCCGCGTTGGCTTGCCGGGCGCGGACAACATGAAGCGGCGGCGGCCGTGTCAGCTCAGATCGCCGGAGAGAGCGTCGCAGCCCATTTGCCATCTGAAAGGCCCGCCGCTGCAAACGCACCCGGCTTCATCGCTCAACTGCGCGAGCTCGCCAGCCGTCACTTTGGCAGGTTGGCGCTCGGCTGCCTGCTCGATTTCTCGGAGGCAGCCGGATACTACGGACTATTCGCGCTTCTGCCGTTGGTGGTGCTGCCCCATCTCCAGGTCGCGGACGAAGTGGTTCCGTGGTTCTTCATCATCGGGAATCTCGGCGCTGCCGTTGGTGGCCTCATTGCTGCTGCCTTCCTCGACAAGGCAGGACGTAAGGTCACGGTGACGGCTTTTTATCTTCTTGCCGCCGTCTCCATGATCGCTCTGGGTCGTGCGGCGATTAGCGAAAGCACGGTCGGCGTTCTCCTCGCCTTCACCGTCGCCAATCTCTGTGCGACGGGGAGCTGGATTGCGGCCTATCCGACCTTTTCGGAGCTGTTCCCAACGCGCATGCGGGCCACGGGGATCGGCTTCTCGGTCGGCTTCGGGCGCATCGGCGCCGCGATAGCACCACCGCTGCTCGTTGGTATGGCGCAGCACGTGTCAATAACCGCTGCGTTCGGTGTTCTCGCGTCCTTCTGGCTCATTGGCGTCGTCGCAATGATCCCCTGGTCGATCTGGGGTACGGAAGGCAAGAACCAGCCGCTCGAAGTGCTCTCAGGTGATTGACGGCTTCTGAGTAGCACTTGACCGAGACATTGCAGTTTTCCAGTGACGCTCGCGCTCGCCGCAGGCGCGGCTCCTGATTGAAACCACCGAGAGACGTCACAGGCATCTCGCAAGGTAGTGGTGCGCAAGCGAAGAGTATTGATTGGTGCTAGATGAGAAGAGAGAGCAGCACTGTCGAAGACCTCGTGCAGTCGCATTTCATCGAAGTGGCCGGGGCGTCAGTTAGAGAGGACCAGGTGAGGGCCGAAGAAGTGCTGGGCTATGCTTGCCAGCGGTGTTGAGGAAGTTAGTCGCGCGACTCTTCCGCTGCTTGATCGCCTCATCTGCGTGTCCAGCAATCTCCTTATCCAGCGCAACAAGAAAGCTTGGCCACGTCCCTGGTGAAGGCTTGAGCTGCCAGTTTCAGACCTTCCACCGTCGTCAAATATGGGAAGATCGTGTCAGCGAGGTCGTCGATCGTCAGGCCACCCCGGATCGCTAGCGCCGCTGTCTGTATGCTGTCCGCCCCTTCCGGTGCAAGGATATGCGCACCGAGCAGCTTTCGGGTCTCCCCATCGGCGACCAGCTTGATGAGGCCGCGTGTGTCGCGGGCGGCAAGGGCGCGCGGAACATTGTCGAGTGTGAGCACTGACGTGCGCACATCGCGGCCAAGAGCGCGCGCTCGCGCCTCCGTGAGCCCAACGCTGGCAACCTGCGGATCGGTAAACACTACAGCGGGCATGGCAGCACTGTCGTAGCGAAGGTTGTTGCCGTTCAAGGCATTCTTGGCCGCGAGCTTGGCGCCATAGGCTGCCATGTAGACGAACTGGTCCCGCCCGATCACATCGCCGGCCGCATAAATGCCAGCTCGTGACGTACGCATACGATCGTCGACAATGATGGCGCCCGAGGGCTCTTGTGCGACACCGATGGCGCTCAATCCTAGCCCCTCGGCGTTCGGCATGCGCCCGGTGGCAATGAGAAGACGATCAACAGTGATCGTTTCCGGATGTCCACCTCTGATGAACGTGAGCCTCACTGCTCCGGTATCGGTCCTGTCTACCGATCGATAGGCCACACCACTAACGATCTGGATCCCCTCGGCCGTCAGATAGCGCGTCAGGGCCTCGCCGATTTCCGGCTCAGCTTCGGGCAATAGACGACTGCGAAAGACGAGTGTCACGGCCACGCCCGCGCGGACGAACATCTGCGCGAGCTCCGCTCCGACATAGCCGCCGCCAAGCACCACCATCGAGCGCGGCAGCTCGGTGAGCGCAAGCGCCGACGTACTGTCGAGATAATCGATGGTTTCGATCCCGGGGATCGGCGGGACGCCGGGTCGCGCCCCGGTCGCAACGACGATGCGACCAGACTTGAGCAGCTTCCCACCAGCCTCGACGCCGCCGTCGACCAGTCGCGCGGCATTCTGGTAATAAGTGACGTTGTTGTATTCAGGCAGCAAGCCTACGTACTTCGTCTGTTGCAAACTGGAAACGAGCTCGTCCTTCTGCGCTACCGCTGCTGACCACTCCGATACGCGACCGTGGCCTTCAATGCCTGCGAAGCGTTCGGACGCAATTTTCGCCTGGTGCACCGCTTCCGTCGCTCGAATGAGCGCCTTCGACGGTATGCAACCGACATTGACACATGTACCGCCGATCAGGCCATCTCCGACGAGTGCGACTTGGGCGCCCTCTTCCGCGGCAGTGATCGCCGCCGAGAATCCAGCCGAGCCGGCACCTACGACGACAAGGTCGTAGCGGCCGTTTGCATTCTTTGGGCTTGGCGCGGAGCAGTCGCTCATCGTGAGGTTCCTCGCACGTTACTGTTCGACCTGTGAGGGGTAGCCCGCATTGGTCGTCGCCGCGATTAAAGCCGCCGTGTTGGCGCGGCTATCGTCGAACCGCACCTTGGCAATGGCGAACTCTTCCCTTTCCGTGATCTGGACATCGAGCACACCAGGCACGCGATTGAGGGCGCGCTTCACGATCGGGCCGCACAGTTCGCAGGTTGCGTTGGCGACGTTGAGCGTGACAGTTCGTTCGGCAGCTTCGGCCATATTGGCCGATAGCACCGTCGCGATGAGCGCAGCGATGGAAAGAGTCTTCATGGACGATCTCCGTGACTGACCAAGTTAGGTGTCTAAAAGGAAGCGAGCGAGGTAAGGAAAGCCTACTGCGACGACGATTAAGACAGTCGCGAGCCACAGGCCAATCTTGCTCACGCGGTATGATGACGGACGGGCGCAGTAGGAACCCTCTACGCATTCGGCGGCTCTGGGTCTGCGATAGACGAAGTAGAAACCTGCCGCGAGGCAGCCGACGGCAAGAGCGACGAACAAAGGCTGATAAGGTTTGAGACCCGTGAGGTTGCCGATCCAGGCGCCGCTCACGCCGGCGAAGAACAGCGCAAACGGCACGACGCAGCAGGTCGCGGCCCCGAGAGCTGCCAGGATGCCGCCGAGCGACAGGAGCGTCGTCTTGTCGCCGAATCTCGAGCGCGATGACCGATCGGCGCTTCGCAGTCCTTGGTCTT
>Ga0065178_100353_pt1 | contig 46663 bp, 42 predicted proteins | sample FECB22metaG_FD_59210 | JGI IMG/M metagenome (GOLD analysis project Ga0065178, IMG submission 59210) | Cyanobacterial communities from the Joint Genome Institute, California, USA - FECB-22 (version 2) (version 2) | ecosystem: Environmental > Aquatic > Thermal springs > Hot (42-90C) > Microbial...
CGCTACGCGAGGCTCCGGTCGGGATGACGGGGTTTGAACCCATATGCGATCGCCCTGCCCCAAGGGGGAGAGGAGCATGAGTGAAGATCATGAGCGCCACTTAGGCGGAGTTTACTCCGCCCTTAGTGGCGCGCTCCCGGCAAAGACTCAGCCGATCTCGATGCGGCGCGGCCTGGCCTGCTGGACCTTCTTCAGGGTCAGCGTCAGCACGCCGTCGCTGAGGGCGGCGCCGATCTGCTGCCGGTCGATCATGTGCGACAGCGCGAACTGGCGGGCGAAGGGGCCGACATTGTACTCGGTGTAGAGCGGCTCCATGCCCTCGTACTTCGAATAGTCGATGCGGGCCTCGACCTTGAGGATGTCCTCCTCGACCTTGATGTCGATGTCCTTGCGGTCGACGCCAGGCACCTCCATGACGACCAGGAGCGCGTCCTCGGTCTCGCGGATGTCGGTGTTGGGGACGAAGAAGCGGGCGGGCACGGTCTTCTCGCCCTTGCCCACCACTTCCTTCTTCTCCTGGACTTCGAGCGGCTTCTGGTCGGCCACGGTGTCCTCCTTCGCTCAGGTGATGGAGATGGCGCGCGGCTTGTCGCGTTCGGCGCGCGGCAGGAAGAGGGCCAGGATGCCGTCGCGGCATTCGGCCTTGATGCGGTCGGCATCGATCTCGATCGGCAAGGTCACGGCGCGGTCGAAGCGGCCGCCGCGGCGCTCGATGCGGTGCACGCTGGCGCGCTCGCCGGGCTCGATGGTCTTGGCGCCGGCGATGCGGATGGTGTTGCCCTTGGCCTCGATGCGCAGGTCTTCCTTAGCGACGCCCGGCACCTCGATGACCATGACGACGTCGTCGCCCTTGCGGAAGACGTTGATCGGCGGATAGGCGCCGCCGCCGCTCGGGCTCTCCTGCAGCCAGTTGCTGGAGCGCAGCTGGTCGAGGGCGTTCTGGAACTGGAACAGGGTCTCGAACGGGTCGGTGTAGTAGAAAGCCATGGCGCGCTCCTGCTCACAGGCCGGGGAAGATCCGGGGGAACGGGAGCGGCGGCGGGGATACGAACAGGGGGCCGTCGGCCTCCTCAGCCGATGGGATCCTGTCGTCCGCGGCCTCGTCCGGGGCCGGGCCCTGGGACGAAACGGGCGGCGGGGCATTGCGAAAGGCCGGGCTGGGCCCGGTGCCGATTTGAATCATCACGTCCTCCTGAAGAGCAACATGTTGAGACCAAAGGCGCGGAGCCCACGAGGCGGCGCTCCGCGACGGGCGATTTGGGCGGCCGCGGGGAAATTTCAAGGGGGGAATGAGGCGGAAGACGCGGATCGTGCATCCGGATATGCCGGAGTTTGCGGTGACAGTTTGCGGTGACTCTGGCGGGCCGCCGGGGCACCATGCGCCGCATGGCGGACGAGGACACCATCGCTCGGCGCATCAAGGAGCTCGAGGCCACGGCGCAGAAGGCGCGGCTCGAGGCCATGCAGGTCGCCGCCAAGCTGCTGGCCAAGCAGAGCGCGGAATTCGGGCGCAGCAACGGCGAGCCGTCGGGCGAGCAGGCGGCGCTCAAGGCGCGCTACGATATGCTGGCGCGCATGGCCGACGATGCGCAGGCGCAGATCGACCGGCTGCATGCCGAGCACCATGACGTGAAGTATTACCGGTCATAATCTTTGCCGGGAGCGCGCCACTCCAGTGGCGCATCTTCTCTTGTCTCAACACCCTATGAGCGCCACTGGAGTGGCGCGCTCCCGGCAAAGATGCACGCACCGCGTCGAGTCTCACGGGATCGTCAGGGGCGGCGTGACAAACACCACAGAGTGACACTGTCGTCAGGCGCAACGGTGCGCGCATGTCTCCCCGCAAGCGTACAGGTGACGGCGGCCGCCGGCTGGTCGTGGCGGCGGCGTTCGATGTCGTGAACTTCACCGCCCTCGTCGAGGCCGACGAGGAGCGCGTGCTGGCGGCGTGGCGCGGCCTGCGCGCCGAGATCGATCCGGTGCTGAGCGCGGGCGGCGGCCGCATCTTCAAGTCGCTGGGCGACGGGCTGCTGGTCGAGTTCACCAGCCCGGTCGAGGCAACGCGCACGGCGCTGCTGGTGCAGGAGAACGTCAGGCGATGGAATGGCACGCGCCCCAGTGACGTGAAGCTCGAGCTGCGCGCGGCCATCCATATGGGCGAGGTCACGGTCGAGGGCACCGACCTTCTGGGCGACGGCATCAACATCGTGGCGCGCCTGCAGGAGCATGCGCCGGTCGGCGGCGTGCTGGTGTCGGCCGCGGTGATGGACCTGATCGCGGGCCGCATCGAGCAGCCGATCGAGGAGCTGGGGCCGCTCCGCCTGCGCAACATCCGGCGGCCGGTGCATGCCTATGTCGTCGGTGCGGGAAAGAAGCCCGCGACCGCGACCGCGCCGACGGTCGAGAGCTTCCAGCGGCGGCGGCCCTCGCTCGCCGTGCTGCCCTTCGTCGACCAGGCGGCGGAAGGCGGCGCGTCGTGGTTCGCCGACGGCCTGGTCGAGGACATCATCACCGCCCTGGGCTCGCTGCCCGAGCTGATCGTGATCAGCCGCTCCTCGGTGCTGCGCTATCGCGGCAGGCAGGAGCCAAGGCAGATCAGCCGCGAGCTTGCCGTTCGCTACCTGCTGAGCGGCACGGTGCGGCGCAGCGGCGACAAGGTGCGGCTGTCGGCCGAGCTCAGCGACTGCGAGACCGGCCGGGCGATCTGGAGCGACCGCTTCGCCGGCGACGCCACCGATCTCTTCCAGCTGCAGGACGAGCTCTCGGCGCGGGTGGTGACGACGATCGTGCCGCAGGTGCAGGAGCAGGAGCTGCGGCGCTGCCGGCCCAAGCATCCCGACAGCCTCGACGCCTACGAATGCGTGCTGCGCGGGCTCGACCTGCTCTATCGCCCCCTCCACGGCCCGGGTGGCAATCCCTACACCGAAGCGCTGCCGCTGTTCGAGCGGGCGCTGGCGCTCGATCCGCGCTACGCCACGGCCTATGCGCTGGCCGCGACCTGCCACGGCGAGCGCTTCTACGACGGCACCTCGCCCGATCCGCGCGGCGACCACATGGAGGCCGAGCGGCTCAGCCGGCTCGCCCTCACCTTCGACCGCTTCGACCCGCTGGCGCTGTCACTCTGCGGGCATATCCGGTCGTGGCTGTTCCGCGACTACGACCATGCGATCGAGCTGTTCGACCGGGCGCTGGCGGCCAATCCCAGCGCGGCCATCGCCTGGACGCGCTCGTCGGCGACCTTCGCCTATATCGGCGAGCCACGCGAGGCGCGGCGCCGTGTCGAGATCGGGCTGCGGCTCTCGCCCTACGATCAGCACGTCTTCTTCTCCTACGGGCTCGCCGGGCTTGCCGCCTACGCCGCGGGCGAGTGGGCCGAGGCGGCGGCGTGGTGCCGGCGCGCCATGGCGTCGAACCCGCGATTCGCCGGCAACCTGCGCTTCCTCGCGGCGGCGCTGGCGGCCAACGGCGAGCTTGCCGAGGCGCGCGAGGTCGGCCAGGCGCTGCTCGCCATCGACCCGCGGTTCCGCGCGGGGCCGTTCGCCGAGGGACATGCGTTCAAGGATGCCGCGCAGCGGCGGCTGTTCGCGGCGCATCTGGTGAAGGCGGGGTTGCCGGCCTAACCGTCATCCCGAGCGAAGCCACCGAAGGTGGCGAAGTCGAGGGACCTGTCTTGGCGATACACCGACAAAAAAGGTCCCTCGACTGCGCCGAGCTACGCTCGGCTTCGCTCGGGATGACGGATGACCGTCACTCACACCACGCGGTCATCGTGCGGCGTGAAGTGGACGGCGATCACGACGTCCTGGTAGTCGCGGTCGGCGCCGAAGAAGCGCACGTCCTCGAAGCCGATCATGAGCTCGCGCGCGTTCTGCAGGCCCGAGAGGACCTGGGGCATCCAGTCGGGGTTGAGGCCGGCGAAGGAGTGGAAGACCGGCGCGGTGGTGAGCGCGCCCAGAGAGCCGCTGCGCAGGACCGGCGCCTGCCAGGACTCGACATTGGCCGCCTGGCCGTTCGGCAACACGAAGGAAAGATCGTCGGGCAGGTTGCTGCCGTAGGAGGTGTTGCCGTTCTGGATCAGGAAGAAGCCGATGCGCTCGCCGTTGCCGGGCGCGCCGAGATCGAAGCTGCGGCCCGGCATGCCGGGATCGAGGGTGTTGCCGACCAGCAGATGGGCGTCGTGGATGCGCCCGTCGGCCGCGACCTGGTACCAGCCGAGCTGGTTGGCGAAGGCCGACTGGGCCGACCGGAAGTCGACGGTGAAGTGGGAGCTGCCGTCGCCGGTGAGGAAGCCCTGGGCTGCGATGCCGTTGATCGCCTGCGGAGTGACGGCGACGGCTTCCTGGAGCGTCGGCAGGTAGGGCACGAAGGCGACGGTGGTGTGGGCATCGGCACCGGATCCGCGCTGGGAGAACACGAACTCGCCGTCGGCGAAGGTGCCGTTCAGGGTCACCGACGCATTGCCCGACGACAGCGTCGCCTGAGTCCCCGTGTGGAAGAGGTTGGCGCGGCCAAGCGCGGCGCCCAGCACATCGACGGCGCCCTCGCCGAAATCGAAGACGGTGTCGCCGTTGAGGTCGACCAGCGGATCGCGCAGCGTGTCGTGGCCGGAGCCGAAGTAGATCGTGTCGCCGTCCGGGCCGCCGCTCACGATGTCGTCGCCGCCGTTGGTGTAAATGGTGTCGTGGCCGGCGCCGCCGCTCAGGTGGTTGTCGCGGTCGTTGCCGATCAGCGTGTCGTTGCCCGGGCCGGTGACCAGGTTGGCGATCAGCGAGCGCAGGTCGCCGTGGAACACCAGCGCATTGTAGATGTTGCCCTGGGCGGTGAAGCCCGGCGTGCCGTCGGGGACGTTCTGATCGTTGGTGAGGTTGGCGAGCTGGCCGTCGGAGAACTTGAGAAAGTGCCCGGGCCTGAGATCGTCGACCTGGTTCTGGCCGAAGCTGTGAAGGTCGTAGGTGGCGATGGCGCCCTGGGTCCACACGGTGGAGAAGATCTTGCCGGTATCGGAATGGCCGGTCGCAGGCGCGGCGCTGCCGTTGATGGTTTCCTGGCCGGTCGCGCCGTCCCAGCGATAAAGATCGGTGCTGCCGACCTTGGCGTAGTTGGCGCCGTACAGCGACTGCAGGGCGGCGATGTCGTACATCATGAAGCTTTGCGGCGCCGAGCCCTCCTTGGCCGAGGTCGGCACCGGCTTGAACTGATCGATCGGCGAGCCGAGCCAGCTCGCGTAGGTCATGATCGAGAATTCGTTGTCGTTGACGTTGGCCGCCAGCGCGACCTCGGACCGCGGCGAGGGCGGATTGAGGGTCTCGGAGTGGCCATGCTTCAGGCCGAACGCGTGCCCGAGCTCGTGCATGATGGTGAGGAAGCCGTCGCTGCCGAAGTATTTCGGCACGCCATTGACCGAATCGGGCACGACGCCGTTCGGGCCGAAGAACGTATCGCCCTGCGTAAGGGAATCGGGCGGACTGGCGCGCGAGCCGTCGGACTGGGCGATGCGGATGGCCGCATCGGCGGGCTGGCCGACGAAGCGAAAGGAGAGCAGCGTGTAGGACGAGACGAGATCGAAGGTGGTGTGCACCGCCTCCTGCTGGGCATTCGTCACGCCGGCAAAGCTCGCGGGCTCGGAGCTGAAGTCGCTGGCGCTCGCGGCAAAGGTATAGGGGATCAGGGTGGCGGGCCGGGAAAGGTCGGTGACCGGCGCCCAGCGGTGGAAATACAGCAGGGCGTTGGTGTTGGCGTCGATCACCTGGGCGAGGTCGATCTCGCCGCCCGTCAGCCCAGCCCGCGCCGGCGCGGGCGGACCGGAAGGAACAGGAACACCGCCGATCGCCATGACACGCCCCCTCTGCATCCGACCAAACGAGCGGACACAGCCTTCACGCTCCTCTCCCCAGGGGAGAGATCGGGCAAGGAGGGGTGGGCTTAGCGGCCTCCTATAAGCCCGGAGTTGTATCCGTTCGCCGCGACTTTAGCCAAAAGGCCCGAGCGAAGGAAAGCCCTGGGCGAAGGACGTTGATGAACGTTACGCTGCGATCTGCAACCCCGTCGTCTCGTCGACGCCGGTCTTGAGGTTGATGCACTGCACGGCCGCGCCCGACGCGCCCTTGCCGAGGTTGTCGAGCGAGGCGACGGCCAGGATCTGCTCCTCGGCCTCGTTGCCGTAGACCGCGAGCTCCATGGAGTTGGTGTCGATCAGCCGATCGGCGCGCAGGAACCGGTCGCGCTCCAGCCACTTGCGGTCGGCGAGCGGCCGCACCGGCACGAAGGTCTCGCCGGCATAGTAGTCGGCGAGCACCTGATGCACGTCCTTGGCCGACACCTTCTTCGCCACGATGTCGCGGGTGATCGGCACCGTCACCAGCATGCCCTGGGCGTAGTGGCCGACCGACGGCACGAACAGCGGCGCGTGCTTCAGGTGCGAGTACTTCTTCATCTCCGGCACGTGCTTGTGCGTGAGCTCCAGCCCATAGAGGCCGAACGGCTCGACCTCGGGCTTCTCATGGACGGCGATCAGCTCCTTGCCGCCGCCGGTGTAGCCCGAGACGCCGAACACCGCGGGTGTGGAGTCGGCGCGCACGATGCCGGCATCGACCAGCGGCCGCAGGATGGCGATGGCGCCGGTGGGATAGCAGCCCGGGTTGGAGATGCGGTTGGACTGGAGCAGCTTCTGGCGATGGTCCTTGGCCATCTCGGGGAAGCCGTAGGTCCAGCCGTCGGCGACGCGATGGGCGGTGCTGGCGTCGATCACGACGGTGTCGGCATCGCCGAGAGCGGCGACCAGCTCCTTGGCGGCGGCGTCGGGCAGGCAGAGCACGGCGATGTCGGCCGCCCTGGCGATCTCGGCGCGCTTGCCGAGATCCTTGCGGTCGGCCAGCGGCAGCTCGAGCAGCTCGATGTCGGGCCGGTCCTTCAGGCGGTCGACGATCTGCAGGCCGGTGGTGCCGTGCTGGCCGTCGATGAAGATCTTGGTCTTGTTGCTGGTCATGGTCTTCTCTCTTGCAAAAGCAGGGCCCTGTTGGTTCCCTTGGGGTGGAGGGCCGACTGGAGAAGGGAGGAAGGGATGGAAGCCGCCTGAACCTTATCCAGCGGCTTCACGATACGGCGCGCTTGTTACGCGCGCGCGTCTTCACGCCGCTCTGGGGAGCGGCGGCGTCGCGACGGTGAGGTGGCGAACGAAGTCATTGCGGGGCGGATATTTCATCCGCCGGGCGCAATGTCAAGGGCGGCGGCGCGTCAGTCCGGGCTCTTGCCGCTGCATCGAAGCGGTCAATCAGACCAGCGTCGCACAGACGTTCATTCACGGTCATTCCGTCATAGCGGCTCATGCAAGAGCCTATCCCCGCCCAATACCATCGAGTCGGTCGCCTGACTGTCCATCGCGGGCGAGCTTACTCGGCATTGCCGGCGGTGTAGAGTCAGCGACGCATCGTTCCCCACCAGCGCCCAGTGAGCCAGCCATGAGCCACAGCCCCAACCCAGCCGCTCCGCATCCCGCCCCTCACCCGGATGGCCTCTCCATGCTGGAGAAGCGCACGATCGAGGCCGAGATCCTGAAGGAGGTGTATCTCACCCTGAAGGAGAGCCACGGCGAGGCGGTGGCGAAGAAGACCATCGCGGAATCGGTCCGCCGCTCGGCCATCGAGCAGGCCCGCGCCTTCGCCGCGGCGGCGCTGGCGGGACCTCGCTGAAGGCGTTCCAGGACGTGATGCCGCTCTGGACCAAGGGCGGGGCGCTCGAGATCGAGGTCAAGGAGCAGACGGCCGACACCTTCACCTTCAACGTCGTGCGCTGCCGCTATGCCGAGACCTACAAGGCGATGGGGTTGGGCGAGATCGGCCATCTGCTGTCGTGCAACCGTGACGGCGCGTTCTGCGAGGGCTACGACCCCAAGCTCAAGCTCGAGCGCACGCAGACCATCATGCAGGGCGCGAGCCACTGCGATTTCAGGTACCGCTACGAAAGATAAGGACGCTCGGGCAACCTTATTTGGGCGGCGAGGCCAGGATCGCGTTCAGATAGGAGGCGCCGAGCCGCACCAGCTCGTCCTCGAACGCCCGGCTGCCGAAGAACGGTTGCTGATCCAGCACCGCCGAGCGGATCGTGCCCAACAGGGCACGCGACAGGACGAACACCTGCTCGTCGGTCAGAGTAGGGATCAGGGTGCGAGGATAGTGGGCGATGAAGGCTGCGACCGGCGCCATCATCTCGATACCCGTGCCCGACGCAACGATCGCCTCGACCACCGCCTTGCGCACGCGCAGGCGGCCACGGAAGGCGCTGATGATGGCGCGGACGGTGTAACGCACGCGCTCCTCCGGCGACTGGTCGGCTTCGGGGCGCTTCAGCGCCCCCAGCGTCGACCGGATTTCCTGCTGCGCCAACGCCAGCAGGAGCGCCTTCTTGTTGGCGAAGTACTGGTAGAGCGAGCCGATGCTGACGCCCGCGCGTTCGGCCACCGCGTTGGTCGTGAAGGCTTCGAGGCCGCCTGCCTCGAGAATCTGAGCCGCCGCCTCGAGGATCAGCGCCACGGTTTCGCCGGCGCGCGCCTGCCGCGGACTTCTTCTTTTCTTCTTAGGGGCTTGGCGAGACCTGGCCATGGCGATGCCGCTCCCGGCAAAAGGCGAGTTCGGGAATGTGAGCAAAGCTCATAACATGGCGCGGTGATGCGTTGGGGGATCGATTTCATGGACAGGAGAGTCGTGGGCTGGGCCCGGATGCGCGGGCTCGGGCGCGGGCTCGTGCAGGGGCTCGGGGGCGCGCTCGTGTCGGCGCTCGCGGTGGCGCCCGGCGTGCGGGCGCAGACGACGGATGGCGTGCCGGGGAGTGGCGTGCCGGCGGATGGTGTTCCGATGAGCGGCTTCTATGCCGGGATCGGCGTCAACGCCAACCTGGTGGTGCCGACCAACCAGACGATGTACTCCCAGGGCATCTCCAACGTCCTGGTGAGCGGCACCAACACGCTGGCCGCGACCGGCGCGGCGGGCGGCCCGACCAATCCCCATCCGCCGACCGCGGCGACGATCTCGCCATCGGCGCAGCTCGGCTATTTCCAGCGCCTGGAGCAGAGCCGGTTTTTGCTGGGCGCCAAGTTCACCTACAACTACATCGCCGCGACCGTGACCGACAATTTCCTGCCGGTGCCCCAGAGCGGCTCGTTCTCGATCATCGGCGGCACACCGGTCACGTCGTTCACCGGCAACGTTCTCATCCGCTCCTACCAGATCACGGCCGACCACCAGTTCGCGTTCGTGCCGCAGGTCGGCTACACGTTCGATCGCTCCTACGTCTATTTCGGCGCCGGCCCTTCGCTCACCCACACCGAGGCGAAGCTGAGCGGCGTCGTGGGCTTCGCCAACATCAACGGCGCGGCCGGCACCAGCATCACCGGCGCCCCGGTCACCTACAGCAACTCGCAATGGCTGATCGGCGCGACGCTGGCGGCCGGCGCCACCTACTTCCTGACGCCGTCGTGGTTCGTCGACTTCGGCTACACCTTCACCATCACCGATCTCTGGAACGCCACCTACGCCTCGAACTTCGCCAACTCAGCGATCCCGGGCTACACCACGACGGGCGTGCTGAGCGGCAGCTACACCGGCTCCCTCAACACGCACACGCTGATGGTGTCGATCAACCGGCGGTTCTAGGAAGGCTGCCGATCCCGCCCGACCCGTCTTGACGCCGACTCGCTGCGACGATTCACTGCCTGCACAAGGCTGCGGGTATCTTCGGGGCAAGGGGAGCGATGGCGGACGTGGGCAGAAGAGCGGCGTCCGTCACTGCGATGACCGTAGCCGTGATGCTCGCCGCGCCCGCGACGGCGCAGCCGCTGCAGTTCCAGACCTTCGCCTATCCCGGCAGCGCCATCACCACCGTGACCGGCATCCGCGGCAGCGAGATGACGGCCAACTACTCGATCCCGGGGAGCGGCGGCAACACCGGCGGGCTCCTGTTCAATCCCTCGTTCGGCAACCAGATGCCGTTCCCGCAGGCGACCGCCAACGGCTCGAACTTCCCCGGCGCAACCTCAAGCACGCCCTATGGGCCGACCTTCGGCTCGGCGAGCGGCATCCTGCGCGTCGCCGGCAGCTACAAGACCACCGCCTCGGGCGCCTACGATCTCGGCTATCTCTATGACGGCGCCGGCGCGCCCGGGCAGCAGATCACGACGCTGTTCGTCCCCGGCAGCGGCGTGCTGAACACCATCCCGCACAGCAACTTCGGCAACCAGCTGGTCGGCAACTACGACACCGTTCTCGTGACCGGCAACGCCTTCCTCTACAACATCGCGACCGGCGCCTACGCCACCATCAACCGGCCGGGCTCGGTCAGCACCACGGCCTACGGCATCTACGGCAACCGCATCGCCGGCGGCGCCACCGATCCCGGCGTCGGCGGCGCCACCCATGGCTACATCTACAATCAGAGCACCGGCGTCTTCACGCTCTACGATGCGCCCGGCGCCACGGCGGTCACCCACTTCGAGGGCATCACCGGCGGCGGCCGCAACGGCACCTACAATCTCGTGGCCGATTCGGTCGACGTGAACGGCAATACCCACGCCTGGGCGGTCCATGTCGACCAGAACGGCAACGCGACCTGGACCGAGATCACGGTGCCCGGCGCAAGCTCGACCTCGGCCAACTCGGTCTACGGCAACACGGTGATCGGCGTCTATGTGCTGAACGGCGTCACCAGCGCCTACGTCACCACGATCGGCGGCGCCTTCTACACGCCCATCGTCAACAACGGCACGCTGGCGACCGGCGCGGCGGGCATCACCGCGCTGTCGGGAACCGAAGGCGACGACATCATCAACAACGGCACGGTGAGCGCCGCGGCGCCGGCGAGCGTCGGCGTCAACCCCAACACCTACGGCGTGCTCACCAACAACGGCACGATCTCCGCCAGCGGCGCCGGCAGCACGGCGGTGGTGATGAGCGGCAGCTTCGGCTCGCTGATCAACCTCGGCACCATCAGCGCCGCGCCCGGCAGCATCGCCATCGGCACCGATGCGACCTCGGTGGGCACGCTGGTGGTGAACAACGGCGTCATCAACGGCCAGGTGATGATCAATGCCGGCCCCTTCGCCCGCTTCGAGAACAGCGGCTGGATGGGCATCGGCGCGCCCGGCGCCGGCGTCACCCATCAGATCAGCGGCACCTTCGCCCAGACCTCGGCCGGCACGCTGTCCCTGCGCGTCGCCCCGGGCGGCGTCTCCGACCAGCTGCTGGTGACCGGCGTGGCGCGGCTCGCCGGCACAGCGCAGGCGGTGTTCCAGCCCGGCCAGTACAGCCGCTCGCCTTATACGTTGCTCACCGCGACCGGCGGGCTGACCGGGACCTTCAGCACCTTGCAGACCGTGAACCTGCCGGCCTTCCTGTCGGCCAGCCTCGCCTACGGCGCCAACACCGTGACCATGAACCTGCAGTCGGCGATGGGGTCGCTGTCGGGGCTGGGCGGCAACCAGCGCGGTGTGGCGCGCGTGCTCGACGACGCCTTCAACAACGGCAGCGGTCTCAACGCCGTGGCGGGCCTTTATGGACTGTCGGCCGCGGAGATCGGCCAAGCGCTGATCGTGTTGTCGGGCAGCAATGCCAGCGTCGGCCAGTCGAACGCGGTGATGGCGGGCGGCCAGTTCACCTCGCTGCTCGCCAACCGCGCCATCGCGCGCACTAGCATGGCGTCGCAGGGCGCGGCGTCGCAAAGCGCGGCGAGCACCGCCGAGCTCGCGGCCTGCCGCGGCAGCGTGCAGGGCTGCGACGCGGGAACGCAAGCCGACTGGAGCGCCTGGGGTGCGGCCTTCGGCGGCGCGCAGTGGCTCAACGCCGAGGCCAACGCGGCGGCGCCCGCGGCGCAGCAGGGCATCGCCGGCGGCGCCTTCGGCGGCGACTATCGCATCGGCCCCGGCACGCTGGTGGGGCTGGCACTGGGCCTGAGCGACAACAACTACTGGGTAGGCGCGACGGGGGCGAGCGGCCGCGCCACCGGCTTTCATGCCGGCCTCTACGGCATCCAGGAATGGCGCGGCTTCTATCTCGACGCCGCCGCCACCTACTCGCGCTTCGACGGCAACGCCACGCGCGTGATCGCGGGCATCGGCACGACCGAGACGGCGAAGTCCAACGCCATCGCCAACCAGATCGCCGGACGCGCCGAGATCGGCCGGCCGTTCACCCTGACCGAGGAGGGCGCGGCCAGCACCTACGTCGCCACGCCCTTCCTCGCCGTGCAGCCGGTGCAGCTCTGGACGCCGGGCTACAACGAGTCGAGCGTGACGGCGTCGGGCGCGCCCGGCGTGTTCGCGCTGAATTACCAGCCGCAGGGCACGACCTCGCTGCCGCTCTATCTCGGCGCGCAGTTCGACGCCTCGACCGAGGTGCGCAAACGGCCGCTCGCCGCCTGGGCGAGGCTCGCCTGGGTGCACGAGTTCCTGCCCGACCGCAGCGTGACGGCGGGCTTTGCCATCCTGCCGGGCTCGTCCGGCTTCACCGTCGACGGCGCCAAGGCGGCCTACAATGCCGGCCGCGTCGATCTCGGTGCGCGGTATGCGCTGGGCGAGCAGACCTTCCTGTTCGCCAACGGCAGTGCGGAACTCTCCGACCGCGGCCAGAGCATTGGCGGCACCGTCGGGCTGCGCATGGTGTGGTAGTAGCGCTCTAAGGCTCGACGGCTTCGGCGATGCGGATCGAGAAATAGGGCATCCGGAAGCGCGCGCGTTCGACGATGAGCGGCTGCAAGCTGATCTGGGCTGATTCGTAGAACGGTCCGCCATGGTCGCCGGGGAAGAAGTTGCCCGAGACGACCACCGTGGCGCCGCGCTTGAGCTCGGCCAGCTGCGCGCGCAGGGGCGATTTCAAGGTGATCTCGGCCTGGCGCAGGATGCCGCGCGGGCCTGAGTTCCAGTAGGTCGGGCGCACCGACTTGGGCTTGTCGGCGGCGGGATCGATGAAGCGCACGAAGATGCCGCCCATCGGCGTCGGCTCGGCGCCGCTCAGCACCAGGCGCCAGCGCTCGAACGTCAGCCCCTCGCCCAGCAGATTGACGAGCTCGACGGCGCGTTGCTCCTCGAGCTCGCGCAGGCGCGCGACATCGCTCTCGGCGTCGGCGCGCTCGTCGTACTTCACGAGCACGGCACGAAACGCCGCCTGCGAGGCCGGCTCAACCGCGGGCTGCGCCGCGATCGGCTGATATGCCTTGATTGCCTGTTGCCCCGGCGACTCGGCTGCGATCATGCAGCCCAGCGCCGTCAACACGGCTACCCACCCTAGCCGCACGCTTCCTCCCCCCGAGAAGCGCCCAAAGAAGCGGCGGGGAACCTACGTCGAAACGGCGCCTACGGGAAGCGGCGTTCCGAGAAGAGTTCGTCGATCGCCTCGATGGCGATCGAGAAATAGGGCATGCGGAACCTGGCCCGCCGGTTGGTCAGCGACTGGAAGCTGCTGCTCGCCGCTTCGAACAGCGGCCCGCCCTGCTCGCTCGGGAAAAAGCGGCCGGAAACGACGACCTGCGCCTCGCGCTTGAGTAGAGCAACCGATGCGTGCAGCGGCGAGCCGGGCGCGATCTCGACCTGGCGCAGGATCGCGCCGGGCCCCGAATTCCAATAGGTCGGGCGTACGGTTTTGAATGAAAGGAGCTGGGGATCGAGCAGACGCAGGAAGATGCCGCCCATGGGTGTGGTCTCCGAGGCGCTGATAACCAGCTGCCAGCCCTCGAAGCGCAGGCCCTTGCCGAGAGCCTCGGCCAGCTCGAGGCCGCGTTGCGCCTCAAGCGCCTGAAGGCGATCGATGTCGGTCTCGGTCTCGGCCGCGCCGTCGTATTTCACCAGGACGGCGCGGAACGCCACCTGCGAATCGGGCTCGGCCGATGCCGGCAGCGGCCAGATCAGCTGCTGCCAAGCAAGGGCGAGCGCCAGCATGGGCAACCAGCGTGTCATGGCCAGTCGGCGATGAAGCCCTCCGCCTTGTACGGTTCGATCTTGGCGTGCTCGGCGAGCACGCGCGCGCGGAACAACGGGTCGGTATGCCAGCGCTCGACCGGCACGGCATAGGGATTGACCGTGACCAGCATCTTGTCGACCTCGGGCCAATGGCGATGCAGCGTCATGGGATAGCGCCGCGCCGTGCAGATCTTGCCGAGGCAGATCACGCTCTCGATGCTGGCAAGGCCCAGCGCCGCCTCGATCACCGGCAGGCCGAACACGACGTTCTCGCCGGTGTTGGTGGCGCGATGCTCCTCCAGAATCAGTTCGGCCGGCACGCCGCCTTCCACCATGCCGGCCTTGATCAGGCTGCATTCGGTGCGTGGGTTGCCCTGCGTGGCACCGCCGCTCACGATGGCGTGGCGGAACATCCGGCGCTGCCAGAGATCGACGGCGGCCGCGATGATCTCCTTCTCGCCGCGGCGCTGGCCGAATACGAACAGGAGATCGGCGCGACGAAGCGGCGTGCGGATCAGATGCTCGGCGGTGATGCGGGCGATGTCGGCGTCGATCATGGCGTCAGCCACCGTCACGACGGTGTTGATGCAGATCAATTCAGAAACTCCGCGATCACCAGGTGGTTTTCCTTCACCGGCCAGGTGCGCGCGGGGATCGTTTCGTTGTTCAGCACCGCCATCACGGTGCGCGGGCTGGCATCGAAGGTGAGCTTGCCGACCGAGACGGCCGGTACGCCGTCGGTGATGCCGGGCGGCACCTTGCCGTCCAGGCTGAACTTGTCGCGGCCAACGCCGAAATAGCCGCGCGGCCGGCTCATGCTGACGACGGCGGCGGCCTGCTCGTCGCCCTTGGCGAACACGGCCGGCCTGAGATGCACCACGTCGCTCGAGCGCAGGAACGGCGAGCGGTAGGTATGGGTGATGGGCTGCGCCGCCATGCGCAGCACGAATTCGTAATAGGCATCGGAGCGGCCGATGAAGGGCCCCCAGACGCCATCCTCGCCGGTCACCTTGCGATGGGCGGGCGTCGTGGTCTTGCGCTCGCCGGACTTGGCATCGACCTCGAAGAGCTCGACCTCGGCGTCGGCGACGGGAAGGTTGGTGTAGGCGCCGTCGGCGAGGCCGGTCACCTTGCCGTTCAGAGTCGGCAACGGTTCCTGGGTGATGAACAGGTTGCCGGGCTGCTTGCCGGTGATGAACTCGTACATGGCGGCGAAGGCGAGCTTGTTGAACGCGACCTCGCGATGATCGAGCCCGTCCAGGATGACGTTCTTGGCGCCGCGCAGCGCGGAGGAATCGTAGCTGACGCCGGTGGGCTTGCCGGGTGCGCCGACGAAGCGGCCGTCGGGCTGGGAGTACTTGTCGTTGGTGTCGGAGCGGATCGCCATCATGGCGACGCCGGGAATGAGATCGTCGGGCCCCGCGTTCAGCTCCTTCAGGAACGTGTAGGCGCCGTTGAATTCGCTGCCGACGAGGAGCGTGTCGGAGTTGACCACGCCCTTGTTGGGCGTGCCGCAGAGCACGGCATGACTCACGAACTCAGCGCCACCGCCGTTCTTCAGGTAACTGCGAATGGCGTTGCCGCCGCGCGAGGAGCCGACCAGCGCCACCTTGCGCCGTCCCGTCGCCTTCAGCGCCGCCTGCACATAGGCCGCGAGTTCCTTCATCTGCTCCTCGGCCGAAGACCGGAAGGGCTCGGGCTTGGCGTCCTCGCGCCGCGCGTTGGGATAGGCGAAGTCGATGGCGAAGAGCTGGTTGCGCTTGTAGCCGTTGGCCTCGAAGCGCCAGATGTTGTTGATCCACAGCGCGCTCGAATCGCCGTTGCTGTGCACGAAGACCACGGGCGGCGGGCCCTGTTCAGGCGTCTGCTGGCGGCGTTGCGGCGGCTGCTGCTGGGCGAGCGCGAGCGACGGCCACAGCGCAGCGGTTCCGCCGAGCAGGGCGCGTCTCGAAATCCTCACTTTTTCTCCCCCTGACATTGCGCCCCATGTTCGCAAATGCCGGCAGCCGACGCCACCGCCCGGTCGACGCGGATCACGCCGCCGTGACCGCGGCATTGCATCGCCGATCCCTGCCCGCTACGACAACCGCATGCGCGTCCTGATCCTGCGGCCGGAACGCGAGGCGACGGCGCTGGCGATGGCGCTCGGCGAGCGCGGCCATGTGCCGGTGATCGCCCCGCTGTTCCGGCTGGAGTTCCTGCATCCGCCGACGGACTTCTCCGCCGCGCTGGCCGCCTGCCAGGCCGTGCTGCTGACTTCGGCCAACGGCGCACGGGCGCTCGCCGAAGCGAGCGAGCAGCGCGGCCGGGCGATCTTCGCGGTGGGCGATACGACCGCCAGCACCGCCGAGGGATTGGGCTTCAGCGACGTGCTCTCCGCCGCGGGCGATGCGCCAGCCCTGGTCGAGCTCGTCAAGGCGCGCCTCAAGCCCGCCGACGGCCCGCTGCTGCACGTGTCGGGCCGCGAGATTGCCGCCGATCTTGCCGAAGCGCTCGCCCCGGCAGGATTCGAGGTGAAGCGCTTCACCCTTTACGATGCGCGCGAGGAGACGGCGCTGCCCGAACCGGCGCGCGCCGCCCTGGAGGCGCGGGCGATCGATGTCGCCACCTTCTTCTCGCCGCGCGCGGCGTCGGTATTCGCCAGCATGGTCGAGGATGCCGGCCTCTCCGGCGTGCTGCGCTCGGTCACCGCGGTCGCCATCAGCCCGGCAGCGCTGGCGCCGGTGGCCGGGCTGCCCTTCAAGGCCGCGATCGCCGCCGAGCGGCCGACCCGGCAGGCCGTGCTCGACGAGATCGACCGACTGGCCGTCGGCCCTGTACAAGGTGAGGCGACCATGACCGACGCACCTGCCAGCCCTGGCCCCGCCTCCGAGGCCGAACCCACACCGCCGCCGCCACCACCGGCGACCGTTATCCGTCGCGGCCTGGGCGTGCTGGGCGCCTTCGTGATCGGGGTCGTTGCCGCGGTGATCGTACTGGCGGGCGCCTTGATCTCGCTCCCCTTCTGGCCACCGCAGCTGCGCGACATGTGGCGTGGCCAGGCGGTCGTGCCGCCGCCGACGCCCGGCATCGATCTGCAGGCGCTACGGGCCGATCTCACCGCCGTGTCCAATGCCGCGGCCGATAGTGCCCGGCGCGATCTGGCGGCGCGGCTCGATGACCTGGAGAAGCGGCTGCGTGCGGTATCGGCGACGGTGGCCGAGCGGCCGGCATCGGCGCCAACGACCGCAGCGCCCGATCCCGCCATCGCCGACCTGCGCGGCCGCGTCGAGGCCCTGGAGAAGCGGCCGGCGGAAGCACCTTCTGCCGCGGCGCCGTCAGCGCCGGCGGTGGATGCCGAGAAGGAAAAGGAGATCGCGATGCTGACGCGCGAGATCGCCACGTTGCGGTCTTCGATCTCCGCCCTCGACCAGGCGGTGGCGACGCAGCGCGACCAGGCCAAGACGCTGAGCGATGCCGTGAGCGCCAAGAGCGGCGGCGAGCAGAAGGCGCTTTCCGCGGCGCGCGCCGCAGCGGTGATCGGCGTCGCCGCCCGGCTCTCGGGTTCGATCGAAGCCGGCATTCCCTTTGCCAACGACCTCAACCTGCTGACGCCGCTGATCCAGGGCGACGCCAAGCTGGCCGAGATCTCGACCAGCCTGCAGCCCTACGCCCAGGCCGGCGTTGCCTCGCGCGCGGCGCTGGAAGTGGACTTCCCGCAGGTCGCCAAGGCGGCGATGGCCGAGGACCTGGCCGACGATTCCTACGGCGCCCGCCTGGTCGGCAAGCTGCGCGGCCTGGTCTCGCTGCGCCGCGTCGGCGACGTGCCGGGCGACACCACCGAGGCCAGGCTGGCGCGTGCCGAGACCGCGCTGCATGCAGGCGATCTCGCCAAGGCGGTCGAGCTCGTGAAGTCGCTGCCGCCCCAGACCAACAAGGCGACGGCGGCGTGGCTTGCCAAGGCCGAGGCCCATCTCGCCGCCCGGCGCGGACTCGACCAGCTCGCGGCTTATGCGGTCACCCTGCTCGGGACGGCGCGCTGATCGCATGACCACCGTTCGCACACTGATGTGGTTCGCCATCGCCATCGTGGCGATGTTGGGCGCGGTGTGGCTGGCCGAGCGGCCGGGCACGGTCACCGCCGAATGGCAGGGCTGGCGACTGGACAGCAGTGTCGGCGTGCTGCTGGTGGCCGTCGTCGTGCTGGTCCTGCTCTGCATCGGCGGCTGGCTGCTCTATCGCTGGATTGTCGGCGCGCCGTTCGCCCTGCTCGAAGGCTGGGGCGAAAGCCGCAAGAAGCGCGGCTATCGCGCGCTGACGCAGGGCTTGGCCGCCGTGGCCGCGGGTGATGCGGCCGATGCCCAGAAGAATGCGCGCAAGGCCGAGCAGCTGCTCGACGAGCCGCCGCTCACGCTGTTGCTGTCGGCGCAGGCCGCCCAGCTCGCCGGCGACCGCGACGGCGCCACCCGCGCCTTCACCGCCATGCTCGACGACGAGCACATGGCCTTCCTCGGCCTGCGCGGCCTGATCACCCAGGCGCTGCGCGAGGGCGACCAGGCGAAGGCGCTGGCCTATGCCGAGCGCGCCTTCAAGCTGAAGCCGCAGACGCCGTGGGTCGTGCATTCGCTGTTCGACATGCAGGCGCAGACGGCGCAATGGAAGGCGGCCGAGGAGACGCTGGACACCGGCCAGCGCCGCAAGGTCGTCACGCCCGACAAGGCACGCACGCTGAAGGCCCTGCTGCTGGTCGAGCGCAGCCGCGCCGCCGAGCAGGATCGCCACTCGGCCGACGCGCTGATGCTGGCGCGCGAGGCCTTCGCGCTGGCGCCCGAACGTATCGCGGTGACCCAACGCTTCGCCGAGTTGCTGATCAAGGCGGGTGACGGCAAGCGGGCGATGAAGACCCTGGAGCGCGGCTGGGCGGTGGCGCCGCATCCCGATCTCGCCAAGCTCTATCTCGAAGCCTCGGGCGAAAACGATGCCCTGAAGCGCATCGGCATCGTGCGCCGGCTGGTGGCGCAGAACCCGGACGACATCGAAAGCCATCTGGCGCTGGCGCAGGCCTCGCTCGAGGCGAGCCTGTGGGGCGAGGCGCGGCGGCAGCTCGAGACCGCGGCCGGCACCAACCCGCCGGTGCGGGTCTGCCGCCTGATGGCCGAGGTCGAGGAGCGCGCGCATGCCGACCAGGCCAAGGTGCACGAGTGGCTGGCGCGCGCCGCCGAGGCACCAGCCGACCGCTCGTGGCGCTGTACGGCCTGCGCCGCGCAACACGAGCGTTGGCGCTCGGTGTGCGAGAGCTGCGGCGCCTTCGGCACCCTGCAATGGCGCGCGCCGGGCACGTTCGGCCATGTCCTGCCGCCCGAAACGCGCGCCGAGCTGGAGTTCGCCGACCGTCATCCCGACCGGAGCCGAGCGTAGCGAGGCGTAGCGGAGGGACCTGTTTTGTTGCTACGCCGGCAAGACAAGGTCCCTCGACTACGCTCGGGATGACGAAAAAGGGAGGAAACCATGTTCGAGACGACGCTGGCCGGCAGCCTGCCCAAGCCCTCGTGGCTCGCCACGCCGAACGTGTTGTGGGCGCCGTGGACGCTCACCGGCGCGCCGTTGCTCGAAGCCAAGGACGATGCCACCGCGCTCGCCGTCCGCCGCCAGGAAGACGCCGGCATCGACATCGTGAGCGACGGCGAGCAGGCGCGACAGCATTTCGTGCACGGCTTTTTGGCCGAGGTCGACGGCGTCGACTTCGACAAGAAGGTGCGCATGGGCATCCGCAACAACCGCTACGATGCCGACTGCCCGACCGTCACCGCCGAGCTCAAACGCCGCAAGTTCGTGCATGAGCGTGAGGCGCGCGTCGCCCGTGCCGCCACCAAACGCAAGCTCAAGTTCACCCTGCCGGGGCCGATGACCCTGATCGACACCCTGGCCGACGGCTTCTACGGCGACCGCGTGAAGATGGCCTTCGCCTTCGCCGAGCTCTTGAACCAGGAGGCCCGTGACCTCGAGAAGGCCGGTGTCGATGTCGTGCAGTTCGACGAGCCCGCCTTCAATGTCTATCTCGATGAAACCGTGGACTGGGGTGTGCCGGCGCTGGAGAAGGCTGCCGAGGGCCTCAGGTGCACCACCGCGGTGCACATCTGCTACGGCTACGGCATCGAGGCCAACATCAAGTGGAAGGAGACCCTGGGCGAAAGTTGGCGGCAGTACGAAAAGACCTTCCCGGCGCTCGACCGCAGCAAGATCCAGCAGGTCTCGCTGGAATGCCGGCAGAGCCATGTGCCGCCCGAGCTGATGAAGCTTCTGCCCAACAAGACCGTGCTGGTGGGCGCAATCGACGTCGCCTCGGACAAGATCGAGACACCCGAGGAAGTGGCGGCGACGCTGAAGCTCGCGACGAAATTCGTCGATCCCGAGCGCATCCAGGCCTGCACCAACTGCGGCATGGCGCCGATGACTTTGGCGACGGCGTACGGCAAGCTGCGCGCGCTGGCCGAGGGTGCGGCGCTGGCACGGAAGACGCTTTAGAGGCGCAAGGCGGCGAGAAGGGCGACGACTGCGAAGCCTGCGCCCAGAGCAGCCCACTCCTTGCGGCACAGCGCCATGACGGCGAACGCGCTTGCGCAGCCGGCAACGGTTATCAGGCCGCCCTTCGCGCAGGCTGCCGCCACGAAGGCAATAAAGAGGTTACCGGGTGCCAATCGAAGGAACTTGGCGACGGCGCCATTTTCCTGGATAAGCCCGGCGGCGAGAAACCCACCGGATCGCAGAGCGTAGCTCACGAACCCGAGCATTCCGATCATCGCAAGGGTCTGCCAATCAAGCACGATCGCCTCGCATCACGCTGAGCCCGGTGCCGGCGGCGCCGCCGACCAACATGGCCCAGTCCGGGACCATGTATTGACTGACCAGAGCCGCGGTGGCGGCGGACAACAGCCAGGGAAGAAGGGTGCGTTTGCCGCGCCATTGGCTAGGCAGCAGAGTGACGATGAAGGCCGCCGGCAGCAACGCCGCGGCGAGCGCGAGCGGTCCGCCAGGAGCGAACGGAAGCCCGTAGCCGAGAGCGGTCCCTCCCATCCACCCGATCGCCATCGGTGTGCTCGCGCCCAGGAGATAGACGGCATCGGCATCGTTGCTTTGCGCATCCGCGGTTGTCATCAGCCAGGATGCGTCAGCCAAGAGAAACAGAATGGGGAGGGTGACCCGCCTGGGGAGCTTGCCGAAGAGCTGATGGAGGTGAGCACCCATCACGAGGTAACGTGCATTCGTGGCCACGCAGGCAACGACCATCGGAACGATCGGCGCGACAGAGCCCCACATGCCGAGTGTGACGGCTTGTGCCGTCGCGGAGTAGACGAGGACGCTGAAAAGCACGGCTGGAACGAAATCAACCCCGACACCGCGATAGGCCACGCCCATGACCACACCGGCCACCCCATTGCTGATCAGGAATGGCAGCGCCTTTACAAAGCCGCGCCTGAAACCGGCCCACGAGTATCCGGCTCTGGTTGCAGCAGCGGACCCGTGTATAATGGTCATGGGCATTAGATAGACCACGGCCCGCACAGCCATGTCAAGGGATCCACTCAGAGCAGCGACGCAGTTTTTCGGCGGACGAGTCTGCCTGGACTTCGCAAACACGCTCGACTGGCGGACGTCGGAGGAGCCGCAGGAACTCGTTCCCGACTACGGCGCCTTTCTCGGATGGTGCTCACGCCGAGGAGTCTTGTCGGCTTCCGCGATCGTAGCCCTTGAACGGGTCGCAAGGGTGGACCGAGACGCGGCGGAGACGGCGCATGCCGAGCTTCTGTCGTTGCGTGCGGAAATCTGGAGGATTTGCGACGCGCTGTGCGGCAGCGGAAAGGTTGATCTCGCCATGGTGAATGGGCTGCTTGCCCAGTCACCGCCGCAGCCGCCGCTCATTGGACGGCGTAGCGGCGTGTTTCTACATGATCTTCCGGGACAGAGTGTCCGCGAACCGCTTTGGCCCGTGCTGTGGTCTCTGTCCGCCGTCCTGACGTCGGCGGATGCGGCGCGGATCGGTTGCTGCCAGGCAGAGGGCTGCGGCTGGTTCTATGTCGACGAGAGCCCGAATCGAACCCGCCTGTGGTGCTCGAGCGAAGTTTGCGGAAATCGCGAGCGAGCGCGACGGGCTTACGCGAAGCGCCGGAAAGGGAAGGCGGGCGGCCGGTAGTCTAGGCACGCGCCCGCATCAGGACGACAGAGGCACTGAATGAATTGTTTGACACATTGCAGCGATAGCGGCCGCGTCGCGTCGCGCTAGACTCTCCTCTTCGCAGAGGAGACCCCCATGGCTGCGATCGATGCATTGGCGTTCTGGCTGCGCCGTCAGGGCATGTTCTGGATGATGGCGCTGCCCATCGCCGGCCTCGCGGCGGCGGTGGCCTATGTGCTCGAAACCCAGCGCGCGTTCATCGACTGGCAGCACCACTGGGCGTGGGATTTCCTGTTCGCCGTGATCTACGCCATGTTCCTCGACCGCTGGATGAAGGAAGCGCTGGTCGACGATGCGGTGCCTTGCGACGAGGTCGACGAGCTGCGCCGCTCGACCATTGCCGTGCGGTTCCTGACCTTCGCCACCGCGTTCTGCCTGCTGGCACTCGCCATCGCGCCCTGCCCCTATGTCGAGCTCAACATCGTCGCCTGCGCGGCGGCGGCATCGGTGTTCATCCTGCTGCTGCCGTCGCTCGCCGCCCACCATCCGCTCTCCCTGCATGAGGCGTTCATGCTGGGACGGCCGGTGCAGATCCATCTCTTCCTGCTGATCGCGGGCGCGATCCTGGCCTCGATGCTGGTGCGCCTCGGCCTCGATGAAGCGGCGACCCTGCTGCCGGCCAAGACCTGGGTGTCGCCGGCGATGGCGGCGGTGCCGCGGCTGGTCGATTGCGTCCTGCTCGCCTTCGTGGGCTACGGCCTCGCCCATACCTTTCGACAGCTCACCAATTGGGAGCCGCCGGCCTCGGCCGATCACGAGTTCCGCGGGATGCGCACGCGCCGGGCTTAACGGGAGCGCGGGCCTCTGGCCCACGTCATCATCTTTGCCGGGAGCGCGCCACTCCGGTGGCGCATCATGTTCTGTGTTCAACACCTTATGAGCGGCACTGGAGTGCCGCGCTCCCGGCAATGAAGGGGCCGGAAGCCTGCGCTCCCGTCAAGACTTGAGGCGTTGGCGCAGGCTGTAGAGCAGCTCCAGCGCCTCGCGCGGCGAGAGCTCGTCGGGATTGATCTCGGCCAGTGCTTTCTCGACTTTCGACTCCTGAGCTTTGGTCACGCCGCCCGCCGGACGCGCCGGGGCGGCGGCGAACAGCGGCAGGTCGTCGGCAAGCCGAGTCACGGCGCCCGACTGCTCGCCCTTCTCGAGAGCGGCCAGCACCTGCTCGGCGCGCGCCACCACCGCCGCCGGGAGTCCCGCCAGCTGGGCAACATGGATGCCGTAGGAGCGGTCGGCGGCACCCGGTGCCACCTCGTGCAGGAACACGACCTCGTTCTGCCATTCCTTGACGCGCATGGTGTAGGGCGCGAGCGCCGCCAGCCGCTCCTTGAGCGCGCCCAGCTCATGGAAGTGCGTGGCGAAGAGGGCGCGGCAGCGGTTGATGTCGTGCAGATGCTCCAACGTGGCCCAGGCGATCGAGAGGCCGTCGAAAGTCGCTGTGCCGCGGCCGATCTCGTCCAGGATGACGAGGCTCCTCGCCGTCGCCTGATTGAGGATGGCCGCGGTCTCGACCATCTCGACCATGAAGGTGGAGCGGCCGCGTGCCAGATCGTCGGCGGCGCCGACGCGGCTGAACAGGCGATCGACAATGCCGATGCTGGCGGCCTTGGCGGGCACGAAGGAGCCCGCCTGCGCCATCACCGCGATCAAGGCGTTCTGGCGCAGGAAGGTCGACTTGCCGGCCATGTTGGGGCCGGTCAGCAGCCAGAGCCGCCGCGCCTCCCCGAGATCGCAGTCGTTAGGCACGAACGCGGCCCCGCCTTGGCGCACCAGCGCCGCCTCGACGACCGGATGGCGGCCGCCGTCGATGGCGAACACCGGCTCATCGCTGAGCTGCGGCCGCACGTAGTTCTCGCCGGCGGCGAGCTCGGCCAGCGCCGCCGCAACATCGAGTGCGGCCAGCGCGCGACCGGCGGCGGCGATCGCCGACGACACCGCCATCGCCTTGGCCACCAGCTCGTCGAAGATCGCGAGCTCCAGCGCCAGCGCGCGGTCGGCGGCGCGGCCGATGCGGGTCTCGAGATCGGCGAGCTCGGCGGTGCTGAAGCGCGTCGCGTTCGACATCGACTGGCGGCGCGTGAAGCCCAGCTTCGCAACGTCGAGCTTGTCGACGTGCGTCGCCGTCACCTCGATGTGGTAGCCGATCATGTTGTTGTGCCGGATCTTCAGCGACGGCACACCGGTTGCCGTTTTGTATTTGGCTTCGAGCGCCGCCACGGTCTTGCGGCTGTCGTCGCGCAAGGTGCGCTGCTCGTCGAGCTCGCCGCGATAGCCCTGCCGGATGAAGCCGCCGTCGCGCGCGAACAGCGGCGGCTCGTCGGCCACCGCCTCGGCCAGAGCGTCGATCAGCGGCCGATGGTCGGAGCAGGCGACGACGATCTCCGCCAGAGGTGCCGGAGCGGGCGCCAGCGCTTCGGGTTCGGCCTTCAGCATCGCGGCCAGCGCCTCGCCGGAATCGAGACCATCGCGCAACGCCAGAAGATCGCGCGGGCCGCCGCGTCCGACCGACAGGCGCTGCAGGGCGCGCTCGATGTCGGGCGTGCGACGCAAGGCCTCGCGCACCCGCTCGCGCACGGCGGGCCGCTCGACGAAGAGCTGCACCAGGTCGAGCCGGCGCTCGATCTCGGCCCGCTCGGTCAGCGGCGCGGCGATGCGTTCGGCCAGCAAACGCGCGCCCGGCCCCGTGAGGGTCCGGTCGATGATGGCCAGAAGGCTGCCGTCGCGGCGGCCGTCCAGCCCGCGTACCAATTCGAGATTGCGGCGCGTGGCGGGATCGATCTCCATCGTGCCGTCGGCGCGCTCGCGCCGCGGCGGCACCAGCGCCGGCAGCTTGCCGACCTGCGTCAGCTCGACGTAGTCGAGCAGCGCGCCGCAGGCCGCGACCTCGGCGCGCGAGAAAGACCCGAAGCTGTCCAACGCGGCGACATTGAACGCCGTCTGCAGGCGCTTGCGGGCATTGTCGCTGTCGAAGCGCGCCGACGGCAGCGGCGTCAGGACCGCATTCCATTCCTCAAGCGCCCCCTTCACCGGCTCGCGCGCGAGCAGGCGATCGGGCACCAGCAATTCGCCCGGCGCCAGGCGCGCCAACGCCGCCGCCACTTGGCCGACGCCGAGCGGCTGGGCGGCGAAGTCGGCGGTCGAGAGATCAAGCCAAGCCAAGGCCAGCTCGCCCTGCGCCTCGGCGAGGGCGGCGAGATAGTTGTGGCTGCGGGCATCGAGCAAAGCGTCTTCGGTCAAGGTGCCCGGCGTGATGACGCGCACCACGGCGCGCTCGACCACCGACTTGGCGCCGCGCTTCTTGGCCTCGGCCGGATCCTCGACCTGCTCGCAGACCGCGACCTTGAAGCCCCGGCGGATCAGGCGCGACAGATAGGCCTCGTGGCTGTGCACGGGCACGCCGCACATCTTGATGTCCTCGCCGAGATGCTGGCCGCGCTTGGTCAGCGCGATGTCGAGCGCCGCCGAAGCCTTCACCGCATCGTCGAAGAACAGCTCGTAGAAATCGCCCATGCGATAGAACACCAGGTGACCGGGATGCGCGGCCTTGATCGCCAAGTACTGGCGCATCATGGGCGTGGCATCGGCCGGGATGTTCGCGGTGGTCATGCTACTGTCGGGCACGGAGTCGGTTTAGCATGGCGGCGCTCCCGGCGATTGGGGGCCAATTGGGGGAAATCGCGTGCACTGGCGGGGGGCTCTTGATCGCGCTTTGGGCAGGCTGATCGAGGCAGGGCGCTGGCTGGTGCTGCCGGTGGCGCTGATCCTGTTCCTGCAATGGCCGCTGCGCGATTTCGTGCGGGCGTACTCGCGCGAGGCCAACGATCTCGGCCAATGGCTGTTTGCGCTCTACGTGAGCCTTGCCATGACCTTCGCCACCCGCGAGCGCACGCATCTTGCCGTCGATGCCATCGCCCATGGCTACAGCGCATGGCTCCGCGACCTCATCGCACGCTGGGGCGGCTTTCTTTGCATAGCGCCGTGGGCCGCTTTCATGATCTGGACGGTGTGGCCTACCGTGCAGCGCTCGGTCCTGGTGCTGGAGAAATTCCCCGACACCTTCAACTTCGGCTACTTCTTCATCAAGATCGCCGCGCTGCTGCTGGCAGTGCTGGCGCTCATTCAGGCGATCCTCGATCTCCTGCGGCCGGCAAAGGACTGACGCATGGAGTCAGCCGGCCTCTGGATGCTGCTGGCGGTCGCGGTCGTGCTGCTCGCCACCGGCCTGCCCGCGTTTGCCGTGCTGATGGGCGTGTCGGTGCTGTTCGCCGTCGCGGGCCTGGCCCTGGGCGGGCTGGAGTGGGGCCTGCTGACGGCGCTGCCCAGCCGCATCATCGGCCTGCTGGAGAACGACCTTCTGCAGGCGCTGCCGCTCTATGTGCTGATGGGCTCGCTGCTGAACCGCCTGCCGCTGGCCGACCGCCTGTTCCGCTGCGGCACGGCGCTTGGTGGCAAGTCGAGCGCTGCGCCGGCGCTGGCGACCCTGGGTCTCGGCGCCTTGCTGGCGCCGATGAACGGTTCGGTCGGCGCCAGCGTCGCCATGCTCTCGCGCAGCGTCGCTCCCAAGCTCGATGCGCGCGGCGTGCCGCCGGCCGAGAGCACGGCGCTGGTCTGTGTGGCCAGCACGCTTGGCGTCGTGATCCCGCCGTCGCTGGTGCTGATCCTGCTGGGCGACGCCATGATGCGCGCCCACACCGAGGCGGCCAACGTCACCAAGGTGCTGGACGTGCGCATCGTCAATACGCAGGACATCTTCCGCGGCGCCCTGGTGCCGGCGGCGCTGTTCCTCGCCCTTTGCCTGGCGGCCGCCTGGCTGATGGGACGCCGCGCCCCGCAGCGCGTCCCGGGCGAGCGGCCGCGACTGGAAGAGTGGGTGATGGCTGCCATCGCCGCGGTGTTCGTGGTCGGCCTGCTGGCGGGCGTGGCCGCGGGCTACTTCTACGCGGTCGAAGCGGCAGCGATGGGCGGCACGGCGCTGCTGCTGTTCGGCTGGCTGAGCGGCGGGCTTGGCGCCGGCGCCTTCCGCGCCGTGCTGCGCGACACCATGGCGGTGAGCGGCGCACTGTTCGCCCTGTTCGTCGCCGCCACCACCTTCACCTTGCTGTTCCGCGCCTTCGGCAGCGACCGTCTGCTCGACCACTGGGTGACCCTGGTGCCGGGCGGCGCCACGGGGGCCGCGATCGCCGTGCTGGTCGTGTTCGGGCTGTCGGCGTTCGTGCTCGACGCCTTCGAGATCGTGTTCGTGATCGTGCCCATCGTCATGCCGCCGGTGCTGACCCGCGCGCCCGACGCCGTCTGGATCTCCGTACTGGCGCTGCTCGCCTTGCAGGCAAGCTTCCTGGTGCCGCCGACCGGCTACGCCGTGATGATGGCGAGGAGCGCCATGGCGACCAAGACCGCGCTTCGGCCCCTGGCGTCAGCGCTGGCGCCCTATCTCGGCGTCCAGCTTCTCGTCCTGGCAATGGTGGTTGCCCTGCCGCAACTCGCCCATCTCGCGGAACCGCCGCGGCCCGCTCAGCCGGCCCAGCAGCTCGACGACGAGGCCGTGCGAAAACGCTTCAACGACATGCTGAAATTACCATCGTCACCGCAGGAATAAGAACGTCGTCCTGATCTGCGTTGCAGCGCGGCATGGCCTGCTGGCCCCATTCGGTGAATGCCGCCAATATGCCCCCTCAAACGGGAGAGAAACGCAATGGCGAGCAGCGGCTCGGAAGCAATGGTCAGCAACGAAATGGGCGATCTCGACGGCGATTCGCTGGTCATGCATCGCACCGGACGGCCGGGCAAGATCGAGATCATCGCCACCAAGCCGCTGGTGACGCAGCGCGACCTGGCGCTTGCCTATTCGCCGGGCGTCGCCGCGCCCTGCCTGGAAATCGCCAAGGATCCAAACACCGCCTACGACTACACGACACGCGGCAACCTGGTGGCGGTGATCTCCAACGGCACAGCGGTGCTGGGCCTGGGCGATATCGGGGCGCTTGCGGGCAAGCCGGTCATGGAGGGCAAGGCTGTCCTGTTCAAGCGTTTCGCCGACGTCGACTGCATGGATCTCGAGGTCGACACCAAGGACGTCGACCAGTTCGTCAATTGCGTGCGCTATCTCGGGCCGACCTTCGGCGGCATCAATCTCGAGGACATAAAGGCGCCGGAGTGTTTCATCATCGAGCAGCGTCTGCGCGAGCTGATGGACATCCCGATCTTCCATGACGACCAGCACGGCACCGCCATCATCTCGGCCGCCGGACTGATCAACGCCCTGCACCTCACCGGCCGCAATCTCAAGGACATCAAGATGGTGGTGAACGGTGCGGGCGCCGCCTCCATCGCCTGCATCGAGCTCGTCAAGGCGATGGGCCTGCCGCACGAGAATGCCATCCTGTGCGACACCAAGGGCGTGATCTGGCAGGGCCGCACCGAGGGCATGAACCAGTGGAAGAGCGCCCACGCGGTGCGCACGAAAGCGCGCAGCCTGAAGGAGGCGATGGAAGGCGCCGACGTGTTCTTCGGCCTGTCGGTAAAAGGGGCCGTCACCAAGGACATGGTGAAGTCGATGGCCGACAAGCCGATCATCTTCGCCATGGCCAATCCCGATCCGGAGATCACGCCGGAGGACGTGAAGGCAGCGCGCAGCGACGCCATCATGGCAACCGGTCGCTCGGACTATCCCAACCAGATCAACAACGTGCTGGGCTTCCCCTACATCTTCCGCGGCGCGCTCGACGTGCGCGCCCGCACCATCAACGAGGAGATGAAGGTGGCGGCCGCCGAGGCGCTGGCCAAGCTCGCGCGCGAGGACGTGCCCGACGAGGTCGATCGCGCCTATTCCGGACGGCGCCTGCGCTACGGGCCCGACTACATCGTGCCGGTGCCGTTCGACCCGCGGCTGATCTCGGTCGTCTCGTCGGCGGTCGCCCAGGCGGCGATGGATTCGGGCGTGGCGCGGCGCAAGATCCCCGACATGGCGGAGTATCGCCGCGCGCTCGCCGGCCGGCTCGATCCCACCAACCACTGGCTGCAGAGCCTGTTCGAGCAGGTCAAGGCCAACCCGCAGCGCATCGTCTTCGCCGAGGGCGAGGAGGAGCGGACCATCCGCGCCGCCGTCGTGTTCCGCGACAACGGCTACGGCACGCCGATCCTGATCGGCCGCGAGAACCTGGTACGCGAGACCATGGCTGGCCTCGGCATCACCGACACCGCCGGGCTGGAAATCCATAACGCGCGGCTCAGCACGCGCAACAAGCCCTACACCGACCATGTCTACAAGCGCCTGCAGCGCGACGGCTACCTGCGCCGCGACGTGCAGCGCATGGTCAACCAGGGCCGCAACGTGTTCGGCGCCAGCATGGTGGCGATGGGAGACGCCGCCGGCATGGTGACCGGCATCACGCGGCGCTTTCCCGAATGCTACAGCGACATCACGAATGTGATTGACGCGGAACCCGGCAAGGTGCCGATCGGCTACTCGATCGTGGTGGCACGCCAAGGCACGGTGTTCCTGGCCGACACCTCGATCAACGAGACGCCGACGCCCGAACAGCTCGCAACCATCGCCAAGCAGATGGTGGGCAATGCCCGCACCATGGGGCATGAGCCGCGCGTGGCATTCCTCAGCTTCTCCAACTTCGGCAGCCGCGAGATCGACCGCATCGAGCGCATCCGGAAGGCGATCCGCCTGCTCGACGCCGAGAAGGTCGACTTCGAATACGACGGCGAGATGCAAGCCGACATGGCGCTGGACTACGAGCTGTTGCGCGAGACCTATCCGTTCTGCCGCCTGACGGGACCGGCCAACGTGCTGGTCATGCCCGGCCTGCATTCGGCGCATATATCGTCGCGCCTGATGCAGAGACTGGGCGGCGTCACGGTGATAGGTCCTGTGATCGACGGCCTGCAGAAGCCCATGCAGATCGTGCAGATGGGCGCCACGGTGAGCGACCTGGTGAACCACGCCGCGCTCGCCGCTTACGGTGCGCTGAAAAACGGCAAGTACAAGAACGGAAGAGGGTAGCGATGGTCGATCTCGTCATCCGCGGCGCCACCGTCGTCGACGGCCTGGGCAACGACCCGAAGCGTGCCGACGTGGCGGTGAAGGATGGCAAGATCGCGGCCATCGGCTCGATCGCGGACAAGGGCGATGAGACCGTCGATGCCGACGGACTGGTGCTGGCGCCCGGCATCGTCGACGTGCACACGCATTACGATGCGCAGGTGACGTGGGATGCGACGCTCTCGCCGTCGCCGTCGCTCGGCGTCACCACGGCGGTGATCGGGAATTGCGGCTTCGGCATCGTGCCGGCGCCGCCCGCGGTGCGCGATCTCGTGATCCGCAATCTCTCGGTCGTCGAGGGCATGGACCTCGACGCGCTGCGCAAGGGCATCGACTGGAGCTTCGAGAGCTTCGCCGAGTACATGGCCATGCTGCGCCGCAAGGGCGCCTACGCCAACATGGCGGTGCTGGCCGGCCACTCGACCATCCGTACAGCGGTGATGGGCGAGGATGCCTCGCAGCGCAAGGACGCGACGCCCGAGGAGCTGGCGAAGATGAAGGCCATGGTGGCCGACGCCATGGCCAACGGCGCGATCGGGCTCGGCGCGTCGTACTCGCTCAATCATTCGGGCTATGGCGGCGTGCCCATGCCGTCGACCATCGCGCCGATGTCGGAGCTCGAAGCGCTGGTCGGCGCCATGGGGCCGCGCGGCAGGGGCGTGGTCGAGATCGCCTCGGGCGTGAAGACGCCGCAGGAGCTGGAGCCGATGGCCGCCAAGTACGGCCGGCCGTTCTTCCAGGGCACGGGCGTCGCCATGTACAACGAGCAGGCGCCCGGCCGCTCGCTGAAGATGTTCGAGGACAGCGCCGCTGCCATCCGCCGCGGCAACGGGCTCTATATCCAGATCCCCTGCCAGCCGCTGTCGTTCGATTTCACAATGGCCAACGCCTACCCGTTCTACAGCCATTCGGCGTTCGACCCGATCAAGGCCTACTCGCCGGAGCAGCTGAAGGCGGTGTTCCGCGATCATTCGTGGCGCGAGAAGTTCCGCGAGAATGCTAAAAACCCGATCCCCGGCATGATCTTCCAGGGCAACTGGGACCGCGTGATGGTGGCGGTGACGCACAAGGCGGCCAACGCCAAGTACACCAATCGCTATGCCGCCGAGATCGCCAAGACCGAGCACCGCGATCCGCTCGACGTCATGCTCGACCTCGCGCTCGACGAGGATCTGCAGACGGCTTTCCTGGGTCGCTTCCTCAATGTCGGCGACGACGGCGTGGCGCGGCTTCTGAAGCACGAGGCGGGCGTGGTGGCGCTCTCCGACGCCGGCGCCCACCTTATCTATATGTGCGACGCGGGCTTCGGCCTGCATTTCCTGGCGCATTGGGTGCGCTCGCGCGGCGACTTCACGATTCAGGAGGGCATCCGCCGCCTGACCAGTCATCCCGCCGATCTCTACGGCATCCCCAATCGCGGCCGGCTCAGCGTGGGCGCCCAGGCCGACATGCTGCTGTTCGATCCTGCGACGGTGGGCATCAGCCCGGCCGAGCGGGTCGCCGATCTCCCCGGCGGCGGCCGCCGCACCATCCGCCGGCCGACCGGCGTGCATGGCGTGTTCTGCAACGGCGTCAGGACCTTCGACGGCAAGGACTACGTCAAGCACGCCAAGGGGCCGGGCCATGTGCTCGACCGGTTCAACGCTTCACAGGGTGGGCATACGCTACTCGCCGCACAATGACCTGTTCACCTGCCTCCCCACGCCTGCGTGGGGAGGTGTCTGCGCAGCAGACGGAGGGGTCATGAGCGGCAGCCGTGATGCTCATGACCCCTCCGTCAGCGTAAGACGCTGACACCTCCCCAGCGAAGCTGGGGAGGAGCGCTCTCATCAAGCAACAACGAACCTGCAATGACCCTCGAAACCTGGTGGCTCTATCTCGGCGCGGTCATCCTGATCGCGAGCACGCCGGGGCCCAACGTCCTCTACGTCACGACGCGCAGCATCCGCTTCGGCTTCGGCGCCGCCATGGTCGGCATGTCGGGCTGCCTGCTGGCGCTCGGCGTCATGCTGACGGGCTCGGTGGCGGGCGTCAGCGCCTTCATGCTCGCCGTGCCGACGGCCTTCGAGGTCCTGCGCTACGCGGGTGCGGCCTACCTGATCTTCCTCGGCATCCAGATGTGGCGCGCGCCGGTCGACGGCGATCTGCTGGCGGCGCCCTCGCGGCGTGAAACCGCCAGCCGCGTGGCGCTGTTTCGCGGCGGCTTCCTGGTCGGCATCAGCAATCCCAAGCTGCTGATCTTTGCCGCCGCTTTCTTCCCGCAATTCATTACGCCATCGGCGCCGTTGGTTCCGCAGTTCGGCCTTCTGGTCGCGACCTTCCTGGCGGTCGAGTCATTCTTCTACGTGACCTACGCGCTCGGTGGGCGTCGCTTGGCGACATACCTCAGCAAGAGTGCCTGGCAGCGGCGCTTCAATCGCGTGAGCGCGATCCTTTTCGCAGGCTTCGGCTGCGCATTGCTGCGTTACCGGCCGTAGCGCTTCCCGCGCCTCTCCCGGCGATATAGGATTTTCATAGGGAGAATCGCCTGGGAGGGCGCGCACATGTCGACGGTCATGAAAATCAGCAGCCGGAATCTGTCCTTCGTCCGCCGCCGCAGCCTGGTGAAGGGCGGCCTGGCGGGCATCATCGCAAGCGGCATGGCGCCGGCCATCGCGCGCGCCGAAGCGAAGAAGCTCGTGATGGCGCATCTCAACGCCGTTCCCGAATCGGCGGCCGTGGCCTTCGACTGGCAGGCGGCCGAGGTGCGCAAGCGCTCGAACGGCGAGCTCGACATGCAGTTCTTCGGCGGCACGCTCCTGAACAAGGAGCTCGAGATCATGAACGCCGTGAAGTCGGGCAACATCGCCATCGGCGATCCGGGCGGTGCGGCGGCGACGGTGTTCCCCGAGATGGGCGTGTTCCTGGTCCCCTACCTCGTGCAGAGCTACGACCACGCCTACAAGATGTTCAACGGCAAGATCGGCGACGCGCTCGATAAGCAGTTCCAGGAGAAGTACAAGCTGAAGACGCTGTGCTTCTTCGACTACGGCTTCCGCCACTTCTGGACGTCCAAGAAGGCGATCGTCGAGCCCAAGGATTTGCGCGGCGCCAAAATCCGCGTGCAGCAGGCCAAGGTGTTCGGCGACACCATCAATGGTCTGGGCGGCAACGCCGTGCCGATGGCCTGGGGCGAGGTGATCTCGGCCGCCAAGCAGGGCGTGATCGACGGTGGCGACCTGCCGATCGTCAACCAGATCGCGCTCAAGATCTACGAGGTCTCGAAGTACTGCTCGATGACCTTCCACAATTACGGGCCGACGCTCAACACCATGAACCTCGCGGTGTGGGAGAGCCTCTCGGAGCCGCAGAAGAAGCTGATGCTCGACACCAGCCGAGAAGCGCAGGAGAAGTGCCGCCAGCTCACCGAATCGGTCGATAACGTTGCCGCCGCCAAGGCGGCGCTCGAGCCCAAGGGCATGACCGTGGTGCAAGGCAACATCGAGGCCTTCCGCAAGGTCGCGCAGGAGAAGATCTGGCCGAGCTACAAGTCGCAGTACGGCGCGCTGTGGGACGAGATCGTCGACGTGAAGGCGTAACCGCGAGGTGGCGCGTTTCATCGTCAACATCCCCAAGATCGTCGTCGCCCTGCTGCTGGTTGCCGCCATCGTCAACCTGCTGATCGGCGTGTTCCTGCGCTACGTCATGGTCGAGGTCACGGATTGGCTCGACGTCGATCCGATCCGCTTCACCTGGGTCGAGGAGGTGGGCGAGATGATGCTGGCCTGGCTCACCCTGATCGGCGCGGCGATCGGCGTGCGCGAGCGCTCGCACTTCACCCTGCATGTGCTGACGCACCGTTTCTCGGCCCGCACCCAGAGCCTGATCGAGCGCGGCCACCATGTGCTGATCGCCATCCTGGGCGGCATCGCCGCCTGGTACGGCTGGAAGCTCTGCCTGCTCAACCGCACGCTCGCCACGCCCGGGCTCGAGATCAATCTCGCCGTGCTCTACGCCTCGTGCCTGGTGGGCGGCATCCTCCTGGTGATCTACGCCCTCTCCATGATCGTGGCGCCGCCGCCCGTCGATCCCGACGCCGTGCACTAAAAGGTCGCGTACCCATGCTGCTGTTGGCCGTCGGGCTGATCTTCGTCGTCCTGATCCTGTTCTCCATGCCGATCGTGTTTGCGCTCGGCGTCGCCGGCGTCGCCGGCCTGCTGATCGGCGGCTACGACATGCAGGTGCTGTCCTCCAGCATGGTCTCGGGCTCGCAGAGCTGGGTGCTGCTTGCCATCCCGGCCTTCGTTTTCGCCGGCGGCCTGATGGAGAAATGCGGCATGAGCCATGCCCTGGTCGACTTCGCCCGCGCCCTGGTCGGCTGGGTCAGGGGCGGGCTCGGCATGTCGGTGATCGTGGTCGCGTATTTCTTCTCCGACATCTGCGGCTCGAAGATGGCCGAGGTCTCGGCACTGGGCTCGACCCTGATGCCGCCGCTCACCAAGGCGGGCTACAAGCGCGTGGACTCGGCCTCGCTGATCGCCGCCGGCACGGCGATGGGCATGCTGGTGCCGCCCGCCATCTTCATGATCGTGATCGCCCAGGTGACCAACACCTCGGCGGTGGCGCTGTTCCTCGGCGGCTTCATTCCCGCCGCCACCATCATGGTCTGCCTGATGGTGCTGGTGTATTTCCGCGCCCGCAAATACGACTGGCCGGCCGACACGCGGCCCAGCGTGGCCAACATCCTGAAGACGGGCCGCAGCGCCGCCGTGCCGCTGGTCATCCCCATCGTCATCCTGGGCGGCTTCTTCCTCGGCATCTTCACCGCCACCGAGGCGGGCGCGGTGGTCGCCGGCTACGCCTTCGTGGCGGCGCGGCTCTACTACCGCAACGTCAGCTACAAGCAGATGGCGCGGCTTGCCTACGACAGCGCCATCCTGACGGCATCGGTGATCTTCCTGCTCGCTGTCGCCTCGGTGTTCCAATACATCATGGGCGTGTCGGGGGTGCCCAAGCTGCTGGCCGAGGTGCTGCATCCGCTACGCGACGCGCCCTGGCTGTTCCTGCTGGCGACGGCGCTGATCACCATGATGTTCGGCATGGTGCTGGAAGGATTGCCGGCGGCGGTCGTGCTGATCCCAGTGGTCTTCCCGATCGCCGAGGAAATGGGCATCAACCCCATCCACTTCAACATCGTGCAGACGGCGGCAGTCGGCATCGGTCTCTTCCTGCCGCCGATGGGCGTGGGCTTGCTGATGGCCTTGCGCTTCGCCGGTCTCTCGGTCGGCCAGCACTGGCGCTCCTACATGCCCTATATCGCGGCGCTGATGATCGGCCTGCTGCTGATCATCCTGTTCCCGCAGATCTCGCTGTTCCTGCCGCGCAGCGCCGGCCTCATCAAGTAAGGAGGCGCTATCCCACCTTGGTGACGGTGAGCTGGTGATGCTTGCCGTCGCGCGCCGTCCAGGAGATCGACTGGCCGACGCTCAAGCCGATCAGGGCCGCGCCCACGGGGGTCAGCACCGAAATGCGATGCTCATCGAGGCTCTCTTCCTTGGGGTACACCAAGGTGAGCGTGCGCGTGTGGCCATCGTCCGACGTGAAGGTCACAGTCGAGCCCATGCGCACGACGTCGGCCGGCACGCTGCCGTTCTCCACGACCTTGGCGCGGTCCATTTCGTCGAGCAGCTCCTGCGCAACCTCGGGCAACCGTTCGAGCGACGCCGTAGCGAGATCGGTCAGGCGCTCATAGTCGGCGTCACTGACGATGATCTGGGGAACCGGGCGGGTACGAACGACATCACGCATGACCATCTCCTGACGCACTCCGACTGCTTGAGAGAAAGTTGGGCTTCGTCCGGAACGAAGCGTGCGCCCGCAATCCCTTTGCTTCAAGGGCTCGGACGCAGCGGGGCCGATCTCAATCTACGCTTTGGCGGGGAACCGGTTCCCTGCCCTACCAACGAATGTGCTGGGGGTTTGCTCATTGCCCCAGCAATTGGGACGGGTGAGGGCTTTCAAAGCCTCCTACCTCACCCTGAGGAGCGGCCCGGCGGGCCGACGCGCACTTCGTGCGCTCCTCAGGGTGAGGTGGTTGCGTTCGCGGCCCGCCTAGAAGCCTACATCGCCGGCTTGCCGATGCCGCCGCGGGCGCGCCGGGCGAGATAGGCCTGCAGATGGGCATAGGCCATGCGCAGGTTGGGCGTGGCGATGCCCGCCTTGGTCGCGCGGGCGATCATGTCGCCGACGATGTGATCGGCCTCGACCATGAAGCCCTTCTCGAGGTCGTGCAGCATGGAGGCGGCGAAGCGCGAGCCCTTCTGGGTGAGGTAGCCCTTCACGGTCTGCATGCCCTTCTCGCCGGGATCGCCGCCGGCCGCCGCCGCGACCTTGCGGCACTCCTCGACCGTCTCGAGCATGATTGCTTGGCCTTCGGCCGCTTCGAGAATATCACCCACCGTGCCGCGCATCAGGCAGGACATCGCGCCCAGCGAGCACAGCATGATCCACTTGTCCCACAGATCCTGCACGATGTTCTTGTGCAGGCCGCCATCGACGCCCGACTTCTTCACCGCGGCATCGAGCTCGACGAGAGCGGCCCGCGCGGGTTTGTTGTCGAGCTCGCCGAAGGAGATGGCGGCGAACGGGCTGGTGTGAATGATCGTGCCCTCGGGCGACATGGTGACCCCGACCCGCGCCAGGCCGCCTGTGACCTTCGCACCACCGAACTTCGAAGCGAGCACATCGATGTGGCGCATGCCGTTCAGCAGCGGCACGACCGTCGTGTTCGCTCCGACGGCGGGCGTGATGGCGTCGATCGCCGAATCGAGGTCGTAGGCCTTGCAGGTCAGCAGCAAGATGTCGTAGGGGCCGCCGTCGTCGGCCTTCAACACCGTCTTCACCTTCTGGGTGATGTCGCCCTTGGTGCTCTTGATCACCAGGCCGTCGCGCTCCAGCCGTTCGCGCCGCGCCGGGCGGACGAGGAAGGTGACGTCGGCGCCGCTCTGGTGCAGGCGCCCGCCGATATAGCCGCCGATGGCGCCGGCGCCGAGGATCAGGGTCTTCATTGTTTAAGTCCTCCCCCCTTCAACCCACCTCTGGCACGGCGCGCTTCATAAGCCTGCAGATGAGCATAGGCGAAGCGCAGGTTGGGCGCGGCGATGCCGGCCTTGCGCGCACGCATCAGCATGTCGCCCACGATCGAGCGCGCTTCGACCGCGCCGCCCTTTTCCATGTCGCCCAGGATCGAGGCCACGGCCTTCCCGCCCGGCTGCGTCAGCCCCGACTCGAGGCCGGCCCGCACCTTGGCGCTGGGCGCGTGGCCCGCGGCCGCCGCGACCTTGCAGCATTCGTCCAGCGTCTCGCGCATGATCGCAGCCCCATCCTCGGCGGCGACGATGTCGCCCACCGTGCCGCGCATGGCCGCGCACATCGAGGCGATGGCGCCCAGCATCACCCACTTGTCCCAGAGGTCCTGGTTGATGTCGGGGTTGAGGCCGCCGTCGATGCCGGCCTTCTTGCAGGCCGCGTCGAGCTCGACCAGCGCCTTGCGCGGCGGCTTGCCATCGCGCTCGCCGAACGACACGCCCGAGGCGCCGCTGTGCAGGATCTCGCCGTTGGGACCGAGCATGCCGGAGATGCGGGCGAGACCACCGGCCACGCGCGCCGCGCCGAATTTGGCATCGAGCGTGGCGAAATGGGCGTGGCCGTTCAGCATGGGCACGATGGTCGTGTCGGGGCCGACCGCCGGTGCGATCGCCTCCATGGCCGAGTCGAGGTCGTAGCCCTTGCAGGCCAGGATGACGACATCGTACGGCCCGCCCTCACCACCGTTGGTCACGACCTTGGGCGACACGGTGAAGTCGCCCTTGGGGCTCTTCACCAACAGGCCGTTGACCTTGACCAGCGCAGCGCGCTTCTCGCGCAGCAGGAAGGTGGCATCGACGCCGGCCTGCGTCAGCCGCGCGCCCCAATAGCCGCCGACCGCGCCGGCGCCCAGGATCAGGATCTTCACTTCTTGGGATTCCTTTCGGCCAGCCACTCGGCGAGCCAGGTCGCGAGGTCGTCGGTCTGGTGATGGATGTGATCGAGGTCGATGCCCTCGGCGCGTTTCACGCTCTCGTCGGTGCGGATCCACACCGTGCGCATGCCCATGTCGCCGGCAGGCTTCAGATTGACGGCGATGTCGTCGGCCATGCAGGCGCGCGTCGGGTCGACGCCGTGCTTCACGACCAGCTTCTCGTAGATCTGCTTGTGCGGCTTCGGCCAATAGTCGCCGGCGGCGATGTCGAAGATCGCCTCGAAGTGATGCGCCACGCCTAGCCGCTCCATGACGCGCTCGGCGTGCGGCACGTCGCCCGCGGTGAAGATGATCTTGCGGCCGGGCAGCGCCCGGAGCGACGCCTCGAGCGCGGGATTGGCCTCGACCGGCGAGTAGTCGATGTCGTGCACGTAATCGAGGAAATGGGTGGGATCGACGCCATGCAGCGTCATCATCCCGCGCAAGGAGGTGCCGTGCTCGCGCCAGTACTGTTTCTGCACGCGGCGCGCCTCCTCGGCATCGACCTTGAGCAGGTCGGCCACATACCGGCCGATGCGCACGTCGATCTGGGCGAACAGGTTGCAACGCGCCGGATAGAGCGTGTTGTCGAGGTCGAACAACCAGACGTCAGGGTCGTGTTTTGGCGGCATTGTTGATGGATTAGCCGCCGTCGATGCGCTTGTCGAGCCGAGGGCTTATAAGGGCTGGCAATGGATCTTTTGACGATCACCCTTCTAGCCATTGTCGTTCTGCTGGGCGTGGCGCTGGCCGTCGTCCTGCTGCGCCAGGGCAATAGCCGCGAAGCCGAACAGATGCGCCAGCAGCTGGCGCTCGCCCTCAGCCAGCAGGCCGAGACCGTGCAGCGGGTCGAGCGTTCGCTGCGCGAGCAGGAGCAGGCGTTGGCCAAGGCGGTCGGCGAGCGGCTCGACCGCACCGACAAGGCCACGGGGCAGATCGTCACCGACCTGCGCGAGCGGCTGGCGCGCATCGACGAGGCGCAGAAGAAGATCGGCGACCTCTCGACCCAGGTGGTGAGCCTGCAGGAGGTGCTCTCCAACAAGCAGGCACGCGGCGCCTTCGGCGAGGTGCAGCTGAACGACCTGGTGCAGTCGGCGCTGCCGCCGCAGGCCTACGAGTTCCAGTACACGCTGTCGTCCGGCGTGCGCTGCGACTGCCTGCTGCGGCTGCCCAATCCGCCGGGCTCGATCGCCATCGATGCCAAATTCCCGCTGGAGAGCTACAGCGCGCTGCGCGCCGTGCCGGCGGGCGACGCGCCGGCGCTGCTGGTGGCGCAACGCGCTTTCCAGCAGGCCATCCGCAAGCACATCGGCGACATCCGCGACAAGTACATCGTGCCCGGCGAGACCGCCGAGTCGGCGCTGATGTTCCTGCCCTCGGAGGCGGTCTATGCCGAGCTGCACGCCAACTTCACGGCGCTGGTCGAGGAGAGCTATCGCGCGCGCGTCTGGATCGTGTCGCCCACGACCATGATGGCCACGCTCAACACCGTGCGCGCCGTCTTGAAAGACGTGCGCATGCGCGAGCAAGCCGGCGAGATCCAGAAGACGGTCGGTTTGCTGATGGGCGATGTCCAGCGCCTCGGCGATCGCGTCGAGCGGCTGAAGACCCACTTCGGGCAGACCGAGAAGGACCTGCGCGAGATCGACATCTCGGCCGACCGCATCACCAAGCGCGGCCAGCGCATCCTCGACGTCGATCTCGGCGAAGAGCCGGAGCTGCCGAAGCCGCGCGAGGAGTCGCTGCCCTTTACGGAGGGCGCAAAAGCGCGAAAGTGACCCACGGTTGCGCCATCAACTAGCGACTATGCGGCATTTCATCGAGAACGGAATTGTTCAAGCTTTGGAAGCGGGCGTGCTCACCAAGAAAGACGTGCGCGATTTCGGGGAGAAGTTAGAGGAGAACGAGCGCGAAGACGAAGAAAGCTAGATCAACACCGGCCTTCAACGACCACAACCTCGATCGCATCGTGGGGTTCTTCGCCGGCGATGCCGTGCGGGCCAAATCCCTGAGGGCGGCATCACGCTGGCGCCACGCCGCTAGCGCGAATCAACAATACGGAGCAAGTGAGATGCGAGGACCACCATTTCACGAGCCTCTGCTACGTCCTTGATCGCCACAGTCCGGTGAGAATGCGGGTTCTTATAAGAGCCGATTGAACCAGCAAAGAGATGGGCGAGCGCTTCCCGCTCTGCAATCGGCTGAGAGTTATCGCTCAGCGGACCGCTCTTCGCGTCAAACGCCTTTCTCATGAGATCCGTTCCAACGTCAGTATCAGCGTATCTACCTTTGGCGCGAACGGCCTCCTCGACAGCACGGAACGCTACGAATACCGCTCCGTCGAGGTCATTGCGAGCCAGAGCAAGCCAAACCTTCTCGTTGATGGCGGGATGCAGCATCGACTTTGGGAAATCCAGCGCGATACGGAAATTGTCGAAGCTGCCGTCGGCAACCAGGCGGCGCGCCTTTCGAGATAGGACTCGCCACCCGCCGTGGTCACCCGGCTTTGGAACAGTCAATCCGGCCGAGTCCAGCCACGCCAGCGCTTCGGTCAAAGCAAGATTGCCCTCCTCTTCATATCTGTCCGGGTAGCCCGGAGCTCCGTCAGAAGGTGGTCGGGTACCAAAACCAATCAGCAAGCTTCGGATATTGTGCGGATGAAAGTGCCCCTGCGGGTCGCGCTGCACTTCGGCGGCGAGCAGCCGAAGAACTTGAAGGCCAAGTTCTTCTGCCGAAAGCGCGAGCATTACCTCCGCGTCCTTGATCACGGAATTGATCGATGCCAACTGAGAGTCTCCTTGGTAGTCTTCTTGTGGCTGCCCCGCGCGGTCAGCCCAGATCCCTCAACGGGAGACGCTAACATGCTTAAACTTTGCAAGCCGTGAAACAGGTCCGAGGCGATGGCCGAGTTAGGGCCACCGTTGTTTGGCCGGCGCTCCGGGACGGCCTTGGTGACTAGAACTGCAGGATGTCACCCCGGAATTAAGCGATTGGATTCTGCGCGTAGCGAAGGGGCCGCCATGGGCGGCCCCTTCTGCTTCAGCCCCAAGGGCCGCGACGGGGCGCCTGCGGCGCAGGGTTGGCCCACGGGCCATTCGGCGACATCTGCGGGCGCGCCCGCGCCTGGCCTGCCATCGCCTCGAGCCGCGCGATGCGCTCTTCCATCGGCGGATGGGTCGAGAACAGGCCGGAGAGGCCGCCGGCCGACAGCGGGTTGGCGATGTAGAGATGCGCCGTCGCCGGGTTGGCCTCGGCCACCTGGTTGGGGATCTGCTGCGTGCCGGCGTGCAGCTTGGCGAGCGCCGAGGCGAGCCACAGCGGCTGGCCGGAGATCTCCGCACCGCTACGATCGGCCTCGTATTCGCGGCTGCGGCTGATCGCCATCTGCACCAGCGAGGCGGCGAGCGGCGCCAGGATCATCATGGCGATGGCGGCGAGGCCACCCATCACCGGCCGGCCGTTCTCGTCGCGGCCGCCGCCCATCAGGCCGCCGAACGTGGCCAGCATGCCGATCGCGCCCGACAGCGTGGCGGCGATGGTCATGGTGAGCGTATCGCGATGGCGCACGTGGCTGAGCTCATGCGCCATCACGCCGGTGATCTCCTCGCGGCCCAGGTAGCGCAGCAGGCCGGTGGTCGCGGCGACGGCGGCATGCTCGGGATCGCGGCCCGTCGCAAAGGCGTTGGGCTGCTCCTCGTCGATGATGTAGACGCGCGGCATGGGCAGGCCGGCGTTCTGCGCCAGGCCCTGGACGATGCTGTAGAGCTCGGGCGCCTCGTTGGGCCCGACCTCCTGCGCGTTGCTCATGCGCAGCACCATCTTGTCGGAGTTCCAGTAGGCAAAGAGGTTCATGCCCAGCGCCACGATGAACGCCAAGACAAGCCCCGACTGGCCCCCCAGCAGGTAGCCCACGACCAGGAAAAAGCCGGTCAAAGCCGCCAGAAGCAGCGCGGTGCGAAAGTAGTTCATGGCCGGAAAGATGGTCCGCGACTGTGGCGAATCAAGGCAGGGGGCGGCATCATGCGGCCAATGACCGACGCCACCGACTTTTAAAGATGACCCCCGGAAAAGAGATCTTCCATCCCGACTTCAAGGCCGCTCCCTGGTGGTGGGAGGCCTGGACACCCAACAACGCCCTGTCCCAGGACCCGCCGGCCAGGACCGACGTGGTGATCGTCGGTGCGGGCTATGGCGGGCTCTCGACGGCGCTGGAGCTGCGCCGCAACGGCGTCGGCGCGGTCGTGCTGGAGCGCGGCGATTTCGGTGTCGGCGCCTCGACGCGCAACGGCGGCATGATCTCGGGCGGCGTCAACATGGGCAAGGGCCTGGGCGGCAAGAACCAGGCGGCCCTGGAGTTCGAGGCCAAGAAGGCGGCGTTCCTGGGCGCGGGTGCGGATTCGCTCGCGGTGCTGGAAGACATCATCGCCCGCGAGAAGATCGAGTGCGGCGTCATCAAGAAGGGCCGCTTCGTCGGCGCCTGGACGCCGCGGCACTACGCCGAGCAGGCGGCCAAGGTCGAGATGTTCAACAAGTACGCCGATGTCGGCGCCGAGATGGTGCCGCGCGAGCGCCAGCGCGACTTCATCGCCTCGGACTATTATTTCGGCGGCATGTATGCCCGGCGCTCGGGCCATCTGCATCCGGCGCTGTACTACAAGGGCCTGCTCGAGGCGGCGCACCGCGCCGGCGCCATCCTGTGCGCCAACGTCGAGGCCGAGCGCATCGAGAAGACGTCCAACGGCTGGCGCGTGCTGAGCGCCAAGGGCCCGATCGAGGCCCGGGAAGTCGTGATCGCGACCAACGGTTACACCGGCGACCTGACGCCCCGGCTGAAGCGCCGTGTCGTGCCGGTGGCGAGCCACATCATCGCGACCGAGGAGCTGCCCGAGCATGCCAGCAAGCTGATGCCCGAGCTGCGCTCGATCGCCGACACCAAGCGCGTGCTGACCTATTACCGGCCCTCGCCCGACGGCAAGCACCTGATCTTCGGCGGCCGTGCGCGTTTCACGGCAGCGCCGCCGGAAGTGAGCGCACCGGTGCTCTACCAGTACATGATCGATCGCTTCCCGCAGCTGAAAGGCATCCGCATCACCCACGTCTGGACGGGCAACGTCGCCTTTGCGCTCGATTACATGCCGCACATGGGCATGGATCAGGGCCTGCACTACCTGCTGGCCTGCAACGGCAACGGTGTCGCCATGATGACCTATCTCGGCACCCAGACCGCCAAGAAGATCGCCGGCGGGCGCAACGAGCCGATCAACCCGCTGGACGACCGCGACTTCCCCGAGCACGCGCTCTACAACGGCGAGCCGTGGTTCCTGCCCGTGATCGGCGCCTGGTATCGCACGCGCGACTGGATCGACCGGCGCCTGGCCGCGTAGAAGAGCGCGATGTCAAAGCTTCCCGTCACGCTCGCGGACATCGAGCAGGCCGCCGCGCGCATCGGCCATGCCGTGGTCCACACGCCCTGCCTGCGCAGCGAGACGCTGTCGCGCATCGCCAAGGCCGATGTCTGGGTGAAGTTCGAGAACCTGCAGTTCACCGCGTCGTTCAAGGAGCGCGGGGCACTGAACACCCTGCTGCAGCTCACCGACGAGGAGAAGAGCCGCGGCGTGATCGCCATGTCGGCCGGCAACCATGCGCAGGGCGTGGCCTATCACGCCGGACGGCTCGGCATTCCCGCCACCATCGTCATGCCGTCCTTCACGCCCAACACCAAGGTCGAGCACACGCGCGGGCACGGCGCGCGCGTGGTGCTGCACGGCGACACGCTGGCCGAGGCGGCGACTGAGGCGCATCGCCTGGCCGATGCGCACAAGTTCACCTTCGTCCATCCCTACGACGATCCGCGCATCATCGCCGGACAGGGCACGATTGCGCTCGAGATGCTGCAGGACGCGCCGGAGATCGACACCATCGTGGCGCCGGTCGGCGGCGGCGGCATGATCGCGGGCTGCGCGGTGGCGGCGCGCGGGCTGAAGCCCGACCTAAAGGTGATCGGCGTCGAGACGGCGAGCTTCGCCGCCATGCAGCAGCTGCTGGCCGGCGAGCCGGTGACGGCGGGCGGCGACACCATCGCCGAGGGCATCGCCGTGCGCGACATCGGCAAGACGCCGCTCGCCATCGCCCGCGCCCTGCTCGACCAGGTACTGACGGTCGACGAGGTCGCGATCGAGCGCGCCATCGCGCTTCTGCTGGAGGTCGAGAAGACAGTGGCCGAGGGCGCCGGCGCCACCGGGCTGGCGGCGCTGCTGGTCCATCCGCAGCATTTCACCGGCCGCAAGGTGGGTTTGATCCTGTCGGGCGGCAATATCGACACGAGGCTGCTGGCCTCGGTGCTGCTGCGCGGGCTGGTGCGCGACGGCCGCATCGTCCGGCTGAGGCTGATGATCGGCGACCTGCCGGGCCAGCTCGCCAAGGTCGCCGGCCTGATCGGCGGGGCCGGCGGCAATATCGTCGAGGTCCAGCATCAGCGGCTGTTCGGCGCCGTCGTGGCCAAGCGAACTGAGCTCGACGTCACCGTGGAAACCCGCGGCCGCGATCACGTCCGGGAGCTGGTGGCGGCTCTGTCGGCCGAGGGCTTCAAGGTGCGGGTCCTGGAGGGGGCGGACGCGTAAATCCGCCGCTTTTTCCCCACCGGTCGGGGGTCTAAAAGACCGGCCATGTCCGCCTCCCCCCGCTACGTCCCCTCGCCCACCCCCGATCTTGCTCGCATCGAACGGGCGCTGATCTCCGTGTCCGACAAGCAGGGCCTGCTCGAGCTGGGCAAGGCGCTGGCGGCCCATAGTGTCGAGATCCTGTCGACCGGCGGCTCGGCCAAGGCGCTGCGCGACGCCGGGCTGAAGGTGATCGAGGTGAGCGACCACACCGGTTTCCCCGAGATCATGGACGGCCGGGTGAAGACCCTGCAGCCCATCATCCATGGCGGCATCCTGGCGCGGCGCACCGATGCCGGACACCAGAAGGCGATGGCCGACCACAAGATCGCGGGCATCGATCTCGTGGTGGTGAACCTCTATCCCTTCGAGGCCACGGTGGCGCGCGGCGCGGACTTCGCGACTTGCGTCGAGAACATCGACATTGGCGGGCCGGCGCTGATCCGCGCCTCGGCCAAGAACCATGACTTCGTGACGGTCGTGGTCGATCCCGCCGACTATGCTGAGGTGCTCGCCGAGCTCAAGGCGCAGCAGGGGGCCACGACGCTCGCGCTGCGCCGCAAGCTTGCCGCCAAGGCCTATGCGCGCACCGCGTCCTATGACGCCGCGATCGCGAGCTGGTTCGCCAACCAAGCGAACGAGGCGTTCCCCGAGCGGCTCACCGTCACCGGGCAGCGCGTGCAGGTGCTGCGCTATGGCGAGAACCCGCATCAGCAGGCCGCCTTCTATTCCGACGGCAGCAACCGGCCGGGCGTGGCCACGGCGCGCATGATCCAGGGCAAGGAGCTCTCCTACAACAACATCGGCGATACCGAGGCGGCCTACGAGTGCGTGGCCGAGTTCAAGGAGCCGGCCGTCGTCGTGGTCAAGCACGCCAATCCGTGCGGCGTGGCGATCGGCGCCGATCAATACAGCGCGTATCTCAAGGCCTATGCCTGCGATCCGGTCTCGATCTACGGCGGTATCGTCGCGCTCAATACGACGCTCGAGGCCAAGACGGCCGAGGATCTCAACAAGCGTTTCCTCGAAGTGGTGATCGCCCCCGACGCGACGGCCGAGGCGCTGGCGGTGCTGGCCAAGCGGCCGAACGTGCGCGTGCTGCTGGCGGGCGCGCTGCCCGATCCGCTGTCAGCGGGTATGACCATGAAGAGCGTGGCCGGCGGCTATCTGCTGCAAAGCCGCGACAACGGCCATGTCGCCCGGAGCGACCTCAAGGTCGTGACCAAGCGCGCGCCGACCCCCAAGGAGCTCGACGACCTGCTGTTCGCCTTCACGGTCTGCAAGCACGTGAAGTCGAACGCCATCGTCTATGCCAAGGACGGCGCCACGGTGGGCGTGGGCGCGGGCCAGATGAACCGCCGCGATTCCTCGCGCATCGCCGCCATCCGCGCCGCCGAAGCGGGCGAGCTCGCCAAGCTGCCGCAGAGTCCGGCGATCGGCAGCGTCGTCGCCTCCGACGCGTTCTTCCCCTTTGCTGATGGCCTTTTGGCCGCCGCCGAGGCCGGCGCCACGGCGATCATCCAGCCGGGTGGCTCGATGCGCGACAACGAGGTGATCGCGGCGGCCGACGAGAAGGGTCTCACCATGGTGTTCACCGGCATGAGGCACTTCCGCCACTGAGCTGACGTAGAGGACACGTCAGTCCAAGTCGTACGGGTCGTAGAGATCGCCGATGACGTCGGCCACGACCCGGTCGGCCATGCTCATCAGCAGCACGTCGTTGTCGACGCGGACATAGCCGTAGCCGTCCGGTACCGGCTCGAGGCGC